>ENA-OSJC01000168-OSJC01000168.1-marine-metagenome-genome-assembly--contig:-NODE-168-length-66345-cov-9.128026_pt1 | contig 66345 bp, 68 predicted proteins | sample MGYA00237885_ERZ534234 | MGnify/ENA primary metagenome ERZ534234 (study PRJEB26413, sample SAMN06343907) | marine metagenome | isolation source: coastal waters | place: Atlantic Ocean: West Antarctic... | reverse complement strand
CCTGTGCCACGTTGATCGATAAGTAAAATGTCTTTGGTTTCCCTCACTTTAGAGAATGTTTGATTAAACAGTGCCGCATTATCTATGGCTGATTGCCCAGGCCCTCCCGCAATGGCAAGTAATGCTTCAGTGGTATCAAGGGGTTTGATGGCTGGAATAATCACATAATGGATGTTAATTTTGCGGCCATTAGGCTTTTGGGGGTCTTCAGCAACGGGGAGATAACCGCAACGCAGGCGATCCGGTAGACCTTCAACATAGCAATGTTCATTACTGGCGGAATTGTCCGCAACCACACCGCTTGGGAGACTTAAAAGGATGAGTAAAAGAGCGGGCAGAGTCCCATGTAGACAAATTAGTTTGAATGACAAATTGAATCTCCTTTTCAAAATTGCTCTAGCCATTAAAGCATAAACCTTAAAACTGGGAAACTTAGAACTGCTCAAGTACAGTATTGAGAAATTGATAGCCCAATTTAGTGGTGCGGTAGTGTGCTGAACTTTGCTCCAAAAGGCCTTGCGACTGCAGCCGTGATACCACCGTTTTAATTGTTTCATGACTCATCCCAGTACGTTGAGGAAAAAAGTTGGCGGGTACACCGTCTTTTAGGCGTAATCCATTCATCATAAATTCAAGAGCTATTTCATCAATGGCAATAGACTTTTGAGTAGTAATAGGGTCACCTACGCGGTCTAAATAATGATTGGGTTGGCGTGTTTTTGCAGTACGTATAATCTGTTTTTGCTCAGAAAGAGTAATTTTGCCATGAGCACCTGCCCCTATGCCTAGATAGTCACCAAACTCCCAATAGTTCATATTATGGGACGCTTTTTTGTTATCTAAAGCAAAGGCGGAGACCTCATATTGGTCAAATTGATTTTCTCGGAGCATCGACATGCCGGCTTGTTGAATATCAGCAAGACGATCATCAACTGGTAGTCGAGGTGGTCTTGAAAAGAATTCTGTATTGGGCTCGATCGTTAGTTGGTACCAGGATATGTGCACGGCACCGGCATCCATAGCTAACTTCAGATCGGTTTTTGCCTGGTCAATAGTCTGGTCGGGCAAACCATGCATAAGGTCGATATTAAAATTATCAAAGCCTACTGATCGAGCGGTAGAAATGGCTCTTAGGGCCTGACCAGAGTCATGAATCCGACCCAAGCGGGTAAGGTGTGCGTCATCAAAGCTTTGTACCCCGATAGAGAGTCGATTGATTCCCGCATGGTAAAAATCAGCAAACTTATTTTGTTCAAAGGTACCAGGATTAGCCTCTAGAGTAATCTCAATGTGAGGCTGAAAGCCGATTAGCGACTCTGCGGCAATTAAGATCGCTTCTATAGCGGACCCAGAAAAAAGACTGGGGGTGCCTCCACCGATAAAGATTGAGTGTAATTTTCTTCCTTGCACCCAATGCAGGTCGGCTTTGAGATCTTCAATGAGCGCGGCAACATATTCTTGCTCAGGAATATTATCCTTTGCTACATGGGAGTTGAAATCGCAGTAGGGACATTTTTTCACGCACCACGGAATGTGAACATAAAGGGATAAAGGCGGTAACTGGATCACAGGCTCATGTGTTGCAGAAACTGGGCTATAGCTTTGCCCCGATGACTGAGGCTATGTTTTGTGGCCTTATCGAGTTCCGCAGCATGACAATCTGTCTCTGGGACATAAAAGATGGGATCATAACCGAATCCTTCGGAGCCTCGATCTTCAAACGCGATACGTCCCTCCCATGTCCCTTGGCAAATTATGGGAGTTGGATCCTCAGCATGACGAAGATAAACAATTACTGTTTGATAGCGAGCGCTGCGGTTTTTTGCGGGAACATCTAAAAGTGCCGCTAAGAGTTTTTCACGATTAGTAGTGTCGTTAGCGTCCCTACCCGCGTAACGTGCGGAGTATATCCCGGGGGCTCCTAGAAGATAATCAACTTCTAAACCAGAGTCATCGGCGATAGCGGGAAGGCCTGAAAGTGCCGCTGCATTTCGAGCCTTTAAAATAGCATTTTCTACGAAGGTGAGGCCAGTCTCCTCGATATCAGGAATACTCAAATCTCCCTGAGGAACAATGGTAATACCTTGGCCGGAGAGTAATTCTTGAAGCTCTTTAATTTTGCCGGGATTTGCACTGGCTAATACTAGTTTCTTTTGGTGGTTCACGATAAATTTCCTTAGTGCTTACAGCTAGTCATGGTACATTTTTTTCTGAAATTTAAAGTCATAATCATAGCTTCGAGAGCCGTCATTGGGTTTCACAGTAATTTTAAAGGTTAAATAGTCTGCATCTTCGAATTCGAACGGTGCTAAATAATACAGTGATTGTTGTTCTTTCACCGCAACAAACTCAAGTGCCTGACCCTGTTGTAGCATATTAAATACGCGCCCGGTCACGATGGAGGGGACACCTATGGCTAAATCCTCCATGACTGATATGTTAACCAATCCTTTGCCTTTGCCGCGCACTATATTGTTTGCTACAGCAATATCGGGCTCTATAAAAGAACTAGTGAAAGCCGTGTAAAAAATTTTGTAATTGCCATGTTGTTTGTAAATCTTTTCTTCAATGCCCTGGGATAGCATGGGCAGTGCTAAAAGCACAGCTGTCAGAAGAGTTCGTCTCATTAGGTAAAGCCTCATGATTGCCAATTTTGTTGCTGTATGTACTTATCTCGCGAGATGATAGACCGCTGTATGAGCAAATAGATTAGGCCATATTTTATCAAGGCGAAGATCACTGGCGCGACCACCAATGAAAGTTCGATTGACTATACTGATATTTCGCTCAGCACAGAGAACTTCGAAGTCTTTGTAGGTGAAAAAGTGGATATTGGGCGTGTCATACCACTGATATGATAATTGTTTTGTAACGGGCATACGACCTTTAAACGCCAAAAATCCTCGTGTCCGCCAGTGGCCAAAGTTGGGAAAAGTCACTATACACTGTTTGCCTATTCTCAACATTTCATCCAATACTAAATGCGGATAGCGCAGAGCTTGCAACGTTTGCGTCATCAAAACGGTATCAAAGCTATTGTCGGCAAAATTACCCAGGCCCGCATTCAGATCTTGCTGAATAACATTTATGCCATTGGCAATGCATTGATTAATCGATTCGGGGTCTATCTCCAATCCGTAGCCATGGATATTATGACGGTTAGTTAAATCGTTAAGTAAAGCACCATCACCGCAACCTAAGTCGAGAATGCGTGATTGCGGCTCTATCCAGTCACCAATGACTCGGTTGGCATCAATCATAGCGGAGCTCCAAAGTGCGCTTGCGCAACACGTTGCAAATATTGACTAAGACCCTTTTCATAGTGTTCATTAGGAAGAAGAAATGCGTCATGGCCCTGATCAGATTCAATTCTTAGATAAGAAACGTCTTTGTCAGCCGAAACAATCGCATCGGTAATCTCTTCGGAGCACTGTGGTGAAAAACGCCAATCACTACTGAATGCAATGACTAAGAATTTACACTGAGATTGCTTAAATGCTTCCACAGGATTGTCTTGATAGGTTTGTGCAACATCAAAGTAGTCAAGCATTTTAGTAATCAAGATGTAGCTGTTAGCATCGAAGCGTGTGGCAAATTTATCGCCCTGGTAATTGAGATAGCTGGAGACTTCAAATTCAACCAATTCTTTCTCAGCGCCGTCAAGATCACCACTTCGAACCAAGCGACCGAATTTCTGACCCAGAGCATCATCTGATAAATAAGTCAGATGACCAATCATCCGCGCTAATGCTAAACCTTGGCGAGGACTGGTTTGGTGGTCTAAAAAGTCACCATGTTTAAAGTTAACATCAGATTGTATCGCTCGACGAGCAATCTCATTAAAAGCGATATTTTGCGCCGACAGCTTCAGAGCTGCGGCTATAATGACAGCATGCTTTAATTTTGTAGGGTGGTTAATAGCCCAATGCATGGCTTGCATTCCCCCCAAGCTCCCACCAACAACTGCCGCCCAGCAGTCAATCTTAAGGTGTTCCATCAATTGCTTTTGTGACTCTACCCAGTCACTCACTTCCAGAGACGGAAAATCCACACCCCATGGTTTTCCGGTCTCAGTATTTATAGTGTTAGGCCCGGTACTCCCAAAGCAGCTACCAATGTTGTTGGGACAAACCACAAAGAAATCGTTTGTATCTATTGCTTTTCCTGGGCCAATGTAATGATTCCACCAGCCAACCTTTCCATCAGCGTCAAGGCCTGCCGCATGATGGTCTCCGCTTAATGCATGGCAGATCAGTATGCTATTGCTTCTCGCATCATTTAGCGTGCCATAGGTTTCAAAGGCAAGTTCGTAGTCTGCTAAAACAACACCACTGGCCAAATTCAGCGGGGTGCTAAAAGATACTGCACTTGTATTCACAGCCGTTTCGTTATTATTTGTGTGTGCATCAATTGTCATATGCTTAGTTATCGCGTTTCTTTGGGCTTGATAAACTCAAGATAGTCAAAGTCTAAGAGGCGATGGCGATTAACGCAACACAAGCATAATTATTTTTTATACCCTTTTGTTGAGGTAGACTATGCGAATGTTATCAAGGAGCATCTAATGCAGTATAGAAAGTTAGGTAATACCGATATAAAAATTCCGCTAATTGGACTTGGAACAATGACTTGGGGTCAACAAAATAACCCTCAAGAAGCGTGTGAACAGATGGATTATGCGCTTAATAAAGGGGTCAATTTTTTTGATGCAGCAGAGATGTATCCAGTGCCGCCAAGAGCTGAGACAGCCGGAGATACCGAACGCTATATTGGAGAATGGTTTGCTCAGACCGGCAAGCGTTCGGAGGTAGTGTTGGCCACTAAGGTGTCTGGCCGCGCGGATACTCGGCCAGATTGGGCACATATTAGAGGTGGCCCACGACTCAACCGCGATCACATACGGCGTGCGATAGAAGGTTCATTAGAGCGACTGCAAACAGACTATGTCGACCTTTACCAGGTTCACTGGCCGGAGAGAGATACCAACTTTTTTGGTAAGCGTGGTTATCAACACAATCCTGCTGCCGATGGCATTGCTATTGATGAAACGCTAGATGCTTTATCAGAATTAGTCGATGAGGGATTGGTAAAGCACATTGGCTTGTCCAATGAAACACCGTGGGGTGTTATGGAATACCTTCGATTAGCTAGCGATCGTGGCTGGGCTAAGGTAGTTAGTATCCAAAACGTCTACAGTTTGCTGAGTAGGCAGTTCGAGGTGGGTTTGTCTGAGATGGCGATTCGTGAAGATGTAGGGCTGTTAGCTTATTCTCCAATGGCATTTGGCGTTTTGAGTGGTAAATATATTGGCGGAGCAAAACCAGAGGGCTCTAGAATGGAACTCTTCAACCGGTTTTCTCGCTACGATAGCGCCCAGTCAAAAGCTGCTACAGAGGCTTATTTTGCGATCGCAAAAAAGCATGACTTGAGTCTGGCAGAGATGTCATTAGCATTTGTCTGCCGTCAACCATTTGTCACCAGTTGCCTAATTGGCGCCACTACCATGCAACAGCTATCTGAGAATATTGCTGCCGGAGACATCACTTTGTCGGACGAATTAATGGCGGAGATTGAGCAGGTGCATAACCAGTATCCTGATCCTGCACCCTGATTACAGATAGGTATTATTTAGAATAGGCCATTCAAAAGGGGCAATAATTGCCCCCGAATAAAGATTAGCGTAAAAATAGCCACCATCGGGGATAAGTCGATCATTCCTAACGGCGGGATTATTTTTCTAAAAGGCTTCATATAGGGGTCAATAATTTGATTGACCAGGCGCACGGTTGGATGGCTTGTGGTACCTATCCAGCTTGAAATAGCGATGATTAAAATGCCATAGAAGTATATTTCAATAAGCGTTTCGAATAGTGACAAGGCGGCTATGGCTAAATACACCGCTATTTGACTTACTGACCCCGAACCAAAGCTCATCATCATCAGATAAAATGACCACTTGGTTAGAATAGCTGCTACTAGAGCTGCGGTATTGAATCGTCCTACGGTTGGAAATATTTTGTGCAGGGGTTCCACAATCGGCGCAGTTACCTTGAAGATTGTTTGTGAGAGTGGGTTGAAAAAATCGGCCTGTACTAATTGCAGTAGCAACCTCACTACTAAAACAGTGGCATAAATATCAACTAATAATCTTATAATATTGATCAAACCAACGCTCATCGTTTTACCCTTTTAATGTTTAAGCTAGTTATGCTGAAAAGTCCTTGGACATCTGTTCAGCGCGAGTTACTGCGCTTTTCATCGCTTTGCGAAAAATAGCATCCAAATTGTCTTGTTGAAAGGAGTTTAATGCGCACTCAGTAGTCCCTCCAGGAGAGGTCACTTGCTGACGCAACTGCGCTGGGCTAAGGTCAGAGCTCTTGGCCATTTGTGCTGCACCTAGTACAGTTTGAGACGCTAGTTGTCGCGCGACATCTTCAGACAACCCTAATTCTTGGCCAACTGATTGCATAATTTCAAGAATACGAAAGAAGTAGGCGGGCCCGCTACCGGACACTGCGATAACAGCATTAATCTGTGCCTCTGTATCGACCCAACAGCAGTAACCTACGGCCTCAAACATTGACCTCACGATTTCTTGTTGAGAGGTATCAGTTGCTTGATTAGCATACAGTCCAGTTGCCCCAGTCCGGACTAAGGCGGGAGTGTTGGGCATTGCTCTGACAATAGCAATCGAATCGCCTAACCAGACATGCATGGACTCAATAGAAATTCCCGCAGCTACTGAAACAACTACCGCTTTGGTTGGTATCGCGGTCGCTAGATCTTCCGCGACGCTCTGGAAAATCTGCGGTTTTACGGCGAGTACAACGACATCTGCATTTGCCACTGCGCTGCGATTATTGTCCGTTACTAGGATTCCAAACTCAGCCGCTAATCTGTCGCGACTACTTTGCGTAGGCACGCTAACCGTAATATCGGAGGGCTCAAATCCTTCAGCAACCATACCGCCGATAATGCAGGATGCCATGTTTCCTCCACCAATAAAAACGATTGAACTCATCACCATACCTGCTGTTATTTGTTGTCGCGTGGACCAAAAATATCAGTCCCCACTCTAATAATTGTTGCCTGTTCAAGAATTGCCGCTTCAAGATCTGCAGACATCCCCATGGAAAGGGTATCCAGTTTTTCAGAATTGTCCAGCGATCGATTAATACTGTCTTGTAGTAACCGCAACTTTGCAAAAGGAACACGCTGAGCGTCAACGCTTATCTGCGCAGCAGGAATAGCCATTAGACCGCGCAATTTAAGATTTGGTAGCGCCACTATTTCAAGCGCGGCCACTGCAGCCTGCTCGGGGCTAAAACCTGATTTAGTGGGTTCATTATCAATATTTATTTGCATGCAAATATTCAGTGGTTCCATGTTTAGAGGTCGCTGGTCACTTAGCCTTTTAGCAATCTTCACGCGATCAACACTATGCACCCACGCAAAGTTTTCAGAAATTTGACGTGTTTTGTTTGACTGAATGGGACCGATGAAATGCCAGTCTATATCTAGGTGTTGGAGCGCAGATATTTTCTCCAATGCTTCCTGAACATAATTTTCACCAAAGCTCTTTATACCAGTCTCAGCAACCTGCTGAATACGCTGTGCACTGCGAGTTTTACTGACAGCGAGTAACGTAATATCTTTCCTAGTTCGCTCGGCTGTTACTGTCACTGCGCCTATTCGAGACTCGATGGCAGCGATTTTTGTGATTAGATCATCCATTTAAAAGGGCCATATATGTTTATTGAAACTTACTAGTTTATGCGCTAAATAGAGCGGCCGAGAGATTGATCGTCGAGCCAACTTTGTAGTATCAGTGCAGCTGCAATATGGTCAATTTTAGTCAGATCATCGGACCTGCCACGATGATTGTGGGCCTTTTCGCGCACTAAAGATTTTGCTTCCTGACTCGTCAGCCGTTCATCGACCATTTTCACTTGGATGCCAAAGCGCCCCTCTAGACGGCGAGCAAACTTTCTCGCACGGCCACTGAGTTCACTTTCACTACCATCCATATTTAGTGGCAAACCCACTAGCACTAAACTGGGCTTCCATTGATCCAGTAATACGCCAATTGATGGCCATTGAGGAGCGCCATCTTGGGCTTTGACAATGCTAAGACCCTTGGCCGTATTGGTTAATGTCTGACCATAAGCTACGCCGATTTGTTTGAGTCCAAAATCAAATGCCAATGCCGTCATCGGTTCAGGCATGTCCCATCTCCGTTGATAGCATACTAAGATCTAAACCAATGGATGATGCCGCTGCTTCAGCACGCTTGTGGCAATCGATATTAAAAATAATGGCTGAGTTAGCGGGAATGGTTAACCAACTGTTTGTGGTTAATTCTTGTTCCAACTGCCCTGCCTCCCAAGATGAGTAGCCAAGAGTCACAAGCGCATGTTCTGGGCCGGCACCTACCGCAAGATCACTAAGAATGTCTTTGGAAGCAGTCAGGCTAATGTCATCTGAGATGCATACGGTAGACTCCCATTTTCGAGTGGAAGTTCGGTGTAGTATAAATCCTCTGTCACGCGCAACTGGGCCACCATCAAAAATCAGCCCATTACCGTATTCATCATCATAGTCTAGCTCTAGTTGCTTAAAAATTGCCTTTACGGGTATATCCAGTTGCTGGTTAATGATTAAGCCCATCGCGCCATCAGTGCTGTGCTCACAAATATACACAACTGATTGAGAAAAGTTGGGGTCATCCAGCCCTGGCATGGCGAGGAGAAAGTGATTCTTTAGGCTAGTCACAGTTTTTTTAGAATTCTTCATTACTTTAATATGACTCACTATGTGTCTAAATTCAAACATTCAAATTTGACGGACCAATGGCTGTGTCCGGGTTAGCTAAATATCTCAGCTTAGGAATTAAGTCTGTTTGCGATGGCGCACATAAGTTGATCGCCTATATTAGTATTTTTGGCATTGTCAATTTCACGCACGCACGTCGGGCTCGTGACATTAATCTCTGTCAGATAGTCTCCGATCACATCTAACCCAACGAATAACAAACCTTTTTCTACCAACGAGGGTGCGACTTGTTGGGCGATCCAAAGATCTCGTTCGCTCAAGGGCTGAACGACGCCACGGCCGCCTGCCGCCAGATTACCTCTAAATTCTCCTGCGGCAGGAATTCTCGCCACACAGTAGGGGACAACCTCGCCATCTATGACTAATATCCTTTTGTCCCCGGCAAGAATTTCAGGTAAATACTTTTGGGCCATAATGGTGTTTTGACCATAATTGGTCAGTGTTTCTATTATTACATTGAGGTTTTGGTCACCTTCTTTGACACGAAATATAGACGTACCTCCCATACCATCGAGTGGTTTATAAACAACTTCTTGGTGTTCGATTAAAAATTGCTTCAACAGATTTTCATCACGACTCACAAGCAACGGTGGAGTACATTGCGGAAACTCGGTGGCGAACACTTTCTCATTACAGTCGCGCAGACTCTGAGGTTTGTTGACGATGAGCGCGCCAAGGCGCTCTGCAGCCTCGAGAATATAGGTTGAATAGATGAATTCGCTATCAAACGGAGGGTCTTTGCGCATCAAAATCACATCTAGATCGCCCAGAGATTTAAATGTTGTTTCACCGAGCTCATACCAGCAGTTTTCGTCGGCATAAACCCGTAGCGGTAACATTTTGCCGCGGGGACCTTCACTGTCTATAAAGAGACTGCTTTGCGTCATATAAAACAGTTCATACCCATGATCTTGAGCGGCAAGCAACAATGCCAAAGTGGTGTCCTTGTGATAACTCAAAGATTCTATGGGGTCCATAACTACACCAAGAAATTTATTCATTTTTTCAAAACCTCTGCTACATTTAAGCTTGCAGTAAAAGATAAAACTAAAATAAGATAATGAATTAATGACAGCCCATTCATTAACGAGGGTACATAGAGATTGTAGTTGTTTATTGTATAGGATCTACAAAGACAGACTGTCGATAATTTATTAATATTGCGTATACCAAAGAGTAAAGGACTACTTATATGGATATTACCCACTTGCTTGCCCTTAGTATAAAAGAAGGCGCTTCAGATTTACATCTATCAGCAGGGCTTCCACCCATCTTAAGAATTGATGGTGACTTAGTACGTATGGATTTACCAGTATTGAGACCCAAGCAGGTTGATGAGCTTGTTCATGAGGTTCTCAATGAGGCTCAAATCAAGGCGTTAAGAGACGGTGTTGAGATTGATTTTTCGTTTGAAATTCCAGATGTTGCTCGCTTTAGGGCCAACGTTTTTAAACAGAATCGTGGAGAGGCTGCGGTTTTTCGTTCTATTCCTTCTGCTATTCCTACACTAGATGAACTGGGGTTAGGAGAGATATTCAAAAAGCTCGCCTTATTGCCGCGCGGCTTGGTACTAATCACTGGACCAACAGGGTCAGGTAAGTCTTCGACGCAAGCTGCGATGGTCGATTATATTAATAAAAACCGGAGCTACCACATCTTAACGATTGAAGATCCCATAGAGTTTGTTCATGAAAGTAAAAAATGTTTGATTAATCAGCGAGAGGTTGGCCGTGATACACAACGTTTTAGTCACGCTTTGCGTTCAGCACTGAGGGAGGATCCTGACGTAGTCGTAGTTGGAGAAATGCGTGATTTGGAAACTATCCGTCTGGCTCTGACCGCAGCAGAGACAGGCCATTTAGTGTTTGCAACGCTGCACACAACCTCTGCGGCTTTGACCATAAATCGTATTATTGATGTGTTTCCGGCGGAAGAAAAAGACATGGTACGTTCTATGTTGTCAGACTCACTGCAAGCTGTTGTAACGCAAACTCTCCTTAAAAAAGTCGGTGGCGGACGAATTGCGGCTCATGAAATTATGATTGGAACCCCAGCAGTTCGAAATTTAATTAGGGAAGATAAAGTGGCACAGATATATTCAGTGATACAAACCGGTAGCTCATTGCAGATGAAAACATTAGATCAAAGTTTGAGTACGCTTGTTGATGAGGGGGTTATTACTTTAGAGACTGCTCGCGAGAAAGCCGTTTCTCCCAAACATATTAGTAAGGATGAACGCAATAATTACTCTTTGCCTGAGTTTTCAAAATAAAATGAATCTCTTGGGTGAAACTATCATTAGCCTTTTAGGTTAATTTGATCGATGATTTTAGATGAATTTGGTTTGTTTGCGAATCCGCTAGTGATACCCTTTTAACTTCAAATAATAGAATTTTAGAGGGAACACCAATGAATGGCTTAATGATGGATTCACAGCTGACAATAACGTCGATCATGAAACATGCAGATCGTATTCACAAAACCAGTCGAATTGTGTCAGTTACCGCTGATAATCCACATCATAGTTATACCTACGGCGATGCTTTCCAAAGAGTCCGTCAGCTTGCAAATGCATTAGAGGCTGTTGGATTCAAGCAGGGAGACCGCATCGCCACTTTAGCTTGGAATGACTATAGGCACTTTGAGCTTTACTATGCAATCTCCTGTTCTGGCCAAATCTGCCATACGGTTAATCCACGCCTATTTCCTGACCAAATTAATTTCATCATTAATCATGCCGAAGATCAGTGGGTATTTACCGACCCTATGTTTGTTCCCCTATTGGAATCATTAAAGGACCAACTGCCAACTGTCAGAGGTTATGTTGTTCTAACTGATGAAGCGCATATGCCGAAGACTGACTTAGCTAATGTGCATTGCTATGAAACATTTATAAGTGATCAAAAGGATACCTTTGAGTGGCCCGACCTCAACGAGCAAACTGCCAGTTCGATGTGTTACACCTCAGGGACGACAGGTAATCCTAAGGGCGTGGTTTACAGTCATCGCAGCACAGTGTTGCACTCTATTGTTGGCTCACTGCCCGATGTGATGAACCTCTCCGGCAGTGATGTGATTATGCCCATCGTACCCATGTTTCATGTTAATGCCTGGGGCACCGCTTATAACGGCCCAATGAGTGGCTGCACCTTGGTATTTCCAGGCCCTAAGATGGCTGATGGCGAGACCTTAACGCGACTCATTAATGCTGAAAAAGTTAACTATTCTCTCGGCGTACCAACTGTATGGCTAGCATTGGTCGATTATCTTAAAAAATCGGGTAAGACTGTAGAGAGCTTGAAAAAAGTGGTAGCTGGCGGCTCTGCCTGCCCACTATCCCTGATGAAGGCTATGGATGAGTTTGGCATATACATGCATGTAGGTTGGGGAATGACTGAAATGAGTCCTTTAGGCTCCTATAACAAGCCCATGGCGTGGATGAACGATTGCACGGAGGAAGAAAAAGATGCTTACCGTGTTCGTGCAGGTCGTATTGTCTATGGTGTAGAAATGAAAATTGTTGATGCAGATAACAATGATCTGCCTTGGGATGGCATCGCATCCGGATTATTGTTAGTAAAAGGCCCCTGGGTTTGCGAGGGTTATTATCGTCTTGAAGATAAGCCTGCACTAGACGCAGATGGCTGGTTCGATACTGGAGATATGGCCTCCATTGATGAGTATGGATATGTCATTATTACCGATCGTGTCAAAGATGTGATTAAGTCAGGTGGCGAGTGGATCAGCTCTATTGATGTTGAAAATGCGGCAATGTCTCACCCCCATGTTCAAGAGTCTGCAGTGATCGGTGTCGCTGATCCTAAATGGACAGAGCGGCCTCTATTAATTGTTATTCCTATCCAGGGTGTTACTCCAGACAAAGAATCTATTCTGGCCTCTTTAGAGGGTAAAATTGCCAAGTGGTGGATCCCGGGAGACTGTGTTTTTGTTGATGAAATCCCCCATACAGCCACCGGTAAGATCAGTAAAAAAGATCTTAGAGAGCAATTTAAGGACTATAGCTACTAAATAGTATTCTTAGGCGGTCAACCAAATGCGTTGAGCATCGTTTTTACAGATAATCTAAAACGGAGGTAATAATGATGAGTAACTATGTATTTTTTATCTTGATAATGGCGCTGTCTTTTTCTGTGCTAGCGGATCATCACAAAGGCCCGGGGAAAAGTGGACCTGGGGAAAAACTTTTCAAAATGGCAGATTCTGATAATGATGGCCAGGTATCCTACGACGAGCATGAGGTTTTTATTGCAATGCAGGCCGATAAGGGTCGCGAGCGTTTTAACAAAATGGATAGCGACGGTAATGGTTATGTAACCAAAAAAGAAGCCAAAGAAGAGTCCAAAGCTATGCGTAAGAAAATGATGAAAAAGAAGAAAGACATGCGTGAAAAGAGAAAGGCTATGATGGAAGAAGAGAAATTAAACGAAGAAAAATAGTTTTTACCTTGGGTAAATAAACAAAAAGGCCGCTTAATTAAGCGGCCTTTTTGTTCTTGTGTTCACCACAAATCTTAATCGCAGTATATACTGCCGACTCAACAACTCAATAATACTTTAAACACAGGTGTCTTATGTTTGATTACTTAATTGCCCCCTCTATTTTAGCGGCCAATTTCGCGCGACTCGGTGAAGAAGTTGATACCGTACTTGAGTCAGGTGGCGACATAATTCACTTTGATGTTATGGATAACCATTTTGTGCCTAATCTAACGATCGGTCCGATGGTGTGTAAAGCGCTGCGAGACCATGGCGTAACCGCGCCAATAGATGTTCATCTCATGGTTAGTCCAGTGGATGAAATGATTCGGATGTTTGCTGATGCAGGTGCAGATTACATTACTTTCCATCCTGAGGCTTCAACACATGTTGACCGATCTCTGCAGCTAATACGTGATTTGGGGTGTAAGTCGGGGTTGGTGATTAACCCTGCGACTGGTTTGAATACAGCTCAATGGGTAATGGATAAGATGGACATGCTCGTGTTGATGTCAGTAAATCCAGGGTTCGGTGGGCAAAAGTTTATTCCCTCAACGATTGATAAGTTAAAGCAAGCCAGGGCTATGATTGATAGCAGCGGTCATAATATCCGACTTGAGATTGATGGCGGTGTCGGTGTCAATAATATTGCTGAAATAGCGGCTGCGGGAGCTGACACGTTTGTTGCTGGTTCAGCCATCTTTAGCCAACCAGACTACGCTAAAGTTATTGCCCAACTTCGAGCCGAGCTAGCCAGCGTTGGCTAAGATTAGTGCAGGCAAAATGCTGCTAAAGTATCAGTCAGAGGTTTATTGGCACGTTAATATTGATTACAATGAAAGACCATTGAGGAATTAGTTTTGAAAGACACTTGGTTTGTTAATTTTTATGTTGGTATTTGCCGTTGGCGAGGTTAATTGGCCTTGAGTGCCGGTCGCGCTCACATATACCCAATAAAATTAGCATTAGGAAGCTGTCATGAATCCCGATACATTTGCCAAGTTGGCTACCCAAAATTTCAATAGAATCCCCATTACCCGCGAAGTGCTCGCAGATTTAGAAACGCCGCTGAGCGTTTACCTAAAGCTTGCTTTTGGGCCGAACTCGTACTTGTTTGAATCGGTTCAAGGTGGCGAGAAATGGGGACGTTATTCATTGATTGGTATGCAGACCTCGACTGTACTTAAGCTCTACGGTAATCGGTTAGAGATTATTCGAGATGGAAAGCCAATGGTCACGCGTAATACTGATGATCCGTTGGGAGAAGTCGATCGCTTTAGAGCGCTTTTTAGTATGCCAGACTTACCAGATCTTCCCCGATTCACTGGCGGGCTGGTCGGCTACTTTGGTTATGACACCGTGCGCTATGTCGAGCCCAGGTTAGCTAAAAGTACACCTCCTGATAAATTGGGTACTCCCGATGTACTGTTAATGGCTTCTGATGAAGTAGCGATCTTCGATAACTTATCCGGCACGATTATGTTAGTGGTACATGTTGATGCTAAAGACCCTAATGCTTTGTGTGATGCTGAAGCTAGGCTGGATGAGCTAGAGCTAAAACTCGCCAAACCCAAGCCAGATTTACCGCCAATGAACCTTGAGGGAGATGGTCTTAGTGAGCAGGCTTTTGTATCTAGTTTTGGTAAAGAAAATTATAAAAAAGCCGTAGAAAAGGTCAAACAATACACCCTGTCTGGTGACATTATGCAGGTGGTCCCATCGCAACGTTTTACCGCCCCTTTTCATGATCAGCCCATTAATCTCTACCGCGCACTGCGCCGTTTAAACCCATCGCCCTACATGTACTTCCTCGATTTGGATGGTTTCCATATTGTGGGGTCTTCTCCTGAAGTGCTGGCTCGACTGGAAGACGGGCAAGTTACTGTGAGGCCCATTGCAGGTACTCGCCGAAGAGGTGAGACCGATGCTGATGATCGTGCATTAGAGCAAGAGATGTTGGCTGATCCAAAAGAGATTGCTGAGCACCTTATGCTAATAGATTTAGGTCGCAATGATGTTGGGAGAATTAGTCAAGCTGGCTCAGTTGAGGTTACCGAGCAGATGGTGGTCGAGCGTTATTCTCACGTCATGCACATCACCTCAAATGTCGTCGGTCAAGTCAATAAAGGTATGAGTGCCGTTGATGTTCTCAAGGCAACTTTACCGGCAGGCACCCTAAGTGGGGCACCTAAAATTAGAGCGATGGAAATTATTGATGAACTTGAGCCGGTAAAGCGTAATATTTACGGGGGTGCGGTTGGCTATATTGGCTGGAATGGCAATATGGACATGGCCATAGCGATTCGGACTGCGGTCATTAAAGATAATGAGGTTCATGTTCAGGCTGGAGGGGGAGTTGTTGCTGACTCAGAACCTGAACTGGAATGGGAAGAGACGATGAATAAAGCGCGCGCTGTTATGCGTGCTGCAGCGATGGTTTGCGGGGCAAAAAAATGATTTTAATGATCGATAATTACGATTCGTTCACCTACAACATTGTTCAGTACCTGGCCGAATTAAAAGCCGATGTAAAGGTGGTGAGGAATGATGAAATTTCTATTGCTGATATTGAAACATTGGCCCCAGAAAAAATTGTTATTTCTCCTGGCCCCTGCACGCCAAATGAAGCGGGAATTTCAGTTGAAACCATTAGCTACTTTGCGAATAAATTGCCAATCTTGGGTATTTGTTTAGGTCATCAAAGTATTGCTCAGGCCTTTGGCGGTAAAATTGTGCGAGCCAAACAGGTAATGCATGGAAAGACCTCCAGAATTTGTCATCATAATACCGGCGTTTTTAAGGGCCTTAGCCCGCATTTTGTGGCAACACGCTATCATTCGTTGGTGATCGAGCAGAGTACTCTGCCTAACTGTCTTGAGGTGACTGCGTGGACTGAAAATGACGACGGCTCCTTGGATGAAATAATGGGCGTACGACATAAGCAATTACCGATCGAAGGTGTGCAGTTCCATCCTGAATCTATTCTCACAGAGCATGGACATGATTTGTTGCGCAACTTTTTGGAGTCATAGCCAATGGATATAAAGCAAGCAATCGCCCAAGTTGTTGAGGGACAAGACCTGACTCGAGGGCAAATGTATGAGGTGTTTCGGCGACTGATGTCAGGTGATACAAGTGACGCGCAAATTGGAGCATTTTTGGTTGCCTTGCGTATCAAAGGTGAAAGTATTAGCGAGATTACCGGGGCCGTAGAGGTAATGCGTGAACTCGTTTCCGGCGTCGACATTAGTGGTAAGTATCTTGTTGATATTGTCGGTACCGGTGGTGATGAGTCAAATCTGTTTAATGTTTCTACGGTGGCAAGTTTTGTTGTTGCAGCTGCCGGTGGTCGTGTAGCTAAGCATGGCAATCGTTCAGTGAGTAGTAAAAGTGGTGCTGCAGATTTATTGGAGGAGGCCGGCGCTAATTTAAATATCAGTGCGGATCAAGTAGCCACGTGTGTTGAAAAGGTAGGCATTGGGTTTATGTTTGCGCCCTCTCACCATAGTGCAATGAAACACGCGATTGGGCCTAGAAAGGAGCTCGGGATGCGCACTATTTTTAACATATTGGGGCCAATGACTAATCCGGCTGGAGTAAAGCGGCAGCTTATTGGTGTCTATGATAAAGCATTGTGTCGTCCAATGGCCGAAGTTTTGGGCCGCTTGGGAGCAGAGCATGTCATGGTTGTAAGTTCGGCTGATGGTTTAGATGAAATTAGTATTGCGGCTGAAACTTATGTTTCCGAGTATAAAAATGGGCAGCTGAATGAGTATGCTCTATTGCCGGAGGATTATTTTGGTGCCAGGCAATCCTTAGAAGGGTTGTCAGTAAAGGATGCCAAAGAATCATTGGTGATGATTAATGCTGCACTAAATGGTCGTGCGCCAAAGGCGGCCGATCTAATAGCACTAAATGCTGGCGCAGCATTGTATGTTGCCGGTTGCGCAGATTCTATTAAAGAGGGTCTAGTTATGGCGCAAAGATCCATCGGTAATGGGACAGCAAGCGCTAAAATTGATCAGCTTGTGAGTCTAACAAATAGTATTTAGTGTGATATTAAGAGAGACGTATTATGAATACAGACACACCGACAATATTAAAGAAAATATTAGCTCGTAAGCGCGAAGAAATTATTGAGCATAGCGCTTCTACTCCCTTGGCCATGCTGGTTGAAAAAATTAGTCAAGCTTCTGCGCCAAGAGGTTTCACGCAAGCTATTATTGATAAAATTGCCACAGGAGAGGCAGCAGTGATTGCTGAAGTTAAAAAGGCATCTCCGAGTAAAGGTGTAATTTGTGAAAATTTTGATCCGGCCTTTATTGCGCAGAGCTACCAGCGGGGTGGGGCTTGTTGCTTGTCCGTATTAACTGATGTTGATTTCTTTCAAGGGTCAGATGAGTATTTAAGAGTCGCTCGGAATGCGTGTTCAATTCCGGTGATTCGAAAGGATTTTATCATTGATAATTATCAAATTTATGAAGCCCGCGCTATGGAGGCCGATTGCATTTTGTTAATTGTCTCGGCTTTAAGTCAAGATGCTTTAGTTGGTTTACATGATACTGCGATCTCTCTGGGTATGGACGTGCTCATCGAAATACATGACGAATCAGAATTAGCGCGCGCTCTGCTCTTAAATAACCCATTAATTGGCATCAACAACCGAAACTTACACACTTTTGAGGTTTCTGTAGAGAATACTTATCAACTGCTAGAGAAAATTCCATCATCAACGACGGTTATTACTGAAAGCGGTATTCTCAATCGTACAGATGTTGAAAATATGAGGGAGAACCAGGTAAATGGCTTTCTAGTCGGAGAGGCGTTTATGCGAAGTAAAGACCCAGGATTAAGACTGCGAGAAATGTTTAATTAGCTCATCCTTTTAGCTATTGTGTTGCCTCGTTAGAGTGGCAGACGACGATCGTTTTCCCATTAACTATCACGAACCCAGAGAGTTCAAGTTCCTTCAAAACTCGGCCAATCATCTCCCTTGAGCAGACGACAATTTTCGACAATTCTTGGCGAGTGATTTTAATTTGTCGCCCATCGGGGTGGGTCATGGCATTGGGTTGGTTACTTAGATCAGTCAAAGCTTTAGCGAGCCTGCCAGTAACGTCTAGAAATGCAAGATTACTAGCGTTTTGAGTTGTCTTCCTAAGTCTTCCGGCAATCTGCTTTGTTAGTGAAAGCAAAAATTGCGGATTTTTTTGGTAAAGATCACTAAATTTTCCGTAGCTTATCTCACTGATTTCACAATCAGTTTTAGCTCTAATCCAGGCACTACGAATACCGTCTTCGAAAAGCCCCATTTCCCCAAAAAACTCTCCTGGGTTTAAATACGCGACAATCATTTCCCTACTATTTTTTTTATCTTCGATGAGTACGCAGACTGTGCCTTTCACCACGTAATGCAACATCTCGGCTCTATCACCCGCATAAATAATAGTCGTTTTTGCGGGGTAACGTCTACGATTTCCATGCGCAAGGAATCTTTCTACGTCCTCGATATGTCTAGGGTTGTTGTTGATCATTTAACTCATCCTTTTAAAGAGCTTCCGCGCAGCCCAACACTAATACCCAACTAGATTCCATTCTCACGTCTAGATACTACCTGCAATTAATGGGAATGTGAATAGACTTTTTTACCGAAGGCTAGTTCGAAAAAAGGAGTAGAAGTCAGAACAGCGAGAGAAAAGTTTGGTAAAGACGCTAAAGGCAAGAAAGGGACCTTATTAGGTCCCTTTAAACAGACTATTATTAAAGATTAAGAGGGGCTTTATTAGAACTAATTTACAATGCTACATGACTACTCAATCAGCAGTCACAAGCCTAAAAAATGTTAGTGTTCCTTGGAAGCCTCTTTGTTAGGCGCTTCAAATTTAGCGAAATCATCTTTCGCAATTGCAGCACCCGTTACGCCAGCAAAGCCGAGCAATAAATATACGAGTGTCATAGTATTTCCTTACTTTTTTGAAGCACCATTGCTCCAATCCCCGCACTATATTCAGATTTAGGTCATAAATCTAATGCATTTTCTGCATTGTATCTATGCGAAATTGGTATACCGGGATTTTGCTGTGTGCGTATGAAAATAAAAAAAAGGGACCTCAATAGAGGTCCCTTAAAAAAATCCTATGCAGGATTAAGAGGGGTTTGGATCGCAGGGCGAATACTGTATGCCGGAAGCGTCTTACTTGTTGCTTCTTTAAAAGCTTTGCTTCACAACAGAAGTACTAATGTAAGCTTTGAGATGGCATAATTCCAATGCATTGTATGCATTTATAGTATGCGTTTTGGTTATACCCCACTGGAGGGTCCAATGAACTTACAAAAACTTAGTCGATTAGATTTGAATTTACTCGTTTCTTTACAGGCGATGCTGGAAGAAAAAAGTGTAACTCGTGCTGCGGCTCGCCTTTTTATTAGTCAGCCAGCAATGAGCCGAGTACTCCAGAGGTTGCGTTATCAGCTTGATGATCCGCTCTTTACTCGAACAGGTAATGAGTTAGTGCCAACCCCTAAGGCAAGAGAGTTGCAGTTGAGGCTGCCCCAATTGTTGGACAATATTTTAGATATGGTTAGCCAAGGTGTATTTGATCCTGCTACCTATGTGGGAGAGATTTCAATCGCGGTGCCTGAATTTGTTGCAATAACACTTATCTCTGAATTAACCAAAGTTGTTTCTAGCGACGCACCGGGACTGGTTCTTTCTGTATCAAGTGGCATCGATTCGGTAGAGGGGGACTTGGCGGTTGGTGCATTAGACTTTGCGATTGATATTGATAGAGGGGTAACCGATGACATAACTACGCGTGCTCTTACAAACTATGCGCCCTCAATCTGGATGAGGCATGGCCATCCTCTAGCAAGTAAGGCAAAGATGACTCTAGACGATATTTTAAAGTACCCCTTCGTTCAGTATTATCTCCTTATCTCCAAGCGCGTTAGCGCTAGAAACAATGCTCGTTTTGACCGCACGCTAGCGGATCTGGGATTAAAACGGAAAAAAGCGTTGGTAACAAATCAATTAATGACTGCTATGGAGACTATCTGTGATACAGATTGCCTAATGGTTGCAACCCAAAAGAGTAGGGTGATGGAGCGTGAAGAGCATCGTATTATCAGCAAGTCTTTTCCAGAAGAATTACCTCACGAAGAGAGTATTAAATTAGTCTTGTTACAGCACCAGCGAACGTCAGGATCGCCCATACACCAATGGCTAGTTGAAAAAATTATTGGCGTAATGGAGCAGCATGACGAAGCTATTGGTCAGTCTTGAGTCAGACCCTATAGCTACCTTTAGTCATTACTGCTGAGATCAGTGTCATGGCTTTCTTAACGGGTGATGGGAATTTGTAACCACCAGCATCTAAGGCGGCTTGCGCATGACGCTCCTCGTCAGCTAACATTTCTTGCACCACGGCTCTACTTTTAAGGTCGTCTTGGGGCAGTTGGTCTAAATGAGTTTTTAAATGGCTGCACACCTGATCCTCAGTAGCGGCAACAAAGCCTAGGCTTAGCTTGTCGCTGATTAAGCCAGCGCCGGCTCCTATACCAAAAGACGCGGCATAAAAGAGCGGGTTCAAAAGACTAGTGCGCCCACCAAGGTCTTTAATGCGGTCCTCACACCATGCTAGGTGGTCAACTTCTTCAACTGCAGCTTCTCTCATTTGTTCACGCACACCCGGCAGCTTTGCGGTAAGGGCTTGCCCTTGGTAGAGCGCCTGTGCGCACACCTCGCCGGTATGATTAACGCGCATAAGACCAATCGCATGATCGCGATCTTTAGACGAGAGCTCTACATCTTTCTGATCACTCGCCGGTGACACTCTCTCAGGCGGAGGAGCATCTGCTAATACCGTACGCAAGCCGTGATCAATTTGAGTAATAAATTGATCCAAGATTGAAAGCTGCCGATTACTCACGATATTAAATCCTTATTTTGGTAGGCGTCTATTGTAGCCATTTTTAAGTGGTACTTTCTAGTCAAAAATATTGGCAGATAGGCTAAGGCAAAGAATCCCATAGCCAAGCATTCTGTTACTAAGATATAAATTGGCCAGGGGCCAAAAAAGTCTAGCAGCGAGGGATTGACCGGTTTATTCATCATATAGAAATAATTAGCCTCTAAGCCAATATTAATGGGTATTAAGCACACAATATAAATATTCATCCACACAAAGGTACGCAATATTCCCTTAGCTCTAGGGTATAGTTCAAAAGCCAGTAAGTGGTGAACAACTACAACCACTAAGCCGCAATGAATAAGCCAATATTTAAAAAATCCGTAGCTTGGGTAACCTCCGCCGGGATCGGGAGTGATTATCGCTTGCAGCGTACCGGCTAACACAAAAAAATAAATAACCTCAAACCGCCTATGGTTGGGTTTCCAAAACAAAAAAGGCGCTGCCACTGCAAACAGGTTACAAATTGACAGCGGTAAATTAATGGCCGCATCAAATCGCCCATAGACAATATGTATGGTGGTCCAAATTAGCACTGTGAGACTAAGAAAAATCGATGCACCTCGTGTCAGCAATAAATTTTGACGACCATTTAGATACGGCGCCGCGCTAACAAAGATCAAAAAGCAGACTATAAATACAATCACTGCGCCTAGGTGCGATGGGCTAAAGGATGTGAAAGGAATATTATCGCTAAAAAAGACATTATCACTCAGCATTTACCCTTCGTTGTGCCGCTGAAGACTAACTGTTTTTTTCTCGAGCAATAGCTCGCCAACCAATATCATTGCGCAGATAAACATCATCCCAGTGAATAGTTGATGCTAGTTGATAGGCGCGTACTTGAGCATCAGATACCGTATCACCCATTGCCGTTGCACATAAAACACGACCACCACGGGTAACAACGCGACCCTCCGTCATGGCAGTACCCGCATGGAATACCTTTTGATCACTGTTCTCTAGGGTATCTGACAACCCAGAAATAACATCGCCACCTCGATAGCTTCCGGGATAACCGCCAGCAGCCAAAACCACACCAATGGCCGGTCTTGGGTCCCACTGAGTTGTTTGTTGATCAAGTGATCCCTCGAGTGCGGCTAAACAGTGCGCTACTAAGTCTGATTGCAGGCGCAGCAAAATCGGTTGCGTCTCTGGATCGCCGAAGCGGCAGTTATACTCAATGACCTTGGGTGTGCCATCGGCCATTATCATCAAACCTGCATACAAAAAACCGGTGTAGTCATTACCCTCATCAGCCATACCCTTGACCGTTGGATAAATGACCTCATCCATAATCCGCTGATAAATTACCTCGTCAACTACGGGTGCCGGTGAGTACGCACCCATACCTCCGGTGTTTGGACCAGTGTCGCCGTTGCCAGCACGTTTGTGATCTTGGCTGGTAGCCATGGGCAAGACATTTTTACCATCCACCATGACAATAAAACTGGCTTCCTCGCCATCTAAAAACTCTTCAATCACTACACGACTGCCTGCATCACCAAAGGCATTACCGGCAAGCATGTCACGCACCGCATCCTCTGCTTCTGCCATTGTCATGGCCACAATCACACCCTTGCCCGCGGCCAAACCATCGGCTTTCACCACAATAGGGGCGCCCACCTGTTTTAAATAATCAAGCGCGGCATCTACCTCAGTGAAGTTGCCATAGTTGGCAGTCGGTATTTTTTGGCGTTCCAAAAAATCTTTAGTAAACGCTTTAGAGCCCTCTAACTGGGCGGCGCCACTAGAGGGACCAAAGATTGCAAGCCCTCGTGTCTGAAAGTAATCAACAATACCATCGACCAGTGGTTGCTCGGGGCCAACAATAGTTAGGCCAACATTATTGCTTTCGGCAAAGTCCGCCAGAGCGCGAAAATCAGCAACAGAGATATCAGTATTTTCAATACTGGCCTCTATGGCTGTTCCTGCATTGCCCGGCGCCACATATACCGTACTAACACTTACCGACTGAGACGCCTTCCAGGCCAGTGCATGTTCGCGTCCACCGGAGCCAATAACTAGAACATTCATTGTGTAATTTCCAAGCAGTAATTTATCACAAAATTATAACAGACTGCGCGACGGGGATTACATAATTTGTGGTACGGTGTGACTTGTAAAAACAATCTATATGGCTGTCTACGCCGTAATTTTTAGATGCCAAAAGTCGCTACAGAGGATACATCCCATCGCTGAATTACAATCACCCAATGCACCAACTATTATGTGGTTTCGTCAAGATCTTAGGCTTGCCGACAACCCAGCACTGTGTGCTGCTTGTGAGCGCGGTGACATTATTCCGGTATACATTCTTGACGATGACGGCGCCGACAGTTGGAAAATGGGCGGGGCAAGTCGCTGGTGGTTGCACCATGCGCTGGCAGATCTTAATAATTCTCTCAACCAAGGCCTACAGTTTTTTCAAGGTGATGCGCTAACCATCTTGCGCGACCTAGCAACACAGACTAATGCATCGGCTATTGTCTGGAATCGCTGTTATGAACCATGGCGTATTGCCCGTGATGCTAGTATTAAAAGTGTACTAAAAGACGATGGCCTGGACGTACACAGTTTCAATGGTTCACTACTGTGGGAGCCCTGGCAAGTTCTTAAAAAAGACTCAACGCCTTATAAAGTTTTTACCCCTTATTATCGTCGTGGGTGTTTATCATCAGCTACGCCAAGGCGGCCAGCCGCTATCCCTGCAGCGATAATAATTTCAGAAAATAGTGTGCGGTCACTACCGCTAAAAGATCTTAATTTGTTGCCTACAATTAGTTGGGATACGCAAATGAAGGCGCGCTGGGATATCACCGAAGCGGCGGCCCATGAACGCCTCGATGAGTTTGTCATGGACGAGTTACAAGACTACCGTGAAGGGCGAAATTTCCCAGACAAAGCGAATGTTTCACGGCTCTCGCCCTACCTTCACTTTGGTCAAATCTCACCCAACATTGCCTGGCATCGGGCCGCAGAGGCAGGGGCTTTTATTACTAACGAGCAGAGCTTAGACACCTTTATGAGCGAGTTAGGTTGGCGTGAATTTTCGTACTATTTGCTTTACCATTTTCCAGGGTTGCCAACTGACAATTTGCAGGTACGCTTTAATCTTTTTCCATGGGCAGACAACACAGACGCAGATTTAAAAGCTTGGCAACAGGGTAAAACAGGGTACCCACTAGTTGACGCAGGTATGCGTGAACTTTATAGCACCGGCTACATGCATAACCGCGTGCGTATGGTGGTGGGTTCATTCTTAGTGAAGAATCTACTCATTCACTGGCATGCAGGTGAGCAATGGTTTTGGGATTGTCTAGTGGATGCGGACCTTGCTAGTAATAGTGCCGGTTGGCAGTGGATCGCTGGTTGCGGTGCTGACGCCGCACCTTTTTTCAGAATCTTCAACCCCATTACCCAAAGTGAAAAGTTCGACAAGCAGGGCAGTTACATTCGCCGCTATGTGCCCGAACTTGCCAACATGCCTGAAAAATATATTCATGCGCCCTGGCTGGCACCCGCGGAGGTACTTGCCGCGGCTGGGGTCCAAGTTGGCCATAACTATCCAGCGCCCATAATGGATATTAAAGAATCTAGAGAGCGTGCATTGGCTGCGTTTGCGGTGACTAAAATTCAGCCTACAGAGGCCTAATAGCCCTTATTCTAAGTGGAGCAACACAATGTATTTTGGTAGTGACAATCAAACAGGCGCGTCTTCTCAAGTATTAAACATGCTAACTGAGGCTAACCATGACTATACCCATGGGTATGGTGATGATCGCTGGACACACCAAGCCATAGATGCGCTAAAGACTTTATTTGAATGTGACCTAGACGCCTATTTTGTAGCGACCGGTACCGCGGCAAATTCCCTAGCATTGTCGTGTATGGTGCAACCGTGGGAGTCTATCCTTTGCCATGATAGCGCCCACATTATTCTCGATGAGTCTACTGCACCCGAAATGTTTACAGGGGGTGCGCGCATGGTGCCCATCTCAAAGGGCGAAGGCAAAATTAATCCGGTACAGCTGAACCAGTACGTCCAAAAAACAGGTACTGACTACCCACACAATGTTCGACCCGCCGCCTTAAGTATTACACAGGCTAGCGAGTCTGGCCTTGTCTACACACCCACCGAAGTTGCTGCACTGAGCGTTGCGGCCAAAGCCAGCGGCCTATCTTTCCACATGGACGGCGCACGGTTTGCCAATGCCGTGGCATCGCAGCAGTGCACGCCCGCAGAGTTATCATGGAAAGCTGGCGTAGACGTGCTTTGTCTTGGGGCTACCAAATGTGGCGCGCTAAGTGCTGAGGTGGTTATATTTTTTAATAAAGATCTAGCTCACACCTTTACCCATCGTCGTAAGCGTACAGGCCACTTGCTGTCTAAAGGAAGGCTGTTTGGAGCGCAAATGGTAGGCTGGTTGCAAGATGATCACTGGCTTGAGCTAGCCCAGCATGCTAATAATCAAGCGGCCAAGCTAGCCAAAGCAATAGCATCCATTGATGGCCTAACACTAGCTTGGCCGGTTGAATCAAATGAGCTTTTTGTCATCATGCCCAAAGGGTTAGCAGAGCACTTGCAAGCGGCTGGTGCAGAATTCTATGACTGGTATGAGAGCACATTGCCAGCCAATATCACATTAGGCGAAGATGAAATGTTTGCTCGTTTAGTCACCTCTTTTGTTAGTCAAGATTCCCAGCGAGAGACATTCTGTGGACATATTCATGCTTATTTTGCGGCGCAGTAAGAGTTAGCCGTACTTAAACTAAATGCTGACCTGCCCGTTCGGAAAGTATCCAAGCCGCCTTTGTGAGCTTGGGTCACCGGTTGTTTTAGACTCAAACGTTTTACTTCCTATCAAGCAATGGGTTGGCGATACAAAGCCATTACTCGTCGGGAAGTTTTCTGACGTAACCTTCGTCATCGATAATATCTGTGGTGAAGTTCTTGAAGTAGTGACAGTAAATGATGTATTAGAAGCAACGTGTCTTCCATATACAGTTGAAGAGCTAAATGCTTTAGAAGCCGAGAGTGGTCTGTGCAGCGAAGACAATTTAGCGACGGCAGTAGCAAGCTATAACGTCGCCACAGCCTAAACAATGCTAATGTTATTTTCCGCGTAACCTCAACCATCAGAGCCGTTGAAAAACGGCTTAAAAATCTGGCCTCTCAAGATACCTAGCTGCTCCTTCTTTACCGTAGTAACCTAAAACTATGCGAGTGTTGATAATTTCTACGGCTGTTTTATCCTAAGCCAGCAATATACAAATGTTATATGTCAGCCCGAGAAATATTATAATCATAGAGAGGAAAATTACATATCATATTTTATAGTTAGTCATAAAGTAGAAGATTTGAACACTTAGAAAAACGTCTACGATCCTTTTTAATCTGCGCGCATAAAGTTTTCTATAAGCGAGTATTACGCCCTTCAGTCAGCCGAAGATGAAAATTCAGTAGTTGTTGTTGACCAGGGAAGTCTAGATAACATTAAAAACTTTCTTGATTCTGACGATTTAAAAAATGGCATAACTAATGCTGGGGTTGTAGGGCCACCAACCATATTTATTGGTGAAAATAAAAGGGTATAGTACAACTCACAAGGCAAAGCATTTGGGCTCGCTACGCGAGGCCATGCTTGCGGCGTTAAACGGAGATCGGGATTTTATGAAAATACCTGCACTAGATTGGATAATAGAATATCTGGAAAGCAATACTATTCCCTACGTAGTGTGTGGAGGACTTGCTGCTCAGGCATATGGTTCAACTCGTGATTTGGCTGACGTTGATATCTATGTGCCGGATGAATATTTGTATCAGATAGTTCAGATGGGTAAAAATTATGTTACCTATGGTCCAGCTCGTTATGTAGATGACGAATGGGATTTAACCTTTGTTCAATTCGAGTTTGAAAATCAAAAGGTAGAAATTGCTAGCGACAAGGAATGCAAAATACTAGATTCAGAGATTGGTGAGTGGCATCAAGAAATAATAGATTTCAATCAGTATAAGGTTTGTTATATTTATGACCGGTCTATCAAAGTTATGAAAAAAGACGATCTAATTTCTTATAAGCGCAAGCTCAACAGGCAAGTTGATATTGAAGATATTAAGCAAATCCAGCAGAGCGTATAACAAAAATTTCAAGAAGGACACAGTACCCTCCGCTTTGTTTATGTGCATTCGCTTCGCTCATTGTTGCACCACACTTCACTCCCGGGCACTGTGGCTTTTAGTTTGGTGTTATAGGGCTTCCCATACTTTAAATTCAATCCGCATACTCTATTCGCTAGCCCAGCATTGGCCATCATGGAACAAGTGCCATCCATTTAAAAATAAACCACCTATACTGGAAGAGTAAACCTTCTCGCGCACAGGTCTTGGTTGAGCCTAACTATTTTATAGATTACGTGACGCATCATAAAAGGGAATAATTGGACAAGGAGTCCAGCATGGAAGCAAAGAATAAAGGGCGTGTTGATAAGGCCGAGACCCTAGAGTCGCTGCAATCTCAGGTTAAATATTTCGAAACTCAGGATGGTGCTTTAGCAGACAGCCATAAAACGCTTGAGTTTGTGATTAACAGTACAGGTTTAGGGATATGGGATTGGCATGTTCAAACTGGAAAAGCGGTCTTTAACGAACGCTGGGCAAATATTATTGGCTATACATTGGCAGAGTTGTCCCCTCTAAGTATTGACACCTGGATGCAGTTCGCCCACCCAGATGATCTTGAAGAATCTGATCGGTTGCTAAAAGAGCTGTGGGCAGGAAAAAGCCAAGTTTATATGTTCGAATCACGGATGAAACATAAGGATGGGCATTGGGTTTGGGTTTACGACACGGGTCAAGTGATCGAATGGGAAAGGGAGGGGGTTCCTAAAAGAATGATTGGCACTCATTTAGATATTACAGAAAAACAAGCAACAATAGCCAAGCTTGATGAAGCAAATAAACGCCTAAAAGAACTAAGCTATATTGATGCGTTAACTAAGATTCCAAACAAAAGAGCCTATGATGAAAAGCTAAGTAGTCAAGTTGCGGCTACTAAAAGATCTAAAAATCCGCTATCTTTTCTTTTAATCGATGTGGATGACTTCAAAAATTATAATGATAACTACGGTCATGAAAAAGGCGATGACATCTTGCTGGGGGTGGCGCAACTAGTAGAGAGCACGCTGCGTAGGGAAACTGATTTTGTGGCACGTGTGGGTGGTGACGAAATGGCTATAATTTTGCCTTACACAGATATAACGGGTGCAACAATAGTAGCAAAGAGAATCCAGCAAGCTCTTCTTGATGAGAAAGAAAACTATCCCTTTAGTGCATTGCAACAAAACTTAACCTTGAGTATGGGAATATCGGGTTCTGAAATGGGCGTTGACTCATTGTTTGATTACGCAGATACCGCTTTGTATTTGGCAAAAAAACAGGGTCGAAATAGAATTGAGGTTTATGCAAAGAGTGACGTCCCTAGCTAATGGTAACTTAGTTACCAGTCAATTTGTTAAGCAGCCTAAAAAGTTAGCGTAAAGTTATAATAAACTCAACAACTAGGACCCTCGCAAGCGTGTCTATGGTCTGGATGTTAGAAAAATATGTGGTGAGTTGTCGCCGACAGAATCGGAGCTGTCACTATAATGTCGTGTCATTACTACTCAAAAAGTGTCATAAAGGTAGGCACAGCAGAAGGGGGAAAGATGAATATTCAACAACGCCGATTAGAAAAAGAATGGTCACAAGATCAACTTGCTCGATATTCAGGATTAAGTACCCGAACTATTCAGAGAATTGAGAGCGGTCAAAAGGTTGGATTGGAATCTTTAAAATGCCTTGCCGCTGTATTCGAAATTTCTGCTAATACCTTAGTGCAGGAGCAAAACATGAATGAACAAAAAGTCGCTGAACCCGCGAAGATTAACAAAATTGAAAGAGACGCAATTAATTTTGCTAAATTAATGACTAGAGGACCCAAACAAGGTCAGAAGGACCCTCTCATGAAAATTGAACGGCATGCAATTAATAAGATTAAGGCTATATGGAATGAAAAATCCTAAAAAAATTATCAAGATTGCCTTAGCGAGCGTGACTGGCCTTTTTGGGGTTGGGGTTTTGTTACTTGCATGGACCTTTTCTTCCAATATCATGCATCCCACATTTGAGTGCAGTGAAGAGCACTTTATTTATTGTGGTGATCCTTCTCAGTTAGATCTCGCCTTTGAAGATGTTGTTTTTCAGTCTGATAATGGCATTGATTTAAACGGTTGGTACATACCGGCTGAAAACTCTAACAAAGCCATTATGTTTGTTCATGGCCATGGTGCCGATAGGCATGAAGGTATGCGCTGGTTTAAGGTTATGCATCAGGCAGGCTTTAATATACTGACGTTTGATCTTAGAAATAGTGGGGCAAATGTGCGTTCTTTTTCATCCATGGGTTATTTTGAGAAAAACGATGTGAAAGCGGCTATCGATTATTTACAGCAGCAGAACATTCAAAGTATTGGTATTTTTGGTACGTCAATGGGGGCAACAACTGCCATTATGGCGATGGAGAGGGACCCTCGCATAGGCGCGGGTGTGTTTGAAGCAGGGTGGGCAAATTTACAGGATTTGTACTCAGACATCATAAAGCAACATCTTGGGTTACCTGTATTTCCGTTGTTGCCACTAACCACCTGGCTGTTGGAGCGCCGTACTGGTATGCATATGGACGCACTAAACCCTGAAGAGGTGTTAGGCAATATTGCACCACGGCCGGTATTTGTTATTCATTGTTCGGGGGATAGTCTTATTGGCATCTCTCACGGGGAAAGGAATTATGCCGCGGCAAATGAGCCTAAAGAATTTTGGAAATCACCCTGTCAAATGCACGCTAGGGCATGGCAATCGGACCCACAATATATTGAAAAGCGTGTAGCCGACTATTATTTAAAATACCTGTAGGGGGCTTAAATTACATCATATTAGTTCATGCTATCCCCAGTTCTGTCATTGCTTAGTCGTTGTGCCCTATCGGCGAATACTATTAATCTTTATCAGCGGTCTATACTAAACAACCAAAAGATCATTATTGTTTTCAGTTGCAAAGGCAGTGAATGGACGCAGTAATGTTTAGTTTTTTATTCCTTCATACAGCCGCTATTTGTGAGAGGAAGTATCAATTATGAGGCTTAATATTTTAGGTAGTTTAGGCTTAGTCGACCGACCATGGGCTAATATGCCTAGCATGCGAGATTCTATAAGATTTTTTATCTACACCATTTTTGTTCTATCTAGTTTTACACCGACCTTTGCCAGCGATGAGGATACTGACGTCACGACCGGATCGTTGTTGATTCGCGGAGGTTGGTTATTTGACGGCGTTAGCGACGCTCGACGTCACAACAGCGGTGTACTTATTCAAGATGGAAAAATAGTGGGTGTTGATGTTCCTGCCCATCAACACAGTTTAACGCCCGCCCAAGTGATCGAGTTAGCCGATTCAGAAACAATTCTACCGGGTCTAATCGACTTGCATGCGCACTACAATTTAGATCTCGTTGACAAAGGTCGAGCAGAGGAAGTCATCTACAACGGTATTGTCTTTTTAGCCAATGGTGTGACCGCTACATGGTCAGCGGGAGAATTTTATCCTGAGCGGGTCATTGCCCAGCGAGATCTAATTGAAGCAGGTCATGCTATTGGACCACACTTATTTGTCTCTGGCCCTTACTTTGGTGCCTTTCGCTGTGAGTACAACGTTAGTGTGGCAGCTGACGAATGTGCCGCCTGGCCAAATAACATCACCGAAAAAGAGATCAGGGACGAGGTTGATAAGTGGGCACAGCAAGGTGTTATTAGTCTCAAGATAAAGCAGGCAACTCCGGATGAGATGAAGATTATTATTGAGCAAGCACAAAAGCATGACATGACAACCACCGGTCATCTTGCTAATTATGATGTTGAATATGATGTCTCCACGCGTGATGCCATACTAATGGGTATGGATCGTATAGAGCACCAACTTACACTGGCCCTTGGAAGTGATGACCCAAGAAGTGCAGAAATGAATGAGATGGTTGAGCTGATGATAAAACATCAGGTTTATTATGGGCCCAATTTACAAATGTACGGAGGTATCAATCTGCGCAATGCGCACCCTACTGAAATGACGTGGCACGACGAATCAAAATATTTTACACCCTACGCGCAGGATCGTCTTTTACAGCGAGGTATTCCGTCACCCGAGTCAGAACAGAAGGAGTATAACCAGCGCATAATTGAGCTAATGGCACTCTATAAAGCAGGAGGTAAAGATCTTTTGATTGTTGGTACTGATGAGCCGGTCTATACCAGTATGCTTCCCGGTTTTGCCTACCACAGAGAATTACTCGCCATGACCTATGCCGGGCTTCCTCCCATTGTTGTGCTCAAAGCTGCCACCATAAACGGAGCTGTTGCCCTTGGGGTTGCAGATCGTCTAGGGTCAGTGGAAACTGGAAAATTGGCCGACCTGCTAGTGGTCAAAGGTAACCCTTTAGAGGATATTAAGGCCGCGCGCAGTATTAGGCTTGTAGTAAAGGAAGGCGTGGTTCACGATCCAAAGGTCTTACTAAATTCAGCGAAAGGAAAAATAGGGCCTGCTGGGCCAACTGATCATGCAGATTGGGAATTCCATGTTAAACCGCTACGTGATTAAACAAGTAGGGTGCTTTAATTACAGAGCTAAAACTTGCCGTGACAATCATTGTTCCCTATCGGCTAACATTGTTAATTTGTAACTGCGCCCTATACTGATTTAAAAACCATGTAGGTTCATAGTCTTTTAGATCAAAAGAAAATTAATGGAGGCAAAGATGTGTAGTTACCTTAACAGTCGGACACACTTAGTTTTTTTACTAATGGCTATGATGTCATTACCACTTACTGCGGTTGCCACTGACAGTACCCAAAAGCCAAATATTGTATTGGTAGTGATGGACAACTTTGGCTATGGCGAAATTGGTGTTTATGGCGGCGGTGTTTTGCGCGGCGCACCAACGCCTAATATTGATAGTATTGCCACTGAAGGATTTCAACTCACGAACTTTAATGTCGAAGCTGAATGCACGCCATCACGTGCTGCCTTGATGACAGGCCGCTATGGCATACGAACGCGTCAGCAGCCGGAGGGCCCGCCTAGAGGTATTTGGTATGGCATTACACCTTGGGAAATTACTCTAGCAGAAATGCTTTCAGACACTGGATATGCCACTGGCATGTTTGGTAAGTGGCACTTGGGTGACGCTGAAGGGCGCTACCCAACGGATCAAGGGTTTGATGAATGGTATGGCATTCCCAACTCGTCAGATCAAGCGTTTTGGCCTGATAGTGACAGTTTCCAGAAAGATGCGGGGGTGGAGTTTACCCGCATAATGACGTCAAAACGTAATGAGAAGCCTAAAAAGGGTGAGGTCTATGGCCGCGCTAAGCGTGCGACTATTGACCGAGAAATCACTGACCACGCGTTAGATTTCATGAAGCGCAAAGCGAAAACCAAGCAACCATTTTTTGCTTATTTGCCGTATACCCAGACCCATGAGCCGGTTGATGCGCATCCTGACTTCAAGGGTAAAACAGGCAATGGCAGTTTTGCCGATGTGTTAGCCCAAACTGATGCTTATGTAGGCGAACTGCTTGCAACGGTTGATGATCTTGGACTGAAGGATAATACGATTTTTATCTTTACCTCTGACAATGGTCGGGAGGGTATAAAGCGCTCATTTGGTTTTACTGGCCCTTGGCGAGGAACCATGTTCTCACCTTATGAAGGCTCATTACGAGTCCCTTTTCTTATTCGCTATCCGAGTAAAATACCCGCGCGGCAGGTATCTAATGATATTGTTCATTTAATTGATGTATTTCCTACCTTGGCGAACTGGGTAGGTGGAGTTGTTCCTAACGATAGAGTGCTCGATGGTGTCGACCAGACTAAATTTTTGATGGGTACAGCCCCAAAATCAGCGCGAGAATCAGTTATTATTTATATCGGTAATGAGCTATTTGGTGTGAAATGGCGTAACTGGAAAATGTTACTAAAGGAGATCGATGAAAAGAGCTATGCGATTCAAAATATGGCTTACCCTTCAATTTATAACCTAATTGTAGATCCCAAAGAAGAAGAGCCAGAAAAGTTCTATTTAGATGATACTTGGGTCGATACGCCTTTATGGCAAGTCATTGAGGAGCATCAAGTCTCTATTGCTAAAGACGCTGGAGCGCCTGATCAGTAAAGCCAAACTCTAGGTAATAAAAAGCCCGCATAAAGTGGGCTTTTTATTGGTAAAGACAAAAGACTCAGTGCCTAAAGTGGCGCATGCCAGTGAATACCATGGCCATACCGTACTCATCTGCAGCAGCAATGACTTCATCATCGCGCATGGAGCCACCGGGCTGAATAATACAGCTAATGCCCGCTTGACCGGCATTATCAATACCATCACGGAAGGGAAAGAAGGCATCAGAGGCCATCACAGCCCCTACTACCTCAAGCCCTGCATGCTCAGCCTTAATGCCTGCAATCCGGGCACTATTAATACGACTCATTTGGCCTGCGCCAACGCCAACAGTTTGGTTATTTTTGGCATAAATAATGGCATTAGACTTGACCATTTTGGCGACTTTCCATGCAAATAACATGTCAGTCATCTCAATGTCTGAGGGTACTCTTTTGGAGACTATCTTTAGGTCTTGCTCAGTAATCATCCCGTTATCACGGTCTTGAATGAGTAGGCCGCCATTCACTCGTTTGTAGTCAAAGTCTTGTGGACGTTGTTCGCCCCATACACCACATTCTAGAACTCTCACGTTTTTCTTCTCAGCAATAACCACCAAAGCATCAGCAGAGACTGAGGGCGCAATAATGACTTCAACAAATTGTTTGGCACAAATGGCCTCAGCGGTCTTGGCATCTAACTCACGGTTAAAGGCAATAATGCCACCAAAGGCCGATTCTGGGTCAGTGGCAAAAGCTAGATCATAGGCCGTGCCAATATCAACTGCCACTGAAACACCGCAGGGATTAGCATGTTTGACAATAACGCAGGCAGGCTGGTCAAATTGTTTGACGCATTCTAGTGCCGCATCAGTGTCAGCGATGTTGTTAAACGATAGCTCTTTACCTTGCAACTGTTTAGCAGTGGCCACACTCGCTTCGGTAGGGTTAGCCTCGGTGTAAAAGGCGGCCTTTTGATGAGGGTTTTCGCCATAACGCATTTCTTGGGTTTTGAAGTACTGGACATTAAATGTGTCAGAAAAATCGCGAGCAGTGTTGTCAGTATCTCGGGCGCCAAAGTGGTTAGCAATCATGCCGTCATAGCCGGCTGTATGCTCAAAAGCTTTGACCATAAGAGCATAGCGAGTGTTGTAATCAAGTTGCCCAGCATTGGCCTGCATCTGCTCAAGCACCATAGCGTAGTCACTATTGTTAACGACAATGGCCACATCTTTATGATTTTTAGCCGCTGACCGAACCATGGTTGGCCCGCCGATATCGATATTTTCAATCGCGTTTGGCAATGTACAATCAGGATCAGCAACGGTGGCTGCAAAGGGGTAGAGATTAACGATAACCATGTCGATGGGCTTAATCGAATGCTCTGCCATGACAGCATCATCGATACCACGACGACCCAAAATACCGCCATGAACTTTTGGATGCAGCGTTTTAACGCGACCGTCCATCATCTCTGGAAAGCCTGTGTAGTCTGAGACTTCGGTCACGTCAATGTTGTTTTCTTGGAGTAGGCGAAAGGTTCCGCCAGTTGAGAGTAGCTCCACGCTCATTGCGCTTAAAGCGCGTGCAAAATCAATAATGCCATTTTTGTCGGATACGCTAATTAGCGCACGTGAAACTTTTTTAAGATCGCTCATGAAGTCCTCGAGTAGTTACAAAAGATCGTACTGTTTTAGTTTTTTACGCAGTGTGCCTCGGTTGAGGCCCAGTATTTCAGCGGCTTTACTTTGGTTATTTTTGGTGTAGTCCAGTACAGCCATAAGTAGTGGAGTTTCCACCTCAGTCATCACTAAGTCATACAGATTGACGGTAGTTTGCCCGCCAAGATTGTCAAAATAACGATCCATCGCAGTGGCGACACTTAAGCGCAACGATTGCTGAGTATCAGTGATTGGTGTTCGTTGATCTAGACCGTACTCATCATTAATAGCCTGATTGATCTTCTGTAATTCCAGTGATTTTTCGGTGTTCATGCTACCTGTTCCTCTGAGTCATAATCGAGGAAAAAGTCTTGTAGCAATTGCCTCTGTTGTTCGGTAGTTTCAAGAGTGTTGAATTGTCTTGTGAAGTCTTTGCCGCCAGTCAGTGGATTGATATACCAGCCTATATGTTTGCGCGAGATACGTAAGCCACCGGCTTCCCCGTAAAATTCGTGCAGTGCAAGAAGGTGCCCAGACATGACGCGTGAGCACTCTTCCATGCTGGGTGGCGCCAACGGCTGGGCATATTTCAGAAAGTGATTAATTTGATTAAAAATCCAAGGATTACCTTGAGCCGCACGTCCAATCATCACCGCAGCGGCGCCGGTATGGTTGAGTACTTCGACGGCTTTTTGCGGATCATTAATGTCGCCATTGGCTAACACAGGAATTGAGACTGCTTCAACAACCTGAGCAATAGTGTCATATTCCACTTCGCCCACAAAGCGGCACGCTTTAGTGCGGCCATGAACCGCGAGTGAAGCAATACCAGCCTCTTCTGCTATTTTTGCAATAGTCACTGCATTACGATTTTGTCGATCCCAGCCGGTACGAATTTTTAGTGTTACAGGTACATCTACCGCTGAGACGGTAGCTTTTAAAATATCACGGACTAGTTCTGGGTGCTGCAATAACGCAGAGCCAGCGGCTCGCTTGCATACTTTTTTGGCAGGACAACCCATATTAATATCAATGATTTCAGCGCCCAATTGAACATTGAAGCGAGCGGCATCGGCCATCATTTGGGGATCATAGCCTGCTATCTGAACTGACCTAGGAGCTGGCTCATCACCAAATTGAACGCGTTGACGAGACTTTCGCGTTGCCCATGTGTTGGGATTTGCCGCGACCATCTCCGAGACAACTAAGCCTGCGCCCATCTTTCGACACAATTGCCGAAAAGGCAGATCAGTAACGCCCGCCATTGGTGCTAAGACGGTTTTGTTTTTGATCTCATAAGGTCCAATGTTGAACAAGATAATCTCTGAGGTTTAGACAATTAGACGACCATGATAACCGCTGAGAGGTTGATTAAAAAGTGATCAGTTAAAAAACATGCGAGTTATGGGCAAAACTGCGTTGACCGACAGCGTTAGTGCGTTAAACGGCACACTCTCAGACAGTATCCAATTTTTGCGCGCCTAACTGAGCCCATTCAGACTCAATGGCCGGGGAAGAAAACGTAAATTGCTCTAAATAGGGTTTAGATACGGCGTCGATCTGGTTTTCTAAAAGACCAGCAAGACATAGTAAACCTTTGGGTTTGGTCATGGCGCAAAGCTTTGGCGCTAGCGAAATGAGCGGCGACGCTAAAATATTAGCCACCATTACGTCGGCGCAAATAGTGGCGGGAACATCGTCCGGTAAATAGGTGCTCAAGCGACTGGCGGCAATATTATTGCGCTGTGCATTATCACGGCTAGCCAGCAGTGCCTGTGGGTCATTGTCAACGGCAATAACTTGTTTTGCGCCAAGCAAAAGCGCGGCAATACCCAAAATGCCAGAACCACACCCATAATCTATAACAATCTTTCCCTTTAAATCTTGTTGGTCTAACCATCTCAAGCAAAGGTGGGTGGTGGGGTGGCTGCCGGTACCAAATGCTAATCCGGGATCTAGGATTAAATTGACAGCATTGAGGTCTGGCGGAGCAATCCAGCTGGGGCATATCCAAAGACGATCGCCACATTTTAGCGGTTGAAAATGTTGCTTCCATTCCTGCGACCAGTCTTTGTCTTCGAGCTGCTCCCAGCGAGCGTTAATTGTCCCTGATAAATACGTGGTCATTTGCTCATTAACATTATTAGTGTCAATCTTTGAGGAAAATAGCGCGGTCATTACACAATCATCCCAAAGAGGAGTTTCGCCAACTGCGGGCTCTAAAATAGGCTGATCAGCGGCATCTTGTAGGGTGACAGAAAGTGCACCAGCCTCGAGCGCTGCAGACTCAACATCAGCACTGTGCAGACGTGAACACGGAATAATAAGTTGAATCCACTGCATAATTAGGCTCGATTATTAGGTGTGAGATTGCCTGTCAGGCAGAGCCTATAAACCAAGCTTTTTCTCTAGGTAATGAATATTCACTCCCCCTTTTTGAAAGGCTGGATCTCTAACCAAATCTTCGTGCAGAGGAATATTGGTTTTGATGCCTTCAATAACCATTTCATCAAGTGCAATGCGCATTCTTGAAAGCGCAGTAGCTCTGTCTTGACCGTAGGTAATAACCTTGCCAATAAGAGAGTCATAATTAGCCGGCACGCGATATCCATTGTAAATATGCGAATCGACTCTAATACCATTGCCGCCGGGCGCATGATACGCCTCGATGGTACCCGGCTGGGGCATGAAATTTACTGGATCTTCGGCATTAATTCGACATTCAAAAGCGTGGCCATTGAAAATAATTTCGTCTTGTTTAAAACTAAGTTCCCGACCGCTGGCAATTAGGAGCTGTTCCTTAACAATATCTACACCGGTAATCATTTCTGAAACCGGATGCTCGACCTGAACGCGAGTGTTCATTTCTATAAAGTAGAAGTGTCCGTCCTCGTAAAGAAATTCAAAGGTCCCAGCGCCGCGATAGTTGATTTGGATGCAGGCATTAACACAGCTTGTGAATACTGCCTGGCGGGCATCTTCAGGAATGCCTGGCGCGGGTGCTTCCTCAAGTACTTTTTGATGACGTCGCTGCAATGAGCAGTCTCGGTCGCCTAGATGGATAGCATGACCTTGACCGTCACCGAGAATCTGCACTTCAACATGACGAGGGTTTTGCAGGAATTTTTCCATATAAACAGTGCCATCACCAAAGGCAGCGGCCGCTTCAGTTTTGGTAATACTTATCGCATTGATCAGCGCGCTTTCGTCCTCAACAACTCGCATGCCTCTGCCACCACCGCCGGCAGCCGCTTTAATGATAACCGGGTAGCCAATTCTGTTAGCGGTTTGACACAGTAAAGTGGCGTCCTCGCTCAATGGGCCGTCAGAGCCTGGCACCGTGGGAACGCCCGCAGCTTTCATGGCTTTAATGGCTGCAACTTTGTCGCCCATAATGCGAATTGTGTCGGCGGTAGGGCCAATAAAGACGAAGCCACTTTTTTCAACCTGCTCTGCAAAATCAGCATTTTCAGCAAGAAAGCCGTAGCCCGGATGCACACCCTCTGCACCGGTGATTTCCATTGCGCTAATAATCGCTGGGACATTCAAGTAGCTCTGCAAGGATGGATTGGGCCCAATACATATAGCCTCATCGGCTAATTTGACGTGCTTGAGTGCGGAGTCAACTTTTGAGTGCACAGCAACCGTTTTTATATCGAGCTCTTTACAGGCCCGAAGTATTCTCAGGGCAATTTCGCCGCGATTGGCGATAAGCACTTTTTCCAACATAATTCAGGTTCCGAGTGCGGTTAAATGATTGTGAAAAGGGGTTGATCAAATTCGATAGGGTCACCGTCTTCAACTAAGACCGCACCAATCACACCCGCTTTGTCGGCTTCGATTTGGTTCATCATTTTCATGGCCTCGATGATACACAGAACATCGCCTGGCGATACAGTCTGACCGACGCTGACAAAGGCTGGAGAACCAGGAGCCGGTGAAGCATAAAAGCTGCCTACCATGGGTGAGTTGATAGTATGTCCTGCGAGCGGCGCAGCGCTGACAGCCGCTGAGGCGGGCAAGGCAGACGATGCTGGGGCTTGAGGGGCAAGCATCATTGGCTGGGGCGCATAGGCCGCTGCCGGAACACCGCGGCTAATGCGGACAGAATCCTCACCTTCAGTTATCTCAAGTTCGTTAATATTTGATTCTTCTAGCAACTCAATGAGTTTCTTAACTTTACGGATGTCCATATTGGTCTCTCAATCTGTATTTATTGTTGTAATGTATTTAGTGCCGCTTGCAATGCCAGCTCGTAGCTTTTAACGCCAAAGCCGCAAATTACACCCACTGCTATGTCTGAAAAATAGGAGTGGTGCCTGAACTCTTCTCGAGCATGTACATTTGAAAGATGCACTTCGATGAATGGGATGGCTACACCGAGTAATGCATCGCGAAGTGCAACGCTAGTGTGTGTAAATGCACCCGGATTAAAAATAATAAAATTGACGCCACTTTCTGCGGCATCGTGAATACTCTGGATTAGCTCATGCTCAGCATTACTTTGTTTGGCATTTAGCTTATGACCAGCACTCTGTGCCTGACTAAGAAGTCGTTGATTAATGATTTGCAGGGTATCACCGCCGTAAATTTCGGGTTCACGCGTGCCGAGCAAATTAAGATTGGGGCCGTGCAGTAGCAGTAAGTTAGCCATAAGACGCTCAATTCCAAAAACAACAAAGCCAGATTCTGCACTAAAAAGAATAATCTGTCTATGATAAACCGAAAAAACTCGTTTTCGACGAAATTAGAGGAATTTAACCCTTATTTTGTGCATCTTTGCAGATAATACTATTTTTTTGGTGATCTTAAAACGACGTTTGAAGCATTTAGGCGCAAAATACAGCTAAATATGCGCTTTTTTAGCTATAATCGCCAAAGTTCCGGAAAATTCGTCAAACGAGTGGCTAAAATCAGTTAAATCAAGATTTTGCTCTATTTAAGGCGTCAAGAACCGTACTCTCGAGTAAAATTTGTGGCAAGACTTCTGGCGATCCCTGACCTGCGGGGTAGACCAAATACAAAGGTACTCCACTGCGCTGAAACTGATTGAGAAGTTTGGTTATTTCAGGATCATTATTGGTCCAGTCACCTTTAAGGTAAGTGATGTTGTTGTCTAGCAACTGTTCATAGAAACTATCGGTGAAGGCTACTCGTTCGTTAGCCAGGCAGGTAATACACCAATCGGCGGTTAAATTAACAAATATTGGTTGGCCCGCTTGATTCAACTCAGCAAGGCGTTGCGGCGAGTAACTTTCCCAGAGAGGTGGCTCACCGTCTTTTGAAATAGTAAGTCCAGGTGCAGCTAATGCTGTTATTAGGCAGGCCGCAGCGAGGACATTCGTCAGTGTAAAGTCAGTCGCCTTTTTGCCATTAGACTGACGTAGCTTGGTAAACCACATGGCCATGGCGACTAAAATTACGCCCAGCACTACAATAGCAACAACGTTTACACTCGTTTGACGGCCTACTACCCATAGAAGCCAAGCGGCGGTCATATAAAGAGGAAATGCTAAGAATTGCTTGAACGAATCCATCCAAGCACCAGGCTTTGGAAGCTTAGAGGTCAGCCCAGGAATCCACGTTAGTATTATGAAAGGCAGCGCCATACCAAGCCCTAAAAACGCAAATACTAACAGCGCAATGTAGGTGGGCTGAGAAATGGCGAAGCCTAGTGCAGGGCCCATAAACGGAGCAGTACATGGGCTCGCGACGGTAGTTGCTAGCACGCCAGTCATAAATGATGAGGTTAAGCCATCACTTTGATTAGAAGATTGTCCAATGGACATTAAGCTGGTGCCGATCTCAAGATAACCTGATAGAGCCATACCCATCACAAAAAATAGATAAATAAGAATGACGACGAATAATGGCGATTGCAATTGAAACCCCCACCCTATGGCTTCACCTGCGGCGCGCAAGCTAAGCATTACAGCAGCGATGGCAACGAATGTTGAGGTGACACCTAAGGTATAAGCTAGGCCATGTGCTTGTTTTTGGCGCTGAGTTTGGTGTGTTGTAGTAAAGCTAAGTACTTTGATAGACAGTACCGGGAATACACAGGGCATGAGGTTGAGGATCATACCGCCAATCAGCGCAAAACCGAGTACCCAAAGTAATGAAGACGGTTGGTTCTGCTGCGCCGGATTATTACTCTGCATAGCAACCTTGGCCGCTTCTGTAGGTAGGTCACTAATGACAACATTATTATTCGCGACATCAATAGTGAGCCACTGTTTATAGGGAGGATAGCAAAGTCCTGCATCAGCGCAGCCTTGGGATTCGATCTGAATCTCCATCTGCTCTTGTCCAGCGGTAAACGGGACCCTTACGGTTGTTTTGCCGTAGAAAACCTCCAACTCTTTCTCAAAAAACTCATCATATTTACGTTTACCGGTCGCAAACAAAGGTGACTTCAATTGGGTCGTCGGGTCAACGGCATTAAACTTAAATCGATCACGGTACAGATAATAGTTGTCTTGGATTGACCAATTAAATAATAGCTGGTCACCTTCAATAGTAACGGCTACTTGGTACACTTGGTCTACAGGTAAAAACTCATTGGCCGATGCGATAAGGCTAGAAGACTCTGATAGCTGGGATTTGCCACTAAAATTGCTCTGTGCCTGGCCTGGTAACGAGGCTAATAACATTGCGATAACAAAGGAGATATAGAGCAAATTTTTCATCAGTGATTCCCTGGGAAGGTAAAGACTATTACTGCTTGGCGGACTCTTTACGGATTAATTATGTAATTGTATCCCTATTTTAAGCAGGACGATATTTTATGTCTTCGCATCATCGCTATTGAGGGCACAAACCAATAAAGTTGCAGTCTAACTGTCCGGTTTCAACGTTATTGACATGCTATAGTTCAGACAAGGAATTCACGTAATACGTTAAGGAGCTATTTTTTGAAATACTTTATTGTTCTCATCCTCTGCTTGTTTATCCAAAACCCTTTGTGGGGTGCTGAACCATCACTGCAGTTGGAGCAAGGTTCATTAATGTTGAGTGGCGGCTATTTACGCACTATGCCGCCAGGACAAAAAGTAACTGCTGGTTTTCTTACCGTCACTAATGGCAGCGACGTAGATTGTCAGATTGTATCTGCACAGTCACCATTAACTGATCGAATTGAATTTCATGCGCATCTACACGCAGATGGCATGATGCAGATGCGACCGATGAAAACTATTTTGGTAGCCGCCAGAAAAACAGTGCGCTTTGAGCCTGGCGCATTACATCTGATGTTTTTTAACATCACTACGCGTCTTAATGATGGCGAAACAGTGCCACTTCAGTTAAATACCGACAATTGTGGGAGCGAATCACTGATCTTAGATATAAGGAGTGTACTGCGTCCAATGATGGAGCATTCTTGATGAGTGTTTTTGTCAAACTTAAAGATAGCTGGCGCCGGATATTTCGAGGTGCTGGAGAGACACTATCGGAGGAGTACATTGGGAAAAATGCACCAAAACGACTTCGTTACGGACTCTATGCGACCGCGATAGTGCTATTGCTTTTAGCGGGTCTTGGTATTTACTGGAGTAATGAGCCAAAGCCGTTTCGCGTTTATGAGCCTTCAAATTCAGCGTTACCCGTGGTAGTGGGAGTCACTACCACTAACACACTTATTGGTGTGGTCGATGTTTTGCTAAATAAGCCGGGCGGTTATCTAAGTAATGATCTTATGCCTCCCGCAATTTGGTTAGACAATTTACCGAGCTGGGAGTATGGCGTACTCATTCAGGTCAGAGATCTCAGTAAGGCCATGCGTGAGTCCTTTAGTCGCTCGCAATCGCAGTCAACTGAGGATTATGACTTGTCGTTGGCAGAGCCACGATTTAATGTCGATCATGCGCGTTGGGCTGCACCCTGGCCTGAGGTTGAGTATGCGGCAGGCCGTGATCATCTCACGGGTTATGCCACAAGGCTGACTGACAGAGAAGTTTTCGATGCTCAATTCTATGCTCGAGCTGATAATTTACGCTATTGGCTGGGTACGGTTGAAAAACGTCTCGGCAGCCTGTCACAACGGCTGTCCGCGAGTGTCGGGCAACGGCGGATTAACACTGATCTTGCCGGCACAGCTGGCGCTCGTCAATCGACCGATTCACCTCAAGAAATCATCGTCAAAACGAGCTGGTGGGAAATTGACAATGTATTCTATGAGGCGCGTGGAACATCTTGGGCCTTAGTGCATTTTTTAAAGGCAATTGAGGTTGATTTCCAAGATGTTTTGGCGAAGAAAAACGCCCTTGCGAGTGTACAACAGATTATTCGTGAGTTAGAAATGACACAGCATTCAATCTATTCTCCGATGATCGTTAATGGTAGAGGGTTTGGCTTGTTAGCCAACCATTCCTTGGTAATGGCCTCGTACATCAGCCGTGCCAATGCCGCTATTATTGATTTACGCGAGCTTTTGTCAAAAGGCTAAAAGGACTATTTAGCGGGATAGTGCGTGACAATCCCGTTCTGAGTAGCTAAAAATAATATGTCTGCGGGCTTGAGTGCGAACAAACCATTAGTGACTACGCCGGTAATGTGATTGATTTTTTCTTCCAGTGCACAGGCAGATCCAATGGGATGCAAATGATGGACATCCAGAATAAGATTGCCGTTATCTGTGACGACGTTTTCACGCCAAACTGGATCACCGCCAAGCTTAACAAGTTCCCGTGCGACGTGGCTTCTTGCCATTGGAATGACTTCTACGGGGAGAGGGAACCCGCCGAGGTGGCTTACCCATTTGCTCTCATCGGCAATGCAAACGAATTCGTTGGCTACTGCGGTAACAATTTTTTCTCGAGTCAGGGCTGCGCCACCCCCTTTAATGAGTTCCAAGCGGGCGTTGGCCTCATCTGCACCATCGACATAAATAGTCACTTCTGATACTGCATTCAATTCGTAAACTGTAATACCGTGACTTCGCAATCGTTCTGCAGATCCTTCGGAGCTGGCAATAGTTGCCTGAAAAAGGTGCTTGTGTTTAGCGATGAGATCAATAAAACAGTTCGCAGTTGATCCGGTACCAATACCTACAATGCTATCTGCATCAACTTTTTTCAAAACATAATCTACAGCTGCTTGAGCAACGGCCTGCTTCAGTTGATTTTGGTCCACGAATTACTCCTTCTTATTAAATCAATTTCGGTAGTCATAATTATACGATGATTAGCTCAAAAAATCAGATTCATACGTCAAAGGATGCTGTGATTTAGTGCTAATTGGAACAAGAAACTGGCGTAAATGATGATATCAAACTACCATTGCTCATCAACCCATATCTGGATCTCTCATGCCGCAGAAGTACGTTAAAAAAATTCTTGATGCCCGCATCTATGATTTAGCTCTGGAGACGCCGGTTGATAAAGCCCCGTTATTATCACAGCGGTTAAAAAATCGGGTGCTACTCAAGCGTGAAGATTTACAGCCAGTATTTTCATTCAAGATTCGTGGGGCCTATAACAAGTTACGCCATCTCTCCAAAGAGCAATTGGCGGCGGGGGTGGTGGCGGCTTCAGCCGGAAATCATGCTCAGGGTTTGGCGTTAGCGGCACAAAAAATGGGTGTTAATGCAACTATTGTAATGCCTAAAACAACACCAAATATTAAGGTGGATGCGGTCCGTGGCTGGGGAGCCAATGTCGTTTTGTTTGGTGATAATTATGATGCTGCGGCGGGCCATGCTCAACAGTTATTGGAAGAGCGGGGCCTTACCTATATTCATCCGTTTGATGATCCCGATATTATTGCAGGCCAGGGCACTGTTGGTATGGAGATACTCCGTCAGCTACCGGGTGAGCTAGATGCAATTTTCATTGCAGTGGGTGGGGGAGGACTTTGTGCGGGCGTTGCCGCTTATGTAAAGTATGTTCGCCCTGGAGTAAAAATTATTGCGGTTGAATCTGACGATGCGGCTTGTCTGCAAGCTGCAATGCAGGCTGGGCAACCGGTAAAGCTTAAAGAGGTAGGAATATTTGCTGACGGCACGGCGGTAGGCCAAATTGGCACCGAGACTTTTCGGATCCTTAAAGACTTAGTCGATGAAGTTATTACCGTCAGTACCGATGAGATCTGCGCCGCGATTAAAGATGTGTACAACGATACGCGGGCGATTTGTGAACCTTCTGGTGCCATGGGCGCGGCGGGGCTTAAAAAATATGTTGAGCAGCACGGTGTTGTGGGTCAAACCCTATTAGCGATTCAGTGTGGTGCTAATATTGATTTTGATAGGCTGCGCTATATCTCAGAGCGCACAGAGGTTGGCGAGAAGCGTGAGGCAATTTTGGCTGTGACACTGGATGAAAAGCCCGGTAGTTTTAAGCACTTTTGCAAAGCATTGGGCAAACGTACTATCTCAGAATTTAATTATCGCTTCAGTGGTGCCGATCACGCTCAAATTTTTGTGGGCGTTAAAGTGACTTCAGATGATGATCGCTTCGAGTTAGTGAAAGACTTAAGTGAGGGCGATTACCCCGTTGAGGATATGACCGATAGCGAGCTTGCCAAGTCACATATCCGACACATGGTGGGTGGGCGTTCACCGCAGGTTGGAGAAGAGCAGGTTTTTCGGTTTGAATTTCCTGAGCGACCGAGCGCATTGCTTAACTTTTTAACTGAACTTGGTGATGATTTAAATATATCAATGTTCCATTATCGTAACCATGGTTCGGCGTTTGGTAAGGTCTTAGTAGGGTTTCAGGCATCGCAGAGTGAGGGTCTAAAGGTTAAGCAATTTTTAGATGAGCTAGGTTATCGGTGCGAAGATGAAACCGATAACCAAGCATATCGTTTTTTTCTAGGAAACTAAGTCGCTGATCGTTTAAGCCGCCAACTTTAGCTTCAGAGTAGATCAGAAATTTTCCGTATTTGAATGGCTTCAAAACCTGAGCCTGCTAGTGCATCGGAAATAACGACTACCGGATCATCGGCAGAGAAGTCATTCCTAGTGAGCATGATAGCGGCAGCAGCAGCCAACGTTTGCTCTGGATCCTCGCTAAACGTAATTTGATAGCTTAATACATTGCGGTTGAGCATCAGCTGGCGCATGGTCAAAGCATTGTCAGTAAAAGCGCAAATTATAGATTGTTGAGGATGGCAGTTAGTCACGCGGTTAGCCATGCGGCCACGCCGAGTTGGCACCATGATCGCTTTTGCCGAAATGGACTCAGCTAAGGTCACAGCGGCCTTTGCTATCTGCTGTTTATCTTCTTTTACTTCTAAATTGTCGGTAAACAAAAGACCTCTACTGCTCTCGGTTGAGCGCGCAATACGGTCTAAAATTTCGACGCATTTAATAGGATATTTACCTACGGTGGTTTCACCTGAGAGCATAATTGCGTCGGCTTCTTCATAGACAGCATTTGCAACATCAGTCACTTCTGCCCGCGTGGGAATCGGATTTTCAATCATAGACTCTAGCATATGCGTGGCGACAATAACCCGTTTGCCCATTTCAGCACAGGTGCGAATGATACGCCGTTGGATTCTAGGCAATACTTCGAGAGGAATCTCAACACCTAGGTCTCCTCGAGCAACCATAATACCGTCGGCTGCTTCGATAATTTCAACCATATTGGTAATCGCCTCTTGATCTTCAAGTTTTGCAACGATCTTAATTTTGTCCGCTCTATCACCAAGGAGTTCACGTAGTTGATGAATATCGGCCGCCTCTCTTACAAAAGAAAGCGCAATAAAATCTACCCCTTGACTCATACCAAACTCAATATCACGACGATCTTTTTCGGTGATAGCTGGGAGGTTTACCCGAATGCCGGGTAGATTGACATGCCGTTTACTTTTTAAGAGGCCGCCATCAATCACTTTAACCTGCATGATTCGTTCTTGTTTCTCCAGTACTTGGAGATTGATTAGACCATTATCTACGGTGATGATATCACCGATATCTACGTCATTAATAAGGTCATCATAATTAACATGTATAGAGGATTCTTCAACATTTTCCGCGCCTCGGGCTACGATAGATATAGTATCACCCTCATTTAGGTGCAGGTCATTAGCCATATCGCCGGTACGAATTTCCGGCCCTTGGGTGTCGAGTAAAATAGCTATCGGATGATCGAGTTTTTTGTTCAGTTTTTTTATCGACTGGATGATATTTGTATGTGATTGATGATCGCCGTGAGACATATTTAATCGAGCAACATTCATTCCTGCCGCGGCAAGTTTTTCCAACATCTCAATCGACTCAGTTACTGGGCCAATAGTACAAATTATCTTGGTTTTACGCATATTATTTCTTTCTCAGTTGCAATTAGATGTAATGGAATATCCCAGCTTTGACTAGATATCTGTGGGACTTCTTGGCCGCTGTGGGCAAGCCCTACCAGTGTTAGTGGTGGCTTTTCTATCTCTTTCATGAATTCTAGAGTGCGATCATAATAGCCGCCGCCCATGCCAATTCGATTTCCCGATCTATCAAAGCCAACCAAAGGCATGAAAAGAACATCTATATTTCTTGGTGACAGTATTTCAGACTCACCATCCACTGGTTCTAAGATACCATAACGATTGGGTGCTAATTTGCTATTTGCGGTGAACGATGCGAAATGCAAGCTGTTGGTCAGCGTAGAGTCTACAACCGGAAGAAAGCACTGTTTACCTAGGCCATCGGCTAAAGATAAAATAATCGAAGGATCAATTTCACCGTCATTGGCTAGATATAGCCCAACACGCTTAGCTTTTTGAAAAAAGGTGCTTTCTTTTATTAAAGTTGCCAAAGACTGAGCGGCCTGCTGTTGCTGCGATAGCGTCAGTGACCGTCTTTTTATGCGCAACTGTTGTCGTATCTCGTTGCTATTCATTGATTTTTCTCATCAACAATTAAACCCCAGAGTGCCGCTGCCAACGTGGCCTTGAACCGAATAGTTCAAGTTGGCAACTTTCGCAACATATCAGGCTTTCCGACGCACGGAATTGCACAACAATGTTGGCAGAAAGAAGCCGGATAATAATTATCGGCTCAGGGACTTCTTGGCTGGCAAACACCCCAGGAGCCTCTAGTATACCAGAGAGAATTACAAAGATAGCAACCGAAAATACAAATTCTATGCACTATTTACTAGGTAACTTAAATTAATTTGCTAAATCAGCTAAAACTGAGTTCAATTTTGAATCCATTGAGCTCAAAAGTCCTGACGCCTGATTATTTTGTTTCGCAGAATCCTCGGTGCGAATCAAGTCATGAGTCAGATTAAGTGCGGCCATCACGGCGATGCGCTCTAGGCCAATAATGTGAGAGCCACTACGGATTTCTTCCATTTTTTCGTTCAGTAACTGCGCTGAATACTCCAGGGCTTGCCGTTCTTCTGGGGCACAGTTAACCTGATATTCTTTATCTAGGATACGAATTTTAAGAGAGATATTAGACATTATTGTTCTGCACTCAACGCCTGTAGACGGTTAATCATAGTTTCTACTTTATGTCGCGCCTGCTCATTTTTTTTCATGAGCTTGCTGCGCTCACCCAGCAGTTCGTCTTCACGCGCATGAAGTGCTTGATTGTCCCGCTTTAGCCGCTGGCACAGCTCAATAAGGCGGTCCAGCTTTGCTTCGAAATCTTCAGTATCTGTCATGATTAAATTATTACCGCTAAAGGAATCTATGGAGCCTCGTAACTATAGGCATTGTGTCTGTATTGGTCAATTATAAGATGGTCTCTACTATAGTCCTTTGATTCAAACACCCAGATATACAACCACTACCAGTCTTGCTGCAGCTCCCATCACTGGCCAGACACGGCGTCGAGCTTCTTGCGACGAGGAGCTGAGGAAAAGTCACAATTCAACAAAAGCATAAAATGGGCCAACAATCTGCAGATAGCTTTGACAAGCTACGCGCAGGCTTTCTGCATCAGTAAACAGGTCTGCCAATAATAATGAACAATTTAACTAGACGCTAGTCCGACTTAGGCTAATTATATAAAACTCAATCGGACTCTACTTCCTTAATCTAGGATGCATGGACAAACTAAGAATGTTAGAATATTCGTTATTATTAGCGAGGTAACAATGTGACATTTGATGAACTTGAAGAGTTATTTTACGCCCTAAAAATCAATGCTAGTCCGTCAGCATTTCATGGGTTTCTTTGTGGCAGGCTTACCTGTGGTGCAGTGGCGATTGATCTTTTAGTTGAAGCATCTACAGAGTGGTTGGCGTTGTCTGATGAGCAAGCTGAGGCTGCAGATAGTGACTTCAGAGATTTTTATGAAGCTTCATTAAGTAATTTGGAAGATATTTCTTTTCTTTTTAAACCTACCTTACCTGAAGATGACCTGCCACTTGAAGAGCGTTTAATTGCTGTTGGAGAGTGGTGTGGCAACTACATTTCTGGTCTAGCAGAGGGGCTTGGGGAAAGCTTTGAGCTTTCTGATGACGGCAAAGAGGCGCTCAATGATTTAGGTGCAATTGGGCAAATATCGGTTGATTTGGAGTCAGACGATGATGGAGAACATGATTACACTGAATTGGTTGAATATGTGCGTTTAGCCGTGCAGGTGATTTTTACTGACTTGCACCCAGAATTAGATTCTGAACTAAATTCAGATTCTGAATCGAATCCCACTCTTCATTAAAACCCAACATCGAGCAGTGTTTTTTAGCAGGGCAGGAGCCATTTAGATGATTACTAATAAAGAGTACGCCGGAAGACGCAAAGAATTAATGTCTTTGATGCACAGCAATAGCATTGCGATTATCTCGTCTTCACCCGAAAAAGTTAGATCGCGAGATACACATTATCCGTACAAGCAGAACGTAAATCTGTCTTATCTTTGTGGGTTCCCTGAGCCAGAATCAGTATTGGTGTTAATTCCTGGCCGCGACCAAGGAGAAATGGTGCTGTTTTGCCGCGACAAAGATCCACTGCGTGAGACCTGGGATGGATACCGTGAAGGCCCAGAGGGAGCAGTGAGTAACTTTGGTGCCGATGATGCTTTCCCGATTGCGGATATTGATGATATTTTGCCCAATCTTATCGAAGGCAAAGATCGTCTTTACTATGCCATTGGCAAGGACCCAGAGTTTGATCGACATCTAATGGATTGGGTTAATCATGTGCGTAATCAGCGCGGAAATGGCGCTTTGCCGCCGGGAGAATTTGTTGATCTTGATCATTTCATTAATGAGATGCGGTTGTTTAAAACAGCCGGTGAATTAAAGATAATGCGCAAAGCTGCAGAGATATCAGCCAACGCACACTGTCGAGCGATGAAGGCTAGTAAGCCTGGTCTTTTTGAGTACCAGTTGCAGGCTGAGATTGAACATGAGTTTGCGGTTAACGGCTCAGCGGGCGCCGCCTATACAAGTATTGTTGGTGGCGGCAAAAATGGCTGCATATTGCACTATATCGAAAACAGAGATGCGCTAAAGGACGGTGATTTAGTCCTCATCGATGCCGGGTGTGAATATCAAAATTATGCAGCTGATATTACTCGCACATTTCCAGTTAATGGGAAGTTTAGTGACGAGCAAGCAGCGATTTATGACATTGTGCTCAAAGCGCAAACTGACGCCATCGCCGTGATTGGACCGGGTATTGAGTACAACAAAACTAATGAAGCAACGGTTCTTGCGATTACTCAGGGTTTGGTTGACTTAGGTATTTTGCATGGCGATGTTGACGCATTGATTGCCAGTGAGGCGCACCGTGAATTTTATATGCATGGTGCTGGTCATTGGTTGGGTATGGATGTGCATGATGTTGGGGATTATAAGATCGAGGCCCAATGGCGAGTGTACGAGCCCGGTATGGTGGTTACCATAGAGCCGGGTATTTATATTGCGCCGGGCAATCCAAATGTTGATAAAAAATGGCATGGTATTGCTATTCGTATTGAAGATGACATCGTTGTGACTAAGAGCGGCAATGAAAACATTACTGCTGGGGTGCCTAAAATGAGAGACCAAATTGAAGCGTTGATGGCGGGTTGATGATTAATTAATGAGCGTTAAAGAGCCAATAAATACTCAAAAAGACCTATCCCATTTTGATATGGTGATTGTTGGTGGGGGTATGGTTGGTATTAGTTTGGCACTAATTTTAGCGGCACAGCGTGATTGGAAAATTCTGTTAGTTGAGGCTCAGTCAATGAAACTGGGCTCAGTCTCCAATCACAGCGCTAGCTTCGATGATCGCTCAACAGCCTTATCTTGGACAAGTAGGAATATTTATCAATCAATAGGAATTTGGGATCAGCTGAGTAAACATCTCACAGACATTAGGCAAATCCATGTTAGTGATCGTGGTCATGGAGGTCTTACGCGCATGAGTGCTGCTGAAGCTGGTGTCGATGCATTAGGTTATGTGGTTGAAAATCATTGGCTTGGGTCGGTACTAATCGATAGGCTAGCGCAACAATCGATAGATGTATTAGCTAACACACACATAAGTTCAGTCAGGCCTTTAAGAGATGGTATCGAAATCAGTTTGAAGGGAGTCAAGGCTTTGGACAGCGAAGAGGCCAGTATCATTCACAGTGATCTGCTGGTTATTGCTGACGGTAGCAACTCTAAAACTGCTGAAAAGTTGGGAATTCACAGTAAATCTTCTTCCTACCGGCAAACCGCTATTATTGCCAATATCCAGCTTGAAAAAAAACATCAGAATGTGGCTTATGAGCGTTTTACTGATCAGGGCCCCATGGCGTTATTACCGCTGAGTGACTTTAAGGGGCAGCATCGTAGCGCATTGGTTTGGGTTCAACCTGAAGATAAAGCAGAGCAATTAATTAAGGCTGAGGACACGGCTTTTCTTGATACATTACAACAACGTTTTGGTCACCGCTTGGGACGATTTAAACAAGTCGGCAATCGGTTAGACTATCCGCTGGCGCTGACTCTTGCCGCAGAGCAGGTGCGTCGTAATGTGGTTGTGGTAGGTAATGCTGCGCACAGTTTACACCCGGTTGCAGGTCAAGGGTTTAATCTTTCTTTGCGGGATGTGGCGGCGCTTGCAGCTCGCCTTAACATCGCGCGAATACAGCAAAAAGATATTGGTGCGCTGGAGGTTCTTGAGGATTATCAGCAACAGCAATTGGTGGACCAGCGTAACACTCTAATTTTTAGTGACAGTCTGACTAAGTTTTTTTCGGGGACCTCCAGTATATCTGCTGTGACTCGAAACTCGGGATTGTTGGCGCTAGATTTGGTCCCTCAATTGCGGCATGGTTTTGCAAAGTTTGGTATGGGCATGGCAACTTCAGAGGCTCGGCATGGTTGACTCAAGCGCGTCTGAATATGACATTATTATTATTGGGGCTGGCATGGTTGGTGCAGTGGCAGCATGCCTACTGGCAGAATCCAATAGTTTAACAAAGGTCGCACCTTTAAAAATTGCGCTTATCGAAAATTCGGTAGCAATACCGTTTAACCCAGACCAATTCGACCCTCGTGTTGCCGCTATTACTGAAAATTCACGGCAAATATTAAGCGGCTGTGGTGTATGGTCGGATATTGAAGGTTTGCGGGCCAGCCCTTATTTAGCGATGAACGTGTGGGATGCGGAGAGTACAGGAAGAATTCGTTTTGACTGCCATGATATTCATGCCCCCAATCTTGGCCATATTGTAGAGAGTCGCGTTATCGTAGAGGCATTACTGAATAAGATAGCGAGTCTTGATAATATAGATTTTATCTGCCCTGCGACGATTCACCAGTATCGGAGGGAGCAAGAAAACATTACCGTTGAAATGGATGATGGTACTTGTATTAGTGGTTCTCTACTAATTGGTGCTGATGGCGGAAATTCTAGAGTACGCGATCATTTTAATTTTGATTGTAAGCAATGGGACTATCAGCATGAGGCAATTGTAGCCACAATAAAGACTGAAAATCCAAATGAGCAGACTGCTTGGCAGCGCTTTATGCCCACTGGCCCACTGGCTCTTCTTCCGCTTAATAACCAGGGAGACTTACATCAATGCTCAATTGTTTGGTCACAGAGACCGTCAATAGCAGAGGACTTGATGGCATTGGATGATAGCCTTTTTTGTGATGAGCTGTCTCGAGCTAGCGAATACTGTTTAGGTAAAGTGACCTCTGTTAGTCGTCGTTATAAGTTTCCACTAAGACAAAACCATGCTGTTGATTATGTTCTCCCTCGAGTAGCGCTGGTCGGTGATGCGGCGCATACCATTCATCCGTTAGCGGGGCAGGGAGTTAACTTAGGTTTCGCTGATGTAGCAGCGTTAGCAGATGAGGTAATAAGAGCTAGAGGGCGTAATATAGATGTAGGGGATGAGAGTATACTCAAGCGCTATCAGCGTCGACGGAAGCCAGAAAATTTAGCCACGATGGGTGTTATGGAAGGTTTTAAAAATCTCTTTTCTGCAGATCAGCTACCGCTAAGATTATTGCGTAGTTTGGGTATGTCTCAATTAGATAAGATGACACCACTTAAAAATGAAATCATAAAACGAGCGATGGGTCTCTGAGTTTATTCCTCTGATACTTCGTTGCTAGCAAGCCGTTCTTGACGTTTTTCTTCTTCTAAAAGTACCGCTTTAATTTCTTCGAGAACCCCATCAACATCTGACTCTGTAGAGTCAGCAGCAAACCGACCGGTCAGTTCCACCCCGGGTTTCAATTCGCCATCTTCGTAAAGAGCCCACATTTCTTCTGCATATTGAGTACCCAGCAGTTCAGGTGCAAATTGACCATAATATTGAGTCATATTCTCAACATCCCGTTGAAGCATGGATTCTGCATGGTTATTGGCAGAGGCATCAACTGCCTGAGGAAGATCAATAATGACCGGCCCATAATCGTCAACTAAGACATTGAACTCGGATAAATCCCCGTGAACTATGCCTGCACAGAGCATCAATACGACATAGTGCATGACCACAGCATGATCCTCTAGTGCCTGCTCAGCGCTCATCGATACGTCACCCAGTCGAGGTGCGACATCGCCACTCTCATCGGTGACGAGTTCCATCAATAAAACACCATCAAAACACCCATAGGGGATAGGAACACGGACTCCAGCGTTGGCAAGTAAATAAAGGGCATCGACTTCAGCATTCTGCCACGTTTCTTCCTGTTGTTTGCGTCCATACTTGGAGCCTTTCTCCATAGCACGTGCTCGACGCGTGTTGCGAACTTTGCGCCCCTCTTGATATTGAGTAGCTTTTTTAAAGCTACGTTTCATAGCCTCTTTGTAGACTTTTGCACACCTTATTTCTTTACCGCACTGTACCGTATAGACGGTAGCTTCCTTTCCGCTCATTAGTTGACCGATAACGGAGTCGATCACGCCGTCTTCAATCAAAGGTAATAATCTTTTTGGTGTTTTCATAATTAATTAGGCCCTAAGAGGGCGTTATTGTTTAGTTACTAAGGGCGATCAGTTTAAACGAACTATTTTTTTCGAGTACTTGGATCGATCTGAAGTACTTTTTTGCCTTTTGTTCTAGTGGAATAAAGGTATTGACCACAAATAGAGCATGTCCACCGGGCGCCAATAGTCGCCTACTAGCCGCAAGAAACTTAGAGCTCATATCACCATCGACCGCAAAGCCTTGGTGAAAAGGAGGATTACACCAAATCGTATCGAAGCGTTGGCTAATAGTATCACCTGCATCTGAGGCTATAACCTGAACCTCGGAAGACGTAGTTTGAAAATTTTCAGTAGTAGCCAACAAAGCCGCGGCATTATTGTCAGTTGCCGTTATCTGCTCAATACCGAGCTCAGTAGCATGGGAACACAAATAGCCATAGCCGCAACCGAGATCAAGAAGAGATTTTGGTGGTTGTGGGAAGCGCTCGAGGAAAAGAGGTAAATGCTCGACCAAAAAAGCACTACCACGATCAACTTTTTCCCAGCCAAAAATACCAGGCTTACTGCGCAGCGTAACATTTTCAATGATGGGAATTTTACGAGTCTTGGCGTAACTCTTATCATCCAGCGGCTCTTTTTCAGCCGGATAAAGCGTAACAATAGCGAGGTAATTATTGCCATTCTTTTTGGCCGCAGTGCGGTCACCAAAGAGATTGCACGCATTCTTAACATACGCTTTGATACCGTCATTTTTGTTCCCAGAAAGTAGCAAAGAGCCCTGGGGTTTTAGTAAATGAAAAGCGTGATTGATCACGTGGTGGCTGCTTGCTCGCTCTTTACATACACGAAACAAAATGCCGTCATAGTAGTGATTTTCAAGATGGCTAAAGTCCAAGTCATTAAAGGTTACAGATAACCCCGCGGCTTCTGCCTGTTGGGCAACATCATAACGATTGCTTATAATATCAAGCTCGCATTGACAGCGGCTTGCAAGATCAGCCCAATTAGTTTGCGCCCAATTTTCATCGGCAATGATTAGATAATTGCCTTTAACTGAGTACAACTCCTCGAGAAGTAGAGAGACATTTTTGTCAGTCATTGAACGCTGTAGAGAAAATTTTTCGATCATAATATACAGGCCACTTCAGCGTCAGATAAAATTCTATAGTCACCTTCGGCTAAGTCATCATCTAGCACGATGTCTCCGACCTGAAAGCGATGGAGTTTAACGACGTGATTACCTAAGGCAGCAAACATGCGCTTAACTTGATGATATTTACCTTCACCTATGGCAAGAGTTAGACGATGGCTGTCTAGTTGCTCCATAGTGGCGGGCATGCAACGGTGTTGTTCGCTCTCTAACAATACGCCATTGGCGAGCCTTTCTTTATAATCATCGCCGATGGGTTCAGCTAGAGTGACTGCATAAAGTTTACTGCATTTAGATCGTGGTGACGTGACGCGATGATTCCATTTGCCGTCATCGGTGACTAAAAGCAGACCGGTGGTATCTATGTCTAGGCGGCCGGCAATTTGTAATTCTTCGCTGCGGTGTTCAAAAATCAGACTTATCGCTGTTGGATGATTATTATCTTTGGTTACCGATACTACACCGGCCGGTTTGTTGAGCATAAAATAACGATGTTTATAGGCGCTGATGATTGATCCATCCAGACTCACCTGCTGCTCAGAGTTGACCTTGACGGCTGGATTAGTCGTCACTTCACCGTCGATAGCTGCGGTCCCGGCTTTGATCATGCGCTTCACTTCAGAGCGAGAGATGTCGGTAGCATTACTGATATATTTATCTAGGCGCACAGTTAATCAACGCTCCTTAATAGTTGAGCGGCCTCTTTGGCGAAGTAGGTTAGGATACCGTCGGCACCAGCTCTCTTAAATGCCAGTAATGATTCCATGATTACGTGCTCTCTATTTAACCACTCATTATTAAATGCCGCACAATGCATGGCATATTCCCCACTCACTTGATAAACAAATGTAGGGGCTTTTAATTCATCTTTAACTCTACGCAGAATATCCAGATAAGGCATTCCAGGTTTGATCATAATAATATCAGCACCTTCATCAAGGTCCATGGCGCACTCGTGTAAGGCCTCATCGGCATTGGCTGGATCCATCTGATAAGTTTTTTTATTGCCACCTTTAATATTGCCCGCTGAGCCTACCGCGTCTCTAAAAGGGCCATAGTAGCTAGAAGCATATTTGGCAGAGTAAGCCAGAATTTGCGTATTCTCAAACCCGTTATCTTCAAGTTCTTCACGGATGGCACAAATACGCCCATCCATCATATCCGAGGGTGCAACAATGTCGGCTCCCGCTTCTGCATGGGAAAGCGCCTGCTTAACCAATATCGCGTTTGTAACATCATTCACTACATAGCCGCTTTCCTCGTCTATGATCCCGTCTTGACCATGTATGGTAAATGGATCAAGCGCTACGTCGGTAATAACACTAAGCTCTGGTACTGCTTGCTTTATCGCTCTAACAGCTCGTTGAGCTAAGCCCTCTGGGTTATAGGCCTCTTCGGCTAAGGGCGACTTTAAGTCTTGGCTAACCACTGGAAACAGAGCAACTGCCGGGATGCCCAAAGCAGCAACCTGCTTGGCTTCCACGACCAATAAATCAATAGAGAGCCGGTTAACGCCAGGCATAGACTCGATGGATTGAGATTGCGAAGTTCCCTCAACCACAAATATCGGTAAGATAAGATCGTTGACGGTCAAGCTATTTTCTCGCATCAAGCGGCGAGAAGAATCCGTTGCGCGATTACGGCGCATCCGAGTGTAGGGATATGGCCCACGATTACTTTTAAAGCTCATGAATACTCCAATAGAGTAAAAATAGTCAATGTTGGTGGTCTCTTGCGCACATGATACTCAAAAAACTAGCCTCCTACATGAATATTGCTATAACTAATCATTAGATTCGAGCAAAAACGCGCTCTGCGGCATTCAGCGTATCTTCAATATCTTGGTCTGTATGAGCAGCTGACATGAAGCCAGCCTCAAAGGATGCAGGAGCAAGATAGACACCCTCTTCCAACATACCGTGGAAAAACTTAGCAAAACGATCAGTGTCACACTTAATAACTTGATCGTAGTTAATGATTTTTTCTTCTTCAGAAAAAAATACTCCCCACATCGTTCCCACGTGATTACTCGTCAACGGAATACCTGCTGCTTTTGCTCGCTCGACGAGGCCTTCCACTAATCGTGTTGTGCGAGTAATTACGGGGTCTAAAAACCCGGGTACAGATATTAAGTTTAGCGTTGCCAAGCCCGAAGCCATAGCCACTGGGTTACCTGAAAGAGTACCAGCCTGATACACAGGCCCAAGTGGCGCTATGTGTTCCATTATGTCTCGTTTTCCACCAAAAGCGCCGACGGGCATGCCGCCGCCAATCACCTTGCCCAGACAGATTAGATCAGCATCGATTTTGTAGTGACCAATTGCCCCCTGTTGGCTAATGCGAAACCCAGTCATAACCTCGTCAACAATAAGTAGGGCGCCGCTGTCAGTGCAGCACTCTCTGAGTGCTTCTAAAAAACCGGGTATTGGTGGTACACAGTTCATGTTACCCACGACTGGCTCAACAATAATACAGGCAATTTCTTTACCAATTTCAGAGAAGACCCGTTTGACCTGTTCAATATCATTGTAGGATAGAGTGATGGTGTGATCGGCTAGGCAGGCGGGGACACCTGGAGAGCTGGGGACGCCGAGAGTCAGAGCGCCTGAGCCAGCTTTCACTAACAGAGAGTCTGAATGGCCGTGATAACAGCCCTCAAATTTAACTATTTTATCCCGCCCTGTATAGCCGCGCGCCAAACGAATCGCGCTCATGGTTGCTTCGGTGCCTGAGTTGACCATGCGAATCATTTCCATACCTGGAACAATTGAGCAAATCTTATCTGCCAACTGGATCTCTAACTCCGTGGGGGTACCAAATGTCATTGCTTTGTCTAACTGAGTGCGAATTGCTTGTAATACTGTTTCATGACCATGTCCCAGAAGCATTGGGCCCCAAGATAATACGTAGTCAATGTAACGGTTATTGTCGGCGTCATACATATAGGCACCGCTTGCTCTGTCAAAAAATATGGGCGTGCCGCCTACTGCACCAAAGGCACGTACCGGAGAATTTACTCCACCAGGGATTGTTTTCTGGGCAGCTTCAAAAAGTTGTTGTGAGCGTAAATTTGTTGGCTTGACTGTTTGTGGCATTACATTTCCCTAGCGTCTGGATTATGTTGTTTGATTTGGGTTTGGATTTGGATTTGGTACTGTTCCATTTTTTGCTATATGCGGATCATGGCGTTACTAAAACGGTTGTACTATTACTAAAATGACAATGGCGACTAAAAATATTACCGGTATTTCATTAAAGACCCGAAAGTAAACATGAGTTTTCTCATTACGATCCGCCGCTAATTTTTTCATATGGCTAAGACACATATAGTGGTAGCCCACTAGTAATGCCACAAAACCCGCTTTTAATTGAAACCAAGTTTCAGAGAGATAAGCCGCTGGCGCCATTGATACTAGCCAAACACCCAGTGCTAATGTGGCAATCATCGACGGGTTCGCTATGCCACGATATAACTTACGTTGCATGACCTTGAAACGTTCAATACTGATATTGTCTTCTGACATCGCATGATAAACAAACAGCCGAGGAAGATAAAAAAGTGCTGCAAACCAACAGATTACAGCGATCACGTGAAAGGCTAATACCCATTTATACATTTTATTAATGCCCCTTAGGCTTGAGGTCCCAGTAACATATGGAGTGATGGCATAGTTGATGGAACCACTTTACGGTATTATAGGCTCCTTAAGCCATTCTGGATATTTAAAAGCGAGGGTCAGGTGATCAAAGTTGGTATTGTTGGTGGAACGGGTTACACCGGTGCAGAACTCATGCGTTTGTTAGTAGGGCATCCTGATGCAGAGTTAGTTAGCGTTACTTCTCGAAGCGATCAAGGTACTTCTGTAGCCCACATCTATCCTCACCTTCGTGGTTCCGTCGATCTTGCCTTTGTGGCGCCGGATTTAGAGAATCTAAAAGGCTGCGATGTGATTTTTTTTGCAACTCCCCATGGCGTAGCTCAACATACAGTGCCTGCAATCTTAAAGTTGGGTATAAAGGTCATTGATTTGTCGGCGGACTTTCGGATTCGAGATGTCGCTGTCTGGGAGCATTGGTATGGTCAGTCGCATCAGGCGACAGACCTACTCGATCAGGCTGTTTATGGGTTGCCAGAGTTCAATCGAGGAAAAATTAAAAATGCTGATTTAGTTGCCTGCGCTGGTTGCTACCCTACCAGTGTGCAAATTGGATTGCTGCCGCTGTTGAAGAAAGGATGTATTGATCTATCCGATGTGATTGCCAACTCTGCATCGGGTGCCAGTGGTGCTGGACGTCAGGCGAGTGTGGCTAATTTATTGTCCGAAACAAGCGATAGTTTTAAAGCTTATTCAGCGTCAGGACACAGGCATCAGCCTGAAATCGAACAAGGCCTTGCAGACATTGCAGGGCGAGAGGTGAAACTTACTTTTGTTCCGCATCTACTACCGATTAACCGCGGTATACACACCACGATTTACGCCAACTTGCTTGATACCAAAATAGACGTGCAGGCATTGTTTGACGAGTACTTTGAGAAAGAACCATTTGTAGATGTATTGCCTGCCGGAAGTCATCCTCAGACGCGATCAGTAAGAGGTTCTAATTATTGTCATGTTGCGGTCCATCGCCCTAAAAATAGTAATAAAGTAATCGTTTTAGTGGTTGAGGATAACTTGACTAAGGGTGCTTCAGGTCAGGCCATTCAGTGTATGAATTTGATGTTTAATCTAGAAGAAACTACCGGTTTAAAGTCACCTGGGCTGTTGCCGTAATGATCGAGAGACGATCAATTGTCGTTACTCATCGAATGGGTTACAAGTATTGGCTACTGGGGTCGCTACTGCTGGTCGGATTGTCTTTTTTTATGTTAGGCAAGTGGATGGGCCAGGCTGAGTTAGCCGAAATAATTGAAGAGCGGCAACAATTAGCAAGTAAATTAGCAAAACTGGGTACCTCCCTCGATGTCAAAAGTAGAGAGCTTGAAATGGTTAGACTAAATGCTACGGTTGATTCTGTGGCATTAGAAAATACGCGGCAGGAGATGATCGCTCTTCAGAAAAATATTAATCAAAATGAAGGGCAACTGGGGCTCTATAGAGAGCTCATGGGCGATAGTAGTCAGCCCGCTGGATTGTCTATCACTGAGTTTGATCTTACTCGACTTGGCCAAGGTCGATTTGCTTATCGCTGGGTGGCTCGCCAAAAAACCTCTAAAATGCAAACATCTGAGGTCATAGCGGATATTTCTATAATCGGGCTTAAAAATAATCAAGAGATCACTGTAATGCTGTCAGATTTGGATGACCAGATAGAAAAAGCGTCAATTAGGTTAAAGTTTAAGTATTTTTCTATCAATCAAGGAGTTTTGAGCTTACCAGAGGGATTTAACCCTGATAAAGTCAGAATTCAACTACGCTACTCTTGGAGTAAGGCAGTAAGCTATGATCAAAACTTTAACTGGGAAGAGGGAGTTTAAGCCATGTTTAGTAAAGATAGAGAACAAGCAATAACCAAAGCTTCATCGTCGGGTGAGGCAACAACGCTAATTGCTCATGGAACAAGCCTTAAGGGTGATCTTAATTTTCATGGGAGTTTAGAGGTTCAAGGTTCAATCGCCGGGACAATTACCGCGGATGATGACAATGCGCAGATAAGAGTTATCCAGGGTGGTGCTGTAGATGGAAAAATAGCTGTACCGACAGTAATCGTCAATGGACATGTCAAGGGTGATATTTTCGCCACCAAACATGCTCGACTTGCATCAAAAGCGGTTGTCGAGGGCAATATATATTACAATACGCTAGAGATTGAGCGCGGAGCTCATGTGGCGGGTAACTTGGTACATGAAATCCCACCAACTAACATCAGCTCATTCCAGCAAGATGAGAGTGTTGATGGCGACAATAAAACTGGCGTTTAAAGGTATTAAAAACGTATTAAGTAAAAAGACAATCAGCCAATGAGCCTTTTAGTCTGATGGTTACGGAGTAACAATGTCAGGAATTCAAACATATATACCTTCAGCACTGGAAGTGACCGATAGCGCTATAGCTAAGGTCCAGAGCCTTAAGTCTGAGGAAGAAAATGAAAACCTAAAGCTCAGAGTGTATGTCACCGGTGGGGGTTGCTCTGGATTTCAGTATGGATTTTCATTCGAAGACAATATGGCCGAAGACGATACCCCTGTCAGCCGAGAAGGAGTCACTGTGCTCGTCGATTCTTTGAGCTTTCAGTATTTGGCGGGCTCCACTGTAGATTATGAAGTGGGATTGATGGGCTCACGTTTTATCATTACCAATCCTAATGCTTCTACAACCTGCGGTTGCGGAGCATCATTCTCGATTTAAAGCTCCCTTTGAGGCGTCAATGTTAGTACAGTCCGCCTAGAACTACCGCATCAGATGCTCCTGTTACTGCGGGGAGATTGCCCGTTTTATTCTCAACGCGACGTTTTGCCAGCCATGCGAATGCACAGGCCTCTACCCACTTTGGATCCAAGCCGATATCTAGGGTAGATTGAACCGCGGGTTGATTGCATGCGTGAAGACTTCGGTTTAAACAATTTATTAGCTCGATATTAAATATACCACCGCCACAAATAAATATAGCATCAATTGATCGAGTTAGACCTGCTATCGCGTCTGTGATAGTTTCAGCCGTCAGAGCTATCAGCGTGGCTTGAATATCTTCAGGCTTTAAGCTAAAAGTTTCTATTTGTTGCTCTAACCAACACAAATTAAAGTTCTCTCGGCCGGTACTTTTGGGCGCTTGCATAGAGAAAAAAGGATGCTTTTTTAACTGATTGAGTAAAGGCTTCGACACATCGCCTGTGGCACCCCATGCGCCCTTGTCATCGTAATTTTGTGCCTTGTGTTTAAAGCACCAAGCATCTAATAGCATGTTACCTGGGCCGGTATCGAAGCCGTTGCACTGATCGCCACCGTCCAAAATGGTTAGATTAGCAATGCCGCCAATGTTTATGATTACTCGGCAGCTGTTTTGTTCATGGAAAAAGCGCTGATGAAAAGCTGGAACCAGCGGTGCACCTTGTCCTCCAAGAGCCATATCTGCCCTTCTAAAATCAGCAACCACCGCGCATTTAGTGCGTGCGGCAATTAGACTGGGATTACCAATTTGTACGCTAAAGCCTTCAACCTTATTCGGTGGTTGATGGCGTATTGTCTGTCCATGAGAACCGATCGCGACAACTTGATCAGGCTTAATATTTAGTTGTGCCATGAGGTTTAGTGAGGCCTGAGAGAATAGTTCACCAAGAACATTGTCAGTTTCTGCGCAGAGTGCAATCGAATCTGTGCCAGGCTGGCAGAGGCTTAATATGTCTAGCTTTAGTTGTGCAGAAATCGATTCAGAATGACTGCCTAGTATATTAATTTTTCCGTCGCTAAAAGTTACCGCAATGGCATCGACACAGTCGATACTGGTTCCGGACATTAGCCCGATGTAAATATTAGCTTCATTCATCAGGTGGTCCTAGTTGGCATTACTTGGCATGCTTTCTCGCAGAGCTAACTGAGTTTTTTCCTGATACTGAGCTAGCTGGACTAGAACTGGAGTAATAGCCTCGTTAAAAGCCACTTTTTCACTATTGGCAATTGGTTTTGCTTGAGGCAATTTTACAGTACGTGGATTACGGTGCACACCATTGACCAAAAACTCATAATGCAAATGCGGGCCAGTTGCATAGCCTGTGGAACCAACAGTCCCGATTAATTGCTTTTGCTTAACCACCTGACCTCTGCGCACTTTCTTTTTGTTTAAATGCAAGTATTTGGTGATGTACGTCTGACCATGCTGTAAAAAAACATAGTTCCCGTTGGCTTTGCTATAGCCGGCCTCGATAACTCTGCCTCCACCTGCTGCATAAACGGGTGTTCCTTTTGGTGCCGCATAGTCGACGCCTCGATGAGCCTTAATCTTTTTATGGATCGGATGTTTGCGACGCAGATTAAATCCAGAACTAATCCTAAATATATCCAGCGGCGTTCTAAGGAATGCTTTGCGCATGCTTAGACCTTCGGGGGTGTAGTAATCACTTAGCCCATTACTGTCTGTGTAACGAACCGCGCTTAAAGTCCTTTTTCGGTTAGTAAAAGACGCAGCAATAATATTACCAACAGATAATTTTTCCCCGTCAATAAAACGATCTTCATAAAGAAGAGAAAATGAGTCCCCAGGTCTAATATCAAAGACGAAGTCGATATCCCACCCAAATATATTGGCCATTTCCATAATTAATTTATCGGGAAGATTGGCTTTTTTGCCAGAGAGGTAAAGTGAGTCTTGAATTACTCCTTCTCTGTAACCTAATAAAATTTCGGGCTCACGAATTCTTCTCTCTTGAGTATAACGTGATTCCTGTCGAGTAAAGATATGAGTTTCTAGAGGTGACTTAGCATAGTGGACTTCGCGCAACTGATTATTCTCATCCGTACCGAAGCGGAGAGATTCACCTGGATACAGATTGCTTAATGCTTTTCCTTTTGGCGACGAAGAAATTTGGTAAACATCAATAGCAGAAAGATTTGCTCGTTCGAAAAGAGTAGAAAGGTTATCACCATTACCAACCTTCTCGGTGCGCCATTGAAGCTCGGCGTTTTGGCTGTCAGGCTCTGCTGGCTGGCTTTGGACAGTGATAGCAATGGGCTCTGAAGTAGTCGTCAGAGTGTCAGGTTCCTCGCGTGGAAATGAAAACCCGAGAAGGATTATGCCGCTTAAGCTAGTAGCAATAAGCATGTTGCGTCTGGGAAAATCCCTTGCAAACATGAGGAAAAAATGAGCGACCTTACGCGCTTTTTCAATCACTTTTTATCACCGCTAAACTAGAACAGGCCTGATTTTAGCGTGATTGAATATCAACATACAATGATGACAAAAAAGTTAGCGTCTATGCGAGCGTGTTAAGTAGCTGAGAAAGTCCGGTATATTGATCTATATTTGTGATCTCATGCCTTGTATTTAACACCTCATTCTGTAGAGTTAACGGATCTACTAATTACTAAATTTAAAGGTCAACATGAATCTCAGCGGTGAGCAATTATTAAAAGAGCTAAATCAAAGAGGGCTTATTGCTCAGTACTCAGGCGATCAAGAATTGGCGTCACATTTGGATCAACCGCGAACCCTTTACTGTGGTTTTGACCCCACAGCAGACAGTTTACATATCGGCAGTTTGGTGCCTTTGCTGGTTCTTCGGCGATTTCAGAGGGCGGGGCATAAACCTATAGTGTTAGTGGGTGGGTCTACTGGATTAATCGGAGATCCTAGCTTTAAAGCTGAAGAGCGAAAGTTAAACAGTCCTGCAGTGGTTGCAAGTTGGGTTGAGAAGTTAAAGCGCCAAACTAGTCAATTTGTTGATTTTGACCAGTCGGCAACTAATGGCGCCCAGGCGGTTAATAATCTGGATTGGACCGCAGGGGTCGACGTACTCGATTTTTTACGCGATGTAGGAAAACACTTTTCGATTAATTCTATGATTCAAAAAGAAAGTGTTAAACAGCGGCTAGATAGGCAGGGTGCTGGAATCTCGTTTACTGAATTTTCGTACTCCTTGCTACAGGGTCTTGACTTCGCGGAGTTAAACAGAAGACACGACTGTACGCTGCAGATAGGCGGTAGTGATCAGTGGGGAAATATTGTCAGTGGCATCGATTTAAGTCGCAGGCAAAACAAATCACAGTGTTTTGCCCTAACAGTACCCCTTGTGACTAAGGCAGACGGTACAAAGTTTGGAAAGACAGAGTCCGGCACAATTTGGCTAGATGCAGAAAAGACATCACCCTATAGTTTTTATCAATTCTGGCTCAACGTTGCAGACGCTGATGTATATAAGTTCCTCGGCTATTTCACCTTCTTGCCCGTTGAGAAGATTGCCAGTATTGAGGCTGCTGATCTAGCCGCGCAAGGGCGTCCGCAGGCCCAGCGAGTATTAGCAGGAGAAGTGACGGCTTTAGTGCACGGCACAAAAGGACTCGATGCTGCTCTACGAATCACAGAGGCGCTCTTTAGTGGCAACTCTAGCGATCTGTCTGAAGATGACTTTGAGCAACTCGGGCAGGATGGGTTACCATTTTCTCAGATTACAGATTCTCAACTTCTCGATATACCCCTGACTAATTTGCTAACCGACTGCGGCATGGCTAAAGCCGGTAGGGAAGTGAAAGATGCGCTTGCCAGAAATTCGGTAGTGATTAACGGTATGCCGCAGGGCTCTGCTGATAATATGGCAACGAGTCGTACCTTTGCGTCTGAAAAGGCTCTTTACGGTCGTTTCTTTTTAGTTCGCTTGGGTAAGAAAAAGTACCACCTCTTTGAGCGTGTTTAAAGGCTTAGTAGTGGGGCTATAAATAAGTACAAATAGTTGTTGACAGTTTGTCTTCGGTCTTTCTTGAGCGCAGTCCTCAAAGGGGCTGAGTCTCTAGGCAATTAGCGGTGATAAGTAGAATTACAAAGTCTTATGGTTTATTTGACCTTTACTGTTGACAAGTCAGATGTTGCCGCTAGAATGCGCGCTCCCAACAGCGATGTTGAGAGGTTAGTAAAGCGTCAATTAAAGAGAGTGAGATTATTTTGTTATTAATCACTTTTGGCGGTTGACAAAGGGGTTGCGATCTATAGAATACGCGTCCCGCTCATCGAAGCGAATGTTCTTTAAAAATATAATCAAGC
>ENA-OSJC01000167-OSJC01000167.1-marine-metagenome-genome-assembly--contig:-NODE-167-length-66403-cov-13.871890_pt1 | contig 66403 bp, 59 predicted proteins | sample MGYA00237885_ERZ534234 | MGnify/ENA primary metagenome ERZ534234 (study PRJEB26413, sample SAMN06343907) | marine metagenome | isolation source: coastal waters | place: Atlantic Ocean: West Antarctic... | reverse complement strand
GCTATTTTGTATCCTTTATACGTTCCGTAGACGGGCTCCCGTTCATATACTTTATAGGCAGCCATATCAGCCATTGTAATCAAGCCATCATTTGCCGCCATATCAGCTGTAATTTTTTCTGCAATTTCCCCTTTGTAAAAGGCGTCTTTCCCCTGCCGCATAATAGCCCGTAGTGACTTAGCAAGGTCTTTTTGTTTTAAAATTTCACCAGTTTTATAATTGCTCCCATCGGCCTTATAGAAAACTTTTGCCGCTGCTGGGTCCGCACCAAGGCGCTCCTTACTGCGAGCGAGTGACATTTCAAGTTGAGTGTAAACTTCAAACCCTTTATTTGCCAATTTATAAGCAGGCTCCATAACCTCTCTTAAACTCATCGTTCCATACTCTTCAACAGCAAGTGCCATTCCGGCAACAGTTCCGGGTACACCTGAGGATTGACGGCTAAATTTTGCCAACTTTTGGTCAACTTTGTCATCAATCACGTATTGATCATGACGAGCAGAACCTGCAGCCATTTCACGGTAATCAATAGCCACTGTTTTATTGTTTTTAGCAGTATGGACGATCATAAAACCACCCCCGCCAATATTGCCCGCCTGCGGATAGGTAACTGCAAGAGCAAATCCAACTGCAGCAGCGGCGTCAACCGCATTCCCACCTTTTTCTAGAATTTCTGCACCGATTTTTGCTGCGATAGTTTCTCTGACGCTAACCATACCGTTTTTACCCACTACTGGAACAAATCCATCACGTGAACTATAGCTTGGTAATTTGTATTCACCCTGGGCATTTGCAGGTGCAAAAGAAAATGCTCCTACGTAGGCAGTAATCAAAAACAGTTTAAACATTTTACACATTATTTTTCCCTTAAAAATTTTTCGTAAACTCAATAAGATTACACTAAACCAATAAGTCCGGCTATGTAAACTCAAATAGATATACTTTTAAAGGTTACTTGACTGGTGTAGCCATAATACGCCGGCGTGTATTACGACGTGTCCGACGAGGTTGCTGCACTTGATAAGCCTCGACACAGTGGCTTGCACAATAAGGAAATGCCGGTTGCGAAGGCCTGCCACAAAAATGAAAATTTGGTTCATCAGGATGACCAATTGGCCATTTGCATAAGCTCTCTGTCAAATCAAGAATGCCAACCTTACCACTTACCGGAGCAGTTTTGGATGGTTCTTTATTTGCTATCATTTTTTTCTTAGCCGCGGCTGCAGCCCGTTTTGCAGGGTCTGACTTAACCGGTGAAGGACGCGAGGCAAGCCCCATTCGATGTGCTTTACCAATCACAGCATTACGAGTAACACCTTCGGCGAGTTCTTTGGCTATCTGGCTCGCGCTTAAACCTTTATCCCACAACTCGCTTAGTTTCTCTACGCGATCTTCTGTCCAGGCCATGTTTAGTCCTCGTTTAAATTACACTTGAAAGGCGAGTTATATCATATTTATTTCTCATTACCATTTAATTTTCTCGGCTTTTTAATATTTTCAAGTCAAAAGTTCAAGTTGACATTGCCTGATGGGTATTTTTTATTCTATAAGCATGTTCAACCATTATGAAATTAGAGGATGCCATGTCATTGAAAGAAAAAACCATTAACGATTTTGGGACAAAACGAATTGGTTCCTTTAACTGGTTAGGCTTTCGTACATTATATGAAAAAGAAGTGCGAAGATACTGCAAGGTATTTGGTCAGACCGTTGGAGCCCCTGTATTGACCACCCTTATATTCATGATGATTTTCACTCTGGCTCTTGGTGGCACTGACAGGTACATGGGCGATGTTCCATATTCCGTATTTTTAGCACCTGGACTGATTATTATGTCCATACTTCAAAATAGTTTTGCCAACACTTCCTCCTCACTAATTGGTTCAAAGATGATGGGCAACATCGTTGATATTCTTCTTGCGCCGCTTGGTGCAAAAGAAATAGTAATGGGCTATGCCTTGGGCGGCATTACACGCGGACTGATGGTTGGCTGCTTCGTTACTATATCAATGAGTTTTATAACGGATATCTCCCTAACCCATTTATGGGCTATACTTTATTTTGGCATTTCTGGTGCGATGATGCTTTCATTGCTTGGAGTTATGACGGGAGTATGGGGACAAAGATTTGACCAAACATCGGCGATAAGTAACTTTGTAATTATGCCTCTTTCATTTCTATCCGGCACATTTTATTCGATAGATCGGCTAAGTGGGGTCTGGTATCAAATTAGTCAAGCAAACCCTTTCTTTTATCTTATTGATGGTTTTCGCTACGGCTTTACAGGTCAAGCAGAGGCTAACCCAATGATTGGCGTATTCTATATACTTAGCCTCAACATAATACTTTGGATATGTTGCTATAAGATGTTTAAAAGTGGTTATAAACTTCGGTCCTAGAAGAATAAGTATTTTTTACTTGAATATTTAACACACTTAGGCCAAAAGAAATTATTACAACAAAATAATATGCGGTATAATTATAGAAAAACAAAATAATATGTCATCTTTATTACCTACTTATGCACGGATGGGGGTAGGTTTCGTTAGAGGTTCTGGATCCCACCTATATGATAGTATCAATACGAAATATCTAGATTTCGGAAGCGGTATTGCTGTGAATTGTCTAGGCCATTGCCACCCAAAATTGGTGAGCTCGCTAAAGGAACAGTCATCAATACTTTGGCATACTTCAAATATGTACCAGATTCCTGGCCAAGAAAAGCTAGCAAACAGATTAAGAGACCTTACTTTTGCGGATAGTATGTTTTTTACAAATTCTGGAGCAGAAGCTGTTGAGTGCGCCATAAAGATGACACGCCGTTATCATTACGCTAATGGACAACCAGAAAAATTTAGAATTATTACATTTAAAGGAAGTTTTCACGGTAGAACACTCTCAACCATCGCTGCTGGTGGATCAGAAAAGTTAACCAAAGGCTTTGGCCCCAAAGTGGATGGCTTCGATGTACTACCCTTTTTCACCAATATGAAAAAAGTTGAGGGCCATATAACTACTGAAACAGCGGCTATAATGATCGAACCAATACAGGGCGAAGGTGGTATTCGCTCAGTAACAAAAAAAAACCTTGTTGCGCTCCGTGAATTAGCTGACAAACATAATATCCTACTCATCTATGATGAAATCCAGTGTGGTATCGGCCGCACGGGTAAACTTTTTTGTCATGAACATGCCGGCGTAACACCGGATATTATGCCAATTGCTAAAGGTATAGGCGGAGGTTTTCCCTTGGGTGCATGCCTCGCTAAAAACTCTGTTGCTAAGCATATGACTTTAGGCACACACGGCTCTACTTATGGTGGAAACCCCCTTGCAATGGCTATGGGTAACGCCGTACTTGACGTGTTAGAAGAGGAAAGTATTTTAAATAATGTTAAAAACATGTCAGCAAAACTAAAAGTTGAATTAATTAACCTTTCTAAAAAATATCCTGAAATAATTGATGAAGTACGTGGACTTGGTCTTATGTTAGGTATCAAGTTACAAAGAGATCCTAAAGAATTTATCGCACAAGCGTTTGAAAACAAACTACTTGTCGTGGGAGCCAGTGAAAATACTATTCGTATACTCCCCCCTTTAAATATAACATCTGAAGATATTAAAGAAGCAATCACTAAGCTCAATAAGACTTGCATAGATGAACTTAAAAAAAACAAGGCTATTTAGTGATAGAATGACAAATTTAAATTTAAAAACGAACCACAGACATTTTCTCGACCTTGCAGCCCTTTCGCCAAAGGACGTGCGGTACATTATTGAAAAAGCAAAAGTACTTAAGATCATAGCTAAAGAGAAAAAGCAAAGTAAGGGTTTCATCCATTCTGATATGCCTCTCAAAGATCAGGCGTTAGCTATGATCTTTGAAAAACCTAGCACTCGAACCCGCATCTCCTTTGAAATGGCAATGCATCAACTTGGCGGTAAAACCTTAATACTACAAGATCATGATATGCAGATAAGTCGTGGTGAAAGTATTTCTGATACCGCCCAGGTTCTCTCCGGCTTTATCGATGCTATTATGATGCGTACTAATAATCATGATAATCTTTTAGAAATGGCAAAAAAATCACAAGTCCCTATTATAAACGCACTTACAAATTTTTCTCACCCTTGCCAGGTAATGGCTGATGTCCTAACTTTTGAAGAGTATTTAGGGCCAATAACAGGCAAGAAAATAGCCTGGTCCGGTGACTGTACTAATGTAGCAGTTTCCTGGATCCACGCCGCAGTTTTATTTGACTGTGAACTTGCTATTGGATGCCATAGAGATTATTCTCCTCTCAAACAAGTCATCGACTGGGCAAAAAATAATAATGGCAAGATTACAATTACAGAAAATCCAATTGAAGCTGTAAAAGGCGCTGACTGTGTTATCACTGACACCTTCATATCTATGGGCGATAAAGACGTTAATAAACGTCTAAAAGACTTATCACCTTATCAGGTTAATGAAAATCTTATGAAAAATGCAAAATCATCGGCAATTTTTTTGCATTGTCTGCCTGCACATCGCGGTGAGGAAGTTACAGAAAACATTATTGATGGACCACAATCAGTAGTTTGGGACGAAGCTGAAAATAGGCTTCATATTCAAAAAGCAATATTATTATGGTGTTTTGGTAAATAAAATGAATAAAAAATCGCATCCACTTCTTGAAGATACCTGCCTACCATTTCAAATTGAGGGTCAGGATATTAAAGGACGTATCGTTCGGCTCGGCCACTCGGTAAATGAAATTTTGTCTAGTCATAATTATCCCAATCAAATCAGTAAACTGATGGGAGAAGTACTAGCTTTTACCGCATTAATCGGTTCCTTAATGAAATATGATGGAATACTTACCACACAAATGAAAGGTGATGGCCCATTTCGGGTGCTTATCAGTGATTTTCATAAAGAAAATAAAAAATTAAACGGTAATATACGTGGCTATGCTTCATTTGATGATATTATGAAAGAGGGTGACAGTCTTCAGAATATGTTTGGTGAAGATGCTTATCTTGCAATTACCATTGACCAAGGAAGTTTTATGGAGCGTTATCAGGGTATTGTAAAACTCGAGGGCGACACCATTACCCACGCTGCAGAAGAATACTTTAGAAGTTCGGAACAACTACCCACAAAAATTATTCTTGCTTGTGATCAGGATGAGCATGGGATTTGGCAGGCTTGTGCAATAATGATCCAGCATTATGCCAGGAGTGCAGAAGGCGAGTACGTACGCGACGAAACTAAAACGAAAGAGGACTGGAATAACTCATCTATCTTGCTCAATACTATCAAAAAGGTAGAGCTTCTAGATAAAAAATTAAGTCTTCAAAACCTACTGATCCGACTTTATAATGAAGCTGGAGTGAGAGTTTTTGATCATACAGAAGTGACTGCTAATTGTCGTTGTTCTGAAGATAAAATTAGAACCGTACTCTCTAGTCTGGATCTTAAGGAATTAAAAGATGTGTCTGAGGATGGAACCGTAACCGTTACTTGTGATTTCTGTAAGATCGATCATAAATTTGAACTATCGAAACTGATAGATTAAGTTTAATACTACGACTTTTTTCCCATACTAAATCAAAATAACTAAATTTAGAAATTAACTTATGAAAATCTTTAAATTTTAAATTACGTTTATAAAAAAAGCTCCCGTGCCTTTTACGGGAGCTTTTAAAATAAATTATATTAATTCTAATTCTTAGTTTTATCTACCTTTTGATTTTCTTTAAGCCAAGGCATCATAGCGCGAAGATTTTCACCTACTTCTTCTATCTGATGAGCAGCGCCCTTCGCACGAGCAGCTTTCAATTTAATTTGACCAACTTTATTATCAAGCATAAAATCGTTTACAAAGCGGCCTTCTTGAATATCAGCAAGAATTCTTTTCATTTCAGCTTTTGTATCTGCATTGATCACGCGCGAACCAGACATATAATCGCCATATTCCGCAGTGTTCGAAATTGAATAACGCATATTCGCAATACCGCCCTCATACATCAAATCAACAATAAGTTTGAGTTCATGAAGGCATTCAAAATAAGCCATTTCTGGAGCATACCCTGCTTCTACAAGTACTTCAAAACCGCACTGAACAAGCGCCGAAGCACCTCCACATAGAACTGCTTGCTCACCAAATAAATCAGTTTCACATTCTTCTTTGAATGTTGTTTCAATAATACCGGCACGGCCACCACCATTTGCTGAGCCATACGAAAGGCCAATATCCATGGCATTCCCTGTCGCGTCTTGATGAATTGCGATTAATGTTGGTACGCCAGCACCTTTAACATATTCAGAACGAACTGTATGGCCAGGTCCTTTTGGTGCGATCATAAATACGTCAAGGTCTGTTCGTGGTTCAATTAATTTAAAGTGAACATTAAGTCCGTGGGCAAACATAAGGCTAGCCCCTTCTTTCATGTTTGGAGCAAGATCATCTGCGTACAGATCAGCTTGAAGTTCATCGGGAACAAGAACCATAACAACATCAGCCCATTTTGCTCCCTCAGCCGCAGTTACACATTTAAAACCCGCACCTTCGGCTTTTGTGCGCGTTCCCGATCCTTCGCGAAGAGCAACTGCCATATCTTTAACACCGCTGTCCCGCAAGTTAGCCGCATGGGCGTGACCCTGACTACCATAACCAACGATAAGTACTTTCTTTGTTTTGATAAGATTTACATCTGCATCACTGTCGTAATAAACTCTCATATGAATTTCCTCTAATTTTATGTCTTATAATATTTTTTTACCACGATGCAGAGCAGCAACACCGGTGCGTACTACTTCAACGAGGCCTAAGTTTTCCATCAGTTCGATGAATGCTTTAATCTTTTCTGTCTTACCTGTCACCTCAAAAACGAAACTATTTGCTGTACTGTCAACTCTCCTAGCGCGAAAAGCTTCAGCAACGCGCAATGCTTCAACCCGTTGATCCCTGTCTCCACATACTTTTACAAGCGCTAACTCTCGTTCAACAGATGGTCCTTCTTCAGTCAAATCGCCAACACGGTGAATAGGTACAAGCCTGTCGAGCTGGGCTTTTATCTGTTCAATAATTTTTGGTGTACCAGTAGTAACCACTGTAATTCGGCTTTCCGTACCAATAATATCTACCGGAGCCACAGTAAGGTGCTCAATGTTATAACCTCGGCCCGCAAAAAGTCCTATCACGCGAGCAAGTACCCCTGCTTCGTTGTCAACGATGATTGATATGGTATGTCTTTCTTTATGAGGTTGTTCTATCATTTTATTTTAAAGCGTTAGTTTATTAAACCAATGCAGCTCCTCCTTCAAATTCTTTTGTTTCTTCGCTGTCCGCAAGTATCATTTCATTATGTGCTGCTCCAGACGGTATCATAGGGAAGCAATTAGCAAGCTTATCAACACGACAGTCTACAATTACTGGGCCTTCAGTTTCAATCATTTTCAGTATTGTTGCATCAAGATCATCAGGGTGCTCAACCTTAAATCCAGTTGCTCCATAGCTTTCAGCAAGCTTTACAAAGTCTGGAAGCGAAGACGTATAACTGTTTGAGTAACGACCATCATGATTTAAGTCCTGCCATTGGCGTACCATGCCCATATATTCATTATTAAGAATAAATATTTTTACTGGTAACCCATACTGCATTACAGTTGAAAGTTCCTGAATGTTCATTTGGATAGAAGCCTCACCAGCAACGTCAATCACCAGTGAATTAGGATGTGCCATTTGAACACCCATTGCCGCCGGAAATCCATACCCCATTGTCCCCAAGCCACCAGATGTCATCCACCGATTAGGTTCTTCAAATTCAAGGTATTGAGCTGCCCACATCTGATGCTGACCAACTTCGGTACTAAAATAAACATCTTTATCTTTTGTCAATGCCTGGAGTCTTTCACAAGCGTACTGAGGCATAATCACATCGCCTTGCTGTTTAAAGGCCAAACAGTTACGGCTCCGCCAGCCGTCAATCTGCTTCCACCAATTCTTCATTTCTAAAGTATCTAATGCATATTTACCATTTTTCCACTGATTTAAAAATTCTTCCAGCACCTGACCAACATCACCAACAACAGGTACTTCAACCGGAATAATTTTATTAATAGATGAACGATCAATATCTATATGAATTTTCTTTGAATTTGGTGCAAATGCATCAACGCGGCCAGTTACCCGGTCGTCAAACCGTGCGCCGATACAAACCATTACATCGCAGTCATGCATTGCATTATTAGCCTCATAAGTGCCGTGCATCCCTAACATTCCAAGCCACTGTTTTCCAGACGCTGGATAAGCGCCAAGCCCCATTAGGGTACTTGTAACTGGAACCCCCGTCAGGCCCGCTATTTCACGAAGGAACTTCGATGCATTGGGTCCTGAATTTATAACGCCACCACCAGTATAAAAAATTGGTTTTTTTGCAGTTGCAAGAAGCTTAACCGCTTCATTAATCATTGCATCATCACCTTTAAAGGCTGGACGGTAACTCCGGTGTTCAATTGGACCTAAATGCTGAACTTTACTTGCCAGGATTTGAATGTCTTTTGGGATATCGATAACAACTGGGCCAGGCCTACCTGTTGTCGCAACATGAAAAGCTTCATGAATGACTTTTGAAACATCGTCACTTTTGCGGATTAGATAGTTATGTTTTGTACAATGGCGAGTGATCCCAACTGTATCTGCTTCCTGAAATGCATCTGTCCCAATTAATTTAAGAGGTACCTGACCAGTTAGGCAAATAACTGGAATACTATCAAGCATAGCATCTGCAAGTCCCGTAACCGTATTCGTTGCCCCCGGACCAGATGTGACAAGAACTACACCAGGTTTTCCAGTTGAACGCGCATAACCCTCAGCCGCGTGAACAGCTGCCTGCTCGTGACGAACGAGCACGTGCGTTATTTTCTTATGATTATGTAGCTCGTCATAAATTGGCAATACAGCACCACCAGGATATCCAAAGATAACCTCCACACCCAAATCCACTAAGGAATTTATGATGATTTTTGCGCCACTTATTGCTTTCGAAGACATAACGTCTTCCTTTCCATAGTTATTAATTAATTCAATTTAAATGCACCAGTTCAAAGTATAAAACATTTTAGAGGTATGTTTTATAATATTTTATAACCTTAATCACAAACAAAAAAATCCATAATTAACATTTCAAAATTTGAGATAAAATAACGTAATAATATTATCAGGTCAATACTTTATTTGTAATATAATTTCAAAAAAATAATAATATCTTTAATAATATTACAAATTTTTAACTTTCCAATCGGAAAATTGATTTCGAAACCAAGTCATTTGTCGCTTTGCAAATTGCCGTGTCGCAATTTGTGATAAAGTAGTTGTCTCCTCGAGGGATGCATTCCCCTTAAAGTAATTAATAATTTGCGGAACACCCAAAGACTTCATGATAGGTAAATCTTTTGAATATTCTAAACTTATTAACGTCCTAACCTCCTCAAGCGCATCTCCTTGTTCCATCATTTTGTTAAACCGTTGGTCACACCTTGCATAAAGTTCAGCCCTGTCTCTGAGGAGTATATAGTTATCTATCTCAACATCCTCATCGATTAGACCACCAATTAATGGCTGTAGTTGCCAATCAAAAAGGCTTTTATTAGTCGAAAGTATCACCTCAAGGGCCCGCGATATACGCTGACCATCACTTGGAGAAAGGCGAGATGCCATTTCAGGGTCAATTATTTTAAGTTTTTCATGGGCTGCTTCAGCTCCATCTTCAGTTACCTTTTTTCTTGTTTTTTGTCTAATCTCATCATCTATTCTTGGTATCTTGCTGAGCCCATAAATAAGAGTTTTAAGATAAAGGCCAGTGCCACCAACTACGATCGGCAGTTTACCCCTAGCCCAAACATCGTCAATAACATCGCGTGCCATATCACGCCAGCGTTCAACGGAACAAATATCATCACCTTTGAGCAAACGATATAAATGGTGAGGCACCAAGTCCATTTCTTTTAAAGAAGGACAGGCAGTTAATACATTAAAATTTTTATATATTTGCATGCTATCAGCATTAATTATTTCACCATCATGCTTGCATGCCCACTCTAAGGCTAGATTAGATTTACCGCTGGCTGTAGGTCCACCAATTATCATTATTTTTTTAGATTGCAAAATTCCATTTCCCTATTGCCAATTGATATTGTAAATATAGCAAGTAATTAATAATTTCTACAGGCTAATTAGATGACCCAGGTACTTACCCTTATTTCTAACACTCAAGATGCCGCTATATCTAATAAAATCAAAGATAAATACACCCGTGTATTAAATGCCAGTCATTGTAATTGGTTAAATAGGAATATTGCCCTGGATATTTATTTTGATAATGAGACTCCATATGAAATTTTACTGATGCTTGAAGCAGAAAACCTTGATTATGCTTTTCAGGACCCATTAACCCGCAGTAAGAAACTTCTAATAGCAGATATGGATAGCACTATTATAAACGAAGAGTGTCTTGATGAAATAGCTGACTTCCTTGGTATAAAAGATAAAGTATCCCCTATTACAGAAGCTGCTATGCGTGGTGAGATTAATTTTAAAGATGCCTTAAACGAGAGAGTATCCTTGTTAAAGGGTTTAAACGTAGACAACCTAGAAACTATCTTTAAAGAGCGGGTAAACCTAAACCCTGGCGCGATCACAATGGTAAGAACAATGAACGCTAATGGTGCGAACACCGTTCTTGTATCAGGCGGTTTTACCTACTTCACCGAAAGAGTATCTAAAATTACTGGTTTCAAAGCAAACTACGCCAATATATTGCTTCATAAAAATGGTAAATTAACAGGGAAAATTGAAAGCCCCATTGTTGATGCAAACACAAAAATAGAAACTCTGCTTCAATTTCAAAAAAGAGGAAATCTTAAAAAATTTGAAACCATTGCTATTGGCGATGGTGCCAACGATATCCCAATGCTTCAGGGCGCTGGAGTTGGTGTCGGTTATTACCCCTACCCTGCGACAGCAGAAGCTTCGGACGTTAAAATTAAACACGGCGACCTTACAGCGCTACTTTATTTGCAGGGTTATACAATAAGTGATTTTGTAGATAGCTGACTTTATGTTATTGTATAATGAAACCATTAGGAGCCACATATTGTATAAAAATATTCTTGCGCCACTTACCCTAGTAGCCTTAATGATGATGGCATCCCACGTTCAAAGTCAAGAGCCTGATAAACTGATTTTACCTGATGGTTTTTCCATCGAGGTTTACGCTAAAGTCAGAGATGCTAGACAGATGTCATTGGGCGATGATGGTACTGTTTACGTCGGCACTCGAAGTCGTGCTGGAGGGAGAGTTTTTGCCATTCCTGATGCGAATGGGGACGGTAAGGCAGATGAAGTTATTACTATTACAAGCGGACTTAAAAGACCATCCGGTTTAACTTACCACAACGGAGACCTCTATATTGGGGCTATAAGTCGTATCTATAAAATTAGCGATATTGAAAACAATTTTCGCAATAAGCCAACCCCAGAAGTAATCTTTTCTGACCTTCCGGACAAAACACACCATGGCTGGAAATTTTTAGAATTTGGTCCAGATGGGCTCCTCTATATACCTATTGGTGCGCCATGCAATATCTGCGAGCCGGATGAAGAATTTGCTACCTTAAATACTTTGGATATTAACAATCCAGAGTTAGGAATAACTAAATATGCTATGGGTATTCGAAATACGGTGGGCTTTGATTGGGATCCCAAAACAGATGATCTTTGGTTTACTGATAATGGTGGAGACGGTCTAGGTGATGAAATGCCCGCTGACGAGCTAAACCGTGCTCCAAAAAGCGGCCTTCATTTTGGGTATCCTTATATCCACCAGGGTGATACACCAGATCCAAAATTTGGTGGTGGAAAAAAGGCTGAGGATTATATAGCTCCCGCACAGAAACTTGCTCCTCATGCTGGTGCTATCGGTATGGCTTTCTATAAGGGTGACATGTTCCCCCATAAATATAAAAATAATATTATAATTGCTGAACATGGTTCATGGAATAGAACAGATGAGGCTGGTCACACTGGTCATATGTTAACTTTTGCAACTATCCAAAATGGAGAAGTTATGAGTTATGAACCCTTTGTTACCGGGTTCTTGCAAAATAATGAGGCCTGGGGTCGACCATCGGATATACTTGAGCTCAAAGATGGCAGCCTATTAATAGCCGATGACGAGGCTAATGCAATTTATAGGCTGACCTATTCTGAATAATAAGAGTAAATAAATAGTAATTTTAAGTAATTAATAATAAACTTCATACTTCATTTTTAAAAATAATTAAAAGACAAAGGCATAATAAGCATGACAATAAAATTCTCTCGTCGTGAGTGGCTTGCAGGCATTACTTCTGCTAGTGGATTAATTCTTTCTGGCTCAACCGTCTCAGCCCAGAGTTTTATGGAACCTAACGTAAACCCTACAGCAGAAAATCCTATTCGGGCCCATTTCAATGAAAATGTTTATGGTCAGTCTCATAAAGCGCGAAAGGCTATCGCCGATTCAGCTAAGGATTCTCATAAATATGCATTTCGTGACATGCGTGCCTTACAGGCCCTTATGGCTAAGCTTGAAGACATTCCAGCTGAGTATGTAGGCCTGGGTGCTGGGTCTACAGAGTTTCTGGAAAAAGCTGCCGTATTTAATGCCGTAGCGGGTGGCGATATATTGTTACCTATTCCAACATACGGAGATCTCGCTCGCTTTGGACGCACTTTAGGATCAAAACTTATAGAGGTACCAGTAGGCAATGACATGCATATCAATCTTGACGCCATGAGGGCGGCAATGACCGATAACACCAAACTCATCTACCTCTGCAACCCTAATAACCCAATACCTTCAATCATAGAGAAAAATGCTCTAAAGGAATTTTGCAATGAAATGTCAGAAAGAGCTACTGTTCTTATAGATGAAGCCTATTTTGAGTATGTGGATAATCCAAATTATGAAAGTATGATTAGTCTTGTCAAAGAAAACAAGAATATCATAGTTACACGCACTGCATCTAAAATACATGCGTTTGCAGGTATGAGAATTGGAGTTTGTTACGCCCACCCAGACTTCATTAAAAGAAGCTTTGGGATGTTTACGAATAGTCTCAACCTCCCAGCAATGCGGGGTGCTTATGCAAGTTATCAGGATTATGAATATCAGGCATTCCTCAAGCAGAAGAATAAAGAATGTCAAATTATTATTACAAAAATGCTTAATGATATGAGACTTGAATATATTGAAAGTAATGCAAACTTTATATTCTTCAATGCTGGCCGTCCTTCATCTGAGGTCGCAAACACTATGAAAAAACATCACATTCTAACAGGCCGTCCTTTCCCTCCATTTAAAAACTGGGTAAGGCTTAGCTTAACTAAACCCGAAGAAATGAAATATTTTGCTGAAAGATATAAAGCAGAGTATAGCTAACATAGGAGAAAGAGAATGACAAAGAATGTAACAAGGCGTGACTGGTTGGTTGGAACGGGAGCTGTTGCTAGCGGTTTAATGCTAGGAAATAATGTCTCAGCGCAGAGTATGTCTGATTTTTCTGCGTTTGGGGAAGCAGTTACTCCAGAAAATCCTATTCGAATGACTAATAACGAAAATCCTTACGGTTTAAACCCAAAGGCCATGAAGGTAATTATTGAAGCATACAAACGCGCGCACACATATAACTTTACAACACGAAGGCAACTTATAAAGGTTATTGCTGAGATGGAGGGCATTTCAGAAGATCACATCGCTGTTGGCGCCGGTTCAGGTGAATACCTTGTCGCTACGGGTGCTCTTTGCGGCATAACTGGAGGTGACCTAATTGCCCCCCATCCCACATTTGGAAGTATCATTAGAAGTGCACGAAATTTTGGTGCTAATATTATCAGTGTTCCTGTTGCAGACGATATGTCTATTAATATGGACGCGATGCGAAAAGCCATCACCAATAAAACAACGTGTATTTATTTTTGTAATCCAAACAATCCAATTCCAAGTATTATAGAAAAAAACGTTCTTGAAGAGTTCTGCCTAGAATTCTCAAAGAAAGCAATGATTGTCATTGACGAAGCTTATTACGAATATGTCCGTGATGATAGTTATTCAACGATGGCTCATCTTGTAAAAAATAATAAAAACATTGTTGTATTAAGAACGGCTTCAAAGATACATGCATTTGCAAATGTTCGTGTTGGTTTTGCTTTCGCTCATCCAGATACTTTAAAAAAGCTTCTTATGTTTCGCTCTGGAACCACAACACATCCATCACTAATGGGTGCAATAGAGAGTTACCAAGATGCAGACTATCAAAAATTTGTTGTCGACAAAAACTACGAATCTCTTAACATTCTTTATAATATGTTTGATGAACTTAATATGCCTTACGTAAATGCACATGCAAATTTTGTTTATGCGAATGCCGGACGTGATGCTAATGAAGTTAGATCTAAATTGCGTAATTCCGGCGTTCTAATTGGAAGAAAATATGATCCATTCCCTAACTGGATCCGAATTAGTACAGCTAAGCCAGAGGAAACCGAATACATGGTTAAAGTTTACAAAAAAGAATTCTCTTAACTCAAAGGAAAAAAAATGAAAGAATTAACGCGACGTGACTGGCTAAAAGGCACATCATCATTTGCTGCTGCAAGCATAGCATATGCTACTACTGCTCAGGCACAAAGCTTAACAATGAAGGGCTATGTCCCGACTGCGAAAAACCCCATTCGTATGAGCTCAAACGAAAACCCCTATGGTATTCCGAGGTCCGCCCAGAATGCAATGATAGATGGTTTTAAAAAATCGCATCTATACGGGAGTGGAGCAACGCGGGAACTTCTAAAAATTGTTGCTGATCGTAATGGCGTCGCATCAGAAAATGTTCTAGTTGCTAGTGGTTCAAAAGAAGTTTTAAAGGTTGCAGCACTGATTGTAGCACTTGAAGGTGGAAAGGTAATGGCCGCAAACCCGACTTATCACGACCTTGTTAGATATAGCGGGTGGGTTGGTACGGATATTACATGGGTGCCTCTTGATAAGAAAAGTATGACAACTGACCTTGATGCTATGCGCGCGGCTTATACGGATGATGTAAAACTTATTTATCTCTGCAATCCAAATAATCCTGTGCCAACTATATTAGAGAAAGGCAAACTTCAGGATTTTTGTCTTGAAATGTCAAAAAAATGCATTGTTTTTATCGATGAGGCATACCATGAATTTGTTACCGATCCCAATTATGAATCCATGGTAAAAATAGCAGCGACGAACGATAATATTATTGTATCAAGAACTGCGTCAAAAATTCATGGCTTTGCTGGCATTCGTTTAGGTTTTGCATTTTCAACGCCAACCACACTTGCCAAAATTAATCGAAGGGTAACAGGTTCAGTTAGCACGCCAGCTATTTACGGTGCGCTTGCTGCCTATCAGGACCATGAATTTATGGATTTCATTAAACGTAAAAATGAAGAATCATTGCAGGAGGTTTATAAAGTATTTGAAAAACATAACGTTCGTCATTTTAAATCAAATGCTAATTTTACATTTTTTGAAACGGGAATAGAGTTTTCAGAAGTTCGCGACCGTTTTTTAAGGAATGGGATAAATATTGGCCGACCCTTCCCACCATTCATCACTTGGGCGCGAGTTAGTATGGCAAAACCAGAGGATATGACTTACTTCGCAGAAGTTTACGAAAAAGAGTTTGTTAGTTAATCATTTTAAATTTATCATTTTGGCTGTGTTTTCCTTTTAAACGAATTAAGTGACATTTAAAAAAAATTTGTTATGGTAAATATAAAGCTCCACTAAATTAAAACGATAGGACCATATAATGACAAATGATATATCAAGAAGAGATTGGTTAAAAGGTGGCTCTGCTCTTGCTATTTCAATGGTTGCAGGTAGTCGAGCTAATGCCCAAAATATGGCAGTTCCCGGCTTTATCCCGTCCGCTGATAATCCAATTAGATTAGGTACAAACGAAAATCCCTATGGTCTTTCAAGAACCGCCCGTAATGCCATCATAGAAATGTTTGATCATGCTCACGAATATGGTCGCGGTCGTTATATGGAGCTTATGAGTGTCCTTTCCAGTATTGAGGGCTGTGGGGCAGAAAACCTTACATTCTCTGGTGGATCAGGAGAAATTCTTAAAACTCTCGGACTTATTACAGCTATCGAAGGTGGCAGCATTCTAACAGCTGAACCAACTTATCATGATCTAACCAGATACGCAGAACGACGCGGCGTAAAAGTTACGCGTGTACCTGTTGACGGAGATATGACCGTTGACCTTGATGCAATGCGTGAAGCCTACACTGATGACGTTAGCCTAATATATTTAGTTAATCCAAACAATCCCTTACCAACAGTAATGCATAAAGATAAACTTCGTAAGTTTTGTCTTGAAATGTCAAAGAAATGTCTAGTATTTATCGATGAAGCTTACCATGAGTATGTCAATAATCCTGATTATGAAACTATGGTACCTCTTGCTATTGCTAATGAAAATATAATGGTTGCGAGAACAGCCTCAAAAATTCATGGTTTTGCTGGCGTTCGTCTTGGTATAGCTTATTCAACAGAAAAATGGATTAAAAAACTTCGTGAGTTCATGACTGGTTCCACAAATCAGCTAGCAGTTGCTGGTGCAGCCGCAAGTTATAAAGATACGGAAACACAAGATTTTTGTCGCCGAAAAAATCAAGAATCTCTCGCTATTACTTATGCCCTTTTTGATAAATATAATGTTAAATACATAAAATCAAATGCGAACTTTGTATTTTTTGAAACAGGCATAGAAGCTCAAGAAGTTAGAAAGATGTTTAGAGCTAATGGTGTTCAAGTTGGCCGGCCATTCCCACCTTTCACAAAGTGGTGTAGAGTGAGTATGGGTAAACCTGAAGACATGGAATACTTCTCTCAAGTTTACCAGAAGTTATTTATAACAAGTTAAAAAAATAAATATAAAGGTATAATTCTGTAGGGCGATTTTTTTATTTTATATGAAAAATTCAATTGTATTGCTAACCTAATTATTACAATAAAATAAGGGGGAATTAAATGACTAAATTAACCAGACGTGAGTGGCTCATTGGAAGCGCTGCCCTAGTTGGCAGTACAGCTCTTGCGGCAAACGCTCACGCACAAAGCATAACTATAGATGGTTACTTACCAACGCCAGAAAATCCTATCCGAATGAGTTCGAATGAAAACCCTTACGGCATAAATAAAAAAGCAAGTATAGCCATGCATAATGCCCATAAACATGGCCATTTATATGGCGGAGGCGGAGCACAAAAACCACTCACAGATCTCATTTCTAAGATGGAAAATATCCCATCCGAAAATGTCATGGTTGCTGGCGGATCTGGAGAAATACTTAAAACTATCGCCTTAATGGTTGCCATGGAGGGTGGCAAGATTCTTGCCCCAAACCCCACATATGACGATACCTTTATGGATTATAGTAACCAACGTGGTATTGAAAAAATATGGGTGCCTGTTGCAGAAGATTTATCAATAGACCTTGATGCAATGAGGGATGCTTATACGGATGATGTGAAAATAATTTATCTTTGTAACCCAAACAACCCCATACCAACTGTCATGCATGGAGAGAAGCTTAAAGATTTTTGCAAGGAAATGTCGAAAAAATGTTATGTTTTTATCGATGAAGCCTACTATGAATACGTAATTGATCCTAATTATCAAACCATGATTCCACTGGTTACTGAATATCCAAATATAGTAGTTACTCGCACAGCTTCAAAAATACATGCATTTGCAGGAATTCGTATAGGTTTTGGTTTTGGTTCTGCTCAAATGCTCGCCAAAATTAAAAGCTTAATGACGGGATCTATTAATGGCCCCGCCATGTGGGGTGCGATAGAAAGTTACAAGGATACTGAATATCAAAATTTTGTTTTGCGTAAGAATGGGGAAGCACTACAAATATTATATGATTTATTTGATAAACACGGTATGCGACACATTAAATCAAACGCTAACTTCACTTTCTTTGAGACCGGCATGAATTCTAAAGAGGTATATAATCGAGTTAGAAAGCACGGTATTGCAATCGGCAGACCCTTTCCACCAAAACTAGATTGGATGCGCATAAGTACCGCTAGGCCAGAAGATATGAGGTTTTTTGTTGAGGTTTATGAGAAGGAATTTTTTAGCTAATAATAAATAAAGGGCGTCTTGATTATGAATAACGCCCTTTATCAATTAAATAAAATCAAGAGTTTTCTTTAATCCAATCTTCAAAATCACCTTTCGAAGTGTTGCCAACTTTCATAGCTGCCACTTCACCGTTCTTAAACATAAGCAATGTTGGAATACCACGCACGCCATACTTTGTTGGTGCTTCTGGATTTTCATCAATATTTACCTTTGCAAACACAACGTCTCCTAAGTTATTTGACACATCCTCGAACACAGGGCCAAACTGTTTGCAAGGCCCACACCATTCTGCCCAAAAATCAACTATTACGGGTTTATCTGATTTTAGTACTTCTTTATCGAAGGCGTCGTCTGTTACTGCAATAATGCTCATCATTTATTCCTCAAAATATATTTATTATGAATAGAATTTAAGAAGCCTTGATGCCATCGTCAAGAGGCAAGATGATTAAAAGTCAATTTTATTTAACATCTCATCAGGAATTTCCATTAAGCGCGTGACATCAGTCCATAGGAGATATGTTCTTACATTATGTTTTGGGTATATTTTTTTAATTACAGCACGGTATGCCGCCATCTGCTTTATATAAATCCTTGGGATATTTTCTACGTCTCTAGGTGGAGGACGATTTGTTTTATAGTCAATAATTTGCACCTCATTATCACTCACAACCATGCGGTCAACTTGACCACTTAAACTAAAACTACCAACCTGCCCCACCATCGGCACTTCAGATCGACTACCGGGGCCGAACAATCCTTTCAAGTCTTTACCATTGAGGATAGCAAATACTTCTTTTAAAATTATTTCAATATCATTCTTTGACAACTCATGAACGTCTTGCCTTAAGTACTGTCTCGCTAATTCGTCTCTTTTTACTACTTCCCTCTCAGGCAGTACTTCGAGTAATTTATGAATGAGCAGTCCACGATGATATTTCTGTCTATCCTGCTTCATCTTTGGTTTTGTTTTAAGGGGACTACGAACAACCTCATCCTCATAGTTTTCCCTAGATGGGCTAAGTGGTTTGCTGGGATTTGGCTCTAAACTTGGTTCATCAAATACCCAGGTTGGTAAATTTGGTACTGATTTAAATTCTCCACTTTGAGAAATAATTTTTTTTGAAATAATTTTTTCACCAGTCTCACGTCTTAAAAAACTATCATCTCCATCTAACATCTCCTCAGTACCGTCCATTTTCGATAAAGGGTTTCGGATTAAATCATACCAACAGTTATCCTTGCGACTTGTTTTATTTTCCCAGCCACAAATATATAACCTATCTTCCGCCCTGGTCATTGCCACATAAAGGAGACGTTTATTTTCATCTTTAATAGCGGATAAACGCTCTTCATAAGCAGTCTTGCCAACACCAATACGAGTTTCTTCATTCTTAACCCAAAGTAAGTTTCTATTGCGCTCTTCTTCTAACCAAAAAACTTTATCCTTCATAGTTATAGCCTGACAAGTATCTGGTAAAAAAACGATGGGTGCTTGGAGGCCTTTTGCCCCATGAACAGTCATAACACGCACCATGTTAGCACCTTGTTCCATGTCTCTTTTTATTTTAATGTCGCCCCTTTCAATCCAATTTAAGAATCCCTGCATCGATGAAATATTATTTTGTTCATATTTTATGGATTGGTTAAGAAACTCATCAATTGGATCATTGACTTGTTCACCAAGACGGGCAATTAACTTTTCTTTGCCCCGAAGCGGTCCAAGTAAATAATTAAAAAACTCAAATGGTGGATGAAAGTCTGCATAATTAGTAAGTTTCGTGAGGTAATCTAATGCTGCCTGATAAGATGGTCTTTCAGTTCGACGGCTAAACAATGAGTACCACAACGTTTCTCTACTCTTACGTGAGTTAGCCAAATTAAATAAATCAACTTCACTCATTCCAATAAAGGGGCTTTTCAAGACAACCGCTAATGTTAAATCATCACTGGGAAGTAGTGTAAAATTTGCTATTGCTACAAGGTCCATTATAGCCAGCTGGTCCATGAGAACCATTTTATCAAGACCAGCAACATCTATGCCTCTCTTTTTTAAAGCTCTTATCATATAATGAACAAATTCATTACGCTTTTGGACAAGAATTAATATATCCCCCGCCTTAATATGTCGTCCTTTTGAAGCTAATATTTCTCCATCTTTTATCCACTTATCTATTTGATTAGCTATTTTTTCAGAGAGCTTACTTTTTGGGTTATGTGCAGGTTTTTGGATAATAGGGACAGACCAGTCATCCTCTTCTTCCTCTTGATCAGAAGGGATTGGATCCCAAATCTCAACTAGTCCAGGGTCACCCTTTCTGTGAGTATCATGTTTAATTTCAGAATTATCAAAGGAAATTGCCCGACGATGCGCATCTGTGTCAAAGACTGCATCAACGACTTCTAATATGGAAGATGTGGAACGAAAGGACAGGTTCATGGGAACAGCTGAAAATTTTAACTGGGCGTCATTTGCCTGCTTTTTGAAATATTCTTTATTTTCATCAAACTTTTTTGGTTCAGCTTTTTGAAAGGAGTAAATGGATTGTTTAATATCACCAACAGCAAAAATTGTCCTTGGGTTTTCTAGTAATTCACCTTCCCCGCGTGTACCAAAACCGGCAAAAAACTCCTGAGATAATTTTTTAATAATGCCCCATTGTACAGGATTGGTATCCTGAGCTTCATCAATTAATATATGATCAAGTCCCTCATCTAGTTTAAAAAGTATCCAACTCGCGCTTACATTATGAAATAGGTCCCTAACCTTTGAGATCAAATCATCAAAATCGACGACATTACGATTAATTTTTCGTCTATTATATTTTTTTATGAGCTCATAACCAATTCGCAGAATAGCCAATGTATTTTCATAAAGTGTATATGCCCGCAAGCGGTCACAAACAATTTTAACTCTATTGGCCTCCTCAGATAAAACATCATAGTCACCAGGATACTCAAGACCCAAATTTTTAGTCATTTGCTGTCGAGGCTCTCGATCTTTTTTAAGGTAAACGTTTTTATAACTATCAAAAGATTTTATTCTTTTTTCTACATCTTTAAGCCACCCTAAGATTACTTTTCCTCGATCAATATCAGTTTTTGTTCCTTTTAATAGGGTTTCCGAGGCTATTTTTAAACTTGTACTATTAAAATTATTATCATCTACAGCAGCGTCTAGAATTGTTTCAGTGCAGTCATCACCAGTAAATCCAAGCAAGTTTTTCAAATTTTCAGATACAACCATAAACGAAGATGAATTTTGGTTAAAGAGCTCCTCAATACCACCCCGCTCGTCGGATAATTTTTTCATTAACTCTGTAAAAGTTCCCTCGGCGAGCATACCGGAAAGGTAATTTAGTGCGTCACGCAAAGGTATATTTGTGCCGCCATCAATATCAAGAAGCATTTCGTCTTGAGAATGCCTTAGATGTTCATTAATTGTAATTTCATCTAGAAGGTCAAAATTTGGTGAAATAGCTGCTTCTATAGGAAAGCGACCCAAAAGAGACTGACAAAAAGAGTGTATAGTTTGAATTTTAAGGCCACCCGGTATATCTAAAACTTCAGCAAACAATTTTCGTGCCGCCACTATTTGGTCTTCACTTGGAGTAGTACCAAGTATATCAATAAGTTCACTATTAAGTTCCTTGTCTTCCAATGATATCCAGTTTGCGAGACGTCCATTAACTCTATTAGACATTTCTGCGGCTGCTGTAGTTGTATATGTAAGACATAAAATTTTATTAGGCTTATTACCAGCCAACATCAAACGAAGTACACGATTGGCAAGGACAAATGTTTTGCCGGTACCTGCAGATGCTCCAACCCAGACAGAAGTACTCGGATCTGATGCTTTAAGTTGCTCAGGGGTTTGAGGGTCCATCAGCCATCCCCCCATTCTTTAGTTCGAGCTAAATGATCATATTCACCATACCCATTATAAATTAGGTTAGGTTTATTTAAATATGGTGTTTGCAGAAGGTCAAATGTAGTCACTAATTTGGTAAGGCCTTCATATGCTTTATCCGCAAGTTCCATAGGGTCTACGGCATCCCTTTTTTTTGAGGCGTTAAAGTTTGTAATCTTACCAGCTACTTCACCGCCAGAAAGTTTCCAGTAAGATAATTCATTAACCTGCGCTGGCTTTATCGACAAAAACCCACCCATGGACGCTATCACTGCTTCCAGCGTTAACTGTGGTGCAAATCCGCTTTTTAACTGCTTTAGTCCTGGTGCAGAACCAGTTTTGTAGTCAATGATGCTCAAGGTACCATCTTCTAAAACATCAATTCGATCTGCTTTAGCGTTCAGGGTGAATTTACCACCCACTAATTTTATACTAATTTCACCTTTAGTTTCATTAGCAAGAGTTGTTATTGTTTTTCTACGCTTACGTTCTTCTGCAACAAACCATTTAGCTATTTGCTTAAACCGTGGCCACCAAAAGGCTCTAACTGTTGGCTTATGGATAGTCTTAGTAAAATAATTTTTCCCAATACCAATCAAACGTTCTTCAGCGTCATCTGGAAGAGTATTTTTAAATTGGTTCATGAAGTCTTCAAGAATCTCATGAATTATAATACCCTTATCCATCGCCCCCGGATCTTGATCAAGGTCATCTATCTTTTTTAATCGTAATATTTTTTTGGCATAAAGTGTGTAAGGGTCACTCATCCATTCCTGAATTCGAGAAACCGATAAATCACGTGGCCTAGCTTCCAGAGGAGGCCTCGGTTCAGGTGGTTTAATCATAATTTTATTTTTTGGTTTATCGAGTTTCTCGTACCAATTTAACCATTTTTCACTTGGCTTTTCATAGTGATGACCCCCAACAATCGCATGTAACCGATTTAACCAACGTGATTTTACAGTTGGCGTTCCATCTACTTTTTCTGACCTTGTAATCACAACATTTTTTGCTGAAGCAATCTGAACGAAATCATGAGCACTTAATCCAATTTTTTGTTCAAGTTCAGGCAAACCAAAGTCTCGGCGCATAGGACGGCTCATCCAGGGATCAGCGGCTGGTTCGGGCGGCCATACACCTTCGTTTAATCCTGATAAAATCATCAAATCTGAATGTTGAAGCCGCGCTTCCAAGGGACCCCAAATATTTAAACGAGGGTGCTGTCCAAACTTTGAACGTACTGTAACGGAATTCATAAATTGTTCAAAAAGGGCTACATATTGATCTGGACTAAACTCACGCATATAGGGTGCAGCCATCAACAAATCTTTAATTAGACCTGCTGCGGCCTCGCCATCATCACCTTTCCACAGCCTCTTTTCACCCTGTTCGTCACTAATTGATGCTAATTTTTCTGCCATTTCTACATGGGCAACCAACAACTCCCCAAAAGTAGCTTCTCCTTGCATCAATCTATCAAAAGGTTCTATAATTTCTCTTAAACTTTGCCACCATTTAAAAATATTGTCTTCACAATTTTTTTCTTGAGAAAGGAGTTTATCAATACCCAAAAGACCCGGGCTTGGCCTCGGACCACGAAGGTTGGTTTTTTCAAAGGACCGAACACATTTCCTAAAGTTTGCAATACTCTTACCACCCCCCATCAAAGGATGTTTTAAGGTGCTCATAAATGCAATAGGTGCATATTGTTCTGAAACCATTTCAGCGGTTAAACGCAAATAGACACCAACAGCAGTATTAAAAAGTGGCGTACCAGCACTGTCATCAATAGATATTTTCCATCGGGAAAGCTCCCCTGCCACCCGTCGGGCCAACATGCGGTCAGGAGTAATCAATGCTGCTGTTTTTCCCGGAATATTTAGTTGTTCGCGCATCATCAGTGCAATAATACCGGCTTCTTCACGAATGCCTGGTGTCACGATCTGATCAATACCACTGAGCACTTTTTTCTTATCCCAATCCAAGTCTTGCCAGCGGTCTGTTGTCTGAGCTGGACGCATTATCTCACGAAATAACTGAGTTTTATGGTGATCTGGTTGATTTTTTTTCTTATCCCAACGCACCACTTCATCACGATTAGAGCCCATCACTTCAAGTAATTTTTTCATTGTTGCTTGAGGGTGGGTATCTTCTATTTTATTCCAACTTTTATCATCAAGGTGGATATCTAAACCCGGGAGAATAACCATTCCTTTTGGTAGTCTTGCAATTACCGCAAGCAGCGCAGACGTAACTTTCAAAGATCCGGTTGAACCAGCGGCAATAATTGGATGTTGTGGTGGGTTTTGGAGCCAATTTTCCCTTAAGAGACCTAAAAGTTTATTGCGCCTTTTAGTCGCATCCATATAGCCAGTAGAGACAAGTATATCAGGCCAATTTTTTGACAAAATTTCTAAAAATTCAAGAGTTTTTTGCCAGTGGATAGCAAACTCCTGCGGAACTATTTCCTTTAAATCAGTAAAATCTATTTCTTCTGTATGAACTTGGTCAAGAAAATGTCCAAGGGCCTCAGCAAGAACAGCCCGTGCAGCACTTTTTGGTATATCCTCGCCCCTTTTTTTATACCATGAGTGTATTATTCCCATGAGAAGGATTTGTCTTATATGATTTGGAACTGCAGGTTTTAAGGAAAGATCATCAAACAGACTAATTGAACCCAAAACCAGATCATCCTCATCTACGTCACCAATTGGTTGAAGGTTTGGCAAAATAATTGGTTTTCCACCAGAAAGCCGCAAAAAGGCTTCACGGAGCGAGCGGACAGCACGTCGATTAGGCAATAAAACCATAACATTACTTAAAGAGAGAGGGTCACCTCCGAACCTATCCATGATCCCTCCAGCTAGCTCATCAACAAATGAATGATGGGCTAGTATATTATAAATTTCAGGATCTTTTCCAAGGTGTCTTGGCATCATTTCCCCTTAAGAAGTTTTTCCGTCTCATGAACGGACACTGGAGTGCCTACATGGTACCACGAACCCTTATGTAGTAAACCGAATAAGCGCCCTTTCGCTGCAGTTTGGCGAAATACTTTACGCAAAGAAAATTTATTTTCCTCAATTCCCTCAAAACATGTAGGTCTAACAATATGCATACCGCCGTAGAAATAATCACTGTGGGTATCCTCGCCCCTAAATGTCAACCTACCATCCTTATCCATATGAAAGTCTCCCGCACCTTCATGTCCATGGGCTTCACTTCGCTTTATCAGCAATAACAGCACATCCATATCATCACGCCATTCGGTTGCAAGCCTACTTAATGCTCCCTGATCTTTATCTTTCCAAATCATATCACTATTTAATATATAGAAGGGGTCCTTACCCATTAGTGGTAACACTTTTTTTATTGCACCCCCGCTATCAAGAAGATCATCCGTTTCATCAGACAGTGTTATCTTTGGACGCCAATCTTTACGATCAATTACAAACTGATCAATTTGCTTTGCAAAATGATGTTTATTAACGATAGCGTTCGTAACAGCAGAATCTGCAAGATTATCCAATGTTTGAGCCAGCATCATTTTACCATTTATTTCAATAAGTGGCTTAGGAATATTATCAGTTAGCGGAGCCATGCGCTTTCCAAGGCCCGCAGCAAGCACCACAGCTTGACTTGGCTTAAGTGGATTTGGGTCCAAAACTTCACTTCTTCTGTTTGGAATTTCATTATCTAACCAGGTTCGTAGTTCACCCAAAGCAGGGTGCTCGAGACAGCGTTCAAGAAGCCTCCAAACTCGTGGAATAAGCTTTATATAATGATTTTTACCGTCGCGGAGGTAAAGCCTTGCAAAAATACCAATTATTTTCATATTTCTTTGCGCGCCAAGAATAGCATAATGTTCTTTAAATTTTGCAATGTCTTTATCAGTTTTATTACAAAAATATTCAAGCATTTCTAATTCGATGTGAGGACTTACATCACGCCTTGCATCCTGTAGTAACGAGACTAAATCATAAGCACTATTACCAATAACAGCGTCTTGAAAGTCAATTAGGCCTATACGTCCATTTTCACATTCAAGTAAATTTTCTGCGTGATAGTCACGAAGAGTGAGGCAGTCACTCACACCAGAAACAGCATTTAGTATCTTACGACAAATTCGAATAAACTCTTCTCTTTTAGAAAATGTAAGCCGCTTGTCAGTATTTGCAGGATAATACCAATCGATAATTAACAGTGCTTCGCTAAGTAACATCTCCATGTCATATACTTGTAAACAATGCGATCCTTCGCCAAAAGATAACTCTTTAGTTGGAACAAGGGTATTTATTTTTACAAGTTCATCAACTGCTTTTTGATAAAGTATTTTTTCCCTACTAGGTTCCCGATCAAGAACTCTTTTGAGAAGGTCGTCACCTAAGTCTTCAAGAAGAAGCAGACCACGATCGTAATCACTTGCATATACCTTTGGCGCCCCAAGGCCTATACTGCGTAGATATCTAGCTAAAGCAACAAATGGACGTGTATCCTCAAAATCAGGAGGCGCATCCATGAGGACGGCAACTTGTTTATCCCTGCTAATCCGATCATATCGCCTGAATGATGCATCACCTGCAAGTGGCGTTATTTTTGCAGTTCCCCAACCTGCACCTATTAAAAAATCCTTTATTTCATCTGCTCTGGACACTTTAGACATCTAGGCCCTCTATCCGCTGTTCCCAATAGGCGCTACCTTCAAATGAAATATACCTTGAACCTTCTTTATCTCCTTGAGAGAGTGATACCTTAAGATGCTCTAGTGGCAAATGTCTCCCCATACGGCTGGGCCATTCAATTAAGGTCACAGCGGTATCAAAACCAACATCGACACCAAGTTCAACTACATCCTCAGGGTTTTCAATTCGAAATAAGTCAATGTGCCATACTGCAGGGGTTAATAGATCATCGAGGCTTGGCTCATAAGTTTGAACGAGGTTAAATGTAGGGCTAGGAACATCTTCCAGATAGCCCAATGAATGGATAATAGCGCGACAAAATTCAGTTTTTCCAGCACCTAATTTACCTTCAAGAGCCAGAATATCGCCAGTCCTCAACAGTACCGCCAGTCGACTAGCTAATAAACGGCTCTTAGATAAATTTTTAAGGTAAAACTTTTTCACGTGTTTCCTGATCAGGTTTTATGAGTGAGTATAATTTGTTAGTCTATTTTAAAAAAATAATTTTACTAAATAAAGTGAAAACCAAATGATTCATTTTTATGTTATTTTAAAAACGCACTATTATTTAAATAAAGTGTTTTTAGTTAAAAGAAAAGCCCGTTAATAATCAAGTAATCATTAACGGGCTTAAAAAAATCTACTCTCAGCTAATAACGATAATGATCTGGCTTAAACGGACCATCTTCTGGAACACCAATATATTCTGCTTGTTCCTTATTAAGTTTAGTTAGATCTACACCAAGCCTATCTAAATGCAATAAAGCGACCTTTTCATCAAGGTGTTTAGGAAGAACATAAACCTTATTCTCATAATTCTCGTTATTATTAAAAAGTTCCATTTGTGCAAGTACCTGATTTGAAAAAGAAGCACTCATCACAAAACTAGGATGACCAGTTCCACAGCCAAGGTTAACAAGGCGTCCTTTGGCAAGAATGATTAAACGTTTTCCATCTGGAAAAATAACCTCGTCAACTTGTGGCTTAACTTCCTCCCACTTGTAATTTTGAAGAGCATCTATTTGTATTTCTGAATCGAAATGACCAATATTACATACAATAGCCCGATCTTTCATTTCTCTCATATGATCAATGGTAATAATGTCAAAGTTTCCTGTACAGGTAACAAATAAATCTCCTTTTGCTGCAGCAGCTTCCATCGTTACCACTTCATAACCTTCCATTGACGCCTGAAGAGCACAAATAGGATCAATTTCAGTAACTAAAACACGAGCACCTTGGCTCCTCAAAGATGCAGCTGAACCTTTACCCACGTCACCAAACCCTGCAACAACACACACCTTGCCAGCAATCATCACATCTGTGGCGCGTTTGATACCGTCAATCAAGCTTTCCCGACAACCATATAGGTTATCGAATTTTGATTTAGTGACACTATCATTGACATTAATGGCGGGTACAGTTAGCCGACCTTCTTTTTCCATCTGATAAAGACGGAGTACCCCGGTTGTAGTTTCTTCAGAAATACCACGTATATCTTTAAGAAGTTCGGGATAGTCTTCATATATCATAGCGGTAAGGTCACCGCCATCATCGAGGATAACATTCGGGCGCCAACCTTCAGGACCAACAATAGTTTTCCTTATACACCAGTTAAATTCCTCTTCCGTAAGGCCCTTCCATGCGAAAACAGGGATAGATACATCTGCCATAGCAGCTGCAGCATGATCCTGTGTAGAAAAAATATTACACGATGACCAACGAACTTCTGCGCCAAGAGCTACTAAAGTTTCCATTAATACTGCTGTCTGGATTGTCATGTGAAGACAACCAGCAATACGAGCACCCTTCAGGGGTTGTTTTTTACCAAATTCACCGCGAAGTGCCATAAGGCCAGGCATTTCAGTCTCAGCAATATTAATTTCACGGCGCCCCCAACCGGCACCAGAAATATCAGCAACTTTGTAATCGGTAAAATTAGTCATAGGAAAATTTTCTTTCAGTGTAAATTAAGAGTAATAAAATGAAAATTTTTATACCTGCATATAATTATATTAGCAAGAATAAAGAAATCTTTATATATCTATATATAACAAAATTTAATAGAAGAATAATAGCCCTATCTTAGAGTTTTTCATTAAATTTATTCTCAACAAGTGCTACAAGAGATTTTAAGAGGTCGCCTTTCTGCACCCCCTCAACCTTTATAAGAATCTCATCACCCAACCCTGCAGCAAGCATCATAAGTCCCATAATTGAAGTTCCACAAACAGAGGTCCCATCCTTTGAAACTGTGACTTTAGCATTAAATTCACTTGCAATTGAAACAAATTTGGCAGAGGCACGTGCATGTAAACCCCTCTGATTTTTAATTTTCACTGTGCATTGATTTTTATTACTATCAGAATTCATCTGCACCACCAGAAAGAACATGTGACGCAACGTTAATATATTTACGCCCTGATTTTTGAGCCGCAATGACGGCCTCCTCCATAGTACAATCCATGCCTCTAATGCTCGCAAGTTTAATAAGCATCGGCAGATTAATACCTGCGATAACTTCAACATTTTTATTATCCATAACGGAAATGGCTAAATTGGAAGGGGTTCCACCAAACATATCCGTAAGTAAAATAACACCGTCCCCTTCTTCAACTAGATTGACAGCCTGAAGTATATCTTTGCGACGCTGTTCCATATCATCATCTGGCCCAATTGAAATTGCTTGTAATGCCGATTGAGGACCTACAACATGCTCCATGGCAGCTATAAATTCCTCCGCGAGCCTTCCGTGTGTCACGACGATCATCCCAATCATACTTGTCCCCTTAATTTTAGATCATATTTCGTTTAATTTTATTTAAAAAAGTAGGCTTTAAATTATCCAGTAAGTCAACGCGATTTTTATAAAGATCTTAATAATAATTTTATTTTTGCAATCGCAGAAATAGAAAAAGCATTAAAACTATAGAGTGGAATGATTGCTTTATTTATTCTAAATGTATTTTTTTCTGGTAATCGCTCTATATCCTTGTCAGTAACAAGATTTAGGGCTAGCACCAAGGTCGATATTTTTAAGTAACTAAGCTTTATCAGCCCAACACCTCGCATTTCTATCATACCTTCGATATTTGGCGCAGGGTAGGCATATAAAACATTTCCCTCATTCGTTATCGTAACATAGTCGTCAGATACTAATTTTCCACCTGCATCGATTAGTCTTATTGCGAGGTCTGATTTTCCCGAGCCCGACGGTCCAAAAATAACGATACCTTTACCTTCAATTTCAACACAAGAAGCATGGTGTAGTGACATTATAGATAACCCTTCAATCATCAGCTATAGGAAGAAGTACAACGAAGCGAGCACCAACTATATTTTTAGATTTATTATATCGATTTTCTGCGTAAATTTCCCCGCCATGCGCATCCACCACTTGTTTGCAAATATTAAGGCCAAGCCCTGAATGCTTACCAAAGGCTTCCCCTATGGGCCGTTCTGAGTAAAAACGGTCAAAAATATTAACAAGTTTATTAATTGGAATGCCAATACCCTCGTCTTCAACTATAATTTCTACCATGGCATTACGCCGCTGCATTTTTATCCATATATTACTATTTACTTTTGAAAATGAAATAGCGTTATCAATAATATTTCTAATCACCTGGCTAAGTTGACCATCAAGTCCGCGTACAAAATATGGAGAGATATTCCCATCTCTGAGTTTAAATCGTCGCTTTTTAATTTCCATAATAATATTTGGTATATTATCCTTCTGGGTAGACAGATAAATATTAACCATAGTCTCAAGAAGCGCCGTCAGATTAAGTTGTTTCATCTTTGCATGTGACATTTCAGCGTCAAGCCGTGAAATATCAGAAATATCGGTAATCAGTCGATCAAGCCTTTTAACATCATCGCTAATAATAGCTTTAAGTTTTTTAGTATCTTCTTCAGTTTTTGCATAATCCATGGTTTCAATAGCACTTCGCATGCTAGTGATCGGATTTTTGAGTTCATGGGAAACATCGGCGGCGAAGTTAGCAACGGCATCAATTTGTTTTTCAAGTACCGTTGTCATGTCCCTGATAGATCTTGATAAATCACCTATCTCATCATTTCTAAATGATAAATCAGGAATATTTGACTTGCCTCCCAAGCTAATCGTATCGGCTGAACGTGCTAACCTTAGAATAGGACGTACAATTGTTTTAGCTAAGAATAAAGATACAAGTAAAGTAATTATTAGGGATGCACAAAAAAATTGAATAATATTCATACGTATGTCCTGAACTGTATCATAGACATCCTTCGTATCGACAGAAACCATTAAAGCACCCAACACTCGTCGAAAGCGTTGGATTGGGACAGCGACAGTAATAATATCCAAATCTTTATCAAATCGCCTTATACGGCTACTGACTTCACCATCAATTGCTTCAAGTACCTCTGGATAATCGGTAGCCATTTCATTTTCTACCTCATAATATTCCTCAAGCGCATCTCGTTTTTGTATTTTATCAAGTAATATTCTGACTTTACTGTTTACGACCTCCCAAAAGTCACTAATACCAATTTTTTTTGACATTATATCCTCGACCACAACTTGATGGCTATCAAAATCACGGCTATCAATAAGCAATTCATTATTTAATCCAAAGTATCTAGTTCGGATGTTGGTTACCCCCACAAGGCGGGTCAGGATATTTTTTGCTGGCTCAATTAGTAAAATTGTAGCATCCGGATTTTCAGTTGCAGATTCTCCAAGTGCTCCGGCCATAATATTAGCATCTTTTACAAGTTCATCAATTCGAGACTGCATCAAGGTTTTCTGCACCTGGTCAAGATAAAGGATGCCCACACCAAGAAAAATAAGTGCAAAAATATTAACCAGCATTATGCGAATAGTTAGGGGAGAGATAAATCGACGTTTTCTCTTTATTTTATACTTTTTAGCTTTCACTATACCTGTATCCAACACCGTAAAGTGTTTCTATTTCATCAAATTTCTCATCTACTTTTCGAAATTTCTTACGCAGTCGTTTAATATGACTGTCAATTGTACGATCATCCACATAAACATCGTCACTATAAGCTACATCCATTAGTTGATCCCTACTTTTGACATGCCCCGGATGTTGGATAAGTGCCTGCAAAATGAGAAACTCAGTTACTGTCAATTTAACATCTTTATTATCCCAATTACAAATATGGCGAACGGGGTCAATGGTGAGACCCCCCCTAACAATAACCCCACTTTCATCCTCCCCATGTGTTTTTGTTTTTTTCACTGCCTCCATACGACGAAGAATTGCTCTAATTCTTTCAATAAGAAGGCGTTGAGAAAAAGGCTTTTTAATGTAATCGTCAGCACCCATTTTTAGGCCCAACATCTCATCAATTTCCTCGTCCTTTGATGTTAAAAATATTACTGGTAACGAATGTTTCTCACGCAAACGGCGAAGAAGTTCCATACCATCCATCCGTGGCATCTTAATATCAAGAACAGCAAGGTCACCAGGGTCTTTATTAATGCCTTCAAGGGCACTAGCCCCGTCAGTATAGGACCTAACTATAAAGCCCTCATTTTCTAGTGCCATCCTAACAGTAGCTAAAATATTTTGATCATCATCGACAAGAGTAATTACTGGTGACATTAATTTATATTCCTTTCACAAACGAATCTTATTAAATCTTACCATGTTTAAATCTATGATTTTACAAAAATACGTTTTTAAAGTGTCATAAATATGACATTTTTTTCCTTATAAAACAATAGTTTGAAAAAATATTAAAATTTTTTTTTCATCTACCGATAAAATCTCTATTACTATAGCCCGCATTAGATAATAAACAGTAATTGAATTAATTATAATTTGATAAAAAGGAAATATCATGAATAACGTAGGAAAATTCGTCAGCTCACATGACCTTAAAAATCAAAATATTGATAGTGACAAAATTATACATTGGAACTTTGGAACAGAACTATTATACGAGCACACAATAAAAGCTGATCTTGGCATAATGTCCAAGGGTGGTGCATTAGTTGTAGAAACTGGGGTCCATACTGGCCGTTCCGCTAACGACAAATTCATGGTCGACGAACCCTCCTCCCGCGATAACATTTGGTGGGGCAAGGTTAATGCATCTATATCTGAGGAAAACTTTAATAAAATTGAAGGTCAGATTCTATCCTATTTAAACGAACGTGACCTTTATGTTCAAGATCTTTACGGGGGAACAGATCCAGATCACAGAATTAACGTTAGGGCAATCTCACCATCCCCATGGCATTCCCTGTTTATTAGAAACCTTCTTGTTAGACCAGAAGGCCATGATCTTATGAATTTTACCCCTGACTTTACTATTCTTCATGCACCAGAAATGAAAGTTAACCCCGCTGAAGTAGGTACAAATTCAGAAACTGTAATTACAATAAACATTGGCCGTAAACTTGTGCTAATTGCCGGGACATCTTACGCTGGAGAAATGAAAAAATCAGTTTTTTCAATCCTCAATTATCTACTTCCTGAAAAAGGTATCATGCCAATGCATTGTTCTGCCAACATTGGGAAAAGTGGCGATACGGCAATCTTCTTTGGTCTGTCAGGTACAGGAAAGACTACCTTGTCCGCTGATCCTGAACGCCAACTTATAGGTGATGATGAGCATGGTTGGTCCGATAATACAGTGTTTAACTTTGAAGGCGGTTGTTATGCAAAGGTTATCCGTCTTAGTGAAGAAGCAGAACCAGAAATTTTTGCTACAACTAAGATGTATGGCACCGTTCTTGAAAATGTAGTAATCGATAAAGAAACACGCGAAATAGATCTTAATGATGGCTCTCTTGCTGAAAACACTCGTGCTGCATATCCAATCACATCGATACCAAACACTACTGACGGTGCCCCAGGCGGCTACCCAAAGAACGTAATTATGCTTACTGCTGATGCATTTGGTGTTATGCCCCCGATGGCACGTCTGACGCCAGAGCAGGCTATGTACCATTTCCTTAGTGGCTATACTGCTAAGGTAGCAGGTACAGAAAAAGGCCTGGGAAAAGAACCACAAGCCACCTTTTCAACATGTTTTGGCGCACCATTTATGCCCCGACATCCTTCAGTATACGGCAATCTTTTACGTAAGAAAATTGCTGATGGCGACGTAACTTGCTGGCTAGTAAATACTGGATGGACTGGCGGCGTTTATGGTGTTGGAAGCAGAATGCCTATTAAATATACCAGAGCTCTTCTTCATGGCGCTCTTGACGGCACTCTCAATGATGTTGAATTTCGGACTGACCCAAATTTTGGTTTTGAAGTACCGCTCAGCTGTCCTGGCGTTAATGATGCAGTTCTTAATCCGCGTAGTACCTGGGACGATGTTGATGCCTATGATAAAAAGGCAACTTACCTAGCCGGCTTATTCAAAGAAAATTTTGTTGAATTTGAAGAACATGTTGATGAAGCTGTTATTAAAGCCGGACCAATCATTTAAATAATTATAATGTATAAATTTTAAAGCCCTGCCAAACTGGCGGGGCTTTTTGTTCAGCATAAATGCTAAAGCTAATTTCAACTAAACTCTATTTATTAGTTCAACAATATATTTAATTAAATTCAATATGATAACTAATTTAAATATCTTTTTTATAGAGTACAACATCGCCAGTATATGGCATAATTGGATGATTATTTGAAGGTTTTCTATGTACCTCATAAAAATTATTTTTCTTATAAAGCGCAACACCTGCAATATTTTCCACAAAAGCAATTAAATAGATTGAGTTATAGCGCTGAGATCGTGCTTTTTTGATACTGTCCTCAAGCATTATCTGCCCGTAACCCTTCCCTCGAAATTCAGGAGAAATAGCCAAGCTATCTAGATAAAAACTACCAGGTATAGTATTAGTTAATTCCTTAAAAATACGGAATTCTTCGGAAATAAAATTCATTTCCACGTCAGTTCGCTTGAAAACTTCGAAGCAAAGTGCCATTCCAACTAATGAGCCATCCACCTCAAGTACTCTAATGTTTTGGTGAGAATATTGCCCATCCTCACTTTCAATAATACGGCCCCCGTAATCAAATGGACCTTCACCTTCATTCGCAGCATGGCCCCAACCAACATAATCAAGGCCTTTATCATTAGGACCAGTTCCAGCATAGTTAACCAATATTGCGAGATCTCTCGCTTCTTCTTTACAGGCATCCCTTAAAATACAATTCATCTTCATTTTTTCTATTTAAAACTTGTTTATAAATAGCAAATACTGCTAACAATGCTCTTTTTACTGTAAGGCGATGTTTATGTCACGATCCAAATCATGGACCTTCCCAAAATGGGGCGAATATAACAGTGAGCGGGACCCTGTATCTGTTCGCATGTGTGACTATGATGGTTGTGACAAACCAGGAGAATATCCGGCACCAAAAGCCCCTGACAGCGATGATAAATGGCATTTTTGCCAATCCCATGTGGCAGAGTTCAATAAAAACTGGAATTACTTTAACGGACTATCCCGAGAAGAAGCCCTAAAGCGTGCTGAGGAAGAAATGCGTAAAGCCAGTGGGTATCGTGGCAGCAGTGCTTATATGAGTAGCGGAGAATCATATGGCAAGGAAGCGCGCCGCAGTGATGCCCTTGCAATACTTGACCTTGAAGAAGGTGCTACTGAAAAAGAAATAAAGTCCTCCTACCGTAGTTTAGCTAAGCGTTATCACCCAGATACTAATCTCGGTGATGCTGAAAGTGAAATTAAATTTCAACAAGTCAAAACAGCTTATGAGGTTTTAACAGCAAAATAGCTTACTTTTATTTCCATTATTCAAATCTAAATAATTAAATTTTATAAATCATAGTTTACCGCCATCTAACATTTCGATGATTGTACAAAATTTTTCTTTATTTTATTTTTCACTCACTTATCGGGGGGATACCTATAGTCACTTATGACTTGACCTTTCTCACGTTAAGTACAACAATCTCTGCGAAAATAAAAATTAATAGAGGCATAATAATGGGTATCTTATCTTATACGGGAGGACTTGGGCTGATCGTCCTAACAGTTTATATTATGGTTGTTGGCCGTGACCTAATTGTTCCGTTCCTCGTCAGTTTAGTAATATGGTATTTAATCAATACCCTTGCTCATTATTTTAACAAAATTAAAGTTAAGAGCCGCTCTCTGCCAAAAGTAATATGCTTCATTGGGGCGGTGCTTACAATGATTACAGCACTTTATCTTCTGGTTGATATGATTGGTAATAATATTGCAAATGTCAAAGCTGCAGCACCAATATATCAAGAAAATTTACTTAAATTATCTGAGCGAATTTATACATTGTTAGGCATTGAGAGCCAACCGAACCTTACCCATTTAGTTGGTCAAGTAGACCTTCGTCCATTCATTAGTAACATCGCTGGAACGCTCGCAGGTATCGCAGGCAACGCTGGTCTAATCCTTATATACGTTCTATTTATATTCTTGGAACAAGCCAGTTTTAAAACAAAACTCAATGCACTTCTAAAACGATCCAGTCATTCGGATAAAGTTGCAGAAATTATAACAACTATTGGCGTAAAGATAAAAAAATACGTGGCAATAAAAACCTTCGTCAGTATGCTAACTGCAGGTGCCTGTTATATAGTACTGATCTTAAATAATATTGATTATGCAAGCTTCTGGGCCTTTATTATATTTTTACTTAATTATATTCCAACTGTTGGCTCAATGCTTGCAGTTCTTTTCCCAGCGCTGCTCAGCCTAGTCCAATTTCCAACCTTTACTCCCTTTTTAATTATTATTAGCGCACTTGGTTTCATTCAAGTATTAGTTGGAAATATTCTGGAACCGCGCTTAATGAGTAATTCACTTAATTTAAGCCCATTGGTTGTTATGTTATCACTTGCAATCTGGGGAAGCATCTGGGGCATCGCAGGTATGTTTCTTAGTGTACCCTTCACCGTTATATTAATGATAGTTTTTTCAGAATTTTCAAAGACAAAACCCATTGCCATTATACTTTCTCAGAATGGTAAAATTAGTTAACAAAAAATAAGAGAAAAATTAAAACTATATTTTATAGATAATTTTTATTGATTATATTTATAATAGCATCTAGGTCTCGCAATTTTTTAACCACATCAAAAAGATCGCCAGCTTCAAGGTATTGCCTCTTAAGATAAAACAGCCATTGCTTGATGCGATTAGGTACAAAATTTTGATTGCCCTGGTCACGACGGTACTCCGCATATTGAAGAATTATAAGACATGTTTCTTGCCAATCATATGGCTTAGCATTAGTGGCTATAGTATTAGCTAAATTAGGTAACGAAAGCGCTCCACGTCCTATCATTATACTTTCACAAGTTGTTTTTTTTATACAATTTATAGCGTCCTGCTTAGACCATATATCACCGTTAGCAACGATTGGTATCGTCATTTGCTTTCTAATCTTTGCAATCCACTCCCAATGTGCAGGTGGTTTATACCCCTCAAGTTTTGTTCTTGCGTGTATTGCCAAGCTTGTTGCACCCGCCTCTTCTATCGCTTTTGCGTTTTCGATAGCCAGTGTTTTGTCCTCATACCCAAGTCGCATTTTAACGGTAACTGGTAATCCTGAAGGCACAGCATTTCTTACCTCTTTAACAATGCCGTGCACGACTGAAGGCTCTTTTAGGAGAATTGCACCCCCTCCATGATTATTTACTGTTTTAGCTGGGCAACCAAAATTGAGATCTATGCCCAACACACCCATTTCCCAAGCTCGAAATGCATTTTCAGCCATCCAATTCTTATCCTGCCCAAGGAGTTGAATGTAAATAGGTGTTCCCGATTGAGTTTTGCCGTTTGTTAATAACTCAGGTGCATATTTAATAAACTGAGATTTTGAATGTAGATGATCATTAACCCTCATAAACTCCGTAAGACCATATGAGTAAGAACCACCAAAAGTTAGAATTTCACGCATAGCAAAATCAATAACACCCTCCATAGGGGCAAGAACAATTTTTATCATAGGATCTACTTTGATGTCAAAATGCTTGCAGGTTTATCACGGGGAATTATGGAACTATTAACTTTTAATATTTTTCGAGAAGTTTTTATAATTTTTGGTTTAGGTTTTTCCCTAAAAACTTTTGTCCAAAACTTTGAATTAAGTTCACTGCCCATTCTTGTTTCAGCGTTAAGCAATATCACTAGTGCAAGGCCTTTTTCCATCGAATAGGCAACTTCGCTTCGAAAACCCGCTACAGAGCCACCATGATAAATCAGCTCCCCTCCACCAATATCATATATACGCCAGCCATAGCCGTAATGAGCATTTTTCAAAACTGAGCTCCAGCTACGTTTACGCATTTCCTTTAGGGTACGGATACGCTTTTCTGTAACCATTTTGATTACATCAGGTGAATAGGTCTCGGGAAAAGCACCCATCTGTGCGAGCATCCATTTTGACATATCCTCAACGCTCGCATTAACACCCGCTGCTGGCAAAACATTATAGTAACTTGGTTTCACTTTAGTTTTAACCCAACCTTTACGAGTTAGAACATGGGGTTCAGCATGATTTGGAGTTTCCAAGAATGCTTCATACCCAAGGGATGAACGTTCCATTTCAAGAGGATCAAAAATATGATTATGCATAAGGTCTATATAGCTTGATTTTGTAGACCTCTCGATCACCGGCTGAATAAGACTGTATAGAACATTTTGGTAACCATAACATTTACCCAACCCGCACATCGGATCAATATCTTTAAACTTATCGATAATTTTTGGCATTGAGTAGTTTGCTTCAATCAAATTATCATAGGCGTTATGTACCAGACTTGAACTTTGACTCATAATATGGTTGACCGTGAGATTTGAAGTATACTTTTTTGATTTAAATCTAAACTCAGGAATGTAATCAATAACCTTATCATCCCAACTAAATTTTTTTTCTTCAACCAGCTGAGCGGCCAAACCTGCTGCAAAAGTCTTTGAAACACTGGCAAGCCTAAAAACTGTATTTTTATCAACTATATCTTTACTACCAAGAGCACGAATGCCAACCCCCTCCATAGCAATGACCTCGCCATCACGAATGATCGCATAAGCACCCCCAGGAATATTATTTTCGACTAACTGTTTGCGAAAGTCAGTTTTGAAGGAAGTAACAATGGCATCTATGGAGGAAGCAAAGGTATCTAAAGTCTGAAGGGAAAATACTAAAAATACTAAACTAAGTAAGCGCATCTGATTATCCGTGTTAAAATAATTAATTTACCACCTTTATCTTAAAGGTAGCGAATTAACTATCGAATAAGTTGTTTGATTTTTGATAGCAATAAATTAAATAAGTAAAAAATGGAACCCAGACTCCAATCATGATGGGACCAAAGGCAATTTTAGCAAGGGATGGCGAATAAAATATTGCTAAAAATAAACATAGGTCGCCAATAAGAAATGCCCAAAATAAAAATATTTTTGCCCATTTATAATTTTTATAACTATAAAAAATAACATTGCCAATCACAACTGCTGGAGTAAAAAACATAGTTGGTATTATAAAATGATGCTCCAAAACACTTTGTTCAAAGACCTTCCAAAGTAATCCAGCAACTAAAAGCGAAGCTATAAATTCTGGCCAATTCTTTTTGATTACACCCATTCTAATCTCTTTCTTTAATTAAACCTTCGGGAACTTATAATAAAATTTCTTATTTTACAAACTCCTACAATATAGATATTATATGAAAGTTGTATTTTAAGGTAAAAATTATTAAATATTATCCAACTGGTAAAAACCTATGAAAGTTATATATCCATGTTCATAGAACTTTTTAATGTTATTTCTCCAGTTTTATTTCTTGCCCTTGCTGGTTATACGTGGGTGAGATTAGGGTACGATTTTCCAACTGATTTTGTAACAAGACTGAATATGAACTTTGGTGCGCCCTGTTTAGTTTTTGTTGGCATCCTTGATCTTGGACAGAATTTAGAATCCATGTATTACTTTATGCTAGCTTCTGCCAGTGCCATAGCAATAATGCTTACTCTATCAACTTTATTTGTTTTTATTACTGGTCTACCAAAACGTGGATATATTATCTCCCTATCGTCATCTAACTGCGGCAATATGGGTATTCCACTCTGTTTATTTGCTTTTGGGCAACCTGGTATGTCCCTAGCCATTGCATATTTTGCTGTCGGCACCCTTTATCAATTTACAGTAGCCCTTTATATTTCGCACGGTAATATGAACTTAGTGGCTTTATTTAGAATTACATTTTTATGGGGCATTGCTGCAGCTTTATTTTTTATTCTTAACAATATAGCTCCCCCAACATGGATTATGAATACTACAAAACTACTTGCTGGATTAACTATTCCTCTAATGCTGCTTACCCTCGGTGCATCTCTAGCTACTTTAAAAGTAATAAAGTTTAAAAAAATTATTTCTATAGGAATTTTAAAAATAGTTTTAGGTATGAGCATAGGTATAGCCACAGCGAGTTATTTTGGTTTGGAGGGAATAGAGAGGAACGTATTGATTATGCAAATGTCTATGCCAGTGGCTGTCTTCAGTTATTTACTCGCTTCAAAATACAATCGAAATCCCGATGAGGTAGCAAGTTTAATTTTTACTACAACAATTATAACTTTTTTAACAGTTCCACTGATGTTGACTTTTTTATTTTAATCCGGGTTTTTAGTCAGCCGACGCCTTTAAATTAAGGGATAAAGCATGAACTGGGCCCGCAAGCTCGTCGGCAAGAACTTTATAAACCATTCTCTGTCTTGCAACCCTGCTTTTACCATTTAGATCTGAAGATACCATGTTGATATGAAAATGGGTTTCCCCTTCAGGGCGAGCTCCTACGTGCCCAGCATGTTTATGGGATTCATCAATTACTTCCAAAACTTCACAATCGATAGCCTTATTAACTTTTAATTCAATTCTTTCCTTTACAGTCATCGGCATGCTTTCTAATGAGGATTAATATTCTTAATTATGCTTTAATGAGTATGTTGTTACAAGATAATAAGCCTAATTATAAGTTAACAAACGAAAGAAATAAAAAAAGAATATAAAATACTTGTCAAACATTGTCTTCCCTATCAATATCTTGATCTAAGAGTGTATATTCCTGTGATCAAAAAAAAGAAAAGTCCCTTAAAATACTGAAATAAAATGATTTTTAGTTAACTTTCCAATCAAGTGAGTAGAATAATGACGGCGACCAACAAAATAGAATCCGGTACTCCGGATAAACTTTTAAATGCTAAAGAGGTATTTGGCATAGATTCAGATATTAAAATTCATGGTTTTTCAGAGCCAACCGAACACGTGCCTGAAATAGATGATAGTTATATATTTGATCATGATACCACACTTGCAATACTAGCTGGCTTTACACATAATCGCCGTGTAATGATACAGGGCTATCATGGCACAGGTAAATCCACCCACATTGAGCAAGTTGCCGCTCGTCTTAACTGGCCTTGCTTGCGTATCAATCTTGATAGCCACATCAGCCGCATTGATTTAATTGGTAAAGATGCCATCATCTTAAAAGACGGAGTGCAAGTAACAGAGTTTAAGGAAGGTATACTTCCGTGGGCCTTGCAAAGCTCTACAGCACTGGTTTTTGATGAATATGATGCTGGTCGTCCAGACGTAATGTTTGTCATACAGAGAGTTCTTGAGGTGGCTGGGAAACTAACACTACTTGATCAAAACAGAGTGATCAAACCCCATCCTGCATTTCGCCTTTTTTCAACTACTAACACCATCGGTCTGGGTGATACCACCGGACTTTATCATGGGACCCAACAGATCAATCAGGGTCAAATGGACCGTTGGTCAATTGTGGCTACCCTTAATTACCTTCCACATGAGCAGGAAGAAAATATTATAGCTGCCAAAATGCCCCTAATGAAAAATAAGGGTGACCAAAAGATTATTAAACAAATGGTACAAGTTGCCGACCTAAGTCGCAAAGGCTTTATTAACGGTGACATTTCAACGGTTATGTCACCTCGGACAGTACTCACTTGGGCAGAAAATTATGAAATTTTTAAAGATCTGGCCTTCTCGTTTCGCCTCTCCTTTCTTAATAAGTGTGACGAGCTAGAACGCCCCATAATTTCTGAATATTATCAACGCTGCTTTGCTGAAGAACTTTTAGGCGCTTCGGTTATCCAGAAGACAGATATTTAAATAGGTTAAACGTTTGAGCAATAATAAGCTAAATAATTTAGAAGACTTTAAGCGTGCTGTATCATCTACTGTTCGCGCATTGGCTAATGATTCAGAAATAGACATAAGTTTTGGAACTGCACCATCACTAATGCCAGGTCAACTTCGCTTGCCTATGGTTTATACGGGTATGTCGCATAATGAAATCACAGAACTTCGTGGAAAGGGTGACAGCTTTTCATTGCACAGACGTTTTCATAATAAAAATTTACATAATAAATATATGCCAAAGGAGGACCTCGCAAGACAAGTTTTTAATGTAATTGAAGACGCTCGGATTGAAGCTATTGGTAGTAATAAAATGAAGGGTGTTGCAAAAAACCTCAAAGCTAAAATGGAAAAATATTATAAAGAACACACTATTGAAGATGATAACGGTATTGACAAATCACCGTTACCAGATGTTCTTAGGTTACTTGTTCGTGAACGCCTCACTCACGAGCAGCCTCCAGAAGCAGTTAAAAAAATTATCAAAACCCTCAGGGTTGAAATAGAAAGAAAAGCAGGCAAAAGCCTTGATCAATTAATTGAAAATATTGATAATCAGGGAAAATTTTCACTCCTTAGTCGTCAGGTACTTGCTGATCTTGATCTCACTCGCGAATATGATGCGGATAATGAACCCGATAATAGTAACGACCTTAATGATCAAACTGATAATGATGATTTATCAGAACAGGACACAGAAAATGAAAGCGATGACAGCACTGATGAAAGTGGCCAAACTTCGGAAGAAGACGTCGATGAGAATACTGATGGAGACCAAAATAGTGAGATGTCAGCTGAAGAACTGATAGAAACGCTCAAACAGGCCCAAAATGAGAATGCCACGCCTCAGCGCAATGATAATGACCCCTTAGGCCTCTACTCTATGGGGCCAGGTTATAAAGTTTATTGCCGTGACACAGATGAATATATCGCAGCTGAAGATCTTTGTGATCCAGAAGAATTGTTAGAGCTAAGAAAAAAACTGGACCAGCAACTTTACCACCTCCAAGGTATGGTTTCAAAGTTAGCCAATCGACTTCAACGTCTTTTAATGGCTAAACAAACTAGGTCATGGGAATTTGATTTAGAGGAAGGAATTCTCGATACAGCTCGCTTAACGCGAGTAGCTACAAACCCAATGCATCCCCTTTCATTCAAAGCAGAAAATGATAGCAAATTTAAGGATACTGTAGTCACATTACTTATTGATAATTCTGGTTCAATGCGTGGGCGTCCCATATCAATAGCAGCTATGTGCGCCGATATATTAGCACGCACGTTAGAACGTTGTGGTGTAAGGGTTGAGATTTTAGGTTTTACCACTAAAGCATGGAAGGGGGGAAAGTCACGGATCAAATGGACGGAAGATGGTAAGCCTGACAAACCTGGAAGACTCAACGATCTGCGCCATATCATATATAAATCTGCTGATAGCCCATTACGCCGGAGCAGAAACAACCTCGGTCTTATGTTACGTGAGGGACTACTCAAGGAAAACATTGATGGCGAAAGCCTGCTTTGGGCTCATAGCCGCTTAATTAGTCGACCAGAAGAGCGCCGAATTCTTATGGTAATCTCCGATGGAGCACCTGTTGATGATAGTACACTGTCTACAAATAGTGCCAACTACCTTGAAGATCACTTGCGCCATGTTATTGAAGTTATTGAAACTAAGTCCCCCGTAAAGCTACTAGCTATTGGGATTGGTCATGATGTGACAAGGTACTATAAAAATGCTATTACTATAATGGATGCTGATCAACTGGGAGGTGCTATAACTGATCAACTAGCTATGCTATTTGAAGATAATTAGTCATCATTTTTAAAATAACTTCTCAGCCAAAGCTCGAAAAATTTATTATCCAATATATCTTTGAGAGAGCCGCGAAAATTTTCCACTTCCTCCATAGACATCTCTTCACCAGCTGAAGCATAATTTAAATCTTCACCATCATACCTTTTGTTTAATACATTTTTTTCTTCAATAAAATGTCCATAATCAGTCAATAATTCTGAAATAGAGGGGCCTAAAAATCCAATTGAGTAGGTTAAACTTTCCTCCATCGTTACCCCAGCATGCGCAAAGTATGGTGGCACATATAAAACATCTCCAAAGTTCATCTCTATCTCATTACCAGAAAAATCCTCAGCAAGGACCTTAAGATCAATACCATTAATGTATTTGCCATTCGAAAGCCTATCACATCCTATTTTCCAACGCCTTTTTCCAGCACCTTGAACCAAAAAAACATGATAGCTATCAAGGTGCGGCCCAACACCACCACCCGGTGTTGAATAACTGACCATCACATCATCCATTAACCAGCATGGTGAAAAATTGAAAAATTCAATGATTGTTTTAGTCTTAGGATGATTTTTTTCAACATCTTGAACAAGAAGGCTCCAGTTTCTTTCACCGAGGGTGGAAAATTTGTTTTCTTTGAATGGCCCATACTCACAAACCCAACCAGCCGTCTGAACAATTCGGGAACGAATATCATCCTCAAGAGATAACCCTGCAAGCTCATCCGCGGTGATTAGGTCATTCAGTATAGAACTAGGAACACCGTTCCTAACCACAAATGGTTTTTTATTCCAATAATCTTTATAAAACACATCCGGTTCTGGAAATGCTGATAACGTTAAAAGTGTTGAAGTCATAAACCCTGCTTTAAAAATATAAAAATATATATAAACTAAACTATAACACCTGCGAGGAAGAATGAAAATGTCAGATTGGTATGTCTATATATTAAAATGTAAAGATAACAGTTATTATACTGGGATCACTAAAAATATTGAAAAGCGCATTGCCGACCACATTAGTGGAAATGGGGCTAAGTATACTCGAGGGCGTGCCCCACTTAAATTAATGCATACGGAAATTTTTAAAAATAGAAGTACTGCAACAAAGCGAGAGTTTGAGATAAAAAAACTTTCAAAAATAAAAAAAGAAATTCTTATAAAGCCGGATCTTTAATTTTTATCATCCAGTTTTGTAAATACATATTTAATTCTAGCCTTCTAATTTGATGGTCGGGATGACTAATTAAATTATTGTTCTCTGAGGGATCAGAGTTTAAATCGTAAAGCTCATCAACAAGAATTGGATTTGCAGACAGTCCGAAGCGCTTAACCAGCTTCCAATTACCCACCCTTACCATTCGCAACTCTGCTATGCCAAAATTTTCCATATTATATTGGGCAAAAATAGGCTTAGGATTACCTTCTATACCTCCCTTTATAAGCGGAATTAAATCTCTGCCTTCAGTCTTGTGTCCAAACGGAAGGTCTAAGCCAGCCATAGTTATAATAGTGGGGTATAGATCAACATTAGAAACCGCTGCCTCAACTACCGAATTTTTTATAACTTCGCCTGGCCAACGCACAAGCATTGGTATTTTAATGGCTTCATCATAAAGATTAGCAATGTTTTCGCTGCCAATCACCTTATCACCCACGATTGCACCCACAGCACCTCGTCCAAAGTAGCCGTGATGACCAATTAGCATGCCGTGATCGCCTGCATAAATCACAATTGTTTTATCTGCAATACCAAGCCTATCTAGTTCTTTAAGTACTTCACCAATCGCACGATCAAGTGCATGGACGGCCGCATAATTATTACGTGTAATATCCTTAAGCCAATCAATATCAACACCCTGGATCTCTGGAACTAAAGGATCAATATGTGCTACAGCATCTAAGTCTTCTTGAGGTACTGCATTCCAGGGCCTTTGAGGTTCACGAAACATTAGGGTTAGAGAAAATTTATTATCTTTGTTTTTATTTAAAAATTCTTTGGCATGTTTAACAACAATATTAGACGTGTGACCCTTTACCTCTCTAATATCGCCATTAATATCAAACATAGGGTCGAAGGCCTTTGAATCTTGCTCGTAACCGACAAAGTAGTCAAATCCACGGTTTAGGGGGTGCCTTTCTTCTGCTACACCCAGATGCCATTTACCTATTAATCCAGTTTTATAACCGTTCTTTTTTAGAACCTCAGGCCACAAAACTGCAGATGTATCCATTCCACGATCTAAATATTTATTGTTGGGCATCAAAAAATCATTAACGCCAACTTGACTAGGATATTTTCCACTCCAAAATGCAGCGCGGCTGGGTGAACAAACTGGTGCCGCAGCATAAGCATTATTAAAACGAACACCCTCAGAAGCTAAATGATCAAGGTTAGGAGTTATCGCCTGGGCATCGCCATAAGCCCCCATTGTTCTTTTCGAGTGATCATCGGGTACAATAGTAAGAATATTCCAATTATCGAATGCCACAGAGTTTTGTATAAAAATATTACAAAATATATTTATAAAAACGATAAATAGTATTTTTTTCAATTTTCCACCCCGAAAATATAAGCATCAATAAATTCTATTTTAACATAATTATTATTTTACACTATTAGAATAATAATTATGTTACCTAAACATATTATAAACTCTAATAAAATAATTCACGGATGATAACTTGACGTATGAATTAACAGTAATAGACCAATTACCAATCCAGAATGGGTCCGAAGATAATCGTCCTGCTCCGCAACTTAGTGGAGAATTAGCAAAAGCATGTGAACAGGCAGGATACAAGCGTTATTGGTTCGCCGAACATCATAATACAACGTATTTTTCAGGTCCTAATCCAGGCACGATGATTAGCCATATCGCATCTATTACAAAAAATATGCGTATAGGAAGCGGTGGCGTTATGATTTCCCACTACAGTCCTTACATGATTGCCGAACAGTTCCGTTTATTATCAACCTTATTCCCAGATCGAATTGACCTTGGCATCGGTCGTGCGCCTGGCGGTGATGGTCTTGCAAGTCAGGCATTAGCTTATCCTGCAGATCCCACTCACGGCGAAATTTACTCACGGCAAGCTCTTGACCTTAAAAATTTTCTAGAAGGAAGTATAGAAAAACATCATCCCTTTAATAATGTAAGGGTTTCACCATATGAAGCATACAATCCTGAACTGTGGATGCTTGGCACAAGCGGCGGAAGTGCTGCACTTGCAGGTTACTTGGGTTATAATTTATCACTTGGTTTATTTGTAGCGCCCACAGGACAAAAGTATAATATTATCGAAGAATATTTATCTGCATTTGAAAAGGCTGGTCACCAATTCGAACCAAAGGTTATGATTGCTATTGGTGCTTATTGTGCAGATACAACCGAAGAAGCTGAATATATAGCAGGCCCTCAACTTTACAAAAAAACTTCACAGCAAAGTCATGGTCGAAATGAACCTTGGGTAAACCCTGATCAGGCTATTGATAAGATAAAACAGTTTTCAGATTCTGAACACAGATATTTCAACTTACTTAAAGAAAGTTTTATAATTGGTTCTCCTAAAAAATGTGCTGCAAGAATGGAAAAGCTTAAAGCCTACTGGAAAACAAATGAGTTTGCCTTTCTTACCGTAACACATGATTTTGAAAGTCGTTTAAAAAGTTATGAATTATTAGTACAAAAATAAGGCTAGTATAATAAATCAACTAGCAGAGTTTAAAATTACCAAAAAATTTGAAGTGCTTGCAGGTGACCAACTATGGAAGTAGTGTATTTAGATGAAATTAAAAAACTGCATTAATATAGAAGACCTCCGTAAAGCGGCAAAATCCCGAGCCCATAAAATGGTGTTTGACTATATAGACGGTGGCGCTGACGATGAAAAAACTTTATTGAAAAATACAAGTGCCTTTGATAATTATGAGTTATTTTATAAAGTTCTTTCAGGAGTTGATAATCCCGATACATCAACTACTTTGCTTGGTGAAAAAATTGACGTACCCTTTATTCTCTCTCCATCAGCCGGAAACCGCCTATTTCATACTGTAGGAGAGATCGGCCCAGCTATTGCAGCCGAGAAGGTTGGTACCATCTATAGTCTTGCCACACTCTCCTCAGTCAGCATTGAAGAAATTGGTGCACTAATAAAAACCCCAAAATGGTTTCAACTTTATATTTGGAAAGATAGAGGTTTAGTAAGGGAGATGTTAAAGCGTGCAAAGGCTGCCGGCTTTACGGCCCTATTCTTAACCGTGGACTTACCTATCGCTGGAAACCGTGAGCGTGATCCAAAGAATGGTTTTACCATTCCACCCAAAATAGGCCCAAAACAAATGTGGGAAGGCCTAAAGGCGCCCGGTTGGGTTAGAGATTACTTATTTAGCCCACAAATAACTTATGCAAACCTAGATAATGCTACATCTGCGTTATCTTTAAACAACTTTATTAAAGATCAAATGGACGCTAGTTTTAGTTGGGCGGATGTAGAATGGCTTTTAGGTGAATGGAACGGCCCATCAATACTCAAAGGAGTAGTGCGCGCCGATGATGCACTACACGCAGAGAAAATAGGATTTAATGCTATATCCATATCCAATCATGGAGGGCGGCAGCTTGACACCTCACCCGCTCCTATTTCCTGTCTTCCAGCCATAAGGAACTTAGTATCAGACAAAACAGAGCTTATCGTCGACGGCGGAATAAGACGAGGCACTGACGTCTTAAAAGCACTTGCTATGGGGGCAAACGCAGTAAGTTTTGCTAGACCTTATTTATATGGCCTAGCCGCAGGAGGGAAGGAAGGTGCAATCCACGCAGTTGAATTAATTCGCGACAGTATTGTGCGAGATATGATCCTACTTGGAGCTCAATCTGTAAATGATATTGATGAGAGTTTCATAAAAACCATCTCTAAAGTTTAAGTTCTATATGTTAAAGACCTTCATTGCAGTTTTTGATCTTACCGCTTTACACTCAGTATCTGACAAATCCGCGGTGTGGGCCATAGCGCCTTTAGTATCAAATACCTGATGGGGCCAGTCGGTACCGAACATAACTCGTTCAGGGCCAACGATAGACATGAGATATTGCATGGCGCGAGCATCATAATTAATACAATCATAATAAATATGTTTAAGATAGTCGGTCGGACTTTTTTTCATCATACGGCGTTCCTCAAGTTCAACCTCATCACCCTTTTCAAAACGCCCTACAAGATAAGGAAGGGCGCCGCCGCCGTGTGACGCTATCATCTTAATATTTGGATATTTATCAAAAAATCCATCAAAAATCATCCGAGTAAAAGCGAGCGTCGTATCAAACATAAACCCAACGGACCAGCTGAGGTCATAGGACCCCATATCCATATCCAAAGCCCCAGGTGGATCAGTTGGGTGGACTAGAACTGGAAGCCCTTTGTCATCAATTGCCTGCCAAATAGGAGCAAAAAAAGGATCGGTAAGGCTTCGGCCAGCTATATTGGCCAAAACCATAACTCCGCAGGCGCCAAGGGCTAATGTGCGCTCAAGTTCCTTAACCGCTTTATCTGGGTATTCCCAAGGTAGAGATGTATACCAACGTATTCTATCTGGAAAATTATTTTGTGCTTCAGCCATATTATTGTTTGATGCCAAGGCAGCAGCACAGCTAATAACCTCTCCTCCCCAATATACATTTGGGCAAGTTAACGAGACAATAGAAATATCAATGCCGGTATCATCCATTTGTTTAATACGAAGGTCATAATCAAAATGACCCGGCTGTGGGAATGCTACAGGAGTATTTTTTTTAAATATTTCTTCTTTTCCGTCTGGGCGCTTCTGAATATTATATTCCCCACCATGTTCACGCATAATTTCGTACCATTCAGGAGTGTAGGCATGGGTGTGGATATCAATTACAGTCATTGGTATTCTTTCTTATTATAAATTAAATATATGTTCAGCATTATCACCGCACACTTCATTTTTAACGTTTTCTGGTAACTCATTGACCCGGTCCAGACAGCCTTCCTTATCTCCAAGGTTAAATAGATAATCAGAGCTATACAAAACATGTTTAGTTGTTGCAACATCAATAACTTTGCTCATTTATACCTCTTCAATTATAGTGATACTATTGGGTAGGACATTAACAGTAAAAAAGGCAAAAAAACAATTGAAAATATCACAAACAATAATAGATGATTTTGAACGTAATGGTGTCGTGTTAATTAAAGATCTTTTTATAGACTGGGTAGACGTTCTTCGCAAAGGTATTGAGCGTAATATGAAGGATCCTGGACCCGATCATCACGAATATATAATTAAGGGTGAACAAGGTGGTTTTTTTGGTGATTACTGTAACTGGCAGCGAATACCGGAGTTTGTTGATGCAATTACCAATTCAAATGCAGCATTAGTTGCCGCCCAATTGATGAACTCTAAACAGGTTCAAGTTTTTCATGAGCATGTGCTTGTTAAGGAGCCAGGGACAGAAATGGCGACGCCCTGGCACCAAGACAGTCCTTATTTTTTTGTTGAAGGAAGCCAAACAGTTAGTTTTTGGTGTCCTTTAGATCCCGTTAAGGATTCGGCACTTCGCTGCGTTTCCGGCTCGCATAAATGGAATAAGCCTATTCTTCCTGAGAGATGGTCATCAGGTGACGGTTTTTTTCCAAAATCAGAGGAGTATTTGCCCGTACCAGATCCAGATAGCCGTCCTGAAAAATACCATATTTCTGAATGGGAAATGAAACCAGGTGACGTTATTGCCTTTAACTATAAAACCCTTCATGGATCAAGAGGTAATAGCGCGCAAACAAGACGTCGAGCATTTTCATTGCGCCTCATAGGAGATGATGCAAGATATATATCCCGGCCAGGCCCATGTTCTCCCCCTTTTACTAACCACGGAATGAATGATGGCGATTTACTTTGTAAAGAATTATTTCCGGTGATTTATTCATCTTAACAATCCTAACTACTGAGTAAAATTAACTAATTTTCTCTTAAATTACACTTGTATTTTTTATCTACAACACATACCGTGGCCAGCATCTTTAAATGGAGAAAATATTATGAAAAAAGACATTACCCGACGTGACTTTTTAAACGGCACGCAAGTTGCTATAGGTGCAACATTATTGACACCATGGATTGCGTCCTGCGGAGTTGCAGAGCCTGTTATAAAAAATTCACAGTTCACATTGGATAAAGATTATTATCCACCAGCCAAGAACGGATTGCGTGGAAGCCATGATGGATCATGGGAAAATATGCACGCACGGGTTATGGGCGAAGAATGGGTCACAGAAACCATTGATGCTGAATACGATTTAGTAATTGTTGGGGGAGGTTTAAGTGGACTTTCATCTGCGTATTTTTACCGTCAGAAAAATCCTGATGCTAAAATTCTAGTCCTTGATAACCATGATGACTTTGGTGGTCACGCTAAACGAAATGAATTTAAGTATGGAGACGACATTCGCATAGGATACGGTGGCACTGAAGCCATAGATACACCTTCTTCCTATTCTCAAGAGGCGCTTGATCTTCTTAAGGATATTGGAATCGATCTAAATAAGTTTTACAGCGCATTTGAACAAGATTTATATTCAAAACGCGGTATGGGTTTTTCAATCGTCTTTGATGAAAAAAACTTTGGAGAGACTAAACATGTGACCGGATATGGTGAAAAAAAATGGGAAGATTTTGCTGCTGAAGCACCCCTAACTAAACAAGCACGTGCCGATTTCATAAGAGTTCAAACTGAAAAAATAGACTATATGGAAGGAACTTCTATTGAAGATAAATTTAAAATTCTCAGTAAAACCGGATATTCAAGTTTCCTTCGTGATTATGCTAAAGTTGATGAACAGGTAATTAATATATATCAACACTGGGGCATGAGTTTCTGGTGTGTAGACATGGAAGAAGTACCCACGACCTCTGTACAATATTATGATGGAGGAATTCCAGGAGTTGATCATACTCTTCCCATAAAGACAGGCCGTGGCGTGGACCCTTATATTTTTCATTTCCCGGATGGAAATGCTTCAATAGCTCGTCTTCTTGTTCGAAAAATGATCCCTGAAGCAGTACCAGGAACAACTATGGAGGATGTGGTAACAGCAAAAGCCGATTATTCTAAAATTGATCAAGCCGATCAAAATGTAAATATCCGGCTTAACAGCACAGTTGTTCATGTTGTGAATACAGATGATGGGTCCAGTGCTGATATAACATACGTCAGGGACGGAAAACCCCATAAAGTTAGGGGTAAAAAATGTATCATGGCTTGCTATAATAGTGCAATTCCTTACATCTGCCCTGAAATGTCAGAGAAACAAAAAACTGGTCTCGCGTTTAATGTTAAAATACCCCTCGTCTACACTAAAGTCTTGATTAATAACTGGAAAGCTTTTGATAAACTAAAAACTAGTTTTGTTTATTTTACTGGCGGTTTTTATAAACAAGCTGAGCTCGCATATCCTGTTTCACTTGGTGATTACAAGCGTTCGCAAACACCCGATGAACCTATGATAGTCCATATGTGTCATGTCCCTTTATTTACAGACATTACTGGAGCAGATCAATGGAGAGCGGGACGAACACAAATTCTCACTACAACGTTTGAGGAGTATGAAGGCCACGTAAAAGACCAACTAACACAAGCACTTAGCAGTGAAGGTTTTGATGCAGACCGTGATATTGAAGCTATTACTGTAAATCGCTGGCCCCACGGATATTCTTATAGTAACGATCTTACTTGGGGTGAAAAATTTACTGAAGAAAATAAACCATGGGTTATTGGCCGCCAACCGTTTGGCAACATTCATATAGCTAATTCTGATTCAGCTGCAGCGGCAAATACTAAGGAAGCTATAAAACAAGCACACCGTGCAGTTGAGGAAATAACGAGTTAAATGAAAAAAATAACATTAAGTGAAACTGAATGGCCTAATTTTGGTCTTGGCAAAAAACCTCAAAGTATTTCATTACTAGAGTTTCAAGACCGGCTTTCATCTATTAAAAATGAAATGAAGATTCGTGGCTATAGCCATCTTCTGATATATGGAGATCGTGAACATTTTGCAAACCTAACGTGGACCTGTAATATAGATCCACGTTTTGAAGAAGCACTACTAATTATAAGCGAAAGTGAAACGCCCTTAATTTTAATAGGTAATGAGTGTGAAGGTTACCTACCCCACAGTCCACTTTACAAAAGTGGAGATATTCGAGCCGAACTTTATCAACCCTTTTCTCTACTAGATCAAGACCGTAACAAAAGTAGGACTTTATCTGATATTTTATCTAGTGAGGGCATGACTACAACCTCAAAGGTTGGTGCCGTAGGTTGGAAATATTTTAATAAAAAGGAAGATCTTTCCGGCAATCACGCCCTTGAGATTCCAAGCTTTATTGCAGATGCAACCAGAAGTATCTGTGGTTATATAAATGTCACTAATGCTACTGATATGTTTATGCATCCAGGCCACGGCTTTAGAAGCAAAGTATCCGTTGATGAAATTGCCATATTTGAATACTCTAACATAAAAACTTCAGAAGCCGCAAAGCGAATTCTATTTGGAATGCGTGATGGCATGACTGACCATGAAATAGCTAAATTTATTCAATGGGATGGTGAGCCACTCGGCTGTCATCCAACATTTGCTAGTGGTGAGCTTCCTGGTCTCTGTGGCCCGCAGGGGCGAACACTAAAAAAAGGCGATGTTTTTTCTTTTAACGTTTGCTATTGGGGCAGTAACATTTGTCGAGCTGGTTGGGTTGCAGAAGATGAGAATGATCTTCCTTTGGAGGCACGCGACTATATTAATAATTTTGCTGGTCCCTATTTTGAAGCAATGACTGACTGGTTTAGTAAAATGAAAATTGGTACAGTTGGCGATACTCTCCATAAAGCTATTTATGATGTTCTACCTTATGAAAAATTTGGTATATTTTTAAATGCTGGACACCTTATTCACCTTGATGAGTGGGTAAGTTCACCCATCTATGAAGGTTCAGAAATCTCCGTCCGATCGGGGATGATGTTTCAAGTTGATGTTATTCCCTCATCAACAGTTTATGGCTCTACTCGTATGGAGGATGGTATAGTGATAGCTGACGAAGAATTACGCTCAGCTCTTAAGCATAAACATCCTGAATGTTATAATCGCTGCCAAAACCGTCGCGATTTTATGATTGATATACTCGGGATAGATTTACCAGAAGAAATTCTTCCACTATCAAATATACCGGCTATTGTACCACCGTGGTTTCTAAGCCCTAAAAAAATATTAACGTGGAAATAAAAATATCCCTATTTTACTTTAAATTAATTTAGAGTTTAGCTTCGATCGCATCCCAAATAAGTGCGGCAATGTCTGTGCCATCAAAACGTTTTACTTCTTGAATTCCTGTTGGTGATGTAACATTGATTTCGGTCAGATAGTCACCAATGACGTCGATGCCTACAAAAATTTGTCCCTGCTCCTTGAGGACGGGACCTATAGCTTCGCAAATTTCATACTCACGCTTACTAATTATTGTTTTAAGTGCTTTCCCACCTACATGCATATTTGAACGAACCTCTCCCTTTCCTGGCACCCTGTTAATAGCTCCCACTGGTTTTCCATCAACAAGAATGATCCGTTTATCACCTTTTCTTACATCAGGAAGGTATTTTTGAACAATGAATGGTTCAGGATAAAATTCTTGAAACATTTCAATAAGGCTAGAAAGGTTTTGATCATCTTTGGTAATTCTAAAAACTCCCGCACCCCCGTTACCATAAAGAGGCTTAACTATAATATCACCATATTCCTGTCTAAACGAACGTACATCTTCATTATTTGATGTAATCAATGTCGGGGGCATGAGATCAGGAAAACGGGTTAGAAAAATTTTTTCTGGTGCATTTCGAACTGATGCGGGGTCGTTAACGACAAGTGTTTTTGGATGAATATGTTCAAGAATATGCGTTGCTGTGATATAACCCATATGGAATGGAGGATCCTGACGCATAAGAATTACATCAATATCAGTCCCTAAATCGATACATTGAGTTTTCTCCACCTTAAAGTAGTTTCCTAAATCACGACTTAAAATCAGCGGCCTTGCATAAGCTTTTACTTTACCATTAAGAAAAGACATGTCATCAACAAGGTAATGATAAAGTTTATATCCCCTCTTTTGCGCTTCAAGTCCCATACTAAAGGTGCTGTCACCATTAATATCAATCTTTTCTATCGGGTCCATTTGTAGTGCTACGTTCAAACTCATTAATTAATCACCTTTATCTATATCGCCATTAATAAGTTCAAAAACATTCTGCTTATTGTAGGAGCGAATTTCTTTTAGTGTTCTGAGAATATGTTTTTTCATATTCTCATTTTTACCATTTATATCATTATCTAATAAATCAAGACAATCCTGAAGGTTCTTTTTTCCTTTTTCAGCCCTTTCAGTATGGACCTGAAGCATTCCAAGTTCAAACCTATGTTTAACATTTCCTGGATCAATATAAATAGTTCTTTGTAATACATTTATAGCTAGGTCGAAATCACTAACATTAAGGCACCTTATTTTAATATTATTAAGTAGCCTTACTAAAATTTCCCTCTTACCCAATTGTGCGTGATGCCGTTGCTCTAGATTTTGATTACCACCAGAAATAGTCACAACTAACTTCCGAAGGTCATAAGCATCCATTATTTTTCCCTTATGAAAAGGATCCAAAATAATCTGATCACTTGTCCCATAAACACGAATTAGAAAATGAGTCGGAAAATTAACTCCTTCTACGTTCCAGCCTTGGGAGAGTCCTGCATGGATGTATAATATACCCAGGCTTATAGGAAGTCCAAGACGCCTATCAATCACTGACATCAAATTTATATTTTGAAGATCATTATAAAACTTTTCATCACCCTTATATTCGTGACGCGTATACATCACCTTTGTGAGTACTTTAGCTCTCTCTTTTGCGGTGCTGGCATTATTTCCATCCCTTGCAATATCGAGGTTTAAGGTTTCTAAGTGATGATGATATTTTTGCATGGAAACACCAGGGCGGTCTAGACTTGCTAGTATCAAAGCCGTTTCTGCAATATTAATTTCATCCCCTTGGATCTCACCAACATTTTTTAAAAATTCAATTTTTTTATCTAATGTCAGGATCATACTAACCACACAATTATGATATTAACTGCCAAATATCTTGCAGGACCCATCATAATTTCAAACCTCTACTTTTCATTGCCTACCTTATTATTATTGTCTTAAAATTTCAGGTCTAACCCATTGTATCTAACAATTATCCGAGAGTTCTAAAGCCCTTTTGTAAACTTCTTTTCGTTTTTTTCCCGTCATATAGGTTACAGCAGCAACGGCTTCTTTAACTGACAGCTTTTTAAGAGCATCAACAAGCGCACTATCAAGGTCATTAACTAGTTGTTTTTCTTCCCCCTGTTCGATCAAAAGAACAATCTCACCTTTTGGAGTTTGCAGACTTTCATAATGTGTAATTAAGCTATCCAAATTATCTTTTTTGACCTCTTCATAAAGTTTCGTGAGTTCACGACAAACAGCTGCATTACGGTTTCCCAAAACTTCTCTCAAGTCTTTCAATGAAGCTAAAAGTCTTTTTGGAGATTCAAAGTATACTAAGGTAGCAGGAACTGTAGAAAGTTTATTTATTTCTTTCTTTCGTGCAACAGTTTTTGAAGGCAGGAAGCCAGAGAAAAAGAATTTATCCGTCGCCATCCCTGCACATGTAAGGGCGCATAAGATAGCAGATGCACCAGGAAGGCTAGTGACCATTATTCCTTGATTACGGCATTCATTAACTAACTTATAGCCAGGGTCAGAGATAAGTGGTGTACCTGCATCAGTTATAAGAGCTAGCGTTTTCCCTGCTTTAAGTGCATCAATCAATTTTGGCATTACCGCTTGAGAGTTATGATCATGATAAGAAATCATTGGAGTTTTAATTTCATAATATGAAAGAAGTTTACCGCTGACACGTTTATCTTCACAAATTATAAAATCTGCAGATGCAAAGAGATCAAGGGCTCTTCTTGAAATATCACCTAAGTTTCCAATCGGTGTTGCAGCAACATAAAGACCCTTATCAAAAGATTTTTTTATGTCTATTCTCATTTTTTTATTGAATTCCATACCATTGCCATAATTCAGTGCTAGCCTATCTGAATTCGTTTGGTATAACTAATAAAATATTGAATTCGCAATGAAAATAGGAAGACCAGTGTTGCTTCAAAAAAATTTCGTTATTTTAAGCCTTATTATAGTAAGTACAATTACTTTAGCATCATGTGGTCCGGAAGGAGACGCTCCACCCACTGTTATTGCTAATAGTGTACGCCCAGCGCCAGAACTTGATCGAAAATCTTTCTGGAGACGGAGTGTGATCACCACCACAGTGGAAGAACAGTCAAGTGAAATTGATAACCAGCCTTCGCGCCTTAAGATTAATATAGGTATTATGCTACCACTCAGCGGTGATACTGCAAATATTGGCCAAGCATTACTCAATGCAGCAATCCTTGCATTATTTGATTCAAAGGATCAAAGACTTGAACTCATCCCTGCTGACACAGAAGGAACCTCTGAAGGAGCCATGCGGGCTACAAATTATTTAATAAATAACAATGTAGATATTATCATTGGACCTCTCTTTTCTGAAAGTATTAAGGCGGCACACCCTATCGCCAAAAAAGCAAATATAAAAATCATAGGGTTTTCTACAGATCAGGACGTAGCCGGTGATGGCGTTTACCTTTTAAGTTTTAGGCCAGAAGAACAAGTTAGCCGCATCATTAAATATGCTTCAAATCAACAATATAAGAAATTTTCAGCCCTCATTCCTGATACCCTCTATGGTGGTAGAATTATGAGTATACTTGAGCCACTTGTTGCAGCACAGTTTAATGAGCTTGTTGCCGTAGAAACTTATCCCGACGATGCTTCACTGCTTGATGATCCCGTTAAGAGCATTGCTAATTATGATTTCCGACGACAGGAATTTATTGATGAAATGGCCTTCCTTCGGTCTCTGGGTCCCAATGATGATTTAGGGCAAGAGTATATAGATGAAATTAAGAATTTAGAAACACTCGGCCATGTAAATTTCGATGCTATATTATTACCGGAAGGCGGGGCTATGCTGGGCTCAATAGCGCCTCTTCTGTCTTATTATGAAATCGATTTGGCCGAAGTAAAAGTTTTAGGAACCGGCCTTTGGCAGGATCCGATGCTATTCAGAGAGCCTCAATTACAGGGAGGATGGTTTGCAGCTCCCGAAGATGACATTACAAAAGAGTTTATTACTCGTTATGAAGAATCTTTTTTTAGTAAACCACCTCGCCTCTTTAGTCTTGGTTATGATGCTATGGCTTTAATCGCAAATATTGTTCGAAACCAGCACGCACCAAAATTTTCAAATATCATATTAACAAATCCAAATGGTTTCAATGGAGTTGACGGTATATTTCGCTTTCATCAATCAGGGCTCTCAGAGCGTGGCCTTGCAGTTTACGAAGTAAAATCAGGTTCATTTGTAAAAATAGAGCCTGCACCAAAAAGTTTTGTCCAAGAAGAACAATCACTGTATGTTGAAATTCCTATGGATTTTACGCCAAAATTTGACCCAGTATTTGGTTTAAAAGGGGACGCCCCTTCTTTGTTAATTGGATCCTATCAGGAGTTTCTCCAGAAACAAAACCCTGAGATTTTAATAAATTCAAACTATCCACCGCAATAAATTTCTCAATATCAGCTCCTATACGGTTTTTAAAATCACTGTAAGCGACGCCATCTGTCAAACGAAGACCCATCATTATCATTTCTTCCGCCATTGCCTTTTGACTAAGGTTCTCCATCACCTTTGTTGCATTACCATTCATTTGAACCGCCTTCAACCAGGTTTCAGGTTTTTTATATTGCATAGTGGCAAATGTCTGACCAGCCAGTGTAATTCGTCCATGTGCTCCAGCACCAATACCAATATAATCTAAGTATTTCCAATAGGTTAGATTATGTTTACTTTGTTCTCCTACCCTCGCATAATTAGAAACTTCGTACATTTCATAACCGAAGTTTTCACAAATTTGATTTGTCAAATCATACATCTCAGCAGCCGTATCTTCATCTGGTATTATGATCTTTCCACTGCGGAATTGGCCATAAAAGGGCGTTCCTGGTTCAATCGTGAGTTGATAAAGCGATAAATGGCCATTTGCTATTTTCAGTGCCTGATGAAGTTCTTTTTGCCAATCAGATACACTTTGGCCCATACGCGCATATATTAAATCAAAATTAGATCTCTTAAAGTATTTTTGTGAAAGCTCAATAGCTTCAAATGCCTCTTTTAACGAGTGCTCTCGGCCCAAAGCAATAAGGTCCCGGGTATTAAGGGCCTGTATACCAAGTGATACTCGGTTAACTCCAGCCTTAGAAAAATCGTCAAACTTTCCTGCCTCAACACTAGTTGGATTGGCTTCAAGAGTAATCTCGACATCATCGTTAATGGAGAAACGTTTAGATAATCTATTAATTACAGCATCAACCGTTGTTGCTGACATTAGCGATGGAGTGCCGCCACCAAAAAAAACACTTTTAACCGAACGTGCTCCAACAAGCCTTGCATAGTAATCTATCTCAGTCGTTAGAGCAGCCGCCATCTTACCCTCATCAACCGTTTCACGTACGTGGCTGTTAAAATCACAATAAGGACACTTAGCGAGGCAAAAAGGCCAATGTACATAAACAGAGATACTATTCGGGTTTAAAGCATGCATCTATCAATTTCTCAAAGGCTTTAGCGCGATGACTAATACTATGTTTGCTAACCGGATCCATTTCACCAAATGTTTGATCAAAGCCATTAGCAATAAACATTGGATCGTAGCCAAAGCCATTATTACCCCTAACAGGCCATGTTAATTTACCATGCACCTCACCTTCGAAGGTTTCAATATGCCCATCAGGCCAGGCAAGGGATAAAGCACAAACAAAATAAGCACTCCGGTCTTTATTCCCAATCTCAATGTTTAATTTATCCATTGCGTATTTAAAGTCACGCTCCTCGCTCCATGGATTATATGCATATCGAGCCGAATGTATTCCTGGAATTCCTCCTAGTGAAGGAACAACAAGTCCACTGTCGTCGGCTAGAGCAACGAGCCCTGACTCCCTAGAAGCAGATTTTGATTTTATCTCTGAATTTTCTATAAATGTATTCCCATCTTCCACCGGCTCCTTTAGTTTAAGCCCCGCAGATGAGAATATCTTTACACCATAAGGAGATAACAAATGACTGATTTCAATTACTTTTCCATCATTATGACTTGCAACTACTAACTTTTTATTTATCAAAATTCTGTTCATTTGAGCTATAGTCCCAAGGTCTTTCGCTGCAGTTTTGTAATTTGTTCTATCCCCATTCGTGCCAGACGCATCATACGAAGAAGTTCTTCTTCACTGAAGGGCTCTTCTTCTGCCGTACCCTGAACTTCAATTATTTTTCCCGCCCCCGTCATAACAAAATTTGCATCGGTCTCTGCATTACTATCTTCATCATAGTCTAGGTCAAGAACTGGCTGCCCTTTATAAACGCCGCAGGATATTGCAGCTATTTCATGTTTAATTGGAATTTTTTTTAACTTTCCATCCACTACCATTTTTTGAAAACATTGATACAATGCCACATAACCACCGGAAATAGATGCCGTTCTTGTGCCGCCATCAGCTTGAATTACATCACAATCAATTCGTATTTGACACTCACCAAGTGCCTCCAAGTCCACAGCAGCCCGCAGCGAACGCCCAACAAGGCGCTGTATTTCCTGTGTTCTGCCTGATTGCTTCCCACGTGCTGCCTCACGACCCATGCGACCATGGGTCGATCTCGGCAACATACCATATTCCCCAGTCACCCAACCTTTGCCACTTCCACGTAAAAAAGATGGTGCTTTATCTTCAAGTGTCGCAGTGCAAAGTATGTGCGTATCACCAAATTTGATAAAACACGACCCTTCCGCATATTTTGAAAAACCAAGTTCCATTGAAATATTTCGCATTTGATCTGCGCTACGGCCAGAAGGGCGCATATATAATCTCCATATAATAAATAATTAATTTAATGCTTATAGGGCCTATTGAACTTCAATTCTACTAAATAGAAATGAATTTTATTTTTCATGTCCGTTGACCTTAGCAAGAGGCATACCTACATAATAGACGTAAATGAAAACAGTTTTACTTAACCGAAAAAGATTAAGGTAGTTTATTAAGGTTATATAAATCAGCAAAGGAGTAAGAATATTTATGAGTTCTAAAAATAATTTCTTTTCTCTTTACGTTTCATCTGCTATCGCTGCCTCTGACATTGATGATAAAAATAATTTACTAGCCTTAATGAGTATACGGTACTAGCAAAGTTAAGCTGTTCGCGCTTAGCCACTAAAGTTAATTATATTGCTAAAACTATTGGAAAAAAATTCTAATGACTAAAAATATAGACGATAAAGTTCAAGAAACGATCAAAGAAGAACTGGTTAATAATCAGGATTCGATTAATGAATCTGAAGAAGATTTAACTGATGACCAATTTTCAAACGACGAAGATGTAACACCCCTTTCTGTTGCGGAAGATGAAATTAACGATCTACGGGATAAGTTACTTCGCGCTGTTGCTGAAACACAAAATGTACGCCGACGCTCAGAAAAAGAGAAGGCGGACGCTGCAAACTATGCCATGACAAACTTTGCCCGTGATATACTTGCAATTGGTGACAACCTTTCTCGTGCTCTAGAAAGCCTTCCTGAAAACGAGGAGTTGTCAGACAACATTAAAACCTTGATTGACGGTGTGAAAATGACCGATCGCGAACTTCATAATATTTTTGAACGCCAGGGCATTAATAAAATTGATCCAAAAGGCGAATCCTTTAATCATAATTTTCATCAAGCTATGTTTGAGACAGAGACCAAAGACAAGGATGGGACAATAATTCAGGTTCTACAAGTTGGTTATAAAATTAAAAATCGTCTACTAAGGCCCGCAATGGTGGGGGTCTCAAAAGGTACTCCGGAGAAAAGCCTTAAAAAGGATAATAAAAAAGAATAAAAAAACGCTGTAATTTTTCATCATATTTATTTCAAGTGATTATGGTTGCCTTGCGTATACCTCAAGTGTTTTTTTAATTATTATTCCACTCTCAAATTCAAGTGTTAGGTCAATACTTTCACCAAGAGTGTATTTTCTATCAGATTGAAAAATCATAATATGATAACCGCCTGGTTTTAACTTGACCGTTCCGCGAGGCGGAATAGCAATAGAAGGTACCTGAGACATTTTCATTATACCATTATCCATGATGTGCTCGTGTATTTCTACTCTTTTTGAAATTGACGATGTTACACTAATCAATCTGTCAGTTTTTTGATTATTATTTTTGATAGTAAAATATGCTCCACCAGGACGACCTGCAATAATTATAGGACGTGCCCACTCATCCGAAATAGAGATGCCTTTTTGTTCCGCGTTTGCGTTAAAAGATTGAGCAAAAAAAACCAAAATTATCAATAAAATTTTCTTCATAAAAGTAAATACTCCAAATTCAATTATCATTACCAATACGGAAGGATCTTAGATAACATATAAAAATTTAAAATTTAACAATTATTTAAAAGTTAAAAAACTTATGCACATACCCTTGCGATCGAAAAAAACACACCTATATAAGCACCATGCGTTTAATACAAAAACATAAGTAAATATTAACTAGAAATACCGTTATTATTTCCATAAATGGTGTGTATCGGTAATTAAATAGAACGAGGATAGTATGGCTAAAGTTATTGGTATTGATTTAGGGACAACCAATTCATGTGTTTCCATTATGGATGGTGCAAAACCAAAGGTTATTGAAAATGCAGAGGGAGGTCGGACAACCCCCTCGATGGTTGCTTTTCTTGAAGATGGGGAAAAGTTAGTTGGCATGGCCGCTAAACGTCAGGCTGTTACAAATGCAGAAAATACTTTGTTCGCTATTAAACGTCTTATTGGCCGTTCATTTGATGATCCGGCTACTAAAAAAGATATTGAAATGGTTCCATATAAAATCATTAAATCTGATAGTAATGACGCATGGATAGAAGCTCGTGGTGATAAAATGAGCCCCTCACAAGTATCCGCTCTCATTCTTCAAAAAATGAAAGAAACAGCCGAGCAGTACCTTGGTGAACCAGTAACGCAAGCTGTTATAACGGTTCCTGCCTACTTTAATGATGCTCAACGACAAGCGACTAAAGATGCTGGTAAAATTGCCGGCCTTGAAGTTTTAAGAATTATAAATGAACCAACAGCCGCTGCATTGGCATACGGACTTGATAAGAACGAAGGAAAAACCATTGCTGTATACGACCTTGGTGGTGGTACTTTCGATGTGTCTATCCTTGAAATCGGTGACGGCGTATTTGAAGTAAAATCAACTAACGGCGACACATTCCTTGGCGGGGAAGATTTCGACATGCGTCTTGTTGAATATCTTGCCAATGAATTTAAAAAAGAAAACGGCATTGATCTGAAGGGAGATAAAATGGCACTTCAGCGCCTTAGAGAAGCCGCAGAAAAAGCCAAGATAGAACTTTCATCAGCCACTCAAACGGAAATTAACCTGCCATTTATTACGGCAGATGCTTCTGGACCGAAGCATTTAACATTAAAACTAACACGTGCTAAATTAGAAACCCTTGTTGCAGACTTACTTCAACGTACTGTAAAACCATGTGCTGCAGCTTTAAAAGATGCAGGCTTATCCGCTGCTGAAATTGACGAAGTTGTTCTTGTTGGTGGTATGACGCGTATGCCAAAAGTTGTGGAAACTGTAAAAGAGTTTTTCGGAAAAGAACCAAATCAAGGTGTTAATCCTGATGAGGTTGTTGCTATGGGTGCCGCCATTCAGGCGGGTGTACTTCAAGGTGACGTCAAAGACGTACTTCTTCTTGATGTTACCCCCCTTTCACTTGGCATTGAAACACTTGGTGGTGCGTTTACGCGCCTTATCGATCGTAACACAACAATTCCAACTAAAAAGTCTCAAACATTTTCTACTGCTGAAGATAATCAATCAGCCGTGACTATTCGTGTTTTTCAAGGTGAACGGGAAATGGCTGCTGATAACAAAATTCTTGGTCAATTTGATCTGGTTGGCATTCCATCTGCACCTCGCGGTGTACCGCAAATTGAAGTAGCTTTTGATATCGACGCTAACGGCATCGTTAATGTGTCAGCTAAAGATAAAGGTACTGGCAAGGAACATAATATCCAAATTCAGGCATCAGGTGGCCTCAGCGATAATGACATCGAAGAAATGGTTAAGCAAGCCGAAGCAAACGCAGAAGATGATAAGAAGCGTCGCTCACTTGTAGATGCAAAAAATAAAGCAGAGTCTCTCGCACATACTATCGATGGACAAATCAAAGAACACGGCGAGAAGCTTGCCGATGAAGATAAAACAGCAATAGAAGAAGCTACTGTTAGTGTGCGTACCTCATTAGAAGGTGATGATGTCGATGCAATCACAGCGGCAACAGAATCTCTTGAACAGGCAGCAATGAAACTTGGTGAAGTCATATACGGTGATCAAGCTGATCCAAATGCTGGTGATGCTGCGACTGCAGATGAAGCTGCCTCCGAAGAAGAAGTAAATGACGATATCGTCGATGCTGATTTCGAAGAAGTTGATGAAGATAAGAAGTAACTAAATATTCATCTACTAGATTAACCTGAATTGCGCCACTTAAAATAGGTGGCGCAAATACTCAAAAGAGATTGACTGATTTAAATGTCAAAAATATGCTATTATGAAATTCTTGGCGTAACTAAAGGTTCAGATTCATCAACACTGAAATCCGCCTACCGTAAGCTTGCAATGCAATTTCATCCGGATAAAAACCCAGGAAATGCATCAGCCGAAGCTAAATTTAAAGAGATCAGTGAAGCTTATGAAATTCTCAAGGATGACCAAAAGCGGGCAGCCTACGATCAATATGGTCACAGCGCCTTTGAAAATGGGGGAGCGAGTGGCGATAGAGGTGGATTCCATGGCTTTGAGTCTGCCGGTTTTTCGGACATATTTGAGGATTTATTTGGTAGAAGTGGTGGCCGTTCTAGAGAACAGAATACCGCAAGTAGAGGCGCAGACCTCAGGTATAACTTGAGCGTAACTCTTGAAGATGCTTTTCGCGGCATTTCTGAAAAAATTACAATTCCCACTGATATATCCTGTGATAGTTGCGACGGTACTGGAGCTGAGGATGGTAGTGAACCAACGTCATGCTCTACCTGCAATGGAATTGGTAAGGTTAGAAGCCAGCAAGGGTTTTTCATGGTCGAAAGAGCCTGCCCTTCTTGTCAGGGTAATGGCTTAGTAATTGAAAACCCATGTATTCCATGTAATGGAAGTGGTAAAAAACAAAAAAATAAAACTCTAGATGTTAAAATTCCAGCCGGTGTAGAAGAAGGTACCCGAATAAGGTTAACTGGCGAAGGTAAAGCTGGAACACGAGGTGGGCCAAGTGGAGACCTTTATATTTTCATAGACATTGAATATCATCCAATATTCCAAAGAGATGGCTCAACAGTATTCTGCGAAATACCAATCCCAATGACCACTGCAACATTAGGTGGGACTATTGAAGTTCCGACGGTTGGAAGCAAACGAGTAGAAGTAAAAATACCTGCTGGTACGCCAACTGGGAAGCGTATCAAAGTTTCTGGCAAAGGGATGCCTATTCTAAATAGAGGTACTCACGGCGATATGGTTATTGAAGTAGGAGTTGAAACACCTATTAATTTAAGTAAGAAGCAAAAAGAATTACTTCGTTCTTTCGCTAACGACTGTGGAGACAATGTAAGTCCTGAAGCTTCTGGTTTTTTCAATAAAGCCAAGGAACTCTGGGAAGATATTACTGATTGATAAATTCAAAATATCAATAAAATAATATTTAATTTTCATACCTAAATTCAACTTGCTAATACCTTTTCTGGACTGACACAGCGAGAATATTACAAGCAAAACTCATGACTTTACATAACAAACCAAGTACCCTATGAAACCGTCAACTAATAGAGGCATAAAATGGTCACTAAAATCAGATTAACCCAATTTAGTCATGGTGCGGGTTGTGGCTGTAAAATTGCGCCTGATCTACTCGAGACTTTTTTAAGAACCGACTTTATTCCCATACCCGATTCAAACTTACTAGTAGGTAATAGCACTAAGGATGATGCAGCAGTTTATGATCTTGGTGACGGTAGCGGCGTTATAAGTACTACAGACTTTTTTATGCCGATTGTTGACGATCCCTTTGAATTTGGTCGAGTAGCCGCAGCCAATGCCATTAGTGATATTTATGCCATGGGAGGTAAACCTTTGATGGCTATCGCGATCTTGGGCTGGCCCATTAACACCCTCGGCGCTGATGTAGCGCAACAAGTTATTGATGGGGGTCGTCACGCCTGCAGAGACGCCGGGATTCATCTGGCAGGAGGTCATTC
>ENA-OSJC01000165-OSJC01000165.1-marine-metagenome-genome-assembly--contig:-NODE-165-length-66858-cov-5.682455_pt1 | contig 66858 bp, 57 predicted proteins | sample MGYA00237885_ERZ534234 | MGnify/ENA primary metagenome ERZ534234 (study PRJEB26413, sample SAMN06343907) | marine metagenome | isolation source: coastal waters | place: Atlantic Ocean: West Antarctic... | reverse complement strand
GTAAAGGCTGTCGAGCGTTGTCTGAGCCTGCTCCAAAAGCGCTGCAGAAAAGTTTAAAGGGGATCGGTAATGCGCCGAAAGTAGTGCAAAACGCAATACTTCACCCCGATAGCTCTGCAGCAGATCACGTACAGTGCGAAAATTCCCCAACGATTTTGACATCTTTTCGCCATCGATATCCACATATGCGTTGTGCATCCAGTAGCGCACATAGTCACCCCCATGGGCACAGCGACTCTGGGCAATTTCATTTTCATGATGGGGAAAAATAAGATCACGTCCACCACCATGAATATCAATCGTGTCTCCCAAGTGTTGACGAATCATCGCAGAACACTCGAGGTGCCAACCAGGCCGTCCGCGGCCCCAAGGACTGTCCCAGCCAGGGTCTGCATCGGCAGCAGGCTTCCACAGGACAAAATCTCCCGGGTGACGTTTGTACTCAGCGACCTCAACTCTCGCGCCGGCCAACATGTCGTCTAGCGCACGGTTTGAAAGCTTTCCGTAATCCTCCATCGACTCAACCGCGAACAGCACATGAGCCTGGGACTGGTAGGCGTGGCCTTTTTCAATCAAGGTGCGGGTCAGTTCGATCATGGCGTCGATATTATGGGTCGCACGGGGCTCGAGGGACGGTGGCAAGGCATTAAGCTGTGCCATATCCTCGCGGTACTTGACCGTAAACTCCTCCGTGAGCGATTCGATAGAGCGACTATTTTCGCGCGCAGCGACAATAATTTTGTCATCCACATCGGTGATATTGCGAGCGTAAACCACGGCGCTATAATGCGTCTGCAGAAGGCGGAACAAGGTGTCGAATACTATAACCGGACGAGCATTGCCAATATGTGCCAGGTTGTAAACGGTCGGGCCACAGACATACATCGTCACGGTGTCTGGCACGAGGGGCTCAAACAGCTCCTTCTTCGCCGTCATGGTGTTATACAGCGTGAAGGTCATCTGCCGGCCCTCACGGATTGTCCCACGTATCGCGCAGACCTATGGTTCGGTTAAATGTAGGCTTATCTGGGCTGTGGTCATAACGATCTGCCACGAAGTAGCCCTCTCGCTCAAACTGAAAACCCTGTTCGGGTATGGCCGCCGCCAGCGAAGGCTCAATCCAAGCGTTCTCAATCACCTCGAGTGACTCAGGATTGATATAATCCATGAATGCATTATCCCCTCTGTCAGGTGCCTCGTGATTGAACAAGCGCTCATACAGGCGCACTTGCGCATTCTTCCCCTGTGACGCTGACACCCAATGAATAACACCCTTGGGCTTAATACCATCTTGCGGGTTTTCTCCGAGGGTATTAGGAATCGTATGCGCGTGAATTTCACACACGTTGCCCAGTGCATCCTTGACCACCTCGTCCGCCTCAATCACATAAGCATTGCGCAGACGAACGCGCTTACCGAGCACCAGACGCTTGAATTTTTTATTCGCTTCCGCTTTAAAATCGTCCGCTTCGATATACAATTCACGCGTGAAGGGTAACACTCGCTCACCGAGGTCATCTCGGTTCGGGTGGCCAGCCGCACGCAGATCCTCAACCTTGCCACTGGGATAGTCAGTGAGGACCACTTTCAGAGGGCGCAGCACACACATACCACGCACCGCGTTCTCGTTAAGATCCTCACGGATCGCAAATTCCAGCATGGCGACATCTACTACGCCATCACTGCGGGTGGTGCCGACCATGTCACAGAATTTACGAATGGCGGCTGGTGTATAACCGCGCCTACGCATGCCAGATACCGTCGGCATTCGAGGGTCGTCCCAACCCGTCACCACATCTTCATCCACCAACTTCTTAAGTTTGCGCTTACTGGTCACGGTGTAACTAGGGTTTAGCCTGCCAAATTCATGCTGTTTGGGCCGGCTCGGAACAGGGAGATGCTCAAGCAACCAATTGTAGAGTGGACGATGGTCCTCGAATTCGAGTGTGCAGATAGAGTGCGTTATGCCCTCGATCGCATCTTCCTGACCGTGGGCAAAGTCATAGGTCGGATAAATCACCCAATCATTACCTGTCTGATGATGAGCCACCTTGCGTATGCGGTAAAGAATTGGATCGCGCATATTCATATTGGGTGAACTCATATCGATTTTCGCGCGCAGTACCTTGGTGCCCTCATCAAACTCCCCCGCTTTCATCCGAGCAAGTAAGTCTAGGTTTTCCGCTACACCGCGTTCCCTTGACGGACTATTGCGCCCGGGTTCGGTCAGCGTGCCACGATATTCCCTAGCCTCATCTGGGCTAAGATCACATACGTACGCATCACCGTGAGTCACCAAATGAATGGCCCAGTCATAGAGCTGCCCAAAGTAGGAGGACGCGTAACGTACCTCTGCGTCCCATGAATAGCCGAGCCATTGCACGTCTGCCTGAATGGCCTCTATGTACTCCTGACTTTCTTTTCCTGGGTTAGTATCATCAAACCGTAAATTGCAGCGCCCATGATTGGCCTCAGCCAAACCGAAGTTCACACTAATCGCTTTGGCGTGACCGATGTGTAAATACCCGTTGGGCTCCGGGGGAAACCGAGTCACAATCTCTTTGACTCGACCACTGGCGATATCGTCGCTAATAATCGACTGCAGGAAATTACTGGATGGAGTGTCTTCCATAATATTATGCGCTGAACCTTTAAAAACAACGCACAGTATAACGAGTCGGGCGCGGGTCTTATAGCCAATTCAAAGCTCTTTGGCTAGCATCAAGCTATTCTGGAACTCTTTCACGCCCTAAATGTTTTCTTGCGAGCCAAAAGTCAGTACACTTAGTGGCTCAAATGGAGTTACGGGTAAGGAATTAAACATGGTCATTATTCACACGACATTCGGCGACATCAAACTCGAACTGGACGCTGAAAAAGCACCGAAAACCGTTGCTAATTTTCTTAGCTATGCCGGGGACGGATACTATGATGGCACTGTTTTTCACCGCGTGATCGACAACTTTATGATTCAAGGTGGGGGCTTTGACTCCGATATGCAGCAGCAGCCGTGTGGCGATCCGGTTGATAACGAGGCAGACAACGGTCTGAAAAATGATTTCGGTACAGTCGCTATGGCTAGAACAACAGATCCGCATTCAGCGACAGCACAGTTCTTTATTAACGTGAAGGACAACGACTTCCTCAACCACAGCGGCAAGAGCATGCAAGGTTGGGGCTATACAGTCTTCGGTAAAGTCGTTGAAGGGGCCGAGGTGTTAGACAAAATTCGTGCTGTCGCCACGGGCAGCCGCGGTGGCCATCAGGATGTTCCTGTTGATCCCGTTATCATTGAAACAGTACAGATCGTGGACGCATAAGCCTCTCCAGAGGCAACGAGTAGAACGAGTAGAAAGGGTCTCAGATCAGTTCTATTGGTAGGACACCTTGCAATCGATTGGGACAGTCGTATCGGACTTTGGTTAACTGGGGACTCTTGGTCAGCCGTAGACGTGTGCTCACTTTTTGACAACATAATTATTTAATTAAATCTATATTAATCAGGTATTTATAATCTATAACTAATGTGTTTTAGATTTTTAATCCACGCGTAGCAAGCGGCTCCTTAAGTTCGCATTGCGGAAGTCCGCTGTGAAAGCGGAACTCAGCATCGGGTTGTTCAATCAACCCCCTTTCACACGCCAGCAGAACAGACAGGCGCTCGTCTACCACGTCCGTTGAAACAACCCCCTGTGCCAACCTAAGATAGTCTAGGAAATGCCTCGATTCAGACTTCAGCAGAGACCGATAAAAATCTCCAAGTTCCGCATCTAACTCCGGCGCAAGTGCCGCAAAACGCTCACAGGAGCGAGCCTCAATAATTGCACCGATCAATAGCGTGTCCACCAAGCGTGCGGGTTCCTCAGGTCGCGCCTGCTGGCGCAACATTCCCGCATAACGCGACGCTGACAAGACAGGATAGCTCATCGACCTCGCCTTCATCACCGCGATGACCTGTTCAAAGTGACGTAACTCTTCGCGCGCCAACCTTGAGAGTTTATTTAAAAGCGCGTGATGATCCACAGCAGGATACATGGCGCTTAAACCATTACGAGCCGCTTTCTTTGTGCCGCTCGGCACATTGCTTTGACGCGCGGCTATGCCCGGAATGCCGTGCGCATAGCGCTTCATAGCCGCTAACGCTGAATCTGCAGCCTTGCGCTCACAGTTGGCGTGGTCTGTTAGTAAGTCCTGCAGTCGTTCTGGCCTAGCAGCCTCCTGCACCCACGCTCTGGGAGTAGCGCAGTGGAGGAAGCCAGGATAGATATGAGTGATGCTCGTCATACCCGAATTGTATCATCGTCACGGCCTTAAACTGACTACTTTCAGCCGTCGTGAGGCCCTATCAAATAGAGATGCTGATCACAGCTCATGTATGCTCTGTACAATTCGGTATTGGCAGCGTTTTCTGAAGCTCGATGAACGTCTTAACTAAATCATTAATTTTAATAACATTTTTCTAAAAATTTAGTCCTTGAGGACCGCCGCCAAGAACGATCAGCTACAGCGATTGTCATTATGGCATCCTAGGATGGGTGGAGCCTTGAGAATATTGCACTCGATATGCGAACGGTCCCGCTTACCGCCGCAGCTTGAATCTTCGGTTTAGCAATGCTTGAATTATTTAGCATAGTTCGACGCAAAAAACGCAGGCCGGCATCGTAATAAAGCTTACCCACTGAGTGCGTTTTTATGCGTTCCTGCTTAACCCGTTTCGCGCTAGGGAAGTACGGCTATATAAAACATATGTACACCATTTAGGATTATCAGCGCGCGGCCAGATGTGTCGGTGACCTGTGCTAAACCTCTGCCTGCTGTTGAGTGCTTCCTGGCGGCAGCCTACTTTATTAAACGTAGTTCACGTTCATGAAATACTGCGAGGTGGTGCGCATAAAGTTTGGCGAAGACATATAGGATTGGGGTCCAATTAGCACATGTACAGTGGTGAAACACTTCCTAAAAGACACAGCGACTGGTAGGCTGGCAGGCCGCTTATTCGACGCTTATTCGACGCTTATTCAAAACGGAATCCGCAACACATGGACGTCACTCTGGAGCTGACCGACACTATCGCACTGATTACCCTGGATGATGGCAAAAAGAACGCCATCACACTCGACGCGATCCGGGATATCAATACCGCGCTGGACGAGGCAGAGGCAGACGCCGCCGCCATTGTGCTGGCAGGACGTCCCGGAGCTTTCTGCGCGGGCTTTGATCTGGCCACCATGACCGGTGGTGATATGGCGGCGATTCGCGCCCTCGGCCTGGGAGGAGGACGAATCGCACACCGGCTCTATGGTATGGATAAGCCACTGCTTGCGGCCTGCACCGGCCATGCGTTTACTATAGGCGCCTTCTGGTTGCTAGCCTGCGACACCCGCATCGGCGAACGCGGTAAGTTCAAGTTCGGTTTTAACGAAACCCAGATGGGTGTGGTGTTGGGCCCCTGGTCTATCGAATTACTCAAGGCGCGCATTAATCCTATGTTTTACGTCGCCACGGTTGCCCAGGCCAAAATTTATGATCCGGATGGCGCTGCCGTAGTCGGCTTACTCGACAGCGTTGTCGACGAGGGTGAGTCCATTCCCGCTGCCATGGATGCTGCCGCACAACTGGCGCAAATGCCTGGGAATGCCTATGCCGGTAACAAGCTAGCTGTGCGTCAGACTGCACTGCAGATCATGGCCGCTGATCTGTAGTTCTGAGGGTAGCTTAGTTAATTTGATGCCAAATGCTTCGTATAAGAATAAACCAACATCTACAATGCGTCGAAAACAGCCCACTAAAGTCAGTGGTGCGCTGGGAGGTGCTGCTGGAATTTCTTAACAAGTTTGGTGGTCTAGGCGCAGGTCTATTAAGCAGACGTTTTCATCCAGCCCAGCGCATTCGCGGCCATCACTCCCCTCACTTACGAAATAAATCAGGGCTCAGCATATACCGCTCATAGTGCGCCTCGGAGAGAATATAAAATTCACTATCGATCTCTTCGCGCAACGTAATCAGGGGCACCTCGCGGTAACACAGCTCCACTTCAAAACCGTAATCGCGCGGGGTATTGATCTGACCTGCCCCTGCCTTAAGCAAACTAAATACCCAGCAGTACTCATCATGGTGGTCCACATAACGTACCTGCTGAATCTCCATTTGCCACTTAAGCAGCGCTTTATCCGTCACCTTCAGCTTATTACTCACGCACTGCGACAGGAAGTCTGACAAACGTCCATCCACCGCTTTTTTCTGTGCTGGCGAATAGCTATTCCAGTCAATCACCTCGTGACTGAAACGCTTGCATCCCCGACATACGCTATCACCGATTCCAGTGGAACACACTCCAATGCACGGGGTTTTTACAGAAGGATGCAGCATTACAGACGAACATTCCAATCAAGGTTAGGTGTCAATTCTAAGATATCACCCCTGTGAATGCACGATATAACCGCTTGATTCGTTTATCTTATTTGCACCTTAAGCTACACTGTGCCGCTAATTTATTTTCTACCCGCGAGTAACCAGTTCGTACTCTGGGGTGACACAGGCTATGTAAAGGAGCTCCACCATGCTAGAAGCCTATCGCAACCATGTGGCCGAACGCGCCGCCCTGAATATCCCCCCCAAGCCACTGAACGCCGAACAGGTAGCTGAGCTAGTTGAGCTACTGAAAAATCCGCCTACCGGAGAAGAAGACTATCTACTGGAGCTCCTCAGCAGTCGCGTTCCCCCTGGCGTAGACGAAGCCGCCTACGTCAAAGCAGGTTTTTTATCGGCCATCATGGGCGACGAGGCGAGCAGCCCTGTGATCGACAAAAAAGCTGCGATTGAACTGCTGGGCAATATGCATGGCGGATACAATATTGAAACGCTAGTGAATCTGCTGACTGATCCCGACTTTGGCGTAGCCGCTGCCAGTGAACTGAAGCATACGTTACTGGCATTTGAAGCGTTTCATGACATTGCCGAATTAGCTACGTCAGGTAACGCCAACGCTCAGGCAGTTATGCGGTCATGGGCCGAGGCCGAATGGTTCACCGATCGAACTGAGGTTCCTGCCTCAATTAAAGTTTCTGTGTTCAAAGTCACCGGCGAAACCAATACTGATGATCTTTCTCCGGCTCCCGATGCCTGGTCGCGGCCTGACATTCCTCTGCACGCACTCGCCATGTACAAGATGGCCCGAGATGGGCTTTCCCCGGAGGAACAAGGGGTCACAGGGCCAATGCAACAAATTCAAGATCTCCAATCTAGCGGTTTACCGGTAGCCTTTGTCGGCGATGTTGTTGGGACCGGTTCCTCTCGCAAGTCAGCTACCAATTCCGTGTTGTGGTACTTCGGCGACGACATCAAGGGTGTACCCAATAAAAAAGGTGGCGGCATTTGCATTGGTAGCAATGTAGCGCCCATTTTTTACAACACGATGGAAGATGCGGGAGCCCTTGTGTTTGAGGCGCCCGTTGAAAAGCTAGGCATGGGAGATATCATCGAAATTCGTCCCTACGATGGAAAAATACTCAGCGAGTCCGGCGAAGTGCTCAGCGAATTCGAGCTAAAGTCGGATGTATTACTCGACGAAGTCCGTGCAGGTGGCCGTATAAACCTCATTATTGGGCGTGGCCTGACGGCCCGTGCACGCGAAGCATTGAACCTGTCCGAATCGGAACAGTTTCGCAAGCCGAAGCAGCCAGGAGATACGGGTAAGGGCTTCACTCTGGCCCAGAAAATGGTTGGCAAGGCCTGCGGCACGGAAGGTATACGCCCGGGCACCTATTGCGAACCGCGCATGACCACTGTCGGCTCGCAAGACACGACTGGGCCAATGACGCGCGATGAATTGAAAGATCTCGCCTGCCTTGGTTTCTCCGCAGACCTGACCATGCAGTCTTTCTGCCATACTGCTGCCTATCCCAAGCCGGTCGATATCGAAACGCAACACTCCCTACCGGACTTCATCATGACGCGGGGTGGCGTCTCCTTGCGCCCAGGTGACGGCATTATTCACTCTTGGCTCAACAGAATGTTGCTCCCCGATACTGTAGGCACCGGAGGTGATTCGCACACACGTTTCCCGATGGGCATATCATTCCCCGCTGGGTCCGGGCTAGTCGCATTCGCGGCAGCCACTGGAGTGATGCCGCTGGATATGCCCGAGTCGGTGCTGGTGCGTTTCAAAGGTACAATGCAACCGGGCATTACGCTGCGCGACCTCGTGCATGCTATCCCCTATTACGCGATTCAGCAGGGTTTACTGACGGTTGAAAAGAAAGGCAAGAAGAACATATTCTCCGGTCGCATTTTGGAGATCGAAGGGCTCACCGACCTCACGGTGGAGCAGGCCTTTGAGCTATCGGATGCGTCTGCGGAACGCTCTGCCGCCGGTTGTACAATCGCGCTCGATGAAGACACGGTAGCCCAATATTTGCGCTCCAATATCGCACTGCTGCGCACAATGATTTCTGAAGGTTATGGTGACAGCAGAACACTGCAACGTAGGGCGTGCAAGATGGAAGAGTGGCTGGCAGATCCGAGTCTAATGAAGGCCGATGCCGATGCTGAGTACAGCGCTGTGATCGACATCGACCTGGCAGATGTTACTGAACCTATTGTCTGCGCCCCTAACGACCCCGATGACGCGCGCCTGCTGTCGGAAGTTTCAGGCGACACGGTAGACGAAGTATTCATCGGCAGCTGCATGACAAACATCGGACATTTTCGCGCTGCTGGAAAACTGCTAGAGCAACACAAGGGCTCGATCTCAACCCGCATGTGGATCGTGCCTCCCACGCGCATGGATGAACACCAGCTAATGGAAGAAGGCTACTACAATATCTTCGGTGCAGCGGGGGCACGTACTGAGATGCCGGGCTGCTCGTTGTGCATGGGGAACCAGGCTAGAGTAGCCGCAAATTCTACGGTGCTCTCGACCTCCACACGCAACTTCCCCAATCGTTTAGGCGATGGCGCCAACGTATACCTGACCTCAGCCGAACTAGCATCGGTCGGAGCCATCTTGGGCAAACTACCAACCCCTGCCGAATACATGGCGTATGCCAAAAACTTGGATTCCATGGCCAGTGATATCTATCGCTATCTGAGCTTTGATCAAATCGCCAAGTTCCAGAAGAGTGCGGAGGATGGTGCGCGAATTGCTGCCGTCGAAATTCAGGAGCTGCGCGCCTGATTCTTCGCTAGCTGCGAAGGAAAAATGATGCAGCACGGGCGATGCTACTTTAACGCTCGGCTCTCGTCATTAGGACTGCACTGCGCCTTTTGGGCCGAAACCGGTTAATCACTCGGGCAAAGTGTTGCAAATTTTGTGCAGCATTCCCGGCCGAACGTTGGGCATCAGCGTAGGCCAGCTGATTGTAAAGGTCCGTGATTTGCCAAAGCTGTTCGGCGTAATCTGGGAACTCCTCTGCGACACGCTGCGCAAACTGACTAGGTGTTTCTCCTGGTCCGCGGATAAGATCGAGGCGGGCCAAGCGCTTGCAAAAAATACGGTAGTGTTTCGCCAGTGGCCTGACTGGCTCTATGTCGGGCGCACGAAACAGTGAAATAGCGACAGGAAGCAACACGAGAGCCCAGCTGCCAAGTAATACGATAGCAAATGCTTTTGCAGTCGTTTCACCAAAGAAACTGCGCAGCAAATTGAACTGTCGCTCACTGTCAAAACCTACCACCCAGGTCTGCCATCGATATGTCAGCGCGTCATAGCGCAAGCGCAACAAATTTAACAGGGGTATACTGCGGTAACGCGCCGGAGACAGCAGCATTGCGGACAAAAAACTTCCTTCGGATGCCATCGCCTCCTCCAGTCCAAATTCGATCCTCAACGGAGATATTGCCGCAGTGGGATCTACTCGCACCCAGCCGCGAGACGCAAGCCACACTTCAGCCCAGGCATGAGCATCGAACTGATGCACAATCACCGTTTTGTTAACCGGATTAATCTCACCACCCTGATATCCCGCCACCACCCGAGCGGGCACGCCCGCGGCACGCATCATAAAGACAAAAGCCGACGCATAATGCTCACAAAATCCGCGCTGCGATTGAAACAGGAATGCATCTATTGAATCTTGCTCAGGCAGTAAACCGGGGCGAAGCGTATAGACATAGGGTTCGACCCTGAATCTGTCGAGCACCAGATCCACAAAAGCCGCATTACTGCCCGCCTCTTCTCTGAGCTCCAATGACAGTTTTCGCGTTTTAGCATTTCCTGTCGGAGGCAATTGCGTTTCTGTCGTGCGCCGCCAATCAGATAGTGTCTCCTCCACCGGCACATCCGTCCAAGAATCAACCGTGTACATAAATTCTGTTTCTATCAATGTCGGCGAAAACAAACGAAAATCGGATGCCTGCATAACCGTTCGCGTGTCAGAGCGCGCATATTTCAGCCCGTACAGCCACCTCTGCTGAGTGGGCTCCATAATAACGTTATAGCGTATCGGCTCGCCGCCAATGATCACTTCTTGAGGTCGAAGTTGATTCGCTGGAAGATCATAGAAAGAAAGAGCTGACCATACCCCCTGCTCGATTCGACTCAATACTAACCCGCGCCAGTAGAGTGCTGACTTAACAGGGATTTCGCCATCAAACTTAACCCGAAAGGCCACATCAGCTGACTGACTGAGACTTGCTACATCTCCAGGCTTCATGAAGTCACTCATGCCCGTCTTTGCAGTATGATTTTTTATTGGGACGGTCCATAGCGGACCAAAACGAGGAAACAAAAAGAACAACACAATCATCAGCGGCAGCGCCTGCAATAACATCACGCTGGCCACGTGCAGTGTCCCAAGTTTAAACTGATGCTCCCCAGGCCGATGAATCGCAACAAGCGCTGTAGTCACCACAGTGACAGAGACAAGTGCATACAATGTCACCAACAGATCCTGACTAAACAGAAATTGCGTAAGACAAATAAAATACCCTAAAAACAGCAGAACATAAGCGTCCTTGCGATGTGACAATTCCAATAATTTAAGTGCAAACGCGATCAGCAATAACGCAACAGTAGGCTCTAGACCAACAAACGAACCATAGCTGGCATAGATTCCAACAAATCCGCTGAGGATCATAACCACTTTTACCCAGCGACCAGGAAATGACCAACGTCCTCGGTGAACCTGCAGTCTCCAGATAACAGCGACGGCATAGAGGGCAAGAATCCATATCGGAAGCCGACTCGCGTGAGGTGCCACCAACGCGAACAGACTAATGATGATCCACACTAGAGCATTGCGTGGGATCTGCTGTAGCGTACTCACCGGCTCTGCCTCTCCTTGCCGTACAGTGCGAGTTCCTTGAGGATACGATCCCGGTGTTTCTCGCCTAAAGCAGGCTCGATCACACCCGTTGGCAATCGCAACCCAACCTCTTCACCTCGACGGTCAAACTCCAGCACCCAATAACAGAGGTGGGATAAGCGCAGCTCCGTGCCAACTCCTGCAAACATATCCCAGTCCAACCAGACGCTCCGATCTGCATAAGCGGTGTACTGTTTTGTCAATAAGCCCTGCTGCTTGGCCAGTCCCTTCCAATGCACCTGACGCAACGAGTCACCCTTGCGGTAACCCCTGAAACCGTTGAAATCATCATTACCCTCGACAAACGCTGCGGCACCGTCGGGCGTATTCGTCGCCAGTACAGGCAGATTTTTAGAGATCAGGGGGCGAGGATACACGAGCGCCTGCAACTCTAGGTCGATCAAGGTCCAGCAACGCAATAAGCCCAGCGGATAGGTCGACTCCAATAACAAACGGCCGGGACTGAACCAGCCCCGATTGTCCACGGCCATTTGTAGCTGAATAATAACGCTGTCTTCATCAACCAGATTTACCAGAACTTCGCTACTGTTTGCCCACTTCAAGTGCAGCGCAAAGTGATCACGTCGCTTACTCCGCTTTATCATCAAATGGAATTCAGACTGTTGCCCGGGGAAAGCAGGCTCAGCGCGCAAGGCACGGATTGTCAGCCCGGACAGATTGGCGTATGTATGCAGGATCGCAACAGTAAACAGCGTCGCAAGCCAAAACGTCAGCGCGTAACTCAAATTGTTTTCAAAATTAATAGCAGCGATCAGCATTATCAAAAGACAGCCGCCAAAGAAAAAACCAACTCGACTGGGAAATATAAAAATGCGGCGCTGGTTCAAGGTAACTTCACGTGCAGGCGGAATACGTCGATTAACCCATCTGCGGAACCGCGTTCTAATCTGCTCTCGGATACCCTTGCCTTGTGGTTCCGTGCCTAATGCGTCGTTCGCCACGGAGTCGCGCTTAGGACCCAACAATGTCCACATTGCGCTGCAACAGATCCACAAGCGCATGACCGTCACCGGCATAATCTCCACTGGGTATAAGACGATGTCCCGCCACAGCAGGCAAAACAAATTGCACATCTTCTGGCACCACGTGTCCACGATTGTGCATCGCTGCCCACGTCTTGGCGCAGTCCAGCAACGCTAGCGCTCCGCGCGGAGACAAACCGACCTCAAACTCAGCTGACTGACGAGTGTAAGCAACCAGCCGCTGCAGGTAATCCAACAAGTTTTCGGAGGCATGTACCTGACTTACAGCAACCCGAATCATTTCCAATTGATCTAAGTCTATGCAGTGGCGCGGCTGCTTGATTTCCAAAGCGGCACTATGACGACGTTCAAGCATTTCGCGCTCTGCGCGCGGCGGCGGATAGCCAAGCTCCAATCGCATGAGGAAACGATCCAACTGGGATTCAGGAAGAGGGTACGTTCCAGACTGATGAATTGGATTTTGCGTGGCGATGACGAAAAAAGGTTGCGGCAAGGGGCGTGTCTCGCCCTCGACCGTGACCTGCCCTTCCGCCATAGCTTCTAGCAAGGCGCTTTGAGTACGCGGGGTAGTCCTGTTAATCTCATCGGCCAACAATAACTGCGTAAAGATAGGCCCCGGATGAAAATTAAAGCTGCTCTTATTGGCGTCGAATACCGAGACACCAAGAATATCGGCTGGCAGAAGATCACTGGTGAACTGCACACGTTTCCAAGACAGTCCGAGCACCGCAGCTAACGCATGAGACAGCGTTGTTTTACCCATCCCCGGCAAATCTTCAATCAACAAGTGCCCGCGAGCGAACAGGCAGCATAATGCCAGTCTAATTTGAGGCTCTTTACCCAGAAGAGTCTGCCCTATCTCCTCTACTGCTGAATCAATGATAACCTGTATTTGCATTATAAAGCCCCGCGAAAGCCGCGTTTTTTAGCGAATTCCGGCAAAACCCCGCTGCAAGTCTGCCCTTAAGTCTTCCACGTTTTCCAGACCTACGGCAATGCGTATAAGTCCATCACGAATACCTGCATCTTCTCTTTGTTCTGGAGTAAGCCGCGCGTGGGTAGTGGTCGCTGGGTGAACAATCGTGGTCTTGGCATCGCCCAGGTTAGCCGTGAGCGACATTAGACAGGTCGCGTCAATAAACTGCCAAGCCTGTTCACGTCCACCTTTGACACAGAATGATAATACTCCTCCATACGCCGACTGCTGCTTCGCTGCCAACTCATGCCCGGGGTGATCCTTGAGCCCGGCGTAATAAACTCTCTCCACCGCCGGCTGCTCCTGCAACCATTCGGCGATCTCCAGCGCTGATCGACTATGGGCCTCCATGCGCAGGCGCAGGGTTTCCAAACCTTTGAGAAAGACCCAGGCGTTAAATGGGCTCATAGTGGGACCTGCAGTCCGCAGAAATATCACTACCTGATCCATGTGCTGCTTACGGCCGACAACCGCCCCACCGACACAACGACCTTGGCCGTCCAGATATTTTGTCGCCGAATGCATAACGATATCAGCTCCCAAGGCCAGAGGCAGCTGCAGCGCGGGGGTACAGAAACAGTTATCTACCACTAACAAACAGTCGTTTGCATGCGCAAGCTTGGACAGAGCAGCTAAATCAGCGACCTCACACAGTGGGTTAGACGGTGTCTCTAAAAAAAACATCTCCGTATTCGGCTTCAACGCACTGCGCCATCCGTCTATATCTAGCAACGATACAAACGTGACCTCTATACCAAATTTCGCAAGATATTTGCTAAACAGACTAATCGTCGTACCAAAGACATCGCGGGAACACACCACATGATCTCCCGACTTGAGAAGAGCCATGCAAATGCTGAGTATTGCAGCCATGCCTGACGCGGTCGCTACCGCCGCTTCGGCACCCTCCAGTGCGGCAAGTCTTTGCTCAAATGCCCGCACCGTAGGGTTGGTATAGCGAGAATAAACATTGCCCGGAGACGCGCCGGAAAAACGCTCTGCAGCTTCCGCTGCACTGCCAAAGACATAGCTCGATGTCGCAAATATGGGCTCTGAATGCTCCCCTTCAAGCGTCCGACTAATACCACTGCGGATAGCCCGCGTATCGTGATGCGCGTCGGCAAGCGGATCGAAGTCTTCATGATCACTCATTACTACACCCTACACATCGTTATGCAGACCGACCATACCGCCTTCTGCCTCTAATTCCACCCGCCTTTCATTCTGCGCATCATCACTGCGCAGAAATTCCTGTCTATCGAGGTAACTTTGATCGATATCACCTGTAATGTATTCGCCATTAAACACCGAACAGTCGAAGCCGTCCACGCGAGGATTACCATCATGGGAGCAGCGAATCAGATCATCGAGATCCTGATACACCAGCCAGTCTGCGCCGATTAGCTCACAGACTTCTTCCACACTGCGGTTATGCGCTATCAACTCTGATGCCGACGGCATATCGATACCATACACATTGGGATAGCGTACAGGTGGCGCCGCAGACGCAAAGTAAACATTCGCAGCACCGGCATCTCTGGCCATCTCAATAATCTGGCGACAGGTAGTACCACGCACAATGGAGTCGTCTACCAGCATTACGTTCTTGCCTGAAAACTCCAGCGGCACCGGGTTGAGTTTTTGTCGTACCGATTTCTTGCGCTCACTCTGACCCGGCATAATAAAGGTTCGCCCAATATAACGATTTTTCATCAGTCCTTCGCGAAACTTTATATTCAACTCATAGGCCATCGATTGTGCGGCAATGCGGCTGGTATCAGGAATCGGAATAATGACATCTATGTGAAGGTCCGGGCGCAATCGCCTCACTTTTTTAGCGAGCGCTTCCCCTTGGCGCATTCGAGTCTTATAAACCGAGATACCATCCATCAGTGAGTCGGGGCGTGCAAAATAAACGTGCTCGAAAATGCAGGGCCGCAAACTGGCGTCTGGTGCGCACTGACGTCGATGCAACTTTCCTTGCTGATCTATAAATACGGCCTCACCGGGACCGACATCATCCAGAAATGTGAAGCCCACCACATCGAGGGCAACGCTTTCAGAAGCTATCATGTATTCTTTACCCGCATGCGTCGTGCGGGCACCAATCACCAGAGGCCTGATACCAAAAGGATCGCGGAAACCAAATACCCCATAATTCACCAATAATCCTACTGCGGCGTAACCGCCACGACAGCGCCGATGAACCGATTCCACAGCAGTAAAAATATCATCTGCACCGGGGCTTAGCTTGCCTAGAGTCTGTAACTCATGTGCAAAAATATTGAGCAATACTTCTGAGTCAGAATCAGTGTTGAGGTGACGCAGGTCATCCTGAAATAGCTCCTGAGCAAGCTGCTCTGAGTTGGTTAGGTTGCCGTTGTGAGCAAGAGCAATGCCATACGGTGAGTTGACATAAAAGGGCTGCGCAAGCGCAGTACCCGAACTGCCGGCCGTGGGATAACGCACATGACCAATGCCCATGGGGCCTCCCAGTCGCTGCATATGCTGCTGTCGAAAAACATCTCGCACCAGCCCCTCGCCCTTACGCTGACTAAACTTGCCGCCAACGCAGGTGACAATACCCGCAGCATCTTGCCCACGGTGTTGTAAAACCGTCAAGGCATCGTAGATCTCCGGGGCGACATCCGACTTCGCAACTAAACCCACTAGGCCACACATTCAGTACCCACCTCACTTGGAAAAAATTTAGCTCGAATTATCCAGGACTGATCCGCTAATCTACCCGGAAAAAGAAGCTTGTACCCATTGCCCCAGCATATCGACATGCGGCATTAACTGGGACTGGTCTAACCACAGCAAATTCTGCGGTGGTGCTAACTGTCTAAGAACGTAAATCACTACTAATACGATGATAACGCCACGAGCGAAGCCAAAAACGGTGCCAAGCAAACGATCCAGTAGCGTCAGGCCAGTCACCTTTACAACCTGGGCGCTCAACTTACCCACGATCCCCGCCACCATCAGCATGCCGACAAACAGCAGTGCATAGGCGGCAACATAGCGACCCGTAGCATTGGCGATCCATTGCTGCAAAAACGTCGCCAATTCTCCAACAAACATATTAGCAATCACAAATGCGACGATCCAGCCTGCCAATGATACGGCCTCACGGACAAAGCCTCGCCACAGACTCAACAGAATAGAAAGGCCCAGCACAACAATGATGACCCAGTCTACCGTACTAAAATTAACCCAATCCACCATCGTGGATTACCCTGCCGTCCGATGTTTCAAGGGGTATACCGCGCGACGATTGAGTTCACTTTGAACTGAGCATCGATGCTCGCCTGCAGCGTCTCCAATTCAACCCGCTCAAACTTCGGACCTATACAGACCCGATACAGCTTCTTGTCATTAGAACGCACTGTGACGATATAAGCCTTATGGCGCATATCCAGCAATTTTTTACGCAGTAACTCCGCCTTATCAGCACTGCTGACGGTGACAACTTGAAGCGTCCAAGCGAGGGGGATTCCGTTACTGTCCATGGCCAAAGGCTCAGGTGCTTTGGTGCGCGCTACGGCAACCGTATTAGCGCTGCTCGGCTGCGAAAGAGACCCAGAGGACGCTGACGGCAGCACCGCTGCAACACCCGCCCACTCGCTAGCAGAATCAGCGTCAGTGAGCTCTCCCACATCAGCACTATCGGTAGGCCGTGCAAGATCCGACGACGCTCTCAACTCCCCTGCGCTCGGCACGCCAATGGGCACGGTGGATACTCCAGGCGACGGCGGAATAGGCTGTTGATACGTCGCTGTATTATCTTCAGGCTGCAAAAAGATAATGGGCCAAAAAACGACACCCAGTGCCACCAAAATCAGTGCGCCAACTAAACGTTGCTTAAGGATATCGTTCACTTAAAGCGCCTCATACTTACTCTGATCCTTGTCTAACAGGGGCAGGACTGCGGCCACGGTATAAAAGGAGCCAAATACAACGACCCTGTCACCCTCGTCTGCAATACTCTGTGCACGCCGAAACGCCTGCCGCAAATTCTTACTAATACTGACCATATTCTGGCCATTATCATCGAGCAATGCGGCAATGTCTGTTGCGCCAGCCGCACGAGCGTTACCCGGCTGCTCTCCCAAAAACCAGGCATCAAAAGAGCCGGCTACCGCTTTTATGATACTCAGTATGTCTTTATCTGCCATAACAGAGAAAACACATATTCTCTTTCCATTACAAGGTGTTGTATTCAAAAATTCAAGCAACTTATAGGCAGAAGCCGGGTTGTGTGCTACATCCAATACGTAGTCACGTCCCGCGACTCGTCGTACCTCGCGGCGTCCCACGGGCGCCACCTTCGCCAGCGCAGCGGCTAAACAGCCATCACTGAACTCAATGCCCAGCAACACTGCAGCCTGCACTGCCGCCCCAATATTCTCGGGCAACAAGGCTCCATTTGTCATCGCCGACACGGTCCTTGAACCGCCGTCTAGCGTCTGTAGTTCAGCTTGCCACTGTCCGTCCACCGAGGCTACCGAAAAGTCTCGCCCCAGATACAAAGCCGGCTTGGCTGCAACACTGTCAACACACTCTAATAATTCAGACGGAGGATTAGAATCCGCAATAACGGCGGGACGACCGCCGCGCAGTATACCAGCCTTCTCACGTGAAATTTCGCCTCGGGACTCTCCTAACCAGCCCTGATGATCAAGATCGATGCTGGTGATAACCGCCACCGACGCATCGACTATATTCACCGCGTCCAGCCGTCCACCCAAACCGACTTCTAGGATAACAAAATCCGGCTCGCTGGCCTGAAAAATAAGCAGTGCAGCCAATGCTGCAAACTCAAAGTAAGTAAGAGACACTGGCCCTCGAGCTTGATCGATGAGCCCAAAAGCATGCACGATTTCCGCATCCGAAGCATCGACACCGCCAACTCGAATCCTCTCATTAAAGCGCAGCAAGTGGGGAGACGTAAAACTACCGACGCAATATCCGGCCTCACTTATCAGTGCCTCCAATACCGCTATGGTAGACCCCTTCCCATTCGTTCCGGCAACGGTAACGGCAGGGTATTTTAGTGGTAGTAACTGCAATGCATAAGCTACTGTCGAAACCCGCTCCAGACCAAGATCTACTGCCTTGGGATGAACTGTCTCCAGACGCTGCAGCCACTGTGTCAAAGACTCTTTATTCATCCTCCTCCGCCGGGATAGCCGCAGGCGCTTCTTCGCTATCCTGAGGCTCGTCCAATTCTTCCTCTACCACTATGGTCAGCGGGTGCCCAGTCAACTTGGACAATAACCTCGCAATGGTATCGCGCATATCAGTGCGGTGCACAATCATGTCGATAGCACCATGCTCGAGCAGGAACTCACTGCGCTGGAACCCCTTGGGAAGTTTTTGTCGAATAGTTTGTTCGATGATATTGGGCCCTGCAAACCCTGCGCGAGCATCTGGCTCGGCAATATTGATGTCACCTAACAAGGCCAATGATGCAGAGACTCCGCCATAAATCGGATCTGTCATCACCGACACGTAGGGCACACGGGCCAGCTTCATTCTCTCGATAACGGCGCTGGTTTTCGCCATCTGCATCAGAGAAATTAAAGCTTCCTGCATGCGTGCACCACCGGAAGCAGAGAAACACACAAGAGGAATATTATCCTGCAACGACATATGAGCAGCACGGGTAAACTTCTCGCCCACTGCATACCCCATTGATCCGCCGTGAAACTCAAATTCAAAAGCGACAGCGATCACAGGCAACCCCTGCAGAGTACCGCGCATCGCCACCAGCGCATCCTTCTCGCCGGTCGCTTTTTGCGCCGCGATCAATCGGTCCTTATAGCGTTTCTTGTCTTTGAATTTAAGCCGATCCTCAGACACAATCTCAGACAGGATTTCCTCGCTCGTACCGGCATCAAAAAAGCGGCTCAGACGCCAGCGCGCGCCGATGCGCATATGATGATCGCACTTGGGGCAAACGTCCTCGTTGCGCTCTACGTCAGGCAGATAGAGAACCGCCTCACACTTTACACATTTTTTCCACAGCCCCTCAGGCACGCTGCTAGATGTCTTGTCACCAACAGAACTGCGCACACCAGACGGTAGAATCTTATCTATCCAGCTCATCGTGTTCCCCACCCTTGCTTAGAAAGGATCATTATAAGCGCGGAGCGGCTCAACTAGGAAGCCGCGCTGTCAATCCCCTGGCGTATTTCGCCCAAAAGCGAAGCAACAGCCTCTATCGCCTGCCCCGAATTACCGCCATCAGCGAGCGTCTGAGCCATGGCGTTGACGAGCGCACTACCGACAACGACGCCGTCTGCTACGGCCGCGACCGCCCTGGCAGAATCAGCATCCTTAATACCAAAGCCCACAGCTAGTGGTAATTGACTATGTCTGCGAATAGCAGCGAGTCTCTGTGTGACCTCCTCCATGTCCAGATGACCTGCGCCTGTGACACCTTTTAACGAGACATAATAGATAAAGCCACTGGCTCCAGCTGCAATGCGGCTAATCCGCTCTTCAGGCGTCGTGGGTGCAACTAGGAATATATTATCCATGTCCACACGCTGTAGCTGAGCGTTAATATCATCAACTTCTTCAGGAGGAATATCCACTGTGATAAGTGCATCGAGGCCTGCTGCTGACGCGGCATCGGCGAACGCCTTGTAGCCCATATACATGACCGGGTTGGCATAGCCCATTAGCAGCAGCGGCGTAGTATCATCAGACTTGCGAAACTCCTGCACCAGCTCCAGTACACGACTTAGACACATGCCATTTGCGAGGGCCCGCTCGTGCGCCTGCTGAATCACTGGCCCCTCGGACATAGGATCGGAAAAAGGCACCCCAAGCTCGATGATATCAGCGCCACTTTCCACCATGCGGTGCATGAGTGGGACGGTGGCATCTTGGCTGGGATCGCCAGCGACGATATAAGGGATGAGGGCGGTTCGCCTCTGCGCTGCCAACTGCTGAAAACGTCCCGCAATACGACTCACTAGTTTTACTCCAATAAGGGTCGGTTAGACAACGATGCCATCGATTTCAGCTACCGTGAGAATATCCTTGTCGCCACGTCCCGACAGATTGACGATAATGGTCTGCTCCGGCGTCATAGTGGCGGCCAATGTCTCTGCATAAGCGAGTGCGTGACTGGTTTCAAGAGCGGGCATAATGCCCTCTATCTTAGTCAGCTTATGAAATGCGCGCAGGGCCTCATCATCGTTCGCAACGACATAGTTTACCCTGCCTATATCCTTTAGCCATGAGTGTTCTGGACCGACACCGGGATAATCGAGTCCAGCAGATATTGAATGTGTATCCATAATCTGACCGTCACTGTCCTGCATTAAGTAGGTACGATTTCCGTGTAACACTCCTGGAGTGCCGGCCGTAAGAGGCGCTGCATGCTGATTTGTGGAAATACCATGACCACCCGCTTCCACGCCGTACATCGCAACCGACTCGTCGTGTAAAAAAGGATGGAACAGCCCAATCGCATTGGAGCCGCCTCCGACGCATGCCACCAACGCATCCGGCAAACGTCCCGTTTGTGCTAAGGATTGCGCACGCGCTTCGCGTCCAATGACACACTGAAAATCTCTCACCAGCATTGGATAGGGGTGGGGACCAGCAACCGTGCCGATGATGTAAAAGGTGTTATCAACATTGGTGACCCAGTCCCGCATGGCCTCGTTCATGGCATCTTTCAACGTTCTAGAACCCGACGTGACCGACACGACTTCCGCACCCAGCAGCTTCATGCGATAAACATTCAGTGCCTGACGCTGAATGTCCGTCTCCCCCATAAAGACCACGCAGTCTAGACCTAGACGCGCCGCAATCGTCGCCGTGGCAACGCCATGCTGGCCAGCGCCCGTCTCAGCAATGACGCGCTTTTTACCCATGTGCTTAGCCAGCAAGGCCTGACCAACGGTGTTGTTTACCTTGTGCGCGCCGGTATGATTAAGGTCCTCGCGCTTAAGGTAGATGCGTGCGCCACCGATACTGTCGGACCAGCGCTTAGCCTCATACAACGGTGAAGGCCTGCCCACATAGTGCTGCAGGTCGTGATCCAGTTCCTGCTGGAAGTGTTTATCGGTGGACAAGTTACTGTAAACAACCTCCAATTCGGCCAGAGCCGCCATCAAGGTCTCAGAGACGAATTTGCCTCCGTAGGGTCCAAACCGTCCTTGTTCATCCGGAACTGCAGCGTACAGATCCTTACTCGCGTTAATCGTCATTGGGTATAGCTTCCATCTGTTGATCCGCAGCATGAACAGCCGCAATAAATTGCCGTATCTTCTTCGCATCTTTTAGACCCGAAGAAATTTCCACACCTCCACTGACGTCCACTGCCGCCGGCTGAAGCGCCCTAATACCATCACCGACGTTGTCGTGGGTTAGACCTCCCGCCAGCACTACAGGTACGGCCAGAGTGCGTGGGGCGAGACGCCAGTCAAACGTCTTACCTGTCCCTCCAGGCACGCCAGCTTGCCAACTATCCAGTAGCACTCCGCGTGCTTTACTGAACCGTCGACACTCCTTCACGACATCGAGGCCGGGCTTAACCCGCAATGCTTTGATCCACGGTCTACCAAATTGCTGGCAAAATTCTGGCGACTCATCGCCGTGAAACTGAATGACATCGATAGGTAAAGTGCTAATAATACGCTCAATACTAACGATTGGTTCATCCACAAATAAAGCAACCACACTCACAAAAGGAGGCACGGCAGCCACAATATCGGCAGCCTGATCTACGGTTACGGCTCGAGAACTGCCAGCATAAAAAACCAGACCAATCGCATCAGCACCACTTGCTGCACAGGTTCGAGCATCCTGCGCTCGGGTAACACCACAAATTTTGATACGAGTAGCGGCCATGTCGCCTAGATGCCTAGAAAAAAAAGAGTGTCATGATAGCAGAACAGGTACATTAGTGTCTTCACGGTACCGGTTAAGTTTACAGTTTTGTCCCAATTAACATTGGACCGTACGGTGTAAGGGGCAAAGTACAATGGCGTGGATATTGCACGTGAGCAAGGTATAGCCCGCTTGCCGGAGCAGTCTCCACTCCGAGACTGCGGTCTCGCCCTGCCATAAGCTGAACGATCCACTCTAAAGATTTTCGACCATCACCCACAGCCAGTAATGCGCCCGCTATATTTCTCACCATATGGTGCAAAAATGCATTGGCCACTATCTCAATGATCAGCAGATCACCCTGCCTTTTTACCTCAATGCACTGCACATTGCGCATCGGACTTGTGGACTGGCAGGAGGCGGCCCGAAAGGCACTAAAATCACGCTCACCCAACAGCGTTTGTGCGGCGGTATGCATTGCCAATGCGTCGAGTTCACGACGATGCCAAGTCACCTGTTTCAATAACAGCGCCGAACGGATCGCGGTATTGGCAATCACATAACGATAACAGCGGGATTCTGCTGAAAAACGCGCATGAAAATCGTCTGTGACAGGAACAGCCCAGTGAATACGAATATCACGGGGCAAATTTGCATTACCGCCCATCGCCCAAGCTTTGCAACTGCGCGCCACAGGCGCATCAAAGTGAATGATTTGCGAAAATGCATGCACTCCGGTGTCAGTGCGCCCGGCACAATGCACCCGCACTGACTGCGCTGCGACTTGCGACAGCGCCAGTTCGAGTTTTTCCTGGACCGTGACGACACCCTCATGGGGCTGCAACTGCCAACCATTATAGCGACTGCCATCATATTCGATACGACAGGCAATTCGAGTGTCGACCGCAACCACGTCGGCAGAAAAAAGACTATCCACCAATGCGATCTAATAGCGCGCTAGCTTCGGCTTTGAGATCATCAGTGCCTTCTGCGACAACCTCCTCAAGAATTTGGCGTGCAGCCTCGTCATCCCCCATATCAATGTAGGCGCGGGCGAGGTCAAGTTTAGTCGACAGATCGTAGCCATCGGCCGCGATAACCAAGTCTTCATTATCAAAACCTTCAGCATTGGGGCTGGCAACGTCAGCAGAAACACTCAGCTCATCTTCTTTATCACGCGCCAGATCCTGTTGTTCTTTACCCGGCGCAAAATACGGTGCAGCTTGGTCATTACTTTGTGCCTCAACTTCCAACAATTTGCGCCTGTAGACCGGATTGTCAGGGTCACTGGCAATGGCATGGTTGAGAAGGTCAATCGCCTTAGCGTGGCGTTCATATATCAAGTAAATCTCCACGTCGGCCAGCACGTCGGCTACCTCTGCATGAGCAGACGGCTCGTCATCACGCCGCCCGGTAGTGCCAAAACCGTCTTCGACGGACCCTGTCTCGCGCGTCGATTCCTCAACATTGAGACCCGGCTCCCTCACCCGCGGCGCTGCAAACACCTCTTCAACAGGCCATGAACTCGGTGCGCGCGAGATGCCGTCATCCGCTACCTGTCGTCGACGTACCAGCACCAGTGCGACCACTCCCAGAGCAACAACACCCAATAAATACAACAGGCCATTCCACCACAACCCACCCACTTCAGTTTCTGAAATAGTGGCAGGCGCCGCTGTGAGAGCGTCAACAGTCACGCTGTCCTGCAGCGGCTCGGCTTCGGGTGCCACGAGTGCAACACTTCCTTTATCCGAGTCACGCGGAACATCAGCATCAATCTCAGACCCCGCCTTTTGAGACTCATCGCTATCGAGCGGCATTTCGCTTGAAGCATTTTCAGGCAACGCCTCTGCCTCTCCATCCACATCAGCGACAGCGCCGGCGGCAACAAGCGCACTCTGGAGCGCGGCTATCTGGTCATCCTTAAGACTGATGATACGCTGCAGCGTCTCAAGTTGCTGCTCAGCGACGAGAAGGCGCTCTTGCATCTTTTCGGCCAGTGACGGCGCGGAGCCTTGGTCATTCGATTCTGCTTCGGCGACAGGCAATAACGCTGGAGCAACCTCTCCCACGACAGGCCTCGCAACAGCGTCGTCAATCTCCGCAGTTTCATCCCCGGCGTCACCGTTAACTTCCGTCGAGATGGTTAATGAAGGTCCGCTGGTGGTTTTTAACGGTGTCTGCGTACCGTCACGCCAAGCCGCGTTCTGCTCACGCACTTCGGCCAATGCCGCACTCGCACCTAGCGAACCAATGTCGGACTCGCTGGGTAACTCGATGATGTATCCCGCTTTCACGGTGTTGATATTGCCGTCGACAAAGGCGTCAGGGTTTAGGCGCTGAATGTCCAGCATAGTCTGTTGTACGGAGGCGTCTTGCGGTTTTGCCAGACTGGCGATCCGCCAGAGCGTATCGTTACGACTCACCCTGTAGCGACCACCCGGCACTGGCGACGCGACGGGTGTCGAATTGAAGCCACGCTGAGGCCTAGCGTCTGCTGCAAGGCCGGTAATGCCAGTCTCTACTGAGGCCACACTGGTGAAGACCTCAACGTTTTTATTTGTCGGCGCAGGAATCCCTTCTATCTCATCCACGCGCTGGCCAGCAGAGACGGCCACGGTTTCGACCTCAGCAAAAGAAGGCGGGTCAATCAACACAGTGTATTCTCTCAGCAGCCGACCTGAAGGCCAGCGCGCCTCTAAAATGAAATCCAGATACGGCTCAAGAACCGGCTCGTCTGAGGACAGAATGATACTCGCTGCACCATTCTCTGCAGCGATTACGTCAAACGTGATACTGCTGAGAAAGTAGGGCCGCTCCAGCCCAAATTTTTCAAAATCATCACTACTGGCCAAACGAATCATCACTTCGTCTTCGTGCAAACCACCCATATCGAGCAAGTCAACGGTGGCCTCTAATGGTTCATTAAGAAAAGACTGGAGCTGCAAAGACCCAAGACCAAGTGACAATACGGGGGTCGCTTGGAGGCAGCCCAGCAAGAACATCACAGCAGCTAACTTACGAGCCATACCACCGCCTTATGATTATCCTGCGTGTGTAAAGTCGAACCCTCTGTCGTCGACCCCGGATTCTGAGTGCCTGTGTCGCGGTGCCAAAAGCATCAGGCCTTTACATCCAAGAGCACGTGTTTTTAGAACACTCAGGCATGCTGACGAAAACTAATTTGCGATTTAAAGTATCAGCGAATTGCCGGCATTAATCAAGATAGATTGAGATCAAGCTCTCGGCAATTTGTACACTATTTAGGGCGGCCCCTTTACGAACATTGTCTGCCACTATCCACATATCCAGTCCCTTTGGGTGAGAGATATCCTCTCGGATCCTACCAACGAATACTCCGTCTGTCCCTGCGGACTCTGTTACCGCTGTTGGATAGCTGCCATCGAGCCTATCATCCATCACAATGATCCCGGTCGCCTTTTCTAACAGCGATCGGGCCTGCTGCGCAGTAATCTTGTCTACCGTCTCGACATGCACCGCTTCCGAGTGGCCAAAGAACACCGGCACTCTGACGCAGGTAGGGTTAACCTGTATAGCGGGATCATCGAATATCCTGCGGGTCTCCCACACCATCTTCATTTCCTCACGGGTATAACCATTCTCCTGAAACGTATCGATCTGTGGCAATACATTGAACGCTATCTGTTTGGGATAGACCTCGCACACAACCTCCTGCCCATTGAGAAGACTCGCCGTCTGACCCGCCAACTCTTCAATGGCTTCTTTGCCCGTGCCGGAAACCGCTTGATAGGTTGCCACGTTGATACGTTCGATCCCGACCGCATCGTAAATTGGCTTTAGGGCCACCACCATCTGAATAGTCGAACAATTGGGATTGGCAATAATATTACGCGCGCTATAACCGGCCAGCGCTTCAATATTGACCTCGGGAACAATCAGAGGGACGTCTTCGTCCTGCCGAAAATGCGACGTATTATCGATCACCACGCAGCCCGCTGCAGCAGCAATCGGAGCAAATTTTTCAGAAATATCCGCTCCGGCAGAAAACAGCCCAATCTGCACTTGGCTAAAATCAAAATCCACCAGGTCGGTCACCCTAACCGACTTGCCACTGAACATAATAGTCTTCCCCGCAGACCGCGCGCTAGCAAGGGCATACAGCTTACGCACGGGGAATTTACGCTCTTCCAGTATACTGATCATAGCCTCGCCAACGGCGCCGGTAGCACCGACTACGGCAACATCATACTCGCGATTCATTGTCAGTCTCCCCAGAGATCCTTTGCGGGTTTTTCATTAAAAACAGCTACTTGATAACGTCAAACAGCCAAGGCGATTTTTCCCGCCAGCCTTGTTCATAAGCTCGAATGGCATCGGCACTCTCCAGCGTCAAAGCAATATCATCTAGACCGTTAAAAAGACAATGCTTGCGGAATTCATCCACCTCAAAATTGATTGTCTGCCCTAGCGACGTTTTCACCGTCTGGGTCGCCAGGTCTACCGTCATTGAATAGCCTTCATTTGCATACATCTCTTCAAACAAACCATCGACGACACTAGCATCGAGTTGAATGGGTAATATCCCGTTTTTAAAACAGTTGTTGAAAAAAATATCAGCAAAGCTCGGCGCGATAATGCAGTGAAACCCAAAATCCTCAAGCGCCCAAGGCGCATGCTCTCTGCTGGAACCGCAGCCAAAATTTTCTCTGGCGAGTAACACAGCCGCGTGTTTGTAACGCGCCTGATTCAAAGCAAAATCGGCATTAATCGGGCGGTTCGTGCAGTCCTGGCCGGGCTCGCCCTGGTCTAAATAGCGCACCTCGTCAAAAAGATAAGGCCCAAAACCACTGCGCTTGATGGACTTAAGGAACTGCTTCGGAATGATCAAGTCCGTATCTACATTGGCGCGATCCATAGGGGCAACTATGCCCTGCAAAACAGTAAAACTTTTCATGCTTTTAAACTCCTACCAATTGCGGACATCAACAAAGTGCCCGGCCACCGCGGCAGCGGCCGCCATCGCGGGGCTCACCAGATGGGTGCGGCCGCCGAACCCCTGACGACCCTCAAAGTTTCGATTGGACGTGGACGCGCAGTGTTCTCCCGCGCCAAGCTTGTCCGAGTTCATTGCAAGGCACATCGAACATCCAGGCTCGCGCCACTCCATTCCCGCCGCGATGAAAATCTTGTCCAGCCCCTCCTCTTCTGCTTGCTGCTTGATTTGGCCAGAACCCGGCACGACCAGCGCCCGCTTCACCGTGGAAGCGACCTGCTTACCCTCAACTACCGTCGCCGCAGCGCGCAGGTCCTCTATGCGTGAATTGGTACAAGACCCTATAAAAACCGTGTCGAGTTGGATGTCGGTGATTGCCATGCCCGGCGTGAGCCCCATGTATTTCAGCGCCCGCTCAGTGGCTTCACGCGCACCGGCATGGTCCATCGTTGCAGGATCCGGAATGATACCGCTCACTGGCAACACCATCTCTGGAGACGTACCCCAGGTGACCTGAGGCACAATATCTTCTCCACGAAGCTCCACCACACGATCAAAATAGGCATCATCGTCGCTATGCAGCTCTCGCCACGCGGCAACAGCTAGGTCCCATTCCTCGCCGGTCGGCGCATAAGGTCTACCCTTTACATATTCGATCGTTATTTCATCTACACCGATTAACCCTACGCGGGCACCGGCTTCAATGGCCATATTACAAATGGTCATTCGCCCTTCCATACTCAGCGCTCGCACCACTTCACCACCAAATTCGATAGCATGATGGGTGCCCCCGGCCGTGCCGATTTCACCGATGATCGCCAGTACAACATCCTTCGCCGTGACGCCGGCCTGTAAAGCCCCATCCACACGCACCAGCATATTTTTCATTCTTTGCTGCAGCAGACACTGAGTTGCCATCACATGCTCAACCTCAGATGTACCAATCCCTTGCGCGAGAGCACCCAGCGCACCGTGAGTGGAGGTATGAGAATCACCGCAGACAATGGTCATACCTGGCAGCGTTACCCCCTGCTCAGGTCCTACCACGTGCACAATGCCCTGACGCACGTCGTTAACTTGGAACTCAAGAATGTCAAAATCGCGACAATTATCGTCCAGTGTTTGAACCTGCAACCGGGAAATAGGGTCTATGATCCCGGCAATGCCGCCGCTGCGTTCGTGCAGCTCTGTCGGTACGTTATGGTCGGGAACAGCAAAGTTTGCATCAACACGCCAAGGCTGACGACCCGCAATACGCAAGCCTTCGAACGCCTGCGGCGACGTTACCTCGTGAATTAACTGTCGATCAATGTAGATCAGCCCGCAATCGTTATCGCGCTCCTCTACCAGATGGCTATGCCACAATTTGTCATAAAGCGTCTGTCCACTCATAGGAACCTCATCGATCGGTTAGCAAAACTGCATGTATCACCGCGTAATTATGTACTTGATTTTTACATAACTCAAATTTATTATTTTCATAATATCGATTCCCAATAGGAATATAAGTTATGGATACTCAAAACCTGAGAGCCTTTCTGCTCGTTGCTGAAAGTGGATCGTTCTCCGAAGCGGCGAAGAAATTACACCTGACACAGCCCGCAGTCAGTAAACGGGTAGCGCAGCTAGAAGCGCAATTAAACGTCAGCCTGTTCGATCGCATTGGAAGAAGAATCAGTATTACCGAAGCGGGCGAGGCACTGCTTCCACACGCGCGGGCAGTGCACCTTGAACTACAGGCCGCACAGCAGTCAGTGCGCGATCTCGCTGGCGAAGTACGCGGCCGACTGCGTCTCGCAACCAGTCACCATATTGGTTTGCATCGACTACCACCCTTGCTGAGTTTTTTCAGCAAGGCCTATCCAGCCGTACAACTGGATATTGATTTTATGGACTCTGAACAGGCCTATAAATTGACACTGCAGGGAGAGATAGAACTGGCCGTCGTTACGCTGGCACCGTCGCCTGTGATCAACGTTATTACTCGGCCAATTTGGCTGGACCCACTGGACTTCATGGTGCAGGAGGGCACGCAATTGACCCAAAAAAAAACGCTCGGATTAAAGGAACTGAGCCAGCACCCGGCGATCCTGCCTGCACTCAACACCTATACCGGGCAAATTGTGAAAAGTCTGTTTGAGCAGCGCAATTTGCCAATGCAGATTGCGATCACAACCAACTATCTGGAGACCATCAGGATGATGGCATCGGTGGGGCTTGGCTGGACCGTATTGCCACGCAGTATGCGCGATCCCTCTTTGGCAACATTACCGATTCGCGATGCGCGTATTGAGAGAACGCTTGGGGCTATTCATCATGAAGGACGCAGCCTCTCTCGGGCGGCACAGGCGTTTATAGAAGCACTAGAATCATTCGAAGGCGGGGTAAAGGACTAGTCCTCTTCCTGCCGCTTTAGCAAACCATCACCGCGGCGTCCGTCCTTCCACATACCCTGGTGATCCGGAAAATAGACGGTGGCGCTGAAGCGCGCCACGGCACCTGCCCTGTTATAAATTCCGCCACTGGAAAATCCGAAGCGACGCTTTACGCTCACATGCTCCGCCTTCGCCTGCAACCATTCTCCCTGACGTGCAGACGCAATAAAATCAATGCTGAGATGAATCGTAGGGCTCCCAGCCGCAACGCCGTGTGCCAGATTGGCACTGGTAGCTGCCGTTATATCGGCCAGCGTCATCAGTACTCCACCGTGACAAGTACCCATGGTATTGCTGTGTTGCGTGCCCACCACAAGACCAAAAATTGCACTGCCGCCTTCAACTTTACGATAGACCGGCTGCAACGTATCGATATACCCTAATCCTTGCGGCACAAGCTCAAAGCCTGGCGGCGCTGTCTCTATCATTTTCTCTGTCACCTGAAACGCCCTTCTAAAATATACCCATCGACAAACCTGCCGCAAATGCCTGACCCAACTCGCCACTTGCAAGCTCATGTGCCGGACAGAATTTCCCACGCAATATAAGCGGCGCTGCCGCCGCAGGAAATGGATAGCCCGATAGAATTCGCTCAGTCTGGCGCTGGGCGCCCCGTCCATCGTTACCGGCACTGATAAGCAGCGCATAGGGTAATACCAACTCCCGAGCTATCGCAGGATAAAACGTACGGTCTAAAAAATCTTTCATGGTACCGCACAGTGCTCCCGAGTTTTCGGCCATAACCAACAATACGCCGTCCGCTCGCTCTAGGTCAGCAGCCCCTGCATCCCACGCACGCATTGCGACAATCGCGATACCGGCTTCACGCCGTGCGCCTCGCCAGGCTGCGTTCGCCAGCTGCGCACAGGTGCCACTCTGGCTGTGATAAACAATCAACAGAGATTTCATAATATGATGCTATGCAGACCCGACAGCGCGATTTGAACACAGCCCTCATCCTGTGTCATGTCTGCGTGGCCCGCGCCACTCGAGGAAACAGGCGCCGCGACGGCCGCACCCGCTTAAAACACTATCGCAATACGGTGTGCAGAAAGGAGTTATCCACAAGATATTCTGTGGATAACATTGGGGACAGAGACAGTTCTACCCCCCCTAAAAAAGTCTCTGCGGACACTCAATACCGCAGTGATGCCGAAACGAAAAGTCATATTTTTCATTTATAATCATAAACTTATGATTTTTTTATAGCTTCGCAGGCGCAACAGGACTAGATTACAGAATATTAAATCCAATTTGTGGATATCGTTGAGCAGGAAAATTTAGCCACTGCAAGCGTCAAACGCCTTTATTTATGACTGATTAACCAGCAGCAATGTATTTTGCGCTTACGCTGGTAGTCTGGTGGCAGAGTTTTGGCAGTGATATCTTCGCAGCGAAACTCCTCCTGTAACGACGCATCCAAGACAAAACCGCGTCGATTATTGGAGAAATACAGCTTCCCTTCATCTCGTAATACTCCCATGGTCAGGCGCACGAGTTGCGGGTGATCGCGCTGCACATCGAAGCTCTGTGTCATCGCCTTTGAATTGGAAAACGACGGCGGGTCAAGCAGAATTAGATCGTAACGACTACGTGCCCGCGCCAGCCAAGATTGGCAATCTTCACGGGTCACCGTATTGCGGCGCTCATCGAGCTGGTTAACCGCCAAGTTTTTACCCAACCAGGTAAGGTACGTTTTCGACAGGTCGATGCTCGTCGTGGACTGCGCCCCGCCGAGAGCGGCATGCACCGTTACACTGCCTGTATAACAAAACAGATTGAGAAAATCCTTACCCGCGGCTTCCTGACCAATGCGTAATCGCAACGGACGATGATCGAGGAATAGACCGGTATCGAGATAATCACTGAGGTTCACCAGCAGTTTTGCCTGCCCTTCTGTGACCGTCAGCAATTCACCTTGGCTATCCTGCTTAGTGTACTGTTCTGTTCCGCGCTGACGACTACGCTGCTTGTAGATAATTTTTTCTGCAGCAACGCCTAGTGCTGCGGGCAGCGCAGAGCGAATCTCATCTAAACGGCGCTCAGCGGCTTCGACCGAAACGTTTTTAGGTGCCTGATATTCAGCGACGTGAACATACTCACCATAAATATCCACTGCCACAGAATACTCCGGCATATCAGCATCGTAGACACGATAGCACTCAACTTGCTCGCGCTTTACCCAGGAAGACAATCGCTTGCGGTTTTTAACAACACGATTCGCAAACATCGTTGCACCCTCGGTGAGGGGAGGCGGTGATGCATCAACATCAACATCTACCTGACCTCTCCCCATCTCGCGCAGCTCATTAGCACTCAGATCAAACAGCAACAAACTGGTAGCCATCGCGCCGTTGTAGAGCGCATAGCGTTTATAACTGCGCAGGCCCGTTGCTCTGCCTAGATCGAGGTCCGAGGTCAACACGGCGGCTTGCCAACCCGGGAACTGGGTTAGCATGGCCTCACCCAACTGCCGGTAAAGCCCCCCAAGTTGCTCTTTATCGCCGATGCGTTCACCGTAAGGTGGATTGCACACCAGTAAGCCAATCGGCAATGGTCGGTGGGTGGGTTTGGTCAGTTCAGAGACAGGCTTGCAACTCACTCGAACAACACTCTCAAGTCCAACCCGCGCAATGTTTTCCTGCGCGCGACGAATCACCGCAGGATCCCAGTCGTAGCCGCGAAATTCTGGTAACTGTGCTGCCCTGCCCCGCTCGGCCCGACTTTTTGCGTCGCTAATAATCGCCCTCCACTGAGGGGCATCATGCATTAAAAGATGTTCAAATCCGAAGCCTTTGCGTCCTAGGCCCGGGGCAATATCAGCCGACATCATAGCCCCCTCGAGCAACAAAGTTGCCGAACCGCACATAGGATCGATAAGCCCACCACCACGCGCGGCGATACCCGGCCAGTCGGCGCGCAATAATACTGCCGCCGCCAGATTCTCCTTCAGCGGAGCAACACCCGATTGTAGACGGTACCCGCGTTGATGCAGGCTGCCGCCAGAAAGGTCAATTGAAAGGTGGGCGCGATCGCGCACCAAACGTACATTCAGCCGCACATCAGGGTTCGCTCGGTCCACTGAAGGCCGCGGTGCGCCTGCGGCCACAAACCAATCAACAATCGCATCTTTGCTGCGCTGGGCCCCAAACTGCGTATTGCGAATGTTGCGATTTTCTCCGGAGAAATCAATGGCGATGGTTTTGTTTGAATCAAACACCCCACCCCACTTAATGTCCTTCATGCCCTGATAAAAAATGTCCCCATCCGTGGCATCCAATTGCGCCAGCGGCCAAAGAATTCGGTTAGCCAGACGCGACCAGAGACAGGCCCGATATGCCAGCGCGCGCGGACCTGTAAAATAGACGCCCGCTACTGTCTCTCGCGTACTGTCGGCTCCAAGAGACCCCAGTTCAAGCATCAGGAGTGACTCCAAACCCTTGGGGCATGTGGCAAACCAGGAATGACTATCAACGTTACTCACGAGTACCCAATCAATGTGTTATCAAACGGAGGCTAACGATTTCGTCGCAATGTGTGGCTAACGCCGCGGTAGTCTCGCGTGCGCTTCTAGCGGTCAGATGCACAGCATAGCAGACGTTATGACGCAGGAACCAAGCCTGTCTCCAGCGTAAAGATGCGCTGTAAAATGTCGCGCCACTCCGAATACTGGGAATCCAATGTGCCGCTAAGTTCAAAGACGGCACCACTAACGTCCATCACCGTAGGTGTGACCTCATTATTAAAGCCCAGCGCTAATTCATCGAGATCCTGCTCGTGAATCTTGGACCATTTGTACGTGTTATAACTTTGCTCAAGTGCCGCAAAAGACCCCCGACGGCCCTGACTGCTTCTGCTCGCTACGCGCTGCTGGTATTCGCCCTGGTAAAGCGCTTGCTCCGCGCTGTACTGGCGCCACAGATTGTAGGTCGGAGCCATCTGCTCACTGAGATGCTCATACTGTTCATCAACCGTATCGATGAACAGGTATTCCTGATTTCTGATTCGAACAACGCGAGCCAACATAGGATCACCCTCTGCCGGAAAGCGCATTAGCAGATACTGTCCCTCCGGCTTTTGCGTTAAATACGATCCGAAAACTGTAGGCGCCAATTGAATCGCATATCGCATAAGAGCAACGTCTTGTATCGTCGCTAACTGCTTTGCGCTTTTTTGTCGGCGCGCTGCTGCGAGGTCATCGGCGATTTGCTGGTAGAGTCCAAGATAGGGGTCTCCTGGCACTCTAACGGGATAATCTGTGGATCGTGTCGAGCCAGAATAGACCCGGTTCAACCATTCCACGCCGCTTGCATCACGGGCAGTGATTCGCAGCTGAAGACGCAGGCCATCGGAGTGCAATATGGTGCCATTAACCAAAAGCTCTGACGAATCGAGCACCTCCGGCAGCACCCGTACAACGCCCCAATCGCCCGACTCAATAAGCACCTGCCGTAATACGACCGGCATGTACTTGGCCTCAGCCTTACGAATTTCCGGAAAGATACCCCGTTTACTGTGGGTCGATTGATCCGCTGGGATACCTGGATCAAACACTACTAAGCCAACATCAACAAGCGCACCTTGCTGCGTCGGTGCGGCGCTAACAGTCCCGGCCACCACTAATACGAGCGAGCACAACGCCATGCCAACGACGCTTACTACCCGCCGCGCCTGACCAATCACTAACGCGATGCGGTCGTACATACCCTGCCTCTGGTCAACGTTTCTTGACATTGAAAACCACTCTCGCCAGGTTCGAATCGGTTATAGACCCGGTTAAGTGAAAATGGGAAAGACACCTGACTAGACACCACTGTCGTTGCGATGAGCAGTTTTTGCCCTGCAGCACCGATGGTCATTATATGCTGGATGCTCAGGCCCTCGGGCAGTCGCAACTCAAACACCAGCTGATGCCCATTCCAGCCGCAAATTTCGGTGCCAAAAGGTGTCTCCACCTTATGCATTTTACCCGGATAGAATTCACAGGTCAGGGAAAAGTCTTCCTCACGTTCCACACTGATTTTGTGCGTGTCCTGATTGATTTCTAACAGAGGCGATTGTGTGATGAGATCTGCCATTCGGGCGAGCCCAAGGACGGAGGAACCGCTGTTGGGCCCTGCGCTGTTTCTGACCATCATCTCCGCGCCTGCAGGTCGCCGACGTCCCTCGCTCTGAGCACGTCGCTGTGCCTGTCGGTTTAAGTCGCGTGCCATCACATCCAGTTTGTCCTGGGTGCTATCGCTGAGACTGTAATCCATTTCCCATGACCCGCTAAAATTCACCGCTTGCAAATTTTCACGTTGTAATCGCGGCTTCTCCGCTGGGGGACTTGCGCAGCCGGCCAACAGGGCACACGCCATGCTGAAAGCCGCGACAGGAAAAAATTGTATTAGGGATCTACTCATATGGGCGTGGAGTGTACCCTAAGGCATTCCATGTGGGCGAGTGCCCAGTCAATAATGCCCCAAAAAATTACGCTGCTACCCAACCCGGTCACTAAGAGAGGCAGCGGCAGCGCTCCCTACTCATCAGCCCGCTTTGAGGTCCGCAATAATAGACGCCCACATGGCATCCGGCGCGCCGTAGGGTGCATAGATGGCCAGCCGGTCAGCATCCTCACCATATTTCTCAAGCAGCTTACCTGCAATTTCTTCAGGTTTCCCGATCGTGGCGAAGGCCTCTAGAAAGGTCTGATCAATGTAAGAACCCAGTTCGTCCCAGCGTCCTTCTTTCGATAGCCGGTTTAATTCCGGCTGCAAATCGCCATACCCAACCGCCTCCATAGGGGGCCTATAGGCAGGTGTAGAGGCATAAAATCCGAGTAGGCCTTTGACACTTTCCGTGGCCACCGCGCGCGCTTCTTCGGTCTCCCCTGTAATCACAATAGCGTTAATCTGCAGAATAAAATCGCTGCGCTCACGGCCGGATTTAGCCAGCCCTTTATGCACTGCCGGCAGCGCATGGTCAGTGAGAAAACGCATACTGTTAAAGGGGTGAACAATCAACCCATCGGCCACTTCACCTGCCACTTCCGTCATCATTGGGCCCAATGCTCCCAGCAGTACAGGTGGAACGCCACATTCAAGAGGCCCGGGATTAAACATCGGTGTCATTAAAGTGTGACGAAAATATTTGCCATGAAAATCAAGCTTGCTGCCGTTCTGCCAGCAATCAAAAATGGCTTTCAGCGCTTGAATATATTCTCGCATGCGCGCGGCGGGAGGACTAAAGTCCACACCAAATCGTTTTTCGATATGCGGTTTGATTTGCGAGCCGATACCCAATAAAAACTTCCCGTTACTAAATTTTTGCAAATCCCAGGCTTGATAAGCAAGGTGCATCGGATTTCGGGGGAAGGCAACGGCGATACCGGTGGCAATCTCAAGTTCCGGCGCATGTTCCGCCGCCAGCACCAGCGGGTAAAACGGATCTGAACTGCCTTCCAATGTATAAACACCATCATAACCAATCTCTGATAAGCGTCGGGCCTCGCTTACAGCGTCGCCAAGTTGTGCATAGAACGGACCATCGATTTTCATGCTGAGTTCACCTGAAAGAGTCATATTGGCGGATTACACGGGCTGCAAACTTACACTACTCATGCTGCTTGACCAAATGCCACCTGCAATAGAGCCTCGCAATATAGCAGCGGTTCAGCATACTGAACAGGCGAAGCTAGGAAGTGGGATAGACTAGCGCGCTGAGCATTCAATCCACTATTACAGAGGCAACACGTTAATGCCATCGACCATGAAAATCGGCATCTGCTTACCCTATATGAAAGCGGGTCTGAACCGCGAAGACTACCTCGCTTGGTTCAAGGCAATCGACGACGGCCCATTCCACGCCGTCTCCTGCGGCGAGCGGGTTCATGGGCCGACTTTTGACATGCGGGTAGTATTGGCAGCGGCGGCTATGGCCACGACTCGAATCGAGATCACTCCCACCCTCTATGTACTGCCTATGCACAATGCCACTCGCGTCGCCAAGGAGCTGGCCACACTGGATATACTCTCAGGGGGCAGGGTAAAAAATATTTCGGTTGGCTATGGCGGGCGAAAAAAGGACTACGAGGCCGTCGGCGCTAAATTCCACGGGCGCTATGGCAGAATGGACCGTCAGGTCGAAGAAATGCGTGCCGTATGGCGTGGCGATGAGATTGTAGACGGTGGAGGCATGATAGGCCCCACCCCGACATGGACTAAAAAACCTCGCATGCTGGCCGGCGCGATGGGACCCAAGAGTATTGAGCGCTGCGCGCAGTGGGCCGACGGCCTGTATGCTTGGTCAGGCAACGGTGAGGAACACGAATTAAGCCGCACCTTCGGCATGGCCGATGCCGCTTGGACCCGCGCAGGTCGCGAACAAACGCCCTATCGTATGGGTGGATTTTGGTACACGTTAGCTGAAAATGGCCAGCAGAAGCTCTATGATTATGTGTATGAGTACTTGTCAATCTCCGGGCCAGAAATCGCCACTATGATGGCGGAATCTGTGCACCGCAGCTCCGCCGACAGCGTGCTTGCCGGGCTGGATAACGCCGAGGCAGCGGGTTGCGAAGAGCTGTTTATGGTACCCGCCACAGCAGACCTGTGTGAGGTGGAGCTCCTCAGTGAACTCCTGGCACGACGCTAACCAGTGCCTATGCCTGTTCCCGCAGCGCTAACGCGCGGTCTAGACCGCTCTTAAGCAAGGCTGGCAGATGGTTCAGGCAGCTCACACAGTGCAGCGCAGCCTCGCAGCCAGTATCACACCCACAAATACACACAATTTCTCTAGCCCGCTTAAGCTTGGCGAGAAAATCTGCTACCGTTTCGCCCTAGTTTTTTCCATGGAGCATGCCCGTAATGACCAGCAGTTTTTTTCCACCCCAGCGCACCCTAATGGGCCCGGGGCCTTCCGATGTGTCTTCTCGCGTACTCGGGGCATTGGCTAGGCCTACCATTGGGCATCTCGACCCACTGTTTCTGCAACTGATGGACGAGATAAAAAGCCTGTTGCAGTTCGCCTTTCAGACCAATAACGCACTGACTCTGACGATGTCCGCACCCGGTTCAGCCGGCATGGAGGCGTGCTTTGTGAATCTGGTTTCGCCGGGAGACAAAGTCATTGTTTGCCAGAACGGCGTCTTCGGCGGGCGCATGAAGGAGAACGTGGAGCGCTGCGGCGGCACCGCCATCATGGTAGAAGATAACTGGGGTGACCCCGTCACCCTAACCAAGGTTGAAGCCGCTTTCGATGACCATCCCGATGCTGCCATCCTGGCTTTTGTCCACGCAGAAACATCGACCGGCGTCGCCAGTAATGCGGCATCGCTTTGCGCTCTGGCTGCACGGCACGATGCACTGTCGATTGTTGATGCCGTCACGTCCCTCGGCGGCATTGAAGTATTAGTGGATCAGTGGGGCGTCGACGCGATGTATTCCGGCACACAAAAATGCCTTTCGTGTGTGCCGGGACTCTCTCCCATCACTTTCAGCGAGAAGGCCGCGCAGCGGATTAAAAATCGACAACACAAGGTACAGAGTTGGTTTCTCGATATGCAGCTGATCATGGGTTATTGGGGTGGCGAAAACAAACGCGCCTATCACCATACTGCACCCGTCAATAACCTTTATGCACTGCATGAATCATTACTGATACTCAAAGAAGAAGGACTCGCGGCGACACAGGCTCGCCACTGGCTCAACCATCGCGCTCTCGTGGCAGGGCTGGAAGCGATGGGGCTGTCTATGGCTGTTGCGCCCAATTATCGTCTGCCTCAGCTCAACTCAGTGATCATACCTGAAGGCGTGGATGACGCCGCTCTGCGCGCTGCACTGCTGAACGAATTTGATCTTGAAATTGGCGCAGGACTGGGCGGCCTAGCCGGAAAAACTTGGCGTATTGGGCTGATGGGGTTTGCCAGCAATGAACGCAATGTGGTGTTTTGCCTCAGCGCAATGGAAACTATTCTGCAGCGCCAGCAGGCCCCCATCATTAGCGGAGAAGCACTTCGGGCAGCCCGCTTGGTGTTTGACGGCGCATAAAATGGCGGAGCACTATGGCGCGCTTAGCATCTTCCAAAGCTGCGCTGTTTTTCCCGTATCTGAATCTCGGTGTGTTCGATAGATGACGTGCTCGTTGTCTTTGGCTTGCGGGTCCAATTGAATACTCCATAGCGGCGCCACTTCATTGGGAAGCATTGAGTAGCGAATATCAATAACCCGATCATTGAATTCGGGGGAACGTGCAAGGTAGTCATTGCTGAACCAGCGAAAACGCTCGACATCTCGCGCCTGTTGCGAATCTTGGCTCAGCCAGGGTAGATCTCGTTGTATGTCGAGCTTCTCCACCGATGTACCGTAGAACACACGCGGCGCGAGTCCGGCTCGAACAGCGTCGACATAAAAGTGGCCATCGGTTTCATAGACTACCTTCCACACTAGAATGTTGGCAAAACTGGGTTTGGCCTCAAGTCGCGTGGGTGTATGCCCCCGCTGGGACGCCAAGGCATAACCCATACTCATCGCCTCGTTACGCTGCCATAACCCGAGAGCCATGTAACCAAGAGCCCACACTAACGCAAGGCGCGCGAACAGAGGTGTTAGTCGCCTCGCCGACAGCAGCACCCCAATCAGAATTGGAATGGTAAACAGTGGATCGATAATAGAAATCGTATTCCACGCAATCCGCGCATCGCTAAAAGGCCAGAACAGCATGGTGCCATATGTCGTGCAGGCATCCAGCAAGGCGTGGGTCGCATACCCCAAGGTACAAAACAGCCACGTCTGACGAAAGGACAAGCCACGTCGGCGCCCAATAATAAAGTGCAACACCACAGCACAGATCAGACCGCCGAAAGGCACAAACAGCAGCGAGTGGGTAAATTGCCGATGATACTCAAGAAACAACAGTGGGTCTGTTGAGGAGCGAATCAGCACATCCAGATCTGCGGCCATTCCAGACAGAAATCCAAGCAATCCAGCACTAGCAGCGTAACGACCAGAGACGCTTGCCTGCGGTAAAGACGCCCCTAGAACTCCCTGAGTCAATGGGTCCATCAGATCGCTCGATACAACGTTTTCACAGCCGCAGGAGGACAATGATTTTTAGTAATGTAGCACCATTGCTGAGCCCATTTTCGACGGCCGAGCCAACGATAGCACACCCCCGAAAGAGCCGACTCTTGAAGATTAATGACACTACCAAAGACACTTTTTTTACCCATACAAGCAAGCTCTCTAATGTTCAATAACGGTATTTTTAATGCATCGTGGCCTGCCGCCGGCGACCGCTTCAGACGCACCTGCTAGTCGATATCGAAGGAGTAATAAAGGTCGAGTGAATTTTCGAGACTACTGACTACTTCCAACCAAATCCGAGAGCGAAAATAAAATCGCGCAGTGAGGACATTAATAGGTTCATAAACACCGACCCCATAGGACAAGTATATCCTCTGCCCAAGATAACCACTAAGCGTCGCTGCAGTATCATTTTCTGAACCTTGCGCACCAAACGTAATGTTGTTCACACCTGGAATACTGTTGAGCTCTGAGAAGAACGCGGATCGGTTCACCACACCACTGGCCAAGGATAAGGCCAAGGCAGCGCCATCACTGCCAACACCGACGTCCATCGCCCTACCCCTGAGCAAATACGACATGGCATTAGGCTGGGACATCACCGGGTCAGAATAAACATCTAACTCAAGGTCTTCCCCTAACGGCCCCTGAACCTGCACACCTACGGTAATATTCCCTGCAGTGATATCGCGCTCAGCACGCAAATCAAGCGTGGGATTGCCAGGAGGCCCAGAAAAGCTCAGTGTGCCGCGTTTGATTTTTAGATGACTCTGATACGCATAAACCTCGCCCCCAATAGTGCGCAAATTTCCAAACAGCTCCAATGGATGCCCGGGGCGTTGTTTCGCAGTGAGGTCTCCACCCAAAGTGGTCTGAAATACACTGCTGGCGACTTTGAGTTCGTCCTTTATCGCGATCTTCAGATTCATCCTGGTTTTGAAAGGCAGCTCTTCCTGAAGCACATTCCCGGCATAATCAACCTCTACCACTGACCCTGAAATGGAAACACTGTCTTGCGGTAGCTCCTCAAGTTGGACTGAACCTTTATGCACGATGATGTCGCCTGTGATAGCCAAAAGGTCGCGTCCCAAGCGCAACTGAAGACTCTCCGACACCTGTAACTGGGCAGACGGCGGATACAAAATAGTATTTTTATGCCCATCCACCGATAAAACCAACCTCAGACGGGGGCGTGTTTTGAGCTCGCCGGCAAGCGTCAGTTCGCCGCCGCCGAGCAACCCAGATCCTTGTATCTTTGCGCTATCACCGCGCACATCAAAAGTCAGATCCAAACGATCAAGTTCGGTAGGGTTGTCCGCCAACAGCAAACCCCCGTTTGACAGCGACAGGCTTCCATAGCTCATGGGTTGGTCTACCGTCCCTGACAGCGAAAGCTCGCCGGTCACCTCACCCAGCAGAGTAGACACTGCAGGGATGAATCGTGTAAAGGTGGTTAACTGAAGACGATCAAAACGCACTGAACCCGCAAGCGCTGTATTTCTGCCCGCGGGCAATTGCAGTTTCACGTCGGCAATCTCGCGTCCTTCGTGCTGCAGGCCCAAGTCCAGCTGGAGGCCATCGCTATCGTAGGTAAAGCTCGCGGCACCCGCCTCCCAGCCAAGAATAGCGTTTTGCTGTTCGGGAATTTCCTGAGTGACGGTAATATCCCGCGCCTGTGCTTGGCCCGCGGCAACAATGTCACCGTCTTGACCCCAACTGGTCTCAACCTGCAATTCCATCGCGCCTTGCATAGCCAAGTCTGAAGACAACAGACCCGCAAAGAGCTTTATATCACCTGACATGTCAACACTGCCCCGGCCGCGTGTCCCCAGTAACCATTGGTCAGAACAGAGATTTGCGTACTGGTTCCGCCAGCAGTGCGCGTCTAACGCCAATTGCTCCGTCGCGTCCGACCACACTAATTGCACAGGGTCTGACAGCTGCCACAGGCCAATGGCGGTTTGCAGTTGCGTAGGCTTCAGGGTGCCCTGCCACAGCTCTCCCTTTCGGGTTCCCGCCAACACCAACTCTCCCCCAAAGTCGCCCGCGCTGAGAACGGACACTGACTGTTGCGTAGCATCTCCGCGCGCCGACAACGACATTGAACTGAGCTCGACATCACCGAACGCAACATCAGCCAGAGCAACGTCAAGACTAAACGGCTGGTTTGCATCTAGCCGGTATTCACCGGCCGCCGCTCCCGTCTGCAGCGTTAGCCCACGCCAGACAATATTTTGTCCCTCTGCCGACAGCTGAAACTGTTTCGCATCGGTTGAAATCAACGCCTCCAACTGCACCTGTCCCCGGTCGCCGGACTGCCACCGGCCGATGTCATCGATGGACACTTTAAGGCGACCCACATCGTCTACTGCGCCCCCTGACCGCAGCGACACGTTAGCGCCGTTTAATTCGACGTCGAGCTCACTGTGGAGTAACCGCATTTCACTATTGATCCCTGCGAAGCCACTAATGTAAGCGGGCAAACCATTAATGGCACCGTCTAACTGCGCGTCTCGAACGCTAACCTCCCAGTGTCCGGCACGCATTTCACCCGAGAACTGCACAATACCGGCCACGCGACCCTCCACCACCTCGATCACATTCGGCAAATCGACACCGTCGGACTGTAATTGTATTGACCATGTAACGGCGTCCGCGTCCGCCACCACCACTTCACCGCTGGCATGCAGTGCATTCTCTGCGGTGCCATCGAGTATCGACAGCTGGCGAATAAAAACCGTCCCTGCCTCATGCTCGCCCTCTAACGACACCGCCAAAACGTCATAACCCTTTCCGGCGGCGACGGCCTGCATTGCAAACTTCTGGCTAGACGCAGTGCCACTGACGGATGCCACTACAGGGAACGTCAATTCAACCTCAGGAAAAAAATCCGGCACGCCGTCTAAGGCCGCTAGACTCAAAGCGCCATTTGATGTCGCGGTAAGCGTTGCGCTAAACGGCAGCTCGGCGCCTAGCACATCGACCTCTGCATCCACTACGGTCTTAATATCACCTGCGAAGGTGAGCTGCATTGCCAGTGATGCCAGATTTCCCTGGACGTCTAATGTGAGTCTTTGGCCGAACAACTCCGGGCGAATGGATGGCTGTGCAAGATCGATATTTGCACTGGCATGCACAGGCCAATCAGCTTCAAACGCCAGTTCGCCGTGCAACGTGAGTTCACCAAGATCTCGACTACTAACATCCAATCGAGTCATCTTTAAAACCCGATTCAGCCAGCGCCCCGCCAGTACGATACTGTCCTGCCGGTGTTGGGCGCCATAGAAATCCCAGGAAGGTTCGATCAACGTCAATTCATCAACTAACAGCTCAAACGGCAGATCAACACGCGGCAGCACGGTGGGTTCCGTGTCAGCCATGCTTTCATCCGTCGTTTTTTGTAGCATCAGCTGTGGTTCAACTATGATGCCGCTGAACACCTTAATAACGGAATCACTGATCTGCACCCGACCCTGTGTCGATCCCTGTCGCCACTCACCTGCGGACCAATGGACGAGAACGGCATCAGCATCAAGATGTTCTATTTCTAATGCTACAGGGAACGCGATCAACTCAGCGACCTTTTGGTCGTCGAGGTCAGGCTTCGTTTCCAACGCGGGCTCTGAACTTTCCAAAAGTGCAATATCCAGCTTGCTGACCTGCAACTCGCTAAGACAGATGGTGCCCCGCAACAGGCAGATGGGGTCGACCTGCGTCGCTAGTCCTGTCAGCTCAATGTGAATGCCGTCTGCCTCAAGACGTAATTGCTCAAGGTATAATCGGTCGCTTAAACTGCCGCTACCGTAATCAATCTCTATCGGTAAAATCTTCTCTAGGACCTGGAGCAACCTTTGACTTCCCAGCTCCGTAGAAACAGCAAACAACAGTGCTGCCGCGAGCAGCAAAAACAACAACAGCAATCGCACCACAATTTTCAAAATTCAGCCCCTATGGCAAGCACCAGCCGCCAGCTAGGATCATCCTCACTCACACTGTTGGCCAACTCAACTCGAACAGGCCCGACGGGAGTCACATAGTGAACGCCGAAACCAGCGCCGACCTTAGCGTCAAACTCTCCGCTATTAAAGGCATCGCCTGCGTCAACAAAGAGCGCGCCACGCCAGTTAGCTGTAAAATAATACTGGTACTCAAGGCTGCCTATGACCAATCGATCGCCACCCACAACAAACGTCTTTGTATCACCGTTTGGCTCTACCACCGTTAGTTCATCACCCAGCGATTGATAGGAATAGCCGCGTATGCTCTGGCTGCCACCTGCAAAAAAAGCGAGCGACGGCGCAAGATCTCGCCTGTCACCATTCGCTATTTTCACTCGCCCCAAGTCAAGCCGGGTGACCACGCGGTTGCGCGGCACAGGCGTCATGACATAGCGTAGTGCTGCGGTGACACGCACCAGATCTAAATCAGAGCCCAGTTCATCACTAGCGCCCTCCACCGTATACAGCTGACTGAATCCCTCTTCAGGATCCACGATCGATCCCCTATGGGTTCTGCGGGAAACAGAACCCCCAAATAACAGATAGTCATTTGAGGGGCTATAGCCGCCAATATCCCAAGACTCGTTGAGCTCGCGCAGTGAATACCCGTATATCCAATTACGAGTTTTTGTTTCTCGCTTTACACCCAGCTCATTTTGGCGGCTGTCGATATCACCAAACTCGTTCTCTTCAACTCTCGCCCATAACTGAACAACATCAGTCAGTGGATCCGCAACAGGTATGGAATACGTAAAACGGCCACTGGGATTGATAGGAGAGTATTCCAACCGTGTCTGTTGACTGTGGCCATAACGATTGATTCTCGGCGTCCGCCACGTTAGCGACATGCGCTCCTCTGTGTCGGTACTGTAGCCCAGTCCAACGTCAAAACTATGTCGTTTGGCGCGCTGTAGGTTAACCGCAATTGGAACCTGATCGTCGAGCGAACGTCCACGCTGTGGCAGGACAATAACACTGGAAAAATAGTTAGTTCTTTGCAACCGTGACTGAAATTCTTGCAGTCGAGCCTGATCGAAATAGTCTCCCGGCTGAAACGTTAGCATGGAATCGAACAGGTCATCGTCAATGAGAGTACTGTCGACAACAATCTCACCAAATCGAAGGCGAGGGCCACTGTCATACCAAAGTACGATATCTGCGGTATCGGCTTCAACCTCAACCTCTATCCTGCTAGCTACCATTTCGCCACGCAGATAACCGCGCCGCTGCCCCAGTGATAGCAGATTTTTTCTGAAACTTTCGAACCGCCCATGGTGGAGCACATCACCGGACGCAAAATCGATATCGGAGGTGAGTCGTGTAAAGTTTTCGTCGTTGGCGGCGGCGCCCATTATTTGAATGCTGATATCACGAATGAGCACTGGGTTCCCGGCATTCACTACAATGCGTAGTCGCCATTTGGGCTCGGTACGCTGCACATCAATCTCTATCTCGGGTTTGTAATAGCCCAAGGCCTGAAGAGCACCCTCCACTTTTTCTTTGGCAGAAACCACAAAGTTCAGTCGACTTTGATCTGACTCAGGTGCAGCGCCCAAGTATGCCAGTACATTTTTTTTCTGCTCGCCCTGAAGACCCACAACTGAAAATTCCAATGCTGTGGCAGCATCCGCTACACAAGACATCAGCAACAACATTAATAGGCCGCATCCACGCGCTGCACGCCTCATAAAATAATATTGATCTAGGATGCGGAATTTATCGGCCTAGCGCTGCCCCAGAAGTTGTACCCCGCAACTCTGGGCGTACTAGGAAGGTAGCCCGTCTCCATATCAGAGACCTCAAAGCCGCCTGCAATGAGCAGCTGGGGAATGTCGCGATTTAAATGGCAGCCACCGGCGAATATTTTCCAGAACGGATTGATCCGATTCTGCCATCGATAGACACTCTCATCAGGCGCCCTGCCGTGCTCGCAAAAGATAAGACTTCCCCCCGGTCGCAGAACCCTCGCCATGCCGCGCAAAGCAGTGACAGGGTCGAGAATCGTACACAGAGAAAAAGTGACGACTACCGTATCAACAGCGTCGTCTTCGAGCGGAATAGCCTCTGAGGGCAACCCGATAAATTCAACGGGAAACGCAAGCTGCGAGGCGCGCTCGCCGGCCAAGTCCCACGATTTTTCCGATGGGTCTAAGCCGATGACTCGCTGCACTTTGCTGGCATCATAATACGGCAGATTCAGCCCTGTCCCAATGCCAACTTCTAGCACTGTACCAATGGCACGCGGCACCACTTTTTCGCGCTGCTTCATGATCGGTTTACTTGCGCAAGCGCAGTTAATAAACCGTGGCATTATGTGCCTGTCGTAAAACCCCATTTTAAATTCTCCCGCTGAGACAAGCATTGATTGCACTGTCGCTTCCTATGCTCAGGAAACCTCTTCCACGCGCTCAACAATCGTGGCGTTGGCAGTGCCGCCGCCTTCACAGATAGCCAGTAGTCCATAGCGTTTACCCGTGCGATGTAATTCATGTACAAGAGTCGTCATTAGTTTTGCGCCGGTCCCCCCTAGGGGATGACCCAAAGCTTGAGCGCCACCATTAACATTGAGCTTACTCATATCCGCGCCCAACGCCTTAACCCACGCAAGTGGCACTGAACCAAACGCCTCATTCACTTCAAAAAGATCAATATCATCCAGTCTTAATTTGGCCTTCTCGAGCACCTTTTTCGTGGCCGGAATAGGGCCTTCCAACATGATAACCGGGTCTGAACCAATGACACTCATGGCAACAATTCGAGCAAGCGGTTTGAGGCCAAGTCGCTTACAGGTGGCGCCATTAGCGATCATCACAGCCGCTGCACCATCACAGATCTGCGAAGCATTCGCGGCACTCAAAAGCCCATTTTCCTGCAGAGGCTGCAGGCCCGTAATCGCGCCCAGAGTGGCATCCATCCGAATACCCTCGTCCTGCTCATGCAATTGGGTGGTGCCGTCTTCTAGCTCGACCTGAATTGCGACTATTTCGTCCTTGAATCGCCCTTCTAATGTGGCCCGCTTTGCCTTTACATGGCTGTCGAATGCGAACGCATTGAGCTCGTCCTGTGTCAGGTCATATTTGTGTGCCAGCATTTCTGCGCCAGCGAATTGATTAAATTGCACACCCGGATACCGCTCCGCCATTTTTTTACCATACGGGAGCCCGTGTTCGGCCTTGTAACCGTCAATAATATTCGCGCCAATGGGCACCTGACTCATGCTCTCTACACCGCCAGCGATAACCAAATCCTGGGTGCCCGACAACACGCCCTGTGCAGCGAAGTGCATCGCCTGCTGCCCCGATCCACACTGTCGATCTACCGTGGTTCCCGGCACCACCTCGCCTAAAACAGATGACAGGCAAATGTTGCGTGCGATATTGCTGGATTGGGCGCCGACCTGAGAAACACAGCCGAAGATCAGGTCATCTATTTCTGACACCGCAACGCCGATTTTCGCCACGAGGGCATCCACCACTTCCGCTCCCAGATCTATCGGGTGAATTTTAGACAGCCGTCCATTTTTCTTGCCGCCAGCACTGCGGACTGCCCCTACGATATAAGCATCTGTCACCCTTCACGCTCCCTTCTATTTAACGTCACGTTAACGAACTGGCAAGATTGCGAAGTCAACGCATGACCATCAGTTTTTACCCTGTGCTTCTTTAAGCTCTTTCACATGAAGCACGCCGAAAAGAAATACACTCAGGAGATTCCCGCCTAGGGAGCCTTCTGCCGTCTTGCAGAGCTTGAAAAAAATCGCTGTCTCAATAGCATGCACCACGGCAAGTATCCAAAGTAAGCGCAGAGCCCAAATACCCGCAGAAGTCTCACCCTGCGTTATCGCCAGCCCTGCTAAAACGGCATACAGCACTATCATTACTATTTTGCCTATAGACATCTCTTTATCCTCTTAGTTGGTTTTTATACGCTTGCGGATCGAGACGGTGCATCTCCGATTCAATCCATCTTTCTACTTCGTCCATCAATTCTCCGGCCTCTCTCCCCTCAGCACACACAGGGGCTCCAATGGACACATCGATTGTCCCTGGAATAAGCGAAAAAGAGCGCCGTGGCCAGCAACGAGCTGACGTCACTGCAATGGGCACGACATACGCTCCGGTGGCCACTGCCAGCCGCGTCGCGCCCGCTTTATAGTTACCTTTCTTGCCCCGTTCACCGCGGGTGCCCTCTGGAAACATAATGATCCACTTACCCCGGTCCATCAATACTTCGCCCTGCTCTGCTACTTTAGCCCAAGCGGTAGTGCGCAGCTTACGGTCGATATGAATCATACCGAGCCGACCTATGCACCAGCCAAAAAACGGAATGCGTAACAATTCCTTTTTAAACACATAGGCCAGCGGATGAGAGGTAAAACTCGCGAAAAAAAAGGTCTCCCATGTCGACTGGTGCTTGGGGCAAAGAATAACCCGGCGCATGTCGGCTGCTGCTGGGAGATTCTCTTCGCCCTGCACACGGTATTTCACCCCGCCCACAAGGCGCGCTGCAATGATAACGCCTCTGAGCCAGGGCGCGGCAAACCACCACCACAGTTTTTGATCACTGAGAAAAAGCGAGCAAAACACTAACGTCCCCCCGACGGGGATAACGGAGATAACGATCCAGGTGAACACTAGTACCGATCGAATGGCATTCATTGTCGGGTTCCACAATTTAACTGGTCTACATTAAAGCAGATTGTTGCCCCCGACGAAAACCCAGCACCCCCTTTTTAGCTGTAATAAGGGTAATATTATGCTTTGAATTCTGACGGAATGAAGTGCTATGGCCACTAGACAGCACCCCGGTTTGCATCCTTTAGCGCAAGGAGCGTATGCCTGGCTAGCGCCAACCGGAAACTGGGGATGGAGTAATGCCGGCCTGATCGTCGATGAAGAGGAGTCATTGCTCGTCGATACGCTTTACGACCTCGAGCTGACGGGGGAAATGTTACGCAAAATGCGCGTCGCCGAGCCCGCGACGCATTCGATCGGCACACTCGTCAATACTCACGCGAATGGTGATCACTGTCACGGCAACGAGCTAGTCACGGGTGCCAACATTATCGCATCAGCGGCCTCGGCCCTGGAAATGGGCGAGTTAACGCCTGAAGCGATGGCGGCCATCATGGAGAGCACTCGGGAGCCCGGCCCGTTAAGCGATTATTTCCAGCACTGCTTTGGTCAGTTTCGCTTTGATGGGATCCGCTTTACGCCACCAACGCGCACCTTTAACGGGGCATTAGACCTCAAGATAGGCGATAAACAGGTACACCTGTTAGAAGTTGGCCCGGCGCATACCAAAGGTGACGTGTTGGTACATTCTCCCGCCGACCGAGTCGTGTTCACCGGAGATATTCTGTTTATTGATAGCACCCCACTCATGTGGGAGGGCCCAGCCGCAAACTGGATTAAGGCCTGTCTGCTCATTGAGGCAATGGACGTAGATTTTATTGTACCCGGACACGGCCCGATCACTGACAAACACGGTGTGGCACAGGTTCGGCAGTACCTGCAGTATGTGCATGACCAAGCACGCACTCGGTATGACGCCGGCATGAGCGCATTTGAGGCCGCGAAGGATATTGAGTTGACAGAATACTCCGCGTGGTCTGATCCGGAACGTATCGCGGTCAATGTAGACAGCCTGTACCGCGAGTTTTCAGGGGACCAAGCGAGAACCAACCTGCTTGAATTAATGGGTCAAATGGCGACTCTGGCCGGTTTTGATACCACCGATCCCATATAAGCTCGGGACAGTGGTTGTCCACAACACTGGGCGATACGGATCACGCTGGGCGGTTACCGCCGGCAGATCGTTCTATCAAAGGACCTGTCATTCTCCAGAGACACGGCTATACTAGTGGGTGAGCAAAACCGCGCCGCGCTGGCAACAGGGTCATTGAAAAAGCTAACAACAAAAGCAGACATCAGGGACGAACTGTTCGAGGAGACCCAACGTTTCCTTAAGGACGGCGGCGCTGTTAATGAAATCGCTCAGGGCATCTCTGGCAAGAATCCGGGAGATCCTGCCGTATTTCTTAATCGCACCCTTTTCGCTGAGCCCAAAACACCCCGCACCCCTGTGCCAGAAGTGGTCGCGGCGATTGAAGCGCGCCGTATCCAAAAAATGCGCCACAAGCCGCGATTTAAAAGTCGCACAGCATCTCCACAACGCAAAATAATCTACGACGATTTCGGTGAACCTCTGCGCCGTATCTGGCAAGAAGAATAAATTTTCTCGGCCGCAGCAGCGTCGTCGAAGTCTTCCCTCTACAGCGCCATTAGCGCAGCGTTTTTAGCTGAGAAAACGCCGCGATCTGTTCGAAATACTTGCATCGACGCAATGCAGTGGCTATTTTATCAGGCCAAACCAAAAGGAACCGACACGTGACTGCCGATATCACCCCGTTCACAGTAGCTATCCCATCCTCGGTACTAGAGGATCTAAAACAACGCCTTGAGCATACGCGCTGGCCCGAGAAGGAGACCTGCGAAGACTGGAGTCAGGGCATTCCCCTGCAGTATACCCAAGAGCTGGCACAGTATTGGGCGACAGATTATGACTGGCGACGCTTTGAGACAAAACTCAATAGCTGGCCGCAGTTTATGACCAATATCGAAGACATCGACATTCACTTTATTCACCATAGGAGCCCGCACGAAAATGCTCTTCCCCTTATCATCTCCCATGGATGGCCCGGTTCCATTGTAGAGTTTCACAAAATCATCGACGCACTGGCGAACCCAACGGAACATGGCGGAAGAGCAGAAGACGCTTTTCATGTGGTGGCTCCGTGTTTACCCGGCTACGGATTTTCCGGCAAACCCACCCGCACAGGCACCTCTGTAGAAAAAATTGGCCAGATGTGGGGCCAACTAATGAGCCGATTGGGTTACACCCGCTATGTGGCACAAGGCGGTGACTGGGGCAGCATGGTGACCCAAAGCATGGGGATGACCGAGACTGAGCACTGCGCCGCCATTCACATCAACATGCCGATCGTCGCACCCGACCCAGATACGATGGACAACCTGACCGCACAGGAGCAGGCCGCACTGGTCGACATGGGCGCCTATATGGAGCAAGGGTCGGGCTATTCCAAGCAACAGTCAACCCGGCCCCAGACGCTAGGTTATGGTCTGGCTGACTCTCCCGTCGGGCAGATGGCGTGGGTGGTAGAAAAATTCTATATGTGGACCGACTGTGAAAAGGATGGCACAAAGCATCTAGAAAATGTTCTGACAAAAGATGAACTGCTGGACAATGTCATGATGTATTGGCTAAACAATAGCGCTGCCAGTTCCGGACGTTTGTACTGGGAGAGTTTCGAGAACGCTAATATGGACCCGATTAATATCCCTGTCGGGTGCTCCATCTTCCCTAAGGAGATTTTTCGCGGCAGCCGCCGCTGGGCACAGAAGCGCTTCTCGAACATCATTCACTGGAACGAACTGGAACGCGGCGGGCATTTCGCAGCGCTGGAACAGCCCGGGCTTTTCTTGCAAGAGATACGCAGCTGCTTTAGCACACTGCGCTAATAAGGCTACTGCGTGCAGAGCTCTTCGTTAGTCAGCAGACACTTGCTGAATCGACGTGCGACACGGCTGCCGTCTTCAGTCGGCGCATCAGCTTATGGCTCTTCTATTTTTTGCTGTTCACGCGTAGCCCTTTGCTTGAACAACTCGCCACCACAAACCGTCCAGCGGCCATCAATGATGGACGGCTAGTATTTCTGGTAGATGGTCGCGCCGCCAATTAGAGTGCGCTCCACAACCAGATCACGCATCGCCATAGCATCGTCTAGAGGACTGCCCGACAGCACAATAATATCGGCATATTTTCCCGGCTCCAGCGAACCTCGGTTGTCTTCCTGAAATATCTGCCATGCGGCATCGATCGTCACCGCCCGCAATGCGTCCACCACACTAATTCGTTGCTCGGGCCCCAACACATCACCACCGTAGGTGATGCGGTGCACCTGACTCCACACGGCTTGCAACGGCGACATCGGCGTCACCGGCGTATCGAGATGCGAACTAAAGCGCACGCCATAATCCAGCGCCCATTGAGAGGGGCTCATCACTGCGGCGCGCTCTGGCCCCATGAAGATGTCCCGGTGACGATCTCCCCAATAATACGTGTGGGCAGTAAAAAAGCTCGGCGTAACACCCAGCTCGCGCATTCTGGCTACCTGATCTTGTCTGGCCATCTGAGCATGAATGAGAATCATGCGCGGGTCGTCCACAAGGTGGGCCTCTTGCGCGGCCTCAAAGGCGTCTAAAATATCTTCTATCGATTGGTCACCATTGCCGTGAATGGCCATTTGATAGCCTGCCGCATGAAACGCTTCTACCTGCTCGAATAACTTCTCGCGCGCCACCGACGGATAGCCTCTATAGTCATCATCCCCCTTGTAGGGCGTATAGTAAGGTGCGCTTAAATAGCCCGTAAAGCCCTGTATGCTGCCGTCCGCTACAATCTTAACGGGGCCCATTATCAATTTATCACCACTGTAGTCTTCAGGGTCGTACTTCCCATTCAGCAGTGTTTCGCCAAACTCCTCCGCAAAAGGAAATGCCACCAGTCGCTGTGGAATCACCCCTAACTTGCTGAACCAAGAAAGACCCGTTGCCAAGCGCGCACTGACCCCACCAGATTGCGCGGTGGTCACGCCCATCGCCGAATATTCATTGGCCGCAGCCTTCATCAGCCGATAGGTGTCAATAATGCTGATATCCTGCATCTGATGCATCACCGTCATTCTGGCCGTTTCTTCCAGTAGGCCGTTAGGTTCTTGCGAGCCAGGCCGCCTTCCAATCACGCCACCTTCGGGGTTTGGCGTGGATGCGTTAATACCAACCTGTTCGAGTGCCATGCTGTTGGCCACGAGCATATGCCCTGATACATGCATGGCCACCACCGGATGCTCCATGGAAACGTCATCCAATTCGGCGCGCGTGGGATGGCGCCGTTCCGCCAGCAAAGTATCGTCGTAGCCAAAACCGCTTACCCATTCACCGGGCGCAGCCTTTGCAGCCTGCTTCGTGAGCGCTGTCATCACCTCAGCCATCGTCTCGATATTTCCAATGGGAGGGCTGTTCAGGTCTGCGGCGACAACCCGTAAACCTGAGCCCGGAAAATGACCATGCGCGTCAATAAATCCTGGCAGCAGCGTGCGTCCGCGCAGATCGATAATCTCAGTCTCATTGCCTACCAGCGCCATTATTTCGTCATTGGAGCCAACGGCCTCAATCAGCTCGCCTCTGGTCGACAAAGCCTCAGCCACAGTATTATTAGCGTCCATGGTCAGGACGTTGCCATTGATAAACACCTGATGCGCTGGCGCCTGGGGGGTGCGCAGGGCGATTTTCATCAATACCCCTACACCAAATACCAGCGCGAGCAGCACCGCGAAAACTGTTTTCCAATTCATAAAAAATCTACCGGTTTGATTAGGTTATTTTATCACCGCGCAGGCGCGCGGAAATGGTCAGTTTCAAGCAGCCGTGCCTATTAAAATATTGGCCAGTTGCGCCCGATGCCAGGCCGCATCACCCCACAATAATTGACTGTGTTTTTGCCGCTTGAAATAGACATGGATAAAGCACTCCCAGGTAAAGCCAATACCACCGTGGAACTGCACCGAGCGGCTAGAAGCAAAGGCCGCACATTCGCTGGCTGACGCCTTGGCCATATGCGCGAACTCTGCAGCGCGCGCCGGCTGCGCATCAACCGCACATGCGGCGTTATACACCAGTGACTTACACTGGTCTATCAATATCATTACATCCACCAGTGGATGCTTCACCGCCTGAAAAAATCCCAGAGGGTGCTCAAACTGCTGACGTGTGCCGGCATACTCAACCGTTGCCTGCAACTGCCACTCAGCTGCGCCAGTGATGTCTGCCGCCAGCAGCGTCCAGATGGCGGGCATGGCCTGTGACAGCGCCGCAACACCATCCTCTGACACTGCCTGCGCCTGCACATTCTCAAAGCTGACATGCGCCTGATCACGAGTGAGGTCAACAATGGCGTCAGGCAAAATCGTGACACCTGTGGCATCCGTCGCTACCCAGTAAAGTGACAGTCCCTTTTCGGTGCGTGCACTGACCAGCAGACGATCAGCTTTGCGCGCATCCTGCACAAAGTGAGCCATACCGTTTAACTGACCTTTTGTACTTTGCACACCCGTATCCGCCAAGTCCCAGGAGCCCTCAGCATTGGTAACCGCAAGTGTTGCCGTCATTCCCTCGGCGATGTCAGTCAGCGCCGCCTCACCCGCACTGCCACACGCGGCCAGAACATAAGTCGCGTTAAGAGACCCCAGCAGTGGACAGGGAAAGGCAGCCTTACCCACCTCCTCTACCAATCCCGCTACCGCCACTAGCGGCATACCCAGCCCGCCTGAAGATTCCGGTATCGCCAATGCGGTCCAGCCAAGTTCTACCATCTGCTGCCACAAATCGCGATCCCAAACGCAATCACTCATACGCTCTGGATTATGATCCGAGGCCACCATGCGGTGTAATCGGTCAGTGGTGAAATTATCGGCAAAAAATTTACGAGCAGAATCCTTTAGCAGACCAGCTTCTTCACCAAAACCAAAATTGTCCGGTTGTGTCATGTCCCCTCTCCCTATTTCGATTTCGCCAAGCCAAGCACACGCTCGCCGAGAATATTGCGCTGTACTTCGCTGGTGCCGGCGGCGATGGTCATGCCGTAGGAATTCATGTAGGCCATGGGCCACTGTCCACCAGCCGGAGCGTTGTTATCGCCAAGGTAGAGCGATGCGCTGGCGCCCTCCACTTCCATTGCCGTGGCGCCGATAGCCTGCGCGATTTCGCTGGCCAGCAGCTTATTTTGCAGCAACAGCCGTGCTGGATGATCCTGCAAAGCAGACACCCGCGAGCGGCGCTGGTTTTGTCCTAGACCTGCTTCTCGAATGACCAATTGCATGATGCGATCCCTGATCAACGGATCGTCTGCAGCCGACTTACCATTGCGCAGCGTCGCACGCGCTAACTCAATCAGGTTGGCCGTATTGGTTGAATGGGTCGCCTTGCTCTTCATTCCGCCCGAACGCGGTGTCTGCAACTCTCCTGCGCCACGCTCATGCAACAAGGTGGTCATCGCCACTTGCCAACCCTTGCCCAACTCGTCCAAGCGATAACCATCATCCACTTCAAGGTCTTCAAAAATAACTTCATTAAAACCGGTTTCGCCGGTAATTTTGATCAGGGGCCGCACGGTTACGCCCTTACCCAAGACGGACTTAATAGGCACCACAAAATAAGACAGACCATCATATTTATGCGAGCGATCGGTGCGTAACAGGAGGATCATCCATTCGGCGAAATGCGCCAGAGAGGTCCAAACTTTGTGGCCATTGATAATCCACTTGTCGCCTTTACGCTCAGCAAAGGTCTGTACGCTGGCAAGATCCGAACCGGCGCCGGGCTCGCTAAAACCTTGGCACCAGATATCTTCACCCGAGAACAGCCGCGGTAACAACCGCTCCTTGAGCGCTTCTTGTGCGTGATGAAACACGGTGGGCGCCGCCATGCCTAGCCCGATCACATTAGGCATAAAAGGCGTTCGTGCGCTAATCATTTCATCATTGGCTATACGCTGACAATCGGTGCGTCCTCCGCCTCCGACTGCAACCGGGTAATCACAACCCACGAGGCCCGCGTCATACGCAGACTTTTGCCAGGCCTGCAAATAGGTGAGCTGTTCTTCTGTCATTATTTCCAGCGGCGACAGTGGCAACCGCACCGTCGGCTCCTTCGGTTTGTTATCCGCTAACCACTGCCGGCAATACTGACGAAACTCCGCCTGTTCTGGCGAATCCTGACGGGCACTTTCTGACATATCTTTCTCTCTGGCTTCTCGTTAATAGTGTGGCGGCAGCTCATTGGCTGGATCGCCATCGGGCGTAGGACCGCTGACCTCAGTTTGCTCCAGTTGATGTTGGCGAAGTAACTCCAATTGTCGCCGCATCACTAACATCTCGTGCTGCTGCTGCGCGAGCGCCCGGTCAAGGCTCTGTAATGCGTCTTCCTGAAACGCAAGCTGGCTTTGTAGCTCCAATATTTGTTTTTTCAATAGATCCACGTCTGCTAACATTCCGACTTGCCTCCTAGCATTCCACGTTTGCATGGGCGCGGCCGCCTAATATACTTCTCCCCTCGCCATAAAGACACGATCTGCGCATGAGTAAACAAAAAAATACCCAGAGCCGCCTCGTCTATTCCACGGACGGCGGTCGGCTTTGCCCGCAATGCCTGCGAACGGTAACCAGCTGCGTCTGCGGAAAAGACCGACCGTTGGTCACTGGAGACGGCGTTGTGCGACTGCACCGAGAAACCAAGGGGCGCGGTGGCAAGGCTGTCACCCTGATAAAAGGCCTTCCGCTAGCCGGTGAGGAATTAAAGTCTCTGGCGGGTCAACTGAAGCGAAAATGTGGGGTTGGAGGTGCTATGAAGGACAATATTATCGAAATTCAGGGCGATCAGCGTGAATTCCTCAAAGGAGAATTAGAAAAACTTGGCTACACTGTTAAAATTGCGGGCGGGTAGCAACATACGGTATTTTTTAAGAACTTATCACTTTATACCGACTTTTCAGGCAACGTTAACCTCTTTTTTGACGAAGACTGCGATCATTCTAGCAGCCGATTAGTACTACTTAGGCCTGCTTTCCAAAATAATTGTGAATTATCCACTTCAACTCCTTATTTTTATTGGATTATTTTTTTATTTGTGATAAAAAGTAGCGTAGCAGTAGGGAAAAGAAGCGATGTGGGCACGATCTTCGCTGTGACACCACAATATCCCGGCCGCTTACAAAAACGATAAGACTAAAATAGCTGTAAATGAGGGCGAGTCATCCCTCCGAGGACGTGCGATATGTACCTTAACGCAGACCATCTGAGAGATCAGGTCATTCGACCCGCCCTAGAATATATGGGTGCTTTGACCCCAACTAATGAAGCATTTCTTATCAATACCGCGGTGAATCCGCCTGATGTAGGACTGTTTGCCGCCAAACCTGACGGCCTTGGCATCTTCCATATCACTGCCGCTCAGCACCGTGACCTGTGGGATCGATACTTGGCTTTTAATCCCGATCTGGCCAGCAGAGTCAGAGGACTGGCTAGCCAGCGGGCGTTTCTCAGTGACCCTGACAGTGAGCTGCAAACTAACCTCAGTTATTGCGCTGCGATAGCCTGGCTACTGCAACACCGCGCCGGTGGCGTGCAGGCACGACCCCAGTCTACAGCGGAGGCCAGGGCCTGACACCACCGCACGTCGAACCGTGCCCGGAATCTACTCACGCTAGGCACCTATCGAACCGCAGGGTTTATTGCGCTGCAATGCTTCCCATAGAGGAATATCTTCTGGCCTGTCAATGTCGCCTAAATACGGTAACTGCACCCACGTCATGCCTGATCGCGTCAACGCTAGCCGCGTTTCGCTGTAAACCTGATCACTACCCCAAGATATACCCTCAAAAATCGCGTCTCTGATTTGCCGGGCGCCAATCAATACATAGCCGCCGTCAGTGGCCGGCCCCACCACCACCGGTGCAGCCTGCAACGCCTCAACCGCCTGCTCGAGATAGGACGCATCAATACTCGGACAATCACTCCCCACTAAAATGACGCATTCATAATGCGCCAAACCATGCGCCATCGCGTTCGCCATCCGCTCGCCAAGATCTGAGCCCTGCTGCATTGTCAGTCGAGCAGCACCCATTGCCTTACATTGTTCAAAGAGGGGGTGATCTGTGTCTCCCGCCACCGATAACTCAACAGCACCCAGACCACACTTGAGCAACTGATCGTGCGTCCACAGCGTCAACTGACAATGTAAATCGCAGGCCTCAGAGGCCGAAAGATGCGGCATCATACGGGTTTTGACCTGCCCCTCCTGAGGCGACCGGGCGAACTGGATAAGCAGCAGCGGCTGCCTGTCAGCGGCCATAGTAATAGCGCCATAGCGTGGCAGGCGCCACGCCCACCCAGTAAGCGAGGCGCAGCAGCCACATACGCAGGACCGTTGGCACCACTCCGCCCTCCTCCCAGCGACGACTAGAGGTCAGCACCGGCGCCTGAATAATGCATGGGCTTTGCACGCGACGCAGGCGTTTGCAGTAAGCAACATCTTCCATCAGAGAAATATCGTCAAAGCCCCCGCTTTCATCGAATACGGTTTTTTGAACAAACACCATCTGGTCGCCTGTCGCCACGGCAGTAATACGTGAGCGCTGATTCATAAACCATTCAATAATACGAAACGGCAGCCTCTGACCACTCAAACGTACTCGACAGAAACCCCACGCGGGTTGCTCTACAAGATATGCCTCAAGCGCTGACACGCAGATACTGGGGCAACTGTCGGCGTGTAAAAAAAATACGTACGGCATGCACGCTACCTGACCACCCACATTCATCTGACAAGCCCTACCACTGGCGCTCAACAACAACTGGTCGCACAGAGGGAGCGCCAGTGCCACCGTACGATCGCAACTACCGCCGTCGACTACAATTAATTGGCTGTGCGGATAACGCTGCCGCAGGTCTCGTAGTAAATCGGCGATGACGCCTTCCTCATCGAGTACTGGGATGACAAAACTGACACCGACGCTCATCAGGCGTCCAAAGCGCCGCCACAGCTACTGCCCTGCCCTGCAGCACAGCCGTAGCAATGCTCCCCCGTGATGATCGGTTCGTCCAGCGTCAACGTCGACAATAAATCGCGGATATGGCGGCGTCGATCACTGGCCAACAGCGGCAGGTCCAGCATTTGGTTGAAGTCACAATCGTACAGAAAACCCTGCCAATCAACGCTAATGAGGCGACGACACATCAGCGTCTCCATATTGGATTGACTAAAGTTTTCCCGCAGCAAGTGCATATATTCGGTGTACTGACCTTGTGCCAACAGTACCGACCCAAAACGACTAATGGGCATATTCGTAATCGTCATCAGGTGATTAAAGCGAATACCAAATCGATCTTTCAGCTCGCGTCGGTACTCCGCCTCCAACGCCTCCTGCGGCGGCGGCAACACAGGCCCCACCGGGTTATAGGCCAGATTGAGTATTTGCTCTGCGCCGTAACCGAGCGCATTGAGCTGCTGCAGTGCCTCAATACTCGCATCGTAAACACCTTTGCCACGCTGCGCTTCGACGTTCTCCTGCACATAACACGGCAGCGATGCACAGATTTCCACGTGCTGCTCTGCAAGAAACTCGGCCAGATCTTCCTGACCTGGCTCTAACAATACCGTGAGGTTGCAACGATCGATGACATGCACACCCAGAGCACGTGCTTCGCGCACCAGATATCGAAAATGCGGATTTAACTCTGGCGCGCCCCCAGTGAGGTCGAGCGTCTGGATTGAAGCCCGGTCAAGCAATGCCAGCAGCCCGTCAATGGTTTCTCTGTCCATTTGTTCAGTGCGGTGAGGCCCTGCATTAACATGGCAATGCACGCAGCTGAGATTACATAGGTATCCCAGGTTCACCTGCAGTGTCTCGAGCGAGGCGCGATGAACCGGCGGAAAATCGCTGTGTAATAAAAGTGGACGTGTATCACGCATTAGCGTCGAGCAACCTCTGAAAAAAATATGATTCGAATGGGGTCAACGCAGCAGAACTGCAATCACTCAATAACGAGCCTGTCGCTCAAGGGGAGTGAACAGACGCTGAGTGTCACCCAGCAGATACTGGAACACCACATTATAGGCGAGCACGGCCTGCACGTAATTACGCGTCTCGCGATAAGGAATGGTCTCAATCCAAACTTCAACCGGCACACCTTCGCCTGGCTTACTGCGCCACCGATCTACTCGATGAGGGCCAGCATTGTAAGCGGCCAGGGCGAACACTCTATTACCGCCAAAACGGGCTAACACCTGACGATAATAGGCGCTTCCTAATAGCACATTATGCTCCACCTCAAACAAATCAGCCGGCGTGTGAGGCTGTTTCAGAGATGCCGCCACCTGCTTCGCGGTGGCAGGCATAATCTGCATCAGACCGCGCGCGCCGACAGGAGACTGCGCCCCCGGAAAAAATGCACTCTCGCGACGCGCAATGGACATAAGTTCTGTGCGGGGCACGTCATGCGTCGCGGCGTGCCGCGTAAAAATATCCTGATAAGGCGTAGGAAACCGTTGATCCAACGCATCCCAGACTTTGGCCCTCGTCGCTGCGTCTATCGCCATACGATACCAACCGTTCTGTGTGGCCAGCAATGCGAGATTCTGCTGTTGCGCAAGATCTTCTGTACCTTGTAATAACGTATACCACTCAGAGTGTGCGAGCCTATCCTGCTGTTGAAATTTCAGCTCTTCGATACGCTGTAACGCAGGAAAATCTTGCACCGGACTAGCAGCGTCCATCACTAGCGTTTCATGGTTGAGTGCATACGGCAGCCCAAGCTTGTCTGCTGCAAGAAACCCGTAATAATCCCGCTCGCCCGCCAAACGCTCCAGCGTGAACCTTGCCGCTGCGTCCTCACCCCGCCATTCCTGCACGAACGCTAGCCAGTAAAGCCATACGGTCTCTTCTTTAGCAGCCGTGGAAAGCAGCGACAGGTTGCGCTCCAGCGCTGCCCAGTCTTGCTCCTTGAGCGCCCAACGCAGCCGGATGCCAATGAGCTTGTCATCGCCGAGGCGGGCCAGAGCAACCTCTAGCCAGTCATTGTTGGCGGCAGTGCGTGACAGCAGCGTTTGTCGCGCAATGGCGTACTCCACCTGGTTGACCTGCTCAGGACTGAAGTGTCGCTTAGGCTGTAACTTGACCCAGTCAGACAACGCCTTCTGCGGACTGTACGTGGCCAAGTAGGCCAAGCCACGAACGACAATGTCTGATGAGTAAGGGTTGTCCGCCGGCAACGACATTCGGGTGAGAGACTCGGGATTGGCATACACCGCCCGTAATTTTTTTACCCATGGCTGCAGGGCAGCACTGCCTTTTTTGCCCACAAACCCCATCAAGGCGGGCTGCCGCGCGGCGAACGCATTGAGCATGCGCGTCCAGACAATCTCATCGGTCAATTGCCCGGCAGACTGCCAGGCTTTGAACAATGGATCACATTCCTTCGGCTGAGACTTGCCGTACACCCACAATTCTTGGGCGCCATTCCAAGCCACCTCCTTATTGCCTTGCGCTAGCTGTGCTCTAAAGTAATAACATTTCAGCACAACACTGTTGGGCTCTTCTGGCATGACTTGTAAAAAATCCTGCCAACGCTGCGCGCTACCCGCTTCATGCAGGTATATCGCCAGGAAACGGTTCGGTAGTGGCGTATCGGCGCTGCGCACGAGGAAGGCCTGAGCGTCTGCTGGATCGACCCTGCCCGGCTGACGCGTCAGCTGGAAATAATCCAAATAAATCGCCAAGGGGTAGTCATCCAGCGCAGGACGCAATGTTTCATAGCTCGTCCATTGGCCGCGGTCTATCGCTTGCACAGCCTCCGCATAATCGCTGCGCTGATCAGCCAGGCTCTGGGCAACCACAACAGTGCATTGGGTGGCCATCGCCAGCAGCACACACACCCATGTAAAACGTTTCTTACCCTGACTCGACCGGTACCGCACAAAATCTCCCTGAATCACGCCACTATTTAGGATCACGTCACATGCTGACCCGTGCTCAAACTGACGCTAGAGTGAGGTGGGTACCGCGCAATTGCAATAGATGCATCCGTATTTTCGGTATAGGCGCTGACGGCATCTCACTGTGCCTAGAAAAACAGGCCCAGTGTTGGCAGCTCTATAGCGGCATAGTCCAGCACCACCTCACGGCGGACAATGCAAAATCCATCAGTCTGAGACAATAACGTATCGCGCCGCTGTCCACTGTAAAGAATATTGTCGCTACCGGGGCGCGCGTAATAGAGGTGAAAGTTACTCAACACCGACAACGTGTCGCTACCCTGCGCCATCAACTCAATGTTGCCCACAATACGTCGGGTGCGGGCGGGAGGATTTTCAGACCAAGAATTTATCTTGTAGGCGCGCTCAGCGCGCAACATCAGAAGCATATAACCCTCTTCGCGGTGCGGGCAGCCCATGGAGTCCTCTCCCTCCAACTCATGCTCAATGCTAATCATGTCTTCTTGTCCACGCGCGCGATTGTTGACCTGAACATTGACGCGAGACGGAATGATATACCGCACATCTTCACTGAGCAGCGTTAACCATTGCAGATACTGCCGATTGTCGAGCAGGCGGGCCTCGTGAAAATAAAAACGCTCCAGCTGCCTCTGCTGCTCCGGACTGACCTCCACCGACAGTGTGCTCATAGTGAACCCTCCACCGCCTGCAGATCATTTTTCCATCGTGTAAAAAAGTGCCGCGCATAAAACTCATTCGCTGTCACGCTGACCAAACCGGGCATATCGGGATGGGGCTTTTCTTCACCAAGTCCCAACCCATAGTAATAAGGACGGTCATCAGCAAAGTCGATATTGCTGCCCAAAAACTGCTGCGCCCACACCTCCGAATCTTCCTGCTCCAGTATTCCCGCAGGACCAAAAAAGGAACTGTAATTGGTGCGCAGAATTTTCTTGATGTTGTCCGGCGCATCAGCTGGCACCACTGCCCACGACCAGTATTCCACTTTGCCTGGACCTCGCGGATGAGACACCTTGAACGACGTGTTGGACCAAAGGAACGACAGATTAGGATAGATGCCATACGTCAGCCCCTTCATACGTGCACGTAAATCTCCGACGCGTTCACGAGCCTGAGCTTGAATTTCCCGCAGGTAATTCTGCACTTCGCCGCCGCCAAAGATTGCGCCCACCGCCTCCATACCCCATGCGACGTCGTCGACTGGCGTGTTCTCCGGCATCAAACGAAAGGTGGCGCCATGCCCTGGCGTGGTAACCACGCTGTGACCCAGCTTTTCGATCAGCTGCTGCGCCTCAGCAGGGATAATGGCACTGTGCAGACACGCACCATGGTTCACATCCCCCAGCTGATTCTCCACGGGGAGTTTCCAATTAGCATTAATTACCCACCGATGAGGCGCGCCCATAAATTCTATGCCGGCAGGAAAGCGGTCGAAAAACGCATCCAGATAAAAACGCATATCCCCCAGGTAGTCGTCCAAGGAAATAATCGCTTCATCGAAGCTACCAAAAATCATGCCCCGCCAAGACTCAACTCGCGGCACCCGTTTTAGTCCCAGTTGAGTCTTGTCCGGTTTGCGGACGACTTCGCTCTCCTGTGGAATTGTCATCAGGTTCCCTTCCACCGAATAAGACCAGTTGTGATAGGGACACACGAAGCGTTTGGTATTGCCATGATCAGCGCGACAAACGGGCAATCCTCGATGGCTGCAGCTATTAATATTTGCGTAAATATCACCGTCCTGACCGCGGGAGAGAATTATGGGCGTCTCACACATGAAGGCCTGCACGAAATCACCTGGCGCCCGAATCTGCGATTCATGGCCGAGAAAAAGCCACGATTTTCCGAAGATACCGCGCTTCTCCAGCGCGTAAACGTCTTTATCAGACCAGCAGCGCCGACTGATTAAGGAGGCATCCTCATTCACCAAATCACGGATAGTTAGACCCACAGCGACCTCCATATATTATCAGTTAGTCATATTTTTCCAGTATAAACGGCCTCAGATCGAAACTTGAAGGAGTTTGTGGTAGTTTTTGCCTAATATTTAGCAAATATATGATCATTTATGGCATTGAACAGCATCGAACCAACCGCTAAAACAAAGGGTGAACGCACCGCCGGCCGCATTATGGACATAGCGGAACATCTCTTCGCCGCACAGGGGTACGACGGGACTAGTTTGCGCCAGATTGCTGAGAGAGCGCAAATAAAGCAACCCGGACTCTACAACCATTTTGCAAGCAAAGAAGCGCTCTATGAAGCAGTATTGTTTAGGGCGCTGAACCCAATGACGCTAGCCCTGTCGAGACACATTAACCATGCGTCAACGCTCCGGGAGTACACAGACCTGCCCGCTATTATTACAGACATACTATTAGAGCACCCGCCAATGGCCGTATTGTTCCAGCGAGCCATGCAGGGAGATAGTTCCTCCGCAGGCAATCAACTGGTGAACACTTGGCTGAATAAATTATTGAATCAGGGCATGATAAGCCTGCAGGCGTTTGACGGTATCACAACGACTGAAACCGAAAAATCCAACTCGCAGAGCCGCGCCGCACTTGCTATCAAACTCATCGCCATGTTCAATCTAACGACTGGGTACTTCTTATCGCAACGGGCGTTTACCTCCCTTGCCCAAGGCGACTTATTAGATCCCGATAATATTGCCAGGCAAAAACGACTACTACACAACGTTATCAGAACGATGTTAAGCACCTAAGACGCGACACACTACGCAAAAATACAGCAGCCACTACTGGCCGCAAACAGTCAGACCAGATACCCTACTGTTATCCAGTAATGTCGCTGAACATTGCCTAAAAAAGAGTTTCATCATGACTGAACCAAACGCCTATAAACGCCCCACACTGGGCACCCCGTGGGCGCAATCAGGGCGGCAACCTCGCATCGCAATCGTTGGTGCAGGCATGTCCGGTATCGCCGCCGTCGTGAAGCTACAAAAAGCTGGTTACACTGATGTCACCGTGTATGAAAAAACCGAAAAAGTCGGTGGGACATGGCGCGAAAATACTTATCCAGGGCTCTCTTGCGATGTACCTTCACGATGGTACAGCTTTTACTTTGCACTCAAGGCCGACTGGGCGCATCGCTACTCTTACGGTGCAGATATTCAAGCTTACCTAGAGCAAGTCGCCACAGATTTTAACGTGACGGAAAAAGTGATATTTAACACCGCCGTGGCCGAACTCACCTACGATGCACCCTGCTGGCATTTAGTAACCTCTGACGGCACGCAGGAAATATTCGATGTCGTCATCTCGGCAACGGGCATCCTACACCAGCCAAACTATCCGGACATCAACGGACTCGACCGTTTTCGTGGCGCCTGTTTCCACACAGCACGCTGGGATCACTCCACAAAATTAAAAGGTCAACGCGTTGGCATCATTGGCACCGGCTCTACCGCCTGCCAGATCGTCGGTGCTATCACCGATCAGGTAAGCGAAATGCACGTATTTCAGCGCACACCCCACTGGCTTTCGCCGCTTCCGCAGATAGCCTATTCGTTAGGTTGGAATCGCTTATTGTCTGCGTTTCCTTTCATGCAACGGCTGGCTTATCATTATTACTGCAAGCTTATGGTCAACACTTTCAGCGCGGCTACTGTTGGCAATAAGTTCATGCAACGTATCATTAACAGAACGTGCGTGAAGAACCTTAAAGACAATGTACCTGACCCATCACTGCGAGCTAGGCTAACGCCGACTTACGATGCAACATGTAAGCGCCTCATTTTTTGCTCTGACTTCTACCCCGCAATAAGCCGCTCTAACGCACGCCTTATTACAGACGGTATTGCACAGGTAGAAGCGGAAGGCATCCGGACGGTGGACGGCAAATTGCATGAACTCGATACATTAATACTGGCGACCGGATTTAATGCCGCCGCGTTCATCCTGCCAGCGCGTGTTACTGGCGAAGACGGCGCCGATCTAGAAACGCAATGGGATGGTGCCCCACGAGCCCACCGCGCAGTAGCGCTGCCGGGCTTCCCAAACTTCTGGATGGTGGAGGGCCCTACTGGACCGGTGGGCAATTTGTCACTGATCGCCATCTCCGAACATCAGATGGATTATATCGTCGGCATGCTGGACCACATGAAGACAGAAGGACTCGCTGCCATCGCCGCGAAACAGTCCGCTTACGATAATTATAATGCGGCTATGAGGGAAGCTATCAAAAATACTACCTGGGCGACCGGAGGCTGTACGAGCTGGTATTTCGATAAAAGCGGTGTGCCAAACCTCTATCCGTGGAACCCCTTGCAGTACCTGAAGTCCATGCACAATCCTGACTATTCGGAGTACCACTTGGTAAAATAGTAACTTGCGATTTGCGAAGCGACACGGAATAATCCGCGACCATCAGTTACCCGCCCTTAGCTCAGCTGGATAGAGCGTCCCCCTCCTAAGGGGAAGGTCGCACGTTCGAATCGTGCAGGGCGGACCACATATAAAGCTTTTAAACGTAAGTATTTACTAACCTAAAGGCTAGTGACTCCACTGTGACTCCAATCTGGCAAATATTACGGGATAACTCTCCCGCCCTGTTAATTGGCCTATGCTACTGAGAGGCGCAGATAATGGCGGTCACTGGTCATAAGTCGTCTGCCAGTGTGAATCGTTATGTGAAGAAGACAGAGGAAGCTGCAAGGGCTGCATAAGCAAAACGTAAGACTTAGACAAGCCCCTTTCGCGCTCCACAGGGGCCAGGTGGGTATTTCCTAAATGAAGCAAGCCCAGTCCTCAGTAACCCTAAGGAAATAGTCTCTCAACAGACTGTTTATATGTCCTATACTTTTAACGTAAGCGTAGATCGAGGAAGTTAAGGTATGCTTCAGTTAAATGCTGTCTGGTTTAAAGATAATCATAAATTTGTCAGTTGGTCGAATGAAAGCTCGCATCTACTAAAAAACACCAAGGATGATCTTTACCGTCAAACAAAAAGTTAATTGAGTCGTAGATGCTCACATATTGCAGGTCATGGCGGAGTAAAGGGTTCAATCCGTTATTGTCAGAGGCTTTGTAATAATTTTAAGTATGTCGCTCGATTTGACATTCAATCCTATTACAAAAGCATGGACCATAACGTCATTAGGCAGCTACTTGAGCAATGCCATGCTTCGCAAACTTCAATTGGTATTGTCAGTCAGTACCTGTCCATGCCTGATTATTCTGACACAGGACAAGGTATTGTAGCGGGCGGCTCGGTGTCGCCTTACATTGGAGCTTTGTATCTGACGCCGTTGGACAAGGTTATGGAGCAATATCAGGATCGTTATGGGATACGGTATCAACGCTTTATGGATGACTTCGTTATTTTTGCTCCATCAAGGCATAAGTTAAAAGCCGTCATTAAAAGAATGCATGCGATTCTTGCGGATTTAAAGGTTAATTTACATCCCAAGAAACGCTTTATTGGGACAACTATAAGGGGGTTTGATTTTCTGGGATATTGGCTGGAACCGAATAAACCGCTTGTGCCGTCAAGTACAAGCTTAACTCGCCTCTTAAATAATGCTCGCCAGCTTTATGAGCAAACAGCTGATGTCAATCGGTTGCGGGAGTATGTG
>ENA-OSJC01000164-OSJC01000164.1-marine-metagenome-genome-assembly--contig:-NODE-164-length-67100-cov-5.799934_pt1 | contig 67100 bp, 72 predicted proteins | sample MGYA00237885_ERZ534234 | MGnify/ENA primary metagenome ERZ534234 (study PRJEB26413, sample SAMN06343907) | marine metagenome | isolation source: coastal waters | place: Atlantic Ocean: West Antarctic... | reverse complement strand
ATCATCGATCTCACCAACTATCTGTTCGATCACGTCTTCAATTGTCACAAGACCAGAAATATTACTATACTCATCAACCACTACAGCTAGATGGTTACGCCGCGAGCGAAACTCTCTCAATAAGACATTAAGACGCTTGCTTTCAGGAATGAAGGCTACAGGACGAATAATTTCACGTATCAAAAATTCTTCAGAGCCTTCCAATGCTAAGGAAAGTAAATCCTTAGCGAGGAGTATGCCTAAGACACTTTCATGCTGCTCATCAAAAACAGGAAATCTAGAATGCCCGCTTTCGATTATTTTCGGGAGGAACTCCTTAGGCCTGGCATCTTCTTCTATAAAAACGATATCAGAGCGTGGAATCATGATATCTCGTACCTGCATATCTGAAACGACAAGGGCGCCCTCTATCATAGCGAAGGTATCTGGCTCTATTACATTATTCTTCTCAGCTTCATGCAGTTGATTGATTAGAACCTGTTTAGCATTTTCATTTGTTTGCAAAGCACGGATAGAGAACGAACGTAAAAACCTCATTACTCTTCCCGTGACAAGGAATAATCGGAGCAATCTATTCACAAACCGTATTATTCTCATAAAAACCAAATTCATTAAAATCGTAATTTCCTAGATTGTTCAATAAGGATCAGGATACCCTAGATTGGATAGTATACTGCGTTCACGGTTTTCCATAGCTTCTGCTTGGCAACTATCTTGGTGGTCCAAGCCAAGTAAATGTAAGACACCGTGCACTATAATGTGCGCCCAATGAGCTTCGATATTTTTCCCTTGTTGGCAGGCTTCTCTATTTACAACTGGTGCACAGACCACTAAATCTCCCAGAAAGTCTGGTGCGATCTTCTCGACACCTTCTGAGACGAACGATAAAACATTAGTAGGACCTTCTTTTTTGCGGTACTTCTTGTTTAGATAAGCGGATTCTTCTAGAGAAACTATACGGATAGTCAGTTCGATGCTGTCTCTCTTGTCATCTAAGGTTGCATCGACGATAGAGGTAAAAAACTCTTTCGTAAGAGTGTTTTTCAACCCTACAGCTATTTGAAGGTCAACAGAAGAATTCTTTTTCATTGAACGAATAGCTTTTTTACAGGACGGTGTTTATTTTTCCTCATGAGCCTCATATGCATCCAAAATTTTAGCTACTAGTGAATGGCGCACAACATCCTTAGACTTAAAAAAAGTAAAACTCATTCCAGGTACATTTTTTAATACAGCAAGAGCTTCTTTTAGCCCCGACTCTCGACCACGAGGCAAGTCAATCTGTGTAACATCTCCAGTCACCACGGCCTGCGACCCAAATCCAAGGCGAGTCAAAAACATTTTCATTTGTTCCGTAGTAGTATTCTGAGCTTCGTCTAAGATCACAAAAGACTCGTTTAGGGTCCGACCGCGCATGAAAGCAAGCGGTGCTATTTCGATAATATTTCTCTCAACAAGCATCGCAACTTTCTCGAACCCTAACATTTCATAAAGCGCGTCATACAATGGGCGCAAGTACGGATCAATCTTTTGAGCCATGTCCCCAGGTAGAAAACCTAAACGTTCACCCGCCTCTACAGCAGGGCGCACTAAACAAATCCGACGTACTCGATCATGTTCCAGAGCATCGACTGCCGCTGCTACCGCTAAATAAGTCTTCCCTGTACCAGCCGGTCCCACACCGAAGCTGATATCGTATGATTTTATGGCGCTCAAATAGCGCTTCTGATTAGCTCCACGCGCCTTAATCAGCGACTTCCCCGCCTGAATGCTTTGATCGGGCACAAGCATCCCAGGCTCATCAGCTCCAGCATTTCTAATTTCCAAATGCACATCATCAGCCCGTACAGGTCTCGATGCAGCCAACTCGTATAAATTACATAGTATTTGCTTTGCGCATTCCACCAAAGTCTCTGTGCCTGAACAAAAGAAAGAACTTCCACGGCTCCCGATTTCAACGTCAATGCCACTTTCTATTAGCTTGATATTCTCATCAAACTGTCCGCGCAGATTAGCTAAGCGAGTATTATTGGCCGAGTGAAAAAAGACCTCGTCGTTAGCTACTGTCACGCAGTAATGCTCGCAAGTTTTTCAGATAGGTATACACCCCTGAGGGAGTTTGGAAGAGATTCAGTTATTACTACGTCTACGAAGTGTCCGATGAGACTGGCTTCCGCTGTAAAATTAACCGCCCTCTGGTTTTCAGTGCGTCCGGTCAGTTCTTCTGGGTCTTTCTTGGAACGCCCAGTAATTAGAACTTTTTGGGTGCTGCCAATCATGGCTTTACCATGCTCTTGGGCAAGCCTAAGAACCTCTCTTTGAAGAATGGCTAGCCGATGTTTTTTCTCTACCATAGGGACATCGTCTACTAAGCTCGCGGCGGGCGTCCCTGGACGGGCGCTGTATATGAAGCTAAAAGATTGATCAAAACCGACATCGGTAATCAATCGCAGTGTCTCTTCAAAATCTTTATGTGTCTCCCCAGGGAACCCTATTATGAAGTCTGACGATATTGAGATATCAGGCCGTACTTTCCTGAGCTTCCGGATGATCGACTTATATTCCGCAACCATATAGCCGCGCTTCATAAGCGATAGAATTCTATCTGATCCACTTTGAACAGGAAGATGCAGGTGGTTTGCCAATTCAGGTATGTCTTGGTACGCCGCTATTAATCTATCAGTAAATTCAATCGGGTGTGACGTTGTAAAACGAATTCGATCGATCCCGTCAATAGCGGCTACGATCCTTATAAGTGCTGATAGATCAACAATCTTCCCTCCAAACATAGGGCCACGATAAGCGTTGACGTTCTGGCCTAACAGAACAACCTCTCGTACTCCTCTTGTCGCCATATCGTGAATTTCTGAAATAACATCGTCGAACGGACGACTGAATTCCTCTCCACGGGTATAAGGAACAACACAGAAACTACAATACTTACTACACCCCTCCATGATCGACACATAGGCACTAGCACTTGACTTCTTAGATGCAGGCAACCGATCAAATTTCTCGATTTCTGGAAAACTAACATCTATGACAGGTTTACTCTCAGATTTTACTCTCCCAATCAATTCAGGTAGCCGGTGCAAAGTCTGAGGGCCAAAAACAATATCTACATAAGGCGCTCGTTTCCATATCTGTTCGCCTTCTTGACTGGCGACACAACCTCCAACCGCTATAATCATACTTGGGTTATTTTTCTTCAGTAATGCCCATCGACCTAACTGATGGAACAATTTCTCTTGTGCTTTATCCCTGACTGAGCAGGTGTTCACAAGCACAACCTGTGCTTTTTCAGGGGAATCTACCAAAGAAAGATTACAAGATTCCTCTAGTAAGTCGACCATTTTCCCTGAATCATACTCGTTCATCTGGCAGCCAAACGTTTTGACAAACAACCCTTCACTCATAAAAAAACCTCTAATGAACCAATGAATGGCCCGTTACCTATATAGTAACCCACTATCTTTCTAGACTCGGATCAATTCTCTTATTGTTCCAAAAATTCAAGCCAAATCTACCCTGATGTTATCGATTAAGCGAGTATCCCCTAACCAAGCGGCTGCAAGAATTACCAAATTTTTGTTGCCCGCCGCAGGGATGGCTAAGTCTGTTGCATGCCTAACCGAACAGTACTCCACCTCGAACCCTTTCTGGACAAGTGAGGATACGGATTGATTTTCAATTTCATCAATACTTATAAAGCCCCCCTTTAGTGCCTCCGCGGCTTGCACAAGGACTGAGTATATTTCGACGGAGCAGGCTCTCTCAAATTTACTGAGATAACTATTCCGTGAGCTCATTGCAAGCCCGTCAATTTCTCTAATTATCGGCATGCTCACGACCTCAGTTGGCAAAAGAAGATCTTCGACCATGCGACGAATAACGAGTATTTGTTGGAAATCTTTTTCTCCAAAAAAAGCGAAATCTGGCTGCACATTATTAAACAACTTCATCACCACAGTAGCCACCCCAGAAAAATGCCCCGGCCGAAACTCCCCGCAGAGCGTTTCAGAAAGAGCCGGAATAGTTACTCGCGTATCACTCTCGATACCACCTGGATATAACTCATTCAAATTAGGAGCAAATACCATATCGACAGATTCATCGGCCAGTTTAGACAGATCGTGGTCAAGAGTACTTGGGTATTTTTCATAGTCCTCTCCATGCCCGAACTGGATAGGATTAACAAAAATACTCACTACAGTTTTGTCCGCTTTCTCCGATGCGCCAGAAATTAAAGACAGATGACCAGCATGCAAATTGCCCATGGTAGGAACGAACGAAATGGATAGGCCATCTTTTTTCCAAAAATATATTTTTTCCCGCAAACTCTTCAGATCGAAAATCACGTCCATATTACTTACTGTCAAACCTCTTTTCATTGGATCAATTATTTTATTCTCATTAGAAATAGCTACACTTAGCAAGGAAAGCATCTTGTTAAGATCTAACTAATTGTAGTTCATCAGAATCAAGTGCATCTACTAGGCGGGACAACTTACCATGATTAGGTATTATTAAATCAGGTGCTATCTCAAACAAAGGGATAAGAACGAAGGCTCGCTGGTGCAAGCCGATATGTGGTACCCGAAAATCTTTCTCGTCAATAATCCTGTCACCATAGAGAAGTATATCAAGATCTATAATCCTCGGCCCCCATCTGGGACCTCTTTTGCGCCCTTGCAAACGTTCCAGAAATTGTAATTGCTGCAACAAGTTCCTGGGACTAAGAACTGTCCTTAAAGCTGTCACCGCATTCACATAATCAGCTTGATCTGCAGGCCCCCCCATAGCAGGGCTGGTGTAGAACGGGGAAGTCTCCAAAATGGAGATCCCTTCCATCGCGCCTAGAGTCTCTAGAGCATGTGTGACTTGAACCACAGGGGCATTCAGGTTGCTACCAAGGCCTATATAGGCTAATACATCTTTGGTCAAAGTAAAGTCCTCTCGATCTAATGCCTCTGCTGAATCTCTATCTCACCAAATAAATTTTTACGCTGCGTCTCATCGACTTCTTGGTATAGAGTCCACCAGTCACCAAGCGCCTTTAGATCAGCCTCATCTACCGATCTCAGCACGAGAAAATCGTATGCTGCGCGAAACCGTGGATGACAGTAAAGACGATTAGCTCGTTTAGGCGTCCGCTTAAAAAAACGACTCTGAAGCTCCCAAATTTCTCTAACTGCCAACGTAAGTCTTTTGGGAATGGAGAGTTGCTTTATCTGAGCTGAAATTGTGCGATCAGATGCATTCAATAAAGCGACTCTGGCCGGCAAACCACTTCGCTGATACTCGCTATAATGCCGCTGCATAGTGCTCCATAAAAACACAGCTATTAAGAAAGCAGGATTGACGCTTTTCCCGTCTTTGATTCTTCTATCCGTATTCTCAAGCGCGCTAAGAACAAATTTATTATCAAATGGATCTGATGAATTAAGCTCGCCACCACCGACCGAATACAAGTGACGGAATAAATCATGCCCTACTAGTCCTTTATAACTGTCACAGGCGTATCCCGAGCTGAAGAGTTTCAACGACTCATCAAACAATCGAGCCGGGGAAATCTCTTGCAGCAGGTAAGCCAAAGAAGAGATAGGACTACTCGCGGAGGGTGTAATCTTGAAATTTAATTTCGCGGCAAAACGAATTGCTCGCAGCATTCGTACGGGGTCCTCACGATACCTAACCTCAGGATCGCCAATCAGTCGAATGATATTAGACCTCAAATCACGAACACCGCCTACGTAATCAATGACGGAAGAGTCACGAATATCATAGTACAAAGCGTTAATTGTGAAATCACGTCTCCAGACATCATCCTCGAAGCGACCATACACATTATCGCGAAGTAACTGCCCGTCCGTTGATGTCTTTGCAGAGGCTGAAGACTGGTTATGCGCTGCTCGAAAAGTGGCTACTTCGATGATCTCGCGCCCAAAGCGAACATGAACAATACGGAACCGTCGACCAATCATTCGACTATTTTTAAACAATGCTACAACTTGTTCTGGCCTAGCATCAGTCGCTATATCAAAGTCTTTTGGAGTCTTACCAAGTAGAATATCTCGGACCGCCCCGCCTACTAGATAGCCATTGTAACCGCCCTTGTTAAGCTTCTCGATAACAGTTAAGGCCGCCCTGGAAATCAAACCTTGAAATTTACCACACTCATCCTTCCCGTAAACAACAGGCTCAGTAGAATAACTGGATTTGTCTATTTCACTCATTCGCATTCAACTGATCATACCGTAAAGCCCTTGTCATTTTTTTTTACCCAATCCTTTAGTTATGATAGCATCCTAATCAGGATAGCTCCCTTCGTCTAGCGGTCAGGACGTTGCCCTCTCACGGCGAAAACAGGGGTTCGATTCCCCTAGGGAGCGCCCTAAATTGAACATAGCTCACGTCGTCTTCTCACAAGCGAACTCTTCAAAAAGTACATGATGGAAAAAGCTGTCCTAAATATGAAAAAAATAACCTTTGCGCGCCGCATCGGCTGCTTAGTCTATGATTCGGTCGCGCTTACCGCAATCTTATTCTTTGCAGCATTCATTCCAACTCTAGCTGTAGGTGATGCTATTAAGCCTGAGAACGTATTTTTGCAGAGCTATCTGACCTTGATTGGCCTCACTTACTATACAATTTGTTGGCGCAGAGGCAAGACGCTGGGAATGTTAGCGTGGGGCGTGACCATAGTAAATTCTTCTGGCGAAAATCCAAGCTCCAAAGCGTGTTTTATCCGCTTCATCGGAGCATGGATATCTTCTGCTCTTATGGGGATGGGCTATCTCTACGCACTTGTAGACAGGAATAACAACACTTGGCACGATAAACTCTCTGATACGCGCTTAGTAACTATGCAAAGCTAAGGAATTCTCCTGAACAGCCATCCGGTCAAGAATAGAACTAATAAACTCGGTAATACTGCTGCTAAGGCAGAATTCATATTGAAAACCAAACCAAAATTGCCCACTAACTCGTTCAATACATAGAACACCAAGCCTATTGCTCCCCCCGCAAGAACGCTGCCGCCGACAGAAGAACTGCGAGATACACTTAGAGCAACCGTGAAAGAGAGGAATGTCATAAGCATGATACTCAAAGGGTGCACTATACGGGTCCAGAAAGCTTGAGACCATTGCTGAAAATCCCCAGCATCCTCGTCAGCAAAACGTAGATATAGGGACAACTCCATTAACGTAAGTTTTTGAGGCTCTAAGCCCAACAAACCTAAAAGGTTAAAGTCCAGTTCAGTTGGCCACACCAGAGATTCGACGTATGAACTAGCAGAAGCATCACCCTTAAAGCTAGTCCGCTTCACCCTTTTAAGGATCCATCCTTCCGATGAGCAACTTGCCTCGTCAGCATAGCTAGACTCGCTTAACTTGCCATCGCCCCCAAGCTCCAATATGTTAACCCCTAACATCCTACAATCAGGTAAAATAGCGTTAATACTTACAAAAGCGCTCAAATCCTGTATCCAAATTTTATTATTCGCAGTTCCCATGCCACGGTCTGATTCGAAGCTGAGTTCATTAATCTTTGCCTGCGCCAAGGGCGCTACAAACTCCCCAAGAAGCAAAGCGGCCAGCATTAGCAAAACCGAAGTTTTTATCACTACCTGAAGAACGCGGATTTTTGTCGCCCCAGCAGCCCTGATGACTACTAGCTCATGTGCTTCCATCATACCCCCGAGTGCTAGCAAGCTACCTATTAGCGCAGCTAGAGGCATCACTTGATAAGCAAGCTCAGGGATACCTAGAGCGGAAGTCAAAATGATGTCTGTAATTTTAGTATTTGCCCCTTGCGAATCGGACAGATCACCAATAAATGCAAAAAAAGTAAAAATCCCAACTAATGCAAACAAAACAATAAATGAGCTTGTGAGCACGGATTTGCTTATATAAGTATCTAAAATTTTCATATTAAGCTTTACAGTTGCAGTGTTTTTCTCAGTGGCCTTAGCCGCGACACCAAAGCATATAGATGGTGTCTAAGACACCAAACGCCCGTGCGTAGCGAATTAGAACATGTTAAAGTCCACCATGTATTCATACAAGCGTAATAAAAAATGCAAATAGCTTCAAAAATTGGGTCTCCGAGCGAACAGCGCACACCCTGTATCATCGTTGTCATACATCATAAAAAAGTATTAAGCGAAGCAGCTCAGATACTAGACAAAAATACCAACGGATTGATTTCCTCGTTGATAAAAAGAGGCGATCTACGCGACGAAATCGGAGAAACGCTGCTGATTAATAATTGTCCAGGCGTCGCTGCCAGCAGACTTCTCTTGATCAACGGCGGCAGTAGCAAAGGTGCCACTGAAAGCGAGTTTCGAAAGATAGTAGCCGGCGCAGCAAAAAGATTAAAATCATTAGGTATAAAAACTGCCATAGACACTATGCATAGGACTCACGTCACTGATCGCAACGGATTATGGAAAATCAAGACTATAGCTCAGGAAGTTTCTGCAGCAGTGTATCAATTCGATGAATTCAAAACCAGTAAAAGGAAAAACCAGGGGTTTAACAAACTTACCTTTCTAGTTAATGACACTAGCGAGGGAAAGAAAATGAACGCAGCGTGTAAAGAGACATCTGGGGTAATCCAAGGAATAGACTTGGCTAAAAACCTTGCCAACAGACCGGCAAATATCTGCACGCCGACACATTTAGCAGAAGTTTCTATATCGCTTGCTGAGTCAAATGATAATTTGACAACGCAAGTGCTTGAAGAGCTCGATATGGAAAAACTCAAAATGGGAGCATTGCTCTCAGTATCAAAAGGTTCTCGAGAGCCCGCAAAGTTTATTATTATAAAATATGCTGCGGAGAACCCTGGCCAAGCGAAACCTGTAGTCTTAGTTGGAAAAGGGGTGACCTTCGACTCAGGAGGCATTTCTCTTAAAGGCGGGGCCGGGATGGACGAAATGAAATATGATATGGGCGGAGCGGCGGCGGTCCTCGGCTCTATGCTTGCTGTCTCTATCATCCGGCCTGAGATCGATGTGATTGGAGTGATACCTGCTACAGAAAATCTACCAGACGGCAATGCTAGTAAACCTGGCGATATCGTCACTAGCATGTCAGGACAAACTATCGAAATACTCAACACCGATGCAGAAGGGAGGTTGATTCTATGCGATGCGCTCACATATGCAGAACAGTTTAATCCCGAAGCTATAATCGATATAGCGACTCTTACAGGCGCTTGCGTCGTCGCCTTAGGAGAGCATGCTACAGGGCTTCTTTCTAATGACGACAACCTATCTAATGATTTGCTCGCTTCTGGGGCTAGATCTGGAGATAGGGCTTGGCGTCTGCCTCTGTGGCCAGAATACCATAAACAAATTGAAAGCCCTTTTGCAGACATGGCTAATGTAGGAGGACGGGCTGCAGGAACGATAACCGCGGCCTGCTTTTTATCTAAATTCACCAAAAATATGGCATGGGCGCACCTCGATGTTGCGGGAACTGCCTGGAAATCAGGAATCCAAAAAGGAGCAACAGGAAGGCCTGTCCCTATGCTAGTCGACTACATTCAGTCAAAGGCTTTGGATAGAAACTGTGACGAGGATTGATTTTTACGTCCAAAATCAAGCTAACCAGATAGCTTATGAACGTCTCATATGCAAAATTACTGAAAAAGCTTGGCAAAACCAACATGAAATTTTCCTACTCTGCTCAAATACTGAGCAATTGAATAGGTTCGACGAACTGCTCTGGACATTCAGTGCAACAAGCTTCATCCCCCACTCACCAATAGGTGATGGTGATGGTGATGGTGATGGTGATGGTGATGGTGATGGTGATGGGAAAGTAGTCATTCTCAGTTCTGAGAGGAAGACACTGAGAAACCATGAAGTGTTGATAAATTTAACTACTGATGTTCCAGAACATGCTGGTAAATTTATCCGTGTTATTGAATCTACGGGTTACAACGAGGCGATGCGAGAAGATGCACGAAAAAAATATAAATACTATAAAGACCGCGGATACCCGATATTTACGCATGAAATTGGTAAAAATTAAAAACAAAAACAAACTTGTTCAACGTACAAAAAGAAAAAACTAATGAATATGGAGAAAAGCTACGACCCTAAGAACATAGAACAGAAGCTTTATAGCACTTGGGAGGAAAATGGCTACTTTGAATCGGGGACGGTAGAGAAGGACAGCTACTGTATTATGCTTCCACCGCCAAATGTCACCGGCAGCTTGCATATGGGACATGCGTTCCAAGACACACTGATGGATGCCCTAATCAGATTTAACCGAATGTGTGGAAAAGACGCGCTTTGGCAGTGTGGAACCGATCACGCAGGAATCGCAACACAAATAGTAGTCGAACGTCAATTAACGCAAAAAGGAATCGCGCGCCAGGATATAGGCAGGAAGGCGTTCTTAGAAGAAGCGTGGCGTTGGAAGGCCGAATCCGGAGGCACCATCACTGAACAGCTTCGGAGGATGGGTAGCTCTATGGATTGGAGTCGAGAAAAATTTACCCTTGATGACGAGCTATCGAACACAGTAAAGCAAGTATTTGTATCTCTTTATCGAGAAGGCCTAATATATAGAGGGAAACGCTTAGTAAACTGGGATCCTGTTTTAAAAACAGCTATTTCCGATCTTGAGGTAGTTTCCGAGGAAGAAAAAGGAAGTCTCTGGCACATGTGCTATGAGATGGAAGGCACACAAGAGAAAATCATTGTTGCAACTACGCGTCCAGAAACCATGCTCGGGGATACGGCGATTGCTGTTCACCCTGAGGACGTTCGTTATAAGCACTTAATAGGCTCCAGTGTTAAGTTACCAATTACTAATAGGCTGATACCAGTAATCGCGGATGACTATGTCGACCAAGAGTTTGGCTCGGGCTGCGTCAAAATTACGCCAGCGCACGATTTCAATGACTATTTGATGGGGCAACGGCACGATTTGCCATTAATTAATATTTTTGAAGACGACGCCACACTAAACGAGAACGTCCCTGAAAGATATCGCGGGCTAGACCGCTTTATAGCACGGGCCCTAATTGTAAAAGAAATGCAGAGCCTAGGGCTCCTCAAGAAAATTGATGACCATACGCTGATGGTTCCCCGTGGAGACCGAACCCGAACAGTTATCGAGCCATATTTAACAGATCAATGGTTCGTACAGGTTGCCGAACTAGCCAAACCCGCAATTGAGGCAGTTGAAAAAGGCGATGTAAAATTCGTCCCCGAAAATTGGTCTAAAACCTACTTTGAGTGGATGAACAACATACAAGACTGGTGTATATCACGACAACTTTGGTGGGGGCACAGAATACCAGCCTGGTATGACGAAGAGGGAGTCATTTACGTTGGTGCAGATGAGGCTGATGCTCGAGAACACGGAGGAGTTCCTAAATCTGTTGTATTGCGTCAAGATGAAGACGTCTTAGACACTTGGTTTTCATCAGCCCTATGGCCGTTTTCGACACTAGGGTGGCCCGAAAAAACACCAGAGTTTAAGCAACATTATCCGACTGATGTGCTGGTGACGGGATTTGACATTATTTTCTTTTGGGTTGCCCGGATGATTATGATGGGTCTCAAATTTACTGGTTCCGTCCCATTTAAAGAAGTCTATATACATGGTCTTGTGCGCGATGCAAAAGGCCAAAAGATGTCTAAATCTAAAGGAAATATTTTAGACCCCTTAGACCTCATCGACGGAATCGACTTAAGTGATCTGGTGAACAAACGACGTGCGGGGGTTATGAAATCTGGGGATGCTGATAAGATAGAACTGGAAACGCGTAGTGAATTCCCAAAAGGCATTGAAAGTTTCGGGACAGACGCGCTCCGCTTCACCTTTGCGATTATGGCCACTCAAGGGCGTGATATAAGGTTCGAACTTACACGAATCAACGGATATAAAAATTTTTGCAACAAGGTATGGAATGCAGCTCGATTTGTCTTATCGGTAGTTGAGCAACATAAAGGTCAGACAGCAGAGAAAGATTTGATAATCGGCGTTCCCGAGCAATGGATAAGGGAGCGCTTTAGAGGGTCTATTGCTCAAGTCGTAAAAGGCTTTAATGAATACCGGTTTGATCGATCAGCACAATCACTTTATGAGTTTGTGTGGGACGACTATTGTGACTGGTATATCGAGGTGTCAAAAGTTAGGTTGTATCGAGAGGGAACATCTCAACAAGTCAAAGATGGCATCTGCTCTGTTCTCATAGAAATGCTAGAAGACTTATTAAAAGCACTGCACCCCATAATGCCTTTTATAACAGAAGAAATCTGGCTCAAGCTGAGACCAATACTCCCAGCAAGAGGGGAGTCTATAATGCTAGAGTCTTACCCTGCGCCGGAGAGACATGATGATGCAAAAGCCGTTGAAATTTTTGAATGGCTAAAAGACTTTGTTCTAGGTATAAGGCGTATAAGGGCAGACTATAATATCGAACCTAAAAAGGTGATTTCCATATCTGTTTTCGGAAACAACGAAGAACAACTAGGCTGGCTCCAGCAGAATGAAGATGTCATCATGACTGTGGGTCGTGTAGGGAATATAAGTCTGGCTAAAGAGCCACTAACAGAAGCCGCCACCTCTCTTGTTGGAGAACTCACTCTTTACATCCCATTTGATGGATTAATAGACAAAAATGCAGAAAGGATTCGATTACAGAAGGAGCTGGAAAAAGCTGAGAAAGCAGCAAGACAGACTGAAAAAAATCTTGAAAACCAGTCATTTATAGAAAAAGCTCCAGAGAAAGTCGTGGAGGAGATGCGAGTCAGGTTGGAGAATTCTGCTAGTGCAATTGTAAAACTACAAGCGCAGATTGTGAAGTTATAGAAAATCTCCTAAAAGATCCTAAATAGCAACTAAAATCTTCGATCGTGTCGTTAATTATCATATAACTCTGAGATAGACGCTTATTTTCTCAAACAAACCCCCTCAAGAATATAAGAACTCAGCTCGGAAAAATGGTCCAACGAGTATAGTATTGTCATAATGCATAGGACTAGCGCTTTACACTGTTAATCAAAATAAGTGAGTAACTCATAAAAATGACTTTCCTCAGACTCAGAGAAGATATCAAGTGCGTCTTCGAACGAGATCCAGCAGCGCGCCACACATTAGAAATAATTACCTGCTATCCAGGTGTCCATGCCCTCCTCCTTCACAGACTAAGTCACAGGTTATGGAATCTAAAACTAAAATGGATAGCCAGATTATTGTCCAATCTAGGCCGCTTTCTAACCGGAATAGAAATACATCCGGGCGCTAAGATAGGACGTAGGTTTTTCATAGATCACGGCATGGGGGTCGTCATAGGAGAAACCTCTGAAATAGGCGATGACTGTACCCTCTACCATGGCGTCACTTTAGGAGGAACCAGCTGGGAAAAAGGGAAGCGGCATCCAACCTTGGGAAACAATATCATTATAGGGGCAGGGGCTAAAGTGCTTGGGCCAATTCACATTGGTGAAAATGCCAGAATTGGGTCTAATGCAGTGGTCGTGAATAACGTGAGCTCTGGCGCAACTATTGTAGGGGTCCCAGGCCGACCAATTGAGCAGAAAGACGGCGATTTCAAACAAGAAAGCACACTCAACTCCAGCGGAGAGTTTCAGCCTTATGCGGAAGTCGCAAGCCTGGCAGGGTCAATAGACAGTGACACTGAGAGCATTGACCAGCTAACCCAGGAAATAGCCGCGAAACTAGACTCTCTAAGGGGCAGACTCGAAGTACTAGAAGCTAAGACTGATAAAAAATAAGCGAGCGAGGCGCCCTATCTTGTTAATTGTTGACTAAATTACTAGGTTATAGGAAAATACTGTCGTAGATGCTAGCTAAACTCTGGAGTTATTTACTATGCGGCTAACTACTCGTGGCAGATACGCAGTAACTGCGATGGTTGACCTTGCCTTGCATGTCGAAGGGAAGCCGGTGTCGTTAGCTGCGATTGCCGAAAGACAAGGTCTGTCTCAATCGTATTTGGAGCAACTGTTCTCAAAACTTCGCAAGGGAGGCCTAGTTGACGGCCGTCGCGGACCAGGAGGGGGCTACAGCTTTGGAAGGCCTATAAACGAGATATCGGTTGGTGATGTAATAGCAGCTGTTGACGAAACAGTTGACGCAACATTGTGTGGCGGACATGAGAATTGCCAGGGAGAAACGAGGTGCCTGACGCACAATCTCTGGCAAGAGCTCAGTTGCCAGATCCAAAGATTCCTCGGGGAAGTCAGTCTCGAGCAATTGGCGACTGATGCGAAAAGAAATGAAAATCTCAAAAATTCACCCGAGGTGATAAGTGAACAAAGTATCAAACAAGTAACCTTTTTAGCGGAGTGCCTGTAATGGACATAAGTTTAACAAAACGTGCGGCGGATCATGTTAAAAACTTTATGGCTTCAGAAGACAAATCAATTGGGGTCCGAGTTGGAATAAAAACTACCGGATGCTCTGGGTTCATGTATGTAGTTGAGTTATCGGATAACTTCAATAGTCAAGACGAAGTTTTTGACTCATACGGAATCAAGATTGGCATTGACTCTGAAAGTCTAAAGTACCTAAAAGGTACTGAAATAGATTTTACAAAAGAAGGGTTGAATGAAGGGTTCAGATTCAACAATCCAAACGCAGCTGCAACCTGTGGGTGCGGAGAAAGCTTTAGTATTTAAGGTTCCATAGAAGAACCTAATTCAAGGATAGATAATGGCAAGCAACGCCGAAAATATAGAAAGTCTAGTTGGCCAAAGTTACGAGGCTGGGTTTTATACAGACATTGAACAGGAAATGGCACCACCTGGATTAAATGAAGACACTATAAAGTTCATATCAGGTAAAAAGAATGAACCAGAATGGCTGTTAGAGTGGCGCCTTAAATGCTACCAACAGTTTCTTTCTATGAAAGAACCCGTCTGGGCGAATGTCACTTATCCTAGTATTGACTTACAAGCCATAAGTTATTATGCGGCGCCCAAAAGAGATGAAGACCGCCCAAAAAGCTTAGATGAAATAGATCCGAAAATTTTAGAAACATATGAAAAACTAGGCATCCCGCTGCAGGAGCAGAAGGTATTAGCCGGAATAGCGGTGGATATCGTTTTCGATAGCGTATCCGTGCATACGACATTCCGAGAAAAACTAGCAGAAGTAGGCGTAATTTTCTGTTCGTTCTCAGATGCCGTCAGGGAATATCCAGACTTGGTTCGTAAGTACTTAGGTACTGTTGTCCCTGCAAGAGACAACTACTTCTCCGCGCTCAACTCCGCCGTTTTCTCTGATGGCTCATTTGTCTATATACCGAAGAACACTAGATGTCCTATGGAGCTATCAACATACTTCAGGATGAATGCAGAAAATAGTGGCCAATTTGAGAGAACACTTATTATCGCAGATGAGGGAAGCTATGTTAGCTACCTGGAAGGCTGCACTGCTCCAATGCGCGACGAAAATCAACTCCATGCCGCGGTAGTAGAATTAGTGACTATGGATGATGCCGAAATCAAATATTCCACAGTTCAAAACTGGTACCCTGGCGACGAAGAGGGAAAAGGAGGGATATATAATTTTGTAACTAAGAGAGCAGACTGCCGGGGAAAAAGATCGAAAGTATCCTGGACGCAGGTAGAAACTGGCTCTGCAATAACATGGAAATACCCCAGCTGCATACTTCGGGGAGACTACTCAGTAGGCGAGTTCTATTCTGTCGCACTGACAAACAATCTACAGCAAGCAGATACCGGCACAAAGATGGTGCATTTAGGGAAAGAGACCAAGTCCACTATTATCTCAAAGGGAATATCGGCCGGGAAAAGCGAAAATGCATACCGAGGTCTAGTTCGTGTGGGAGGGAGCGCGGAAAATGCTCGCAACTACACTCAGTGTGATTCTTTGCTATTAGGCGACCGGTCCGCAGCACACACGTTCCCTTACATCGAATGTAAAAACCCTACAGCTCAAATAGAGCATGAAGCATCAACGTCAAAAATAAGTGACGATCAGTTGTTCTATCTGAGAAGTAGAGGAATAAAACAAGAGGATGCCATCAACATGATTGTTAATGGATTCTGTAAAGAAGTCCTTAAGGAGCTTCCTATGGAGTTTGCCGTGGAAGCTCAAAAGCTTTTAGGTATAAGTCTAGAAGGTTCAGTCGGTTAAAGTTCTAAAGATAACGAGAAAAGAATAATGCTTGAAATAAAAAATCTACACGTTGCAGTAGAAGGAAAAGAGATCCTGTCTGGAATAAATCTAAATGTTAACGCAGGGGAAGTACATGCAATTATGGGGCCGAACGGTTCAGGGAAAAGCACCTTATCTCATGTCCTTGCTGGAAAGGAAGGCTACGAAGTTACAAAAGGCTCAATACTTTTCAAAGGGAAATCACTGTTAGATCTGGAGCCCGAAGAAAGGGCAGGAGAAGGCGTGTTTCTTGCTTTTCAATATCCAATCGAAATAGCGGGCGTCAATAATGTTTACATGCTTAAAGCAGCACTTAATGGGATTAGAGCTTACAGAGGCGAGCCAGAACTCTCATCTGTACAATTCTTGAAAATGGTAAAAGATAAAGTAAAAGCTGTTGGTCTAGATGAAGGGTTACTAAATAGACAGGTAAATTCAGGCTTTTCTGGCGGCGAAAAAAAGAAAAATGAAATCTTTCAACTAAGTGTCTTGGAGCCAACTCTAGCAGTGCTAGACGAAACTGATTCAGGACTAGATATAGATGCATTAAAAGCTGTTGCCGATGGGGTAAATAAACTGAGGATTGCCACTCGAGCGTTCATAGTAGTAACTCATTATCAGCGCTTGTTAGACCATATAGTGCCTGACTTTGTGCATGTGCTATCTAAAGGGAAAATCGTAAGAACTGGAGACAAAGAACTCGCTCTGACTCTAGAAGAAAGGGGATATGATTGGCTAGCCGAGGAGAATCTGGTTTGACCGATGTCCTCTCAGAGCTCTTACCTCCCTACGAAAGTCGACACTCTCTTTCTGAGCCTGATTGGCTGCATGAGAAGAGACAAGAAGCAGGACAGGCTGTTAAAGAGCTTGGATTCCCTAACTCGGGAATCGAAACATGGAAATACACCAGCCTACACCGTTTGAAGAAGGTTGACTTCAGGCCCGCTGAAATCGCTGATTCGACGGCCGATACTGTAGTAATGCCTAAGCTCGAAATAGACAACTCAAAAGAGAAAACTGTAATCTTCATCAACGGATTTTTCAGGGAAGACTTAGGCACTTATAAAAACAATGTCGCTGGCATAAAAATCGAGCCGCTATACAACAACAGCAATATGCTAGAAAAGAATCAAGAACTTATTTCAAGCTATAGTAATGATGCTTTTGCTGCCCTCAACCTCGCTGGCTTTTCCGATGGTATTTCTATCGAAGTTGATGACAATGCAATTATTCCAGACACTATTCGGTTGGTATTCATAGGTGAGCATAGAGACCCTCTTTTACGAAATATTAAAAATATCATTCAATTAGGCCAAAATGCACAACTACGATTGATTGAGGAATATAGAAGTGGCGTTGGTGATTTCGGGCTAACTAACGTGAGCACGAACATAGTGCTTCAAGAAGGTGCCACGCTAAATCACCATAGATTACAAAACGAGTCCATATCTAGCAGTCAAATTGCAAAAATAGTAGCCTCAGTCGAAGCGAATGCTAGCTACAATTCCGATTCAATAGTTCTTGGTGGGCAACTTACGCGACTAGAGATAGATGTGGCCCTTACAGGGGAGCTGGCTACATGTAGATTGAATGGACTATTCTCGGGCTCAGGAGAGCAGCATATTGATCACCATACCACTGTAAGACATCAAGTAGGCGACACTCACAGTGAAGAGCTCTATCGAGGTATCTTAGATGATAAAAGCCGGGGAGTTTTTAACGGGAAAGTCATAGTTGAAAAAGACGCTCAGAAAATCACAGCTAAGCAGGCAAGTAATAATTTACTTCTTTCTAGAACGGCTGAAATTGATACTAAACCTGAACTACAGATCTATGCGGACGATGTGAAGTGCGCTCATGGTGCAACCATAGGGCAGCTGGACTCAGCCGCACTGTTCTACTTACGCTCGAGAGGAATAAGTGAGCAAAAAGCTCGAGCCCTACTAATCTTTGCCTTTGCTGAAGAAATCATAAAAACAATTCCAGTAGACAATCTCCGAAGTAATCTAGAGCGTAGATTTATCGGGCACAATCAAATGAGCGAATTAAAAAGTGAGGCACTTTAGCCATGAATATGGCAGGTAATCGAAATAAAGAAATAGGTAATAATTTCGACGTAGAAGCGATACGGGAAGACTTCCCAATCCTTTCAAGGACAATCAATGGGAAAAAGTTAATTTATGCTGATAATGCTGCAACAACACAGAAACCTACCTCTGTTATAAAGCGGGTTTCAGATTACTACGAACAAGAAAATGCGAATATACATCGCGGTGTACACTCTCTTAGCGAAGAAGCAACCGAAGCTTTTGAGGCGGCTAGAGAAGGAGTGAGAAAATTTCTAAACGCGGATTCTGTTCAGGAGATTATTTTCACGAGCGGAACAACTGAAGCGATCAACTTGGTGGCCCAAAGCTATGCACGAACTAAGTTGAAGGCAGGCGATGAAATCCTAATCAGCGCACTCGAACATCATTCTAACATTGTGCCTTGGCAAATGGTTTGCGAACAAACTGGTGCACAGTTAAAAGTCGGACCTATCAACGATGACGGCGAAATACTGATGGAGCAATTCGCTTCGCTCATCACGTCGAACACAAAAATAATTGCCATCGGTCATGTATCGAATGCTCTTGGGACTATTAACGACATTAAACATATTGTCAGTTTAGGGCATGCTGTAAATGCTGTTGTGCTGGTTGATGGAGCTCAAGCGAGCATTCATGAACATATAGACGTAACTCAAATCGACTGCGATTTCTATGCTTTCTCCGGACATAAAGCACTTGGTCCCACTGGGATCGGTGTCCTTTATGGGAAAGCCGAGCTACTCGACGAAATGCCACCATGGCAGGGCGGCGGAGATATGATAAAAACGGTGAGCTTTGAAAAGACTGAATATAATGTCCTCCCGTACAAGTTCGAAGCTGGCACCCCGAATATTGCTGGAGGTATAGGCCTAGGGGCAGCCTTATCTTACTTTTCAAATCTAAACTTACAAGCAGTCATGTCTCATGAAAAAGCGCTGCTCAGCCTTGCCACTGAGAGAGCACTAGCAATACCTGGCCTTTCTATCGTCGGGAACGCGGGCAATAAAGCATCCGTGATTTCCTTTAATATCGAGGGGGTGCATCCCCATGATCTAGGAACTTTGTTAGACCACCAGGGTGTTGCCATAAGAACAGGACACCATTGTGCGATGCCTGTAATGCGCAGACTAGGGATCTCTGGGACAGCTAGAGTATCCTTTGCTTTCTACAATACTTTAGATGAGATCAAAAGTATTTTTAATGCAATAGAGAAAATAATACCGATGCTTAGAGGTTAGTAATAATGGATGATGTACAGGTGCCGGACTATCGAAATCCTATCGAACTATTGCATGACTGCGAGGCGATATTGATTCCAGAAGGGGCGAAAATAACTCTTGAAAAAGGGATGGCAGTCTTTATAACCCAAGCTTTAGGCGGTTCTATTACGGTCAACGTAAACGGAAATCTTGCTAGAATTAGTGAGCAAAACACAACAGCACTTGGGATGAAGCCCCCGGAACTCAAGCAATATACCTCAGACACGGGGAACTCTGGCTTGATTGACGATGAAGTTATTTGGGAACAACTCAGCACATGTTACGACCCCGAAATCCCTATCAATATAGTCGAACTAGGGTTAGTTTATCGATGCGACGTGTTCTATGAAAAAACGGGAAATAGAGTAGAAATAGATCTAACGCTCACAGCTCCCGGGTGCGGCATGGGGCCGTTTTTAGTGGATGATATAGTGTCGAAGGTTCGGCAAGTCCCAAATGTGTCATTGGTCGATGTGGAACTAGTATTTGACCCGCCATGGAGCCAAGAGATGATGTCTGAAGCAGCACGACTGGAAACTGGGCTTTACTAAGACTTGTCGTGACTCTAGTTAGGCTTGATTTGCGAGCCAGTGGTAGCCATATAAGAGAACCTCGTTATAATGCTCCACCAAATTCAACACTCTACTAATGCTTGCGGAGAACAAAGAGTTATGTCGATAGAAAGAACTTTATCATTAATTAAGCCTAGTGCTGTCGCAGATAATCATATCGGCGCAATAATCTCAAAATTTGAAAAAGGTGGACTAAAAGTAGTGGCTGCAAAAATGCTACTTTTAACGCGAGAAAAAGCTGAGTTATTTTATGCCGTCCATAAGGAAAAACCTTTTTTTGACGAATTAGTCTCTTCTATGGTTTCTGGACCAATTGTGGCGCAAGTACTTCAAGGGGACAACGCGATCCAAAAGAATCGCGATATCATGGGAGCGACAAACCCTGCAGATGCAGAACCCGGAACGATTAGGGCTGAGTTTGCTACAAGCATGACTGCAAATGCTGTTCACGGATCGGATGCTCCGGACACCGCAGAGGAAGAAATCAAAATTTTCTTCTCAGCGAGTGAAATCAACTCAGGCTGATACTGATAAGATGGGAGAAACGCCCCAAATTAATCTCATGAACTTGGGATCCCCTGCTCTCACGGATTATTTTGATGGAATAGGCGAGAATGGATTTAGATCGACTCAAATCATCAAATGGGTACACCAACATGGGGTGATAGATTATAGCTCCATGACAAACCTAAGTAAGAATCTTCGAGAAAAACTACAAAACAACACTGAATTACGACCCCCAACAATAGATGATGAACAAATATCTGAAGACGGGACACGTAAATGGCTAGTGCGGACGGACCCCTTTAATTGTGTTGAAACAGTATTCATCCCTGAGGGAGACCGGGGCACTTTGTGTGTGTCCTCACAAGTTGGTTGTCCTTTGAATTGCCAATTTTGCGCCACAGCTACTCAAGGGTTCAGTCGTAATTTATCTGTCGGAGAAATAATCGGTCAAGTTTGGTTGGCCGCGAGAAAGCTTGGACAGAGTTCCGCGTCGACTAGAAAAATCACAAATGTTGTAATGATGGGGATGGGAGAGCCCCTGCTTAATTTCGACAACGCTGTAGCTTCAATGAAGCTAATGATGGACGATAATGCCTACGGACTTAGTAAGCGTCGCGTTACTTTGAGTACTGCAGGGGTAATTCCGGGGATAAAACGACTTGCAGATGAGTGCCCTGTCAGCTTAGCAATCTCCCTACACGCTACTAACGATGAGCTTAGAAACAAGCTGGTACCAATCAACCGAAAATATCCCATCGCAGAGCTTATCCAAGCTTGTAAAGAATATAGTAGAGCGACTAACGATGGCACAATAACTTTCGAGTATGTTATGTTAAAAGATGTCAATGATAGTGTTTCGGAAGCGCGTCGTCTTGCACAGTTACTCGGCGGAATTCCGGCAAAAGTCAACTTAATTCCTTTCAACACATTTAAGGGCAACCATTTCGCTAGATCTTCTGAAAGCGACATAGATGCTTTCCGAGAGCGATTATCCGCATCAGGAATTATTACTATTACACGCAAAACCAGAGGTAGTGATATTGATGCCGCTTGCGGTCAATTAGTGGGGGACGTCACCTCTAAAAAGCGCAGTCTAGCCTCTAGCAAACGGGTAGACTAAGCTCTTAATTTTAGCCACCGCTTAAAGAGCTTAACTATATAACCTTATGCTAGTCTATAGAAAAGTAATGCCGGTCGAGCATTGCATTTTTTACATAAAAAAGGAATGCCGTTGAAAAAAACACTGAAAGCAATAAGAGGAATGAGTGACATACTGCCTCAACAGTCCTCTAGCTGGACGAAACTCGAACACAGTATTGCTTCTGTTTTAAACCTTTATGCCTACCGAGAAATTAGACTCCCCATAGTTGAAAAAGCAGATGTGTTCCAGAGATCTATCGGAGACCAAACCGATATAGTCCAAAAAGAGATGTATTCTTTTGCGGACAAAAATGGAGATTTTATCACTCTCCGCCCCGAAGGCACAGCTGGATGTGTAAGGGCAGCCATAGAGAATAGCTTGCTTCAACAGATCCCTCAAAGGCTATGGTATATGGGCCCAATGTTCCGCCACGAACGACCACAAAGAGGAAGACAAAGACAATTCCATCAAGTGGGTGTGGAGTTTTTTGGTTCTGGGGCGCCGGAAGCTGACGCTGAGTTGATTTTACTGACGAGAAGACTTTGGAGCGAGTTAGGCATTCGAGACTTACGCCTAGAAATCAATTCATTAGGTGATGCTGATAGCCGAAAGCAGTATAAAGAAAAACTGGTTAGTTACTTTAGTAGGCATTTAGACAAACTTGACGAAGAGAGTATTTTACGTCTGCAAAAGAATCCTCTTAGAATACTTGATAGTAAAAATCCATCCCTCAAAAACATTATTAGTAGCGCACCCTCCTTACTTGATTCTCTTGATGAACAATCTCGACTGCACTTTGAAAAATTTCAGAATATCTTAGAAAAATATGGAATTAATGCTGTAGTAAATCCTCGGCTAGTACGAGGGCTAGACTACTATAATGGAACCGTCTTTGAATGGATTACCGAGGAGCTGGGAGCTCAAGGCACAGTCTGCGCAGGTGGGCGTTACGACAACTTAGTAGAACTCATGGGCGGATCGGCTGTCCCTGCTATTGGACTTGCTATGGGTTTAGAGCGGCTTCTCGAACTTCAAGGCCTTCAAAATCGAGTCGATGCGCCATTAGCAACAGATCTTTATATTTGCGCTACTGAAAATGACTTAGACGACGAAGCACTAAAGTTCGCTGAACTATTAAGAGATTCTTATCCGCATCTCTCCATCCAGCTACATGCCTCTGAAGGGAAGCTGAAAGCGCGCCTAAAAAAAGCTGACCGTAGCGGTGCTAAGGTTGCAATCTTAATAGGTGAGGACGAAATAAAAGAAAATCAAGTGACCGTCAAACCCTTGCGTACACGGGCTGAACAAACCACTTGCAGCATTAGTGAACTCGAAGAGGTGTTAGGGCGGTTCCTGCAAGACTAAACACCTTAAAAGGGATTCCCACACGAGTGCTGAATAACGCTATAATTTCACCCCGACAATCAGTTTCTAGACCATAAAATATGGAAATTAAAAAGTGAACGATTACACCAGTGAAGATGAAGCGCTAGATCGCATCCGCCAACTATGGGGGCAATATGGTAAGTTTATAGTCATCCTTTCCATACTAGTCGCAGGCTCATTCGGAGGACGAAACCTGTGGATGTCTTATAAAAATGACTCTGCTGAAAACTCTTCGCTTAACTATTCTCAACTACTGCTCGCAGTCGACCAGAAGAGGTTCGAAGATGCCTTTGAAATAGGGTCGGAAATTATAAAAACAGATGCCCAATCCAGCTATGCAGAACTCTCAAGCTTGTTCTTGGCAAAAATTTCTTTTGAAAAGGGAGATTATGATGTTGCTAAAAACACATTAATAGCTCTCATTGAGTCAAGCTCTGACTTAAACACCGGGAATGTTGCACGGGAAAGACTAGCAAGGATTCTGTTAAGCGAAGGTAAAGCTGATGACTCTCAAAAGGTTCTTGAGAAGTCCAAGTCAATGGACCTGACAAACCATTTGTTAGAACTTCAAGGCGACATAATGAAAGCTAGAGGGGACCTGGAAAGTGCACTCTCTTTGTACCAAACAGCACTCGCTAAGAATGTCATTAACGGACAAGACTCGAACAATCTCAGCCTAAAGCTCAACGATATTGAAAATAATTTAGTGGGGACTAAGTAGTGACATCAAATTTAGCAAGGTGTTGTGCCGTCTTCTTGGTGTCTCTATCACTCATTTCTTGTGGAACTGTTACCAAATTTAAAGAAAGCGCTTCATTAAAAACCTTTATTTCCAAAAAGGCTCCAGAGGATATTGGGATATTAAGTACTTCATATAGTCCGAAGACTACAATCGAGACTATCTGGTCAAAAAAAATAGGTAAAGGAGCTGACAATCTTTACTTAAACCTTAAACCGACAATTATAGGAGCCTACCTATACGTTGCATCAAAAGATGGCCAGCTCGCGGCTATAGATACATCCAACGGCTCAATCATCTGGGAAATACACGATAAAAACATTACTTACACAAGCGCTCCTGGTAGCGGAGATGGAATGGTCCTAATGGGAACTGGCGATGGGCGCGTAATTGCCAGAAATGCAAAAACAGGGAAGCTAAGATGGGTTGCACGGGTGTCAAGTGAAGTCCTTGCTGCACCACAAGCATTTAATAATGTAACCGTTACGCGAACCGGAGATGGAAAATTATATGGCCTCCGCTCTGAGACAGGAGAAGAACTCTGGAATTACGACCGAACAGTCCCTTCCCTTACTTTACGAGGAAATGCTGCACCCGTTATCAGCGGGGATAACGTTTATGCCGGCTTTGATAGTGGTCGATTTGTGGCATTGAATCTAAAAACTGGGCAAGCTAAATGGGATAGCCCACTCGCTATTGCCAGTGGCCGTTCTGATCTAGAGCGAATGGTGGACGTGGACTCAGAACCAACAGTGCTAAGAGACACTGTTTTTGCAGCAAGCTTTAACGGTGGCGTATCTGCAATATCTACCCTTGATGGCACCATAAAATGGACGAGAGAGATATCATCTTTCGCAGGGATCTCAGTCGGTGGAAATTTAGTATACGTAACTGATGCTGATGGTGCTATTTGGGCTCTAAACACAGCGACCGGGGCTTCAGTTTGGAAAAAAGAAACCTTAGAAGAGAGGTTCCCAACTGGACCTACTTACCATAATGGGAAAGTTATAATATCCGATTATGAAGGCTATACCTATTGGATGGATGCGAAAAACGGGGATTTCATTAGCAAACAACGCTTTGACAAAAGTAGAGTTTTGAGCAAGGCCCTTAATGCTTCAGGCATGGCTATTATCTTTTCATCACAAGGCCGGGTAACTGCAACCCGTGCGCCATAGACCTAGTACTACTAGAACCTCCCATGTTACCCCCTAAGGATGAAAGTATTGAACTCAAACCGACTATTGCGATAATCGGCAGACCCAACGTTGGAAAATCCACACTATTCAATAGGGTAACGCGCACTAGGAGTGCGCTAGTAGCAAATATTTCGGGACTAACGCGAGATCCAAAAGTCGGAATCGGCAAGATTGGTGATGCTGGATACATAGTCGTAGATACCGGGGGAATTGACAGCGTCGATGAAGACGAGCTCAGCGCTGCGGCAGCATCTAAAGCACTTCAAGTGGCCAAAGAATGTGCCGCAATAATCCTTGTCGTAGATGGTAGAGCTGGTTCAAACGCTTCTGACATCATGCTCGCTGATGAGCTCAGAAAGTTCAATATTCCTGTTACAGTAGCTGTGAATAAGACTGAAGGTCTCGATTTCGATCTAGTTCTTTCGGAATTTAGCCATCTCCAGATTGGGCCTATTATCCCAATATCTGCGGCACATGGAGAAGGTCTAATCTCTCTAATCGAACTGGCAACAAGTCAATGGGAAACAGCTTCCTACTATGAAACTGAAGCTGAGGACTTGGACCAGATTAGAATAGCTGTGCTTGGAAGGCCCAACGTGGGCAAGTCAACACTCGTTAATCGTGTTCTGGGTGACGAAAAAATGATCACAAGCGACATCCCTGGCACCACAAGAGATAGCGTTGAATTTGACTTCAATAGAGATGAACAGTCCTACGTAATTGTTGATACCGCTGGTGTAAGAAGAAAAGGGAAAACTGACGGTATTGCAGAAAAATTCAGCGTAATGCAAACGTTACAAGCTTTAGATCGCGCCAATATTGCTCTCTTAGTTATTGATGCACGTGAACCGATAACAGACCAAGATCTAAATCTTTTAGGCCTAGCTATAGATAGTGGCCGATCAATTGTGATCGCAGTAAATAAATGGGATAACCTCTCCGAAGAGGTTCGTGATGACTGCCGCAAAGCCCTAGATAGGAGACTAAGGTTTGCTCGCTACGCCGAAATATGCTTTATCTCCGCTCTCCGTGGCACCGGTCTTAAAGCGATGTTTGACTCAATAAACAGAGCAGCAGCAGCGTCAATTCAAAAACATAAGACAAACGATCTAACAAAGCTTTTAATTAAGGCGCTCGATACGCACCAACCTCCAATGGTCCAAGGTAGAAGAATAAAACTAAGGTTCGCTCACATGGGTGGGAGCAATCCGCCCAAAATAATCATACATGGAAATCAAGGAGACAAACTGCCAGAGAGCTATAAGAAATTCCTAGAAAATTTTTTTAGGCAGGAGTTAAATCTGGTCGGCACCCCTATAAAATTTTTCTTCCTCAAGGGGGAGAACCCATATTCTGGACGAAAAAACCAGCTTACCAAACGCCAACTAGTGAAGAAAAAAAGGCTAATGCGATTCGTGAAAAAGCGTTAGATTAAGCTGTTCCCCCAATGTGCAGATCGAACCATGGCGAGGCCTCTTCTTGACTAGCGATATGTCGAACTACTTCCGAAGATAAAACTCTATCTAGACACTGCCTGACATGTTCTGGTGAGTTATTCTGTTGACTCAAATGTGCCGCAACCAAAAATCGTAGCTGGGTAAGATCTAAGTTTTCAAGGAAATTTTCCGACTGACTATTGCTAAGATGGCCATATGCACCCGCTATCCGCTCCTGAAGAACAGGGGGGTAAGCGCTTTTCCTCATTAAAGCCGTATCATGGTTGAATTCTAAAACAAACCCATCTAAATTTTTATACTGCTCTAAGACAAATGGAGTGATGTGACCAATGTCTGTGAGCATACCGAGCCTCTGATTTGACCCGTTTATGATGTACTGACATGGCTGTCTAGCATCGTGGGGAACGGTTACCGGTTCGATTTCCAGATCACCAATCAAAACAGAATTTGATGGGGGAAGCTCTAAGACTTCTGTCAAACCTTGAAGAGCTTGCTTGGAGGAACGTATCGATCCAGATGTCCCATAAACAGGAATATTAAGGCCTTTGGCAACGCTTCTTACGCCTCCAACATGATCGTTATGCTCGTGAGTGATAAATATCGCATCAAGACCATCTAGATCAAAATCTCTAGGTTCCAAAAGCCGCACAAGCTTTTTTAAAGAAAATCCACAATCTATTAGTATTGAAGTATCAGATTCCTGTACAAGTAAACAGTTACCCTTGCTACCACTACCTACAACACAAAAACGCATCTGTAAAGCTAGCGACTGCTCCGATTTACTGTGTCATGCAGCATTTGTAACAAATTATCGGACTCCGCTCCTGTCACCCATCTACCACTAGAATCAAGAACAACCACTTCAGTTTTATCAGCAACTCCAGTGAGACTTATTTGTAATTCTCTCTGTTTGTCTTTTTTCCAAAACTTCATTTTTCGCCATACCCCAGATTTTTCTTTCTGGTCCGAGCCCATCCGAGAGTTTCTGGAAATGACATAGACGCCTCGGCTCTTATCTGTGCTTTTTACTTTTATCTCTCCATTTTCAAGAGCGACACCTATCGTTTTCCAAGACGCATCATAGCTCTGCCTCAGTGCCAAATAAACCTTTCCCGCGCCCACGTTAATCAGCTGGCTAACATCCGTTTCTCTAGGAATGGGCGTCAAATCAGTATTAGGTACACCTGCTGCCGCAGTCGAATCATTCGCTCCACTTTCCAGGGGCATAGGGTCTTGAGAATCTAAATCTGACTCAGGTCGTATATACGTAAAAAGCTTATCTACGAATTCACGCTCACTTTGCACTTTTCTTGGTTGCCGCCGCCACTCGAGGTCATCTCCTTGACTCTCAAGATCTTCAGTCTCAAGTGCAATAAAAAGAGTTGCAGAATTTAGCCCATCTTCTCCAAATATTTTTATCTTTTCTCTTTTTATTTTCGAACCAAATTTCCACTCAGTTTCCATAATACCCAGTTCTACGTCATCCAGCTCTACAGCATAGCCCTCCCCTTCCACAAAACTTTTCAACATTGGCCATGCCGAAATAAGACTTGAGGATACCGTCAATGAGTGCTCATTATCCAGGAGTTTAATAGCGCGATTTTCGTTCTCGTTTGCAGACTGGGGTTCCGATGATGAGCTGTTCCTATCTTGATAGGTAGAATAACGCGCTACCTCACCTCCTTCAGGTACAACCATTCGGTCATTAATAGCTTCCGTACTTAAACCGGGAGGAATCTCAAGATCAGGCAGAGTTTTTGCCTTCTCGTAAGCTTTTTTATTGTCTGTCCTCACTTGATCCAAACTTTGAACGACCTTACTGCAACCCACGGTTAGTAGTAATAGCGTAACCATTATTGCCAGTAGAATTCTAGACATAAAATAATTTCCTTTGTGCTGGTAGCCTAAAAATAGCTACTCAAATTAAACTCTAACCCGATGTAAAAAACTAAACTTCCGCTTGGCGTAATGCGTCTCGAACCTGCTCATGATAGGGACTAGAAAGCCAAGTTAACGGCAGTCTGATACCTTGATCAACCAAACCCATTTCGGCTAAAGCCCATTTCACTGCAATCGGGTTAGCTTCTAAAAACAAATTTTTGTGTAAAGCATTTAATTGCCTATCGATCTCCTTGGCAAGATCAATCTGACCAGATCTAGCCGCAATGCAAAGATCATGCATTTTCTTAGGGGCCACATTGGTGGTAACAGATATCACTCCATCACCTCCTTCAAGCAAAAAATCACAGGCAGTCTCATCATCCCCGCTAAATAACAAAAAGCCTTTCCGACACTTTGACTTAATAGCAGCCACGCGTGACAAATCACCAGTAGCTTCCTTAACCCCGATAATATTAGCAACACCAGACAACCGACCAATAGTATCAGGCAGCATGTCACAAGCAGTTCTACCTGGAACGTTATATAAAATTTGTGGTATCGCAACTGACTCAGCGATCATCTTGTGATGCAGATAGAGCCCTTCTTGCGTCGGTTTATTATAGTAAGGGGTCACCAGCAAGCAAGCGTCCACGCCGGCTTCTTTGGCAAAAGTAGTAAGCCGGATAGCTTCGTGAGTGGAATTTGCGCCCGTACCTGCAATCACCGGAATACGACCCTTAGCAAGCCTAACTACACGCGCGATCAAATCACAATGCTCCTGCTCAGTTAAAGTAGCAGATTCCCCCGTAGTACCAGCGACAACTATGCCATCAGTCTGGTTCTCCACGTGAAAATCAATTAACTCAGCAAGCCTAGAAAAGTCAATTTCTGTCTCGGGTCCACAACCTGACTTCATGGGAGTCACAATTGCAACGATACTGCCTTGAATAGAAATCATATAAAGAGCTATTCGAATAAAACAGTGATATTAACTTCTAGAGCATATTAGAACAAGGCTAGACCGCTAAGAGGGCGTTACATGTTTGTAATAATAGGCTTGTACTGTAAAAATTAAGTTCTAGGCCAAGCATTTAGGAGGGAGTGCACCAACGTCGCCAAAGGAATAGCAAAAAAAACGCCCCAGAACCCCCAAAGTCCGCCAAAAACCAGAATGGATATTATTATTGCTATAGGATGAAGATTAACAACATCTGAAAAGAGTAAGGGCACTAATAAGTTTCCATCTAAAGCTTGGATAATGCCATAAACAACCATCGTCCATAAAAACTGATCGCCTACTAAACCAAATTGACTATAGGCCGCGACCGCAATCGGCACAGTTACCACAACCGCTCCAATGTAAGGGACGATCACTGATACCCCAGTCAAAACGGCAAGAAGCGGCGCATATGAGAGACCTAAAGACGCAAAGCAAGCATACGAAACTAGCCCTACTATTAAAATCTCGTAAAACTTTCCACGTACATAGTTACCTATCTGCCTATCAACGTCTCTCCAAACAGAAGATAGCACCATTCGGTCTTGCGGAAGATAACTCAACAACCAAGCTAAGATTTGTGTTTTATCCTTCAGGAGAAAAAAGACCAAGACCGGCCCTAGCACTAAGTAAACGAGCAAAGTCACCATTGCAGGGATAGATGCGATAGAGAAAGTAAGTGCATTCTGCCCCAAACTGCTAATTTTTGCCCGGACGCTCCCTGTTAAAGCTTCTATCTGCTCAGCAGACAAAAAATTTGGATAAGTTTCTGGGAGTCGTAATAAAGCCTCTCGCCAAACGTTAATGGTACCAGGCAAATCACGCACAAAACTAGTTAACTGCGAAGATAAAAGTGGAACCAAACCGCCAACAAGAAGAATCAAAGCTAAGATGAATACCGTAAATATAACTCCTGCAGCTAAATTCCTTCCAAAACCGAGTCTCTGAAGGGAACAAACCGAAGTTTCGAGCAGATACGCGATCACAACGGAGGCAAGACAAGGCGCCAGCATTTCACCAAAAAATGCCAAGCATCCAAAAGACAATAACAGTACAGTTACTAATAATGCCGCTTGAGGGTCTGAGAAATAACGGTCATACCAAGTTCTGAATAGCTCAATCATATTTTCACCCACTTATTAGCCACAGCATATTATAAAAACTTTGACAATATCGAGTAGGATATATTAATAACTATGTGTTGGGCACATAAAAAATAAATTCTAGATCCCAAGGGAAAGTAGAAATACTTATTTTAATACATGGAACCTATCGTATTACCAGTAAAATTTTCCCAAGAAGACATAGTTTCGAAGCTCGAAACTTGGGCGTCTGAACTGGGCTTTCAGGATATTGGAATCGCAAGCCTCGAGTTGGATTCGGACATTAGTTACCTCAAATCTTGGTTAGATAAAGGGTACCACGGCTCAATGGCATACTTGGAACAGAACGCACCAAAAAGATATGATCCCAAAAAATTAATACCTGGAACGTTGTCTGTCATATCCATTCGGTGCGACTATCTCAATGTAGACCTCGACGATTCTATTAAGGCTCTCGAAAAATCTGATATCGCTTATGTCTCGCGTTACGCATTGGGCCGCGACTATCACAAAGTTTTAAGATCCAAATTGAAGAAACTTGCAAATAGTCTCCAAGATCACATCGGTTCTCTTGGTTATCGCGTCTTTACTGACAGTGCACCCGTGTTAGAACGAGCGCTAGCTCGAAATAGTGGCCTAGGCTGGATCGGGAAAAATACCAACCTGATAAGTAAAAAAGATGGTTCCATGTTTTTTCTAGGAGAAATTTTCACCGACATCCCATTAGAACCCTCAAAAGTCGCGGCTAAAAACCATTGTGGAACCTGCAGGGAGTGTATTGATGTTTGTCCAACAAAAGCAATCATCGCCCCTTACCAGCTTGATGCTAACCGTTGCATTTCCTACTTAACCATAGAATCAAAAAAATCGATCCCCGTTGAGTTTAGAAAATCTATCGGAAATCGAATATTCGGTTGCGACGACTGTCAATTGTTTTGCCCTTGGAACAAATATGCGAAATTAACTGCTGTGACGGATTTTACACCCCGGCACGGTCTCGAGAAGAGCAAACTCACAGATCTCTTTCTTCTAGACGAAGACGAGTTTGAAAAGATAACAATAGGATCTGCTATAAGAAGAGTAAGTTATTCTCAATGGATACGTAATCTTGCAATAGCCTTAGGAAACGCCCCGACATCAACAGAAGTACTACAAGCCCTCGAGAAAAGACTAACTTTCCCAGACGAAATGGTTCTTGAACACGTAAATTGGGCCATACTGGAGCACAAAAAGAACTAAGCCGCCTTTATAGGCCAATCATCTCACTCTTCTTGAAGAGAATTAGTGATTAATTTTGTCAATTCAGTAGAGTATCATTGCTAGTGCAATAGCTTTCACAAAAAATTAAAACTTGGGTATTGATAAAATCAACAATATCGTAGCCAGAACTAGGGTTAAAAATGAAGTTTTCTCCAACCATAGCACCATCCATCCTATCCGCTGACTTCGCCAGACTGGGCGAGGAAGTGGAAGCGGTCGTAAACGCGGGAGCCGACTGGATCCACTTCGATGTAATGGATAACCATTACGTGCCAAATTTAACAATCGGACCAATGGTTTGCAAAGCATTACGGGCGCATGGTATTTCGACGCCCATCGATGTCCATCTCATGGTGAAGCCAGTAGATAGACTGATAGACGATTTCATTGAAAGCGGAGCTAGCAGTATTACGTTTCACCCGGAGGCGAGCGAGCATGTGGATAGAAATCTTCAGCAAATCAGAGACGGTGGTTGTAAAGCGGGCCTAGTACTAAACCCTGCCACATCTCTAAGCTACCTTGAACATGTTATGGATAAGCTGGACATTATACTCTTAATGTCGGTAAACCCTGGGTTTGGCGGCCAGTCCTTCATTAAAAGCACCTTGACTAAAATAAGTGCTGTGCGAAAGCTAATCGACGATTCACGTTGTCCCATACGACTTGAAGTTGACGGTGGGATTAACGCAGACAATATTGGAGACATCGGCTTAGCTGGAGCAGATACTTTTGTTGCTGGGTCAGCCATCTTCAATCAATCTAACTACAAGAAAGCCATCTCTGAGCTCAGAAAAAAACTAGACACTGATTCCTAGAATGTCTGAGAAATTAGCCCTATTTGATCTCGATGGCACTCTAATCGACACTGCCCCCGATATCTGCACCGCAGTTAATAACGGTCTAAAGGCTGCTAGCATCGCACCGATATCAGAGCTCACTGCGCGCGGCTATATTGGTGAAGGTTCAGCTAAATTAATGCATAGAGCGATTACAAAAGAAATAGATGGCGTGGCACCTGAAAATGCTTTCTCAAAGGTCTACAACGGCTTTTGCAAGCACTATAGCGAAAATTTATTCGTCGATTCTGTAATATATTCAGGCGCTCTAGAGTCTTTGGGTGAGTTAAAATCTGCAGGCTTCAAACTAGGGTGTATCACTAACAAACCTTATGAGTATGCATTGCCTTTATTAGAAAAAGCGGGGTTAGCCCACCTGTTTGACATCCTTCTTGGGGGAAATAGCCTCAAAGAAAAAAAACCTAACCCTCTACCAATTATCCATGCAATCCAGCAAACAAAAAGCGATCGCAACAAGACCGTGATGGTCGGAGATTCAATTACAGATCTGCGAGCTGCAAAAAATGCTGATGTTTATTCGATATGCGTCAGTTATGGATACCATGGTGGTATTGATCTAAAAATGCATGACCCCAGCATCATGATTGACAGTCTAGATTTTCTCCCTTCATTAATAAAAAAACTCTGTGGCGATCTAGATGAAATAGAAAAAAAGTTGATGAATTAACATGATTCTAATGATAGATAACTATGATTCTTTTACTTATAACTTGGTTCAATATTTGGGGGAATTAGGAGAAGACGTTAGAGTTGTAAGGAATGATGAAATAGAAACTTCGGACATTAGCAAAATTGCACCTACTCACATTGTAATATCACCAGGCCCTTGCTCCCCAAATGAAGCTGGAATATCGATTGATACGATAATAAAGTTCAGTAAAGTCATGCCTATACTTGGCGTGTGTCTTGGCCACCAAAGTTTAGGGCAAGCCTTTGGCGGAAAAATTACGCATGCACGTCAGGTTATGCATGGGAAGACTTCACTAATCCACCATAATAAAGAAGACCTTTTCGAGAACCTTCCAAGCCCTTATACAGCGACGCGTTATCACTCATTGATCGTAGACCAAAAATCACTGCCTGAGTGCTTTAAGATCACTGCATGGACAAATCTTCCAAACGGAGAAATAGACGAAATCATGGGTATTAGGCATCTCGACTTACCTTTGTTTGGTATACAATTTCACCCTGAATCAATCTTAACTGAGCATGGTCATCGGTTGCTTGAAAATTTTTTAAAACGATAAGGTAGGCTAAGTGGACATTAGTAGAAATATAAAGCAAGTAGCTGACGGTGATGATCTCTCCTACGGTGAAATGACTACAATAATGACCGAAATGATGTCCGGTGCGATTTCTGATGTACAAATAGCCGCATTTTTAATCGCATTAAAAATGAAAGAGGAAACCACCGATGAAATCTCAGCAGCTGTCACGGTGATGCGTAAATTTGCTACAAAAGTGGATGTTGGCCTTGCACCTTTAATAGACACCTGTGGCACTGGCGGAGATGGCAGTAGCAGCTTCAATATATCTACCGCTGCTGCTTTCGTTACTGCAGCATGTGGCGGGCTCGTAGCAAAACATGGGAATAGGGCAGCTAGCAGCGCAAGTGGCAGTGCAGATGTGCTGGAGGCAGCGGGTGCGCTTATAGAATTATCCCCCGAACAAGTAGTTAAATGTATACATGCCAATGGAATCGGTTTTATGTTCGCGCCCGCCCATCATGGGGCTACAAGGCATGCAGGTAAAGTAAGGAAACAAATTGGAGCCCGAACTTTATTTAATATCTTAGGTCCGATGACTAATCCTGCGAGTGCTGAACGACAAGTGATAGGAGTATTCTCACCAATGTGGGTTCCCAAAATCGCTGATGTATTAAAGACACTAGGAACGAAGCATGCGCTTATAGTTTGCGCTGCCGATGGCATGGATGAGATAAGTATTTCAGCACCAACAACAGTAGCCGAAGTAAAGGACGGAGTCGTCAGGCATTTCCAAATAAAGCCCGATGACTTCAATATACAGCAAGAAGAAAATAACCAGGCCTTATTGGCTACAAGCCCTAGCGAAAGCTTATCCATAATCAACCAGATATTTCTGGGAGAGAAAGGTCCCGCCCACAATGTAGTCTCGTTAAATGCTGGAGCGGCACTATATGTAGGCGGCCTTGTCTCGGATCTTGGCTCAGGTGTCCAAATGGCTTCAAATGCTCTCATTGACGGGAAAGCTGCTAAAAAGTTTTCGGAATTCATTAACTACACGAACACCTTTAAACAGTAAATGCAAAAATATGAAAGATATACTTACTCAAATAATAGAGTCTAAAAGACTTGAAGTACTAGAGCGGAAGCAGAAAAATTCACGCGTTGAGATTGATGCCAAAATTTCTGGTGCGGAAAGACCTCGTGGCTTTAAAACCAAGCTCATTTCTACTATACAAAAGAAGCGGCCTGCAGTAATCGCCGAGTGTAAAAAAGCGTCGCCAAGCAAAGGGCTAATTTGTTCGAACTATAATCCTGCAGAGATCGCTAAATCCTATGAGGCTGCGGGAGCAAGCTGTCTCTCCGTTCTAACTGATGTACCTTTTTTTCAAGGTAGTGATGCTGATTTAATATCAGCGAAAAATTCTTGTAATCTCCCCATATTAAGAAAAGACTTCATGATAGACAGCTATCAGATATCTGAATCGCGCCTACTCGGTGCAGACTGCGTCTTACTAATAGTCGCATGCCTGTCAGATGAGGTGCTTAAAGAGCTCTCTGACGAGGCGATACAACTAGGCATGGATGTTCTCATTGAAGTACATACAGCTGACGAACTGGCACGAGCAAAACCTATTTCGGAGGCTATCATTGGAATAAACAATCGCAACCTAAAAACCTTTGAAACTGACCTTCGTACGAGTCTAACCTTATATAAGAACATAGGAAAAGAGCGGCTCGTGGTATCTGAATCCGGAATACATTCCCCTGAGAACGTGAGAATGCTACTAGATGCAGGAATTAGCTCCTTCCTCGTAGGGGAAGCGTTTATGAAAGCTCCTAACCCAGGCAAACAACTCTCTCAAATGTTTAGCACAGAATCAACTGCAGATTAGATGTTTCTATACGCCCTGAACTCTAATATGTTATCAGAAGGGTCGTAAAGACAAAAAATAGCACTTTCTTCCTGGGTACCTTTGCTAGTTGTATAAGGCGCGACTTTAAAATCTACACCGATATAATTCATGTGATCAACGGCTCTATGCCAATCCTTCCAGCTCATCACCAATCCAAACACAGGAAAGGATTCTTCTCCCAAACCAATACGGCTCTCAGACTTTGAAAGTCTACTGCTTGCAAGTCTAGCAACTATACGATTTCCAAAGAAATCCATTTCTAAAAGAGTGTCCGTCTCTACGACAACACGGCACCCTAGAATCTCTGTATAAAATTCATGGGTCGCTTTTAGATCGAACACGAGAAAAGACGCCTTGAAATAAGGACGACTTGTAAATTCACTAAGCGGATCGTCTTGAATTTTCCAACCTCCTTATATGGCAACAGTGCTCATGAAGAGCATAGCTCAATAACATTGATAACAACAACTCAGTGTTTTAAATCAATTCAAAAACAAACGATAAGCCGGATTCATTGTTTCATTTTCGTAGGGGAATCCAAGACTAGAAAGCGTATTTTCAAAATCGGCAAAATCAGACTCAGGGACTTGGATCCCCATCAAAACTCGTCCATATGCTGCACCATGATTACGATAGTGAAATAAACTTATATTCCATTTATCACCTAAGTGTGAAAGGAAATGGAGCAAAGCCCCAGCTCTTTCAGGAAACTCGAACCTCAGTAGTCGCTCGTCGTCTATAGGAACGCTACTACGGCCGCCAACCATGAAACGAAGGTGCATTTTCGCAACTTCATCATCGGTCATATCTATCGGTAGATAACCCTTATCAGTAAGGTTGTCCATTAGAATTTCACGCTCTTTATCTCTATTTTTAACCTTCACCCCAGCAAAAACAGCCGCTGTATTTTCGTTCGACATTCTATAATTAAACTCTGTAATAAGGCGCGGACCGAGAGCATGACAAAAATCTCTAAAGGTTCCTGCCACTTCAGGCAGAGTCGCGCCAATTAAGATCTCACGCTGTTCGCCAAGCTCAGCTAATTCCGCTATGTGCCTTAGCCTATCAAAATTGACGTTCGCCCCACTCAATATGGCAACGGAATTAGTTATGACATTAGGGTGTTTTGTAATGTACTGCTTTGCTCCGGCCAGAGCCAAGGCTCCCGCTGGCTCTGCTATGGATCTCGTTTCTTCGAAAATATCCTTAACTGCAGCGCACATTTCATCTATAGAGACAGTCAGCATTTCATCGACATACTCTTTCGATACGCGGAAATTCTCCTCTCCAACCTGCTTTACCGCGGCGCCGTCCGCAAAGATTCCAATATGATCGAGAGTTACTCTCTGCCCAGATGATAAAGCAGCGGTCATACTAGCCGCTTCGGCAGGCTCGACCCCTATGATTTTAACAGTAGGCGCAACCGATTTTACGTAAGCCGCAACTCCGCTAATTAAACCACCCCCACCCACTGGCACAAAAATAGCATCAGGTAAGGTTGTAGATTGTTCTAGTATTTCTAAACCAACCGTTCCTTGCCCCGCAATAACCAATGGATGATCATACGGTGGGATGTAAGGCATGTTTTTTTCTAGCGCAAATTTCTGAGCATAATCACTAGCATCATCGTAGCTATTCCCGTGCAAGATCACATGCCCGTCTAAACGGACAACCGCTTCCACTTTAATCTCTGGAGTGGTTTTAGGCATCACAATAGTTGCTTTCACTCCGAGCTTTTTAGCTGATAGAGCGACACCTTGTGCATGATTGCCAGCTGAAGCCGCCACTACTCCCGAACGCATCGTCTCATCCGAAAGCGATGACATTAAATTATAAGCGCCCCTGATTTTGTAAGAGAAAACTGGCTGTAAATCCTCTCGCTTAAACCATATCTGAGAACCCATGCGCTTAGAAATCAAAGGGGCAAAGTCTAATGGCGTCTTTGTGGCAACATCGTATACTGAAGCTTTACGAATCAAGTCTGGATAGTTATTTTTCATCGTAATAAGATAACATTTCCTTTGGTCAAATATTTTTTTTATTATCAGGTACGGACATGACTACTCAAATTAAAAAGAAAGAAGCTGTTGCAAAAGCAGCCATAAAATATGTAGAAGATGATTTTTTTGTAGGTGTTGGAACAGGCAGTACTGCAGACTGTTTTATAGCAGAATTAGGTAAAATAAAATCAAGAATCCAAGGAGCCGTCGCTAGTTCTGATGCTACAGAAAAAAAATTACGAGAACTAGGTATCCCAATCATCCCTTTAGATTCTGTCACACAATTAGATGTCTATGTAGATGGCGCTGACGAGGCAACCAATCATAGGCATCTGATAAAGGGCGGAGGTGGAGCACTTACAAGAGAGAAAATTACAGCGGCGGCGAGCAAGCTCTTTGTCTGTATCGCTGACGACACGAAGCTAGTTAGCCAACTGGGTAGTTTTCCTCTTCCTATTGAAGTTATCCCGATGGCCAGGAGTTATGTCGCGAGAGAAATCGCTAAACTGGGAGGAACCCCAAGATGGAGAGAAAAATTTCTAACGGATAACGGTAATTATATCTTGGACATACATAATATGAAAATAAGTGCACCTGTAGATTTAGAAACCCAACTTAACCAAATTACAGGAGTAGTGACGAATGGAATATTTGCTCAGAGGCCAGCGGATATTTTATTAATTGCAGATAGTGGAAAAATAAATACTATAAAAAGATCGGCGTGAGCTTTTTATTGCTCATCGCCAGTTCCTTCGACTGGAATAGTCCACTTACACATTAACAAACCGATTTCATAAAGAACCCAAATCGGTAGCGCTAACATGGTCTGAGATATCACATCTGGTGGAGTTAGAATCATACCTAAGACAAAAGAGCCTACTATGATGTATGGTCTTTTCTTTCCAAGCGACTCAACAGTTGATAGTCCGCTCCTAACAATTAAATAGGTGGCAACAGGTACCTCGAAAGCTGCACCGAATGCCAAAAAAATCTTCAACACAAAGTCAAGATAATGCGAAATATCCGTCATAATAGTGACTCCCTCTGGAGCCACTGAAGTAAAGAAACCAAAGACTAAAGGAAAAACGGCGTAATAAGCGAACGCTATTCCAAGATAAAAAAGAATAGTACTTGAAACAATTAGGGGCAAAGCTAACCGGCGCTCCTTCATATACAGTCCTGGAGCTACAAAAGACCAAGCTTGAAAAAAAATATAGGGGACAGAAATCACTACTGCGACGAAAGCTGTTAGTTTAAAAGGAGCCAAGAATGGAGAGGCTACTTGGGTAGCTATCATTGTGCTCGATCCACTTAAATGGACTAATAGAGGCTCGGCAATCAAGCCATAAAGGAAATTAGAAAAAGGAAATAGGCACAGTAACACCACGAAGACGCACGCAATTGCTTTTAGCAGCCTATCTCTCATCTCCACTAGGTGAGATACAAAAGTTTGCTCCTTAGTAGAAGATTGGCCATCACTTTCAGCTGACGCGGCATCCTGTTTATTTTTATTTTTTCTGAAAAACATGGGTAAAAGCCGATAACTTCTTTAAACGAGCAAGTGAAATTTATTTGTCGTTAGCTAGTTTTTCATCAGGAGGCTGTGGAGGCCGGTCCTGAGAAGAAATGCCATCATCTAAAGGTTCGCGAGCCAAGTCTTTAAGCTGCTTATCTTCTTCCAAAAATTCCTTATTAAGTTGTCTGTATTCGGCCGTTTGCGCTTCCTTTTCTATCTCATAACGCATGCTGCGCACTGTTCTTTGAATTTTACCGATCCATTGACCGGCACCCTTTATTAACCCAGGCATTTTTTCCGGCCCGACCACGATGAGAGCAATCACAAAAATAACGCCAAGTTCCCAAAAACCAATATCAAACATAGTGTCTAGGTATCAGACTCGTTCTTTTTCAACAACAGCCTCGCTATCTATAACGGCCTCGCCATCTATAGTTCTTGCTTCACTGTGTGCTTCACTGTGTTCTTCAAGTGGGCTAGTGGGCTCTTCTTTCATCGCTTTTTTAAAGTCACGGATCCAGCCTCCCACGTCACTACCTACACCTTTTATTTTCTTAGTACCGAACACTAAGGCAACGATCACCAAAACAACTACCAGCTCTTTTATTCCAAAACCCATCTCAATCTCCAATATATATAAGCTAATTAGTTCTCAATAACTACATATTAACTTTTTCTGCTCGCTTTTTCTTCTAGCCCCGAGCGTTCAAAACGTCTTTCTAGCTCAGACAGGACATCTGAAGGTTCAATACCTCTATATTTCAGAAGAACCATCGAATGAAACCACAAATCAGCAGTCTCGTATACAACTTGATAGTCATCCTCATTTTTTCCAGCCAGCACAACTTCGACAGCCTCTTCACCAACCTTCTTTAAAATTTGGTCCAAGCCGGACTCGAATAGGCTCGCCACATATGATTCTTTCGAGTCCAGCTGGGAGCGCTCTTCAATGACTTTACTTAATTTTCTTAACACATCTGACACTAGGTTAATCCTTTACTCTGCTGCCGGAGGAGTAAATGACATCGGCATCTACCAAAACAGGCTCTGAATCTATCCATTGTTCGTCATGGTAGCGTTTATAAAAACATACTTCTCTTCCGGTATGGCAAGCTACATTTCCAAATTGCTGCACTTTCAAAAGAACCGTATCTTGATCACAATCTATTCTTATTTCTTTTATTTTTTGCACAAAGCCTGACTCCTCCCCTTTACGCCACAATTTTTTCCTTGATCTAGACCAGTAGACTACACGGCCTTCTTTAATTGTAGCTGCGAGAGCCTCTTTATTCATCCAAGCTAAAGTAAGCACTTTCAATGACTCAAAGTCCTGAGCAATCGCAGGAATAAGACCATCGCCATTCCATTTCACTTCATCTAAAACATTCACAAGCGTACCTCCAAACCAAACTCACGCATCAATTCCTTAGCGTCAGACACAGTATACTCTCCAAAATGAAAAATACTTGCTGCTAGAACCGCGCTCGCACGTCCTTCAGTAACACCTTCAACGAGATCGTTTAGACTACCCACTCCACCAGAGGCTATAACTGGGATTTCGACTGCGTCCGCTATCAGTCTCGTTAACTCAATGTCATAACCATCCCGTGTGCCATCTCGATCCATGCTCGTCAACAGTATTTCACCGGCACCCGCCGATGCCATTTGACAAGCCCAGTCGACAGCATCCAGGCCGGTCGGCTTCCTACCTCCATGGGTATAGATTTCCCAACAGTGAGGCTTACTCGTCGAGCGACGAGCATCGAGCGCCACTACGATACATTGAGAACCAAAATAATTAGCGGCAGCTTCAATTAACTTGGGGTTTTCTATTGCGGCGGTATTTATAGAAACCTTATCCGCCCCAGCAATTAGCATCCGCCTGACATCATCAACTGTTCTTATGCCACCTCCGACTGTCAGAGGTATAAATACTTCCGACGCCACGGCCTCTACAACTTTCACCATCGTATTGCGGTTGTCTTTACTGGCGGTAATATCCAGAAAAGTTATTTCGTCCGCACCTTGCGCATCATACCGTCGAGCTATTTCAACAGGGTCTCCTGCATCTCTGATGTCAACAAACTTAACGCCTTTGACAACGCGACCAGCATCAACGTCTAAACAAGGAATAACACGCGTTGAAACTGCCATTTCCCTAGCCTGTAAGCTCGTCAGCTAGCTTTTGGGCTTCCGCGAAGTCCAAAGCCCCCTCATAAATTGCTTTCCCTGTGATCGCGCCAGCAACTCCATCATCTTCAACTTCAGCCAGCGCCCGAATATCTTCGAGATTGGTGACGCCACCCGAGGCAATAACGGGTATTTTAAGCGCCCGGGCCAAAGCCGCAGTAGATTCTATGTTTAACCCCATCATCATCCCATCTCTACCAATATCTGTGTAAATAATTGCCTCAACGCCATCATTTTCAAATTGTAAGGCGAGATCTAGGGCATTGTGTCTGGAAAGCTTCGACCAACCGTCGATTGCTACTTTCCCATCTCTCACATCTAAGCCAACAATAATATGATTTGGAAACTCTATGCAGACATCAGAAACGAAATGAGGTGCTGTAACCGCTTTGGTTCCTATAATTACATAGCTAACGCCAGCATCAAGATATGACTGTATCGTGTCTTCATCACGGATACCTCCACCCACTTGTATTTCCACCTCGGGGAACGCGCTCGCGATCTCATGAATAACCTGTCGGTTGGCCGGTGCGCCACCAAATGCGCCATCCAAGTCAACGACATGCAACCTTTTCGCACCTTCATCTACCCATCGGGCGGCCATCGCTAAAGGGTCATCGGAATAAACCGTATCCTTTGTCATGTCTCCCTGCACTAAGCGCACGCATTTTCCGCCCTTTAAATCGATAGCGGGGATTAAAATCATAAACTACCTCATCAATTTACTTTAAATTAAAAGATTACAAAGTAGGGTTCCCCATACTTAGCTGCGATATCAACTTGAATAGTAACACGACGCTTTTCATGGAAGAATTACGTCTCTATCCTTCTTCAGTGTGCTTCTTCCCAATTTTCTCCGTACCCTACATCTACCAAAAGAGGCACATCAAGGCTGGCCACGGACTCCATGATGTTCCGAACAGAGTCGATGATACTCTGCAAAGATGAAGTCTCCGCTTCGATAACTAATTCATCATGGACTTGCATTATAATCTTTGCATGTGCGCCAGAGCTCTGCATCCAATCGGAAACTCCTATCATAGCTAACTTAATGATGTCTGCTGCAGTCCCTTGCATCGGTGCATTGATTGCCGTGCGCTCCGCATATTGGCGGACCTGGGCTCGTCGAGCATTAATGTCTGGCAAATATAACCTGCGCCCATAAACAGTTTCTACAAATTCTTTTTCACGAGCAGAAGCTTTAGTCTCTTCCATAAACTGCAACACTTTTGGATACCTAGAGAAATAAGTCTCGATATACCTTTGAGCACTAGCCCGATCAATCCCTAATTGTTTGGCCAACCCGAAAGCCGACATTCCGTAAATCAAACCAAAATTGATAGCCTTAGCGGCTCTTCTCTGATCACTTGTAATCAATGAAACTTCCTCAGAAAAAACCTCCGAAGCAGTCGCCCGATGAACATCTAACCCTTCATTAAAAGCCGTGCAAAGGCCCTCATCTGAGGAAAGGTGCGCCATTATTCTCAACTCTATTTGAGAATAGTCAGCAGCAATGATAGTTGTCCCAGATGGCGCTCTAAAAGCTTTCCTAATCCGACGACCCTCTAGGGAACGTATGGGGATATTTTGCAAATTAGGGTCTGATGAACTAAGACGGCCTGTAGCTGTGACAGCCTGATGATAACTAGTGTGTACTCTTTTGGTGGTTTGATTAATCTGCATTGGCAATTTATCGGTATACGTGGACTTTAACTTACTCATCGATCGGTACTGCAAAATAACTCCAGGCAAAGGATAGTCATGGGAAAGCTCTTGGAGCACTGACTCCGCAGTAGAAGGCTGTCCTTTTGGGGTTTTCGATAGAACTGGAAGCTCCATCTTTTCAAAAAGAATGGCCTGTATTTGTTTGGGCGATCCAATATTAAAGACTTCTCCAGCCAAATTATGTGCCTGGATCTCCAACTCATCTAAGGTATTTGAAAGTTCGGAACTTTGATGCGCTAGCATCCCAGAATCAATATTAACTCCTTCTCTTTCAATGTTGCCTAAGACACTCAACAACGGTAACTCTATGTCCCTATACACCTGCGACAACCTTGGTTGTTCGCTGAGCATTTGACTGAAAACCTTATGTAATCGCCAGCAAACATCTGCATCTTCTGCTGCATAGGGAGTCGCCACATCTATAGACACCTGAGAAAAGTTAATTTGCTTAGCCCCTTTCCCAGCGACCTCTTCATAGTGAGTCGTTTTCACACCCAAGTATTTCAAGGCAAGTGCATCGAGATTGTGCCGCGTTGAGGTGCTATTGAGGACATAAGACTCCAGCATAGAATCGTCCAACTTCCCCTTCAGAGATATCCCATGATTTAGCAAAATATGACGATCGTACTTAAGGTTATGCCCTAGTTTCCCAATTTTCTCATCTTCAAGTATGGGTTTTAATTTGCCCAGCGCGACCTCAATCGGTATCTGACTGGGGACGTCTGGATAGCTATGCATCAATGGTAAATATGCAGCATGTCCACTTTCAAAACAAAAAGACACTCCCACTAATTCAGCTTCCAGATAGTCCAGGCTGGTTGTCTCAGTATCAAACGAAAAGTATGCTTGGCAAGAGAGCTTGGCTATCCACTCCTCAAGGACGGGAAGTTCTAATATCGTCTCATAATTAACTGCATCCTCTTTCTTCTCGCTAGGCTTTGAGTGAGCCCTCTCCATATCTCCTGCTACGGTATGCCCTGCATCCTGCTGGGATGTGGCAACGTTTTCACGGTCTAATGAGGCTAAAGCTGACTTTAGCTCATACTTACTATAAAGTTCGCGTAACAACGAATTATCAGCGTCTGAAAGACAAATATCTTCAACTTGAATGCCGACATCAATATCTTTAACAATAGTCACTAAACGGCGAGAAAGGGGTAATTTATCAATAGATTCTCTTAAATTCTCTCCTACTTTTCCTGAGATTTCCGTAGCATTTGTAATAATATTCTCGAGGGAGTCATATTGTTTAAGCCATTTTACAGCTGTCTTCGGACCAACTTTTGGCACTCCTGGTATATTGTCGGCGCTATCACCCATCAACGAGAGGTAGTCGATTATCTGATTGGGACGAACGCCAAATTTATTCATCACTCCTTCTTCATTAAGGGTGCTTTTATCCATTGTGTTGACGAGTGAAATTTTTTCATTGACGAGCTGCGCGAAATCTTTGTCGCCAGTTGAAATGACTACTCGCATTCCTTTGTTAGCTGCCTTATCAGCTAAGGTGCCGATTACATCATCTGCCTCCACCCCAGGGACTTGGACAAGAGGGTAGCCAAGAGCTCGGATCATATCGAATAAGGGTAAAATCTGCATTGAAAGCTCTTCCGGCATTCGAGGTCGCTGCGCTTTATAACTAGGAAAATATTCATCTCTAAGGGTTTTGCCTTTGGGATCGAACACGACTCCAAAAAATGCCGTAGGGTAGTCAGACTTCAGTCGGCCAAGCATATTTAGCACACCGTGAATGGCACCAGTAGGGTGGCCTTGCGAATTAGTTAATGCCGGAAGTCCATGAAATGCTCGATAAAGATATGAAGAGCCATCAACAAGGATTAAAAGATTCTCATCCATTTTTTTGACCAAAAGTTCAGTTATGTTTTTTCAAAGGTTAATGTCTTATAAGTAGTTTCAGTGCTATTCTTCTATACAATAGTAACAGCTAAATCTACTTAGAGAGAGAATGCTCGGATGAAAAAATTTACGGGAATAGTTTGGTCAATTTGGATAATGCTGGCAACCATTAGCTACGGGACATTGTTGGCTGCGGAAGAGTTTACGGACGCGCCACCACCACCTATAGTTTTGGTACCAGACGACGCGTATATAAATGAAGCGATTGAGCCGGACATCACTATTGTCCAAAAAAAGGGTGCGACCCATGAGGAATACCGTATAAACGGCAGACTTTATATGGTTAAGATTACCCCTAGCGTCGGACCGTCTTATTACTTTCTCGACCATGATGGAGATGGGTTACTTGAGACGAAACTGGATGGCAAAGTTGAGCCTATAGTCAACCAATGGCTTATATTCAGCTGGTAATTTAGTCTCTGAGACCACAGCCAAATCTAGCATAAGTCAGCGGGAACACAGGTTTCGCAGAGCTCAGAGACTCTACGAAATCAGTGGTTCTTGGTAACTTAGATTTTAGAAAAGAGCGGGCGTTCTCAGCCCACTCTAAACTTGAATGACTTTAGTTGTCACCTGCAGTGCAGAGAAAATGACCTAAACCAGCACCTACTGCCGCTCCAAGAAACATCGCACCCTTATCGTCCCCATCGAGGCCACCAGCGACTACACCAGCACCTAATGTCCCGCCAAGAAGTGGGCATAGAATATCAGTAGGCTTTAGGTCGCTGTTAGCACAGCCTCCTAAGAGCAAACCGGCTATAAGAACTGCTGACAACTTTGAAATTTTGTACATTTTGTAGGTCTCCCACGAACTTTAAATTTTTGCCTTATATTTGGCTTCTATTCACATTATAGATTAACAGCAACCCAGTCGTTGCAAAAGCTCCCTGCTTCTTTCTATAAATGAAACATTATTAACTTTAGCCGGCGCTGTTGTATCATTTTTACAACATAACGTCTGCATCATGCATACTAACACATAAATACTATATTCCTAGTTTTATTCTCTCTACACCAGAAATTGCGCCGCGAGTCCTAAGAAAGCCAAAAAGCCAACAATGTCTGTCACAGTCGTCAGAACTACCCCTCCTGCTAAAGCTGGATCTACATTTATTTTTTTAAGCAGTACCGGTATAGATGCTCCAAAAAGCCCAGCGGTCACCAAGTTCAAAACCATGGCACATCCTATCACTACCCCCAAGCCAAAGTTGTCAAACCATAGCGCTGCTATAACAGCGACAACAATCGCCCAAATAAAACCATTTAAAAGCCCTACTCCAACTTCATGCCAAATCACTGCTCGGGCATTAGTGTCTCCCACATGGCCCAAAACTAACCCTCTCAAGACAATGGTTAAGCTTTGATTTCCAGCAATTCCACCCATGCTTGCAACAATTGGCATTAGGACTGCTAGAGCAACCAACTCTTTAATCGTCGCCTCAAAGAGGCCTATTACCCAGGCAGCAGATAAGGCAGTACCAAGATTAACCGCTAACCAAAGAGATCGCTGCCGCGTCGTGGTCAGGATAGGTGCAAAAACATCGGACTCGTCATCTAAACCGGCAGCCAGCATAAGGGAGTGATCGCTCTGCTCTCTGATAACATCGACCACGTCATCAATAGTGATCCGGCCTAATAATTTACCGCTTCTATCAGTCACAGGAGACGAAATCAGATCTCGCTGTTCAAAAATAGTCACGACTTCACTTATATCACTATCAGCCCAAATAACTGGTTGATCTGTCGCCATGATATCTTTTATTTTTGCGTGTGGTTGAGCTAGGACGAGAGTAGTCAATGGAAGGACACCCAAAAACACATCTCCACGATCCACCACAAAAAGCTGATCAAAATTATCCGGCATTTCTTTAAGCCTGCGCATATATCTCAGGACCACATCCGCATCAACGTCAGACCTAACAGTAACAGTGTCAATGTTCATCAAGCCACCTGCCGTATCAGGAGGGAAGTTGAGCACGACGCTAACTCTCTGACGATTCTGGTCATCCATAGACAGCAAAATTTCATCTGCCATCTCTTCTGGGAGATCTTGCAGAATGTCCGCCACATCATCAGAGTCGAGGAAATTGGTTGCGCTAGCAACCTCAGCAGGCTCCATTTGCTGAACAAGGCTGTTTCTAACTGATGTGTTAGCGTAAGAAAGTATCTCACCCTCAACATTTGGGTCAATATATGCCCATATTTGATAACGATCGGCTTTTGCAGACGATTCCAGGACATCAGCTATTTCAGAGGGATGAATAGTGGCCAACAGATCTCTTAATTCTTGAATCTCGTTCGATTCCAGCAATATTTGGATATCTCTCAGCAACTCTTGATTACGATTATTTTTAGACACGAAAATTATTACCTAAAATTGAGGCCATCTATGCTTAAGCACGTCTTTATGTTTATAACACTAAAGTAGTCATAAGCTTTTATTATCTATCAGTAAAGCAACAAAACTACTATCGCCATCAAAGGAATAACCACTCTTTAGAACTTGATTCCCTCTCCACCAACTGCTTGCACTATACTCACGCTTTTTCTGGAGTTTTCCAACCATTTTGACCGCAAAGATAAATCTACCGACATATTGTCGGAAGTGTCAAAATTAGTCGACTTATCTATTCGAATAAATTCTACAGAAAAAGAAAGACTTTCTCTTAATTTGAGCATCAGAGGCGCCCACCCAAGGCCTAAGAGTCTAATTCTTAGTCTCTACATAGCAGTGATTGCTACAAGTATAGCGTCTCGTAAACCAAGGAATACTTCGACTCTCATAAATGCTTCGGCACTCTCCTGATATAGTTTTTTAGGGTCCAGCACCTTGATCGACTCAAAGACATTCTCCTTGTTAATTAAACTTTCGTCTCTCCGACGAAGCTGGTATCGACAGAAGCTCTCTATACTTAGCCACGGTTCGCCGAGCAACTTGTATTCCATGAGAGGACAAAGCTTGGGATAATTTGTTGTCACTTAAAGGCTTTAATTTATTTTCAGCGGCTACTAATTTTTTAATTACTGCACGAATTGCCACGGAAGATACTGTCCCCAGATCACTACTCAATTGACTTGAAAAGAAATACTTCAATTCAAAAACACCTCGAGGAGTATGCATATATTTATGTGAAGTGACTCGGGATACTGTCGACTCATGCATACTAATCACTTCAGCAATTTCATGCATTACAAGAGGCTTCATTGCTTGTTCTCCAAAAGTCAAAAACCCTTTCTGTCGCTCGACTATTGCTGTTGCCGCAGCTAGTAGCGTGTCATTTCTACTTGCTAAACTTTTTATTAGAAAACGAGCTTCCTGCAAATGCCTCCTCAAGGTTGTCCCCGCAGCACTACCTCTTTCTCCTTGCAGCAGATTAGAATAAGATTTATTAACTCTGAGCTTAGGTACAACTTGCTCATTAAGCTCAACGATCCATCGGCCTTTCTCACAGAAAACAAAAACATCAGGGATCACGTAATCAACCTTCTCTGTCCCATAATCACTACCCGGTCTCGGGTTTAATGACCTAATTAACTCTAGAACTTTCTGAAAGTCGTCAGGCGAGACTCCTAAGCTTTTATATACTTTCTGGTACTCTCGTCCTCCGATCATCTCTAAAAAATCTCTGACACATGCTTTTGTAGCTTCCAGAAAAGGAACTTCTGAAGAAAGTTCGCGGAGTTGAATCAAGAGGCATTCAGAAAGCGTTCTAGCAGCTACGCCTGTTGGTTCGAATGTCTGTACGATTTTCAGAACTGAAGAGATTTCATCATCGTGTGCCGCCTCTTGGTCGGGTCTTTTTAAGGAAACCCTGATCTCTTCTGTACTTGCACCTAATCTGCCATTTGGATCTATTGCGTCTATGATAGCAACACCAATGACGGCATCAGATTCACTAAGGGGCAGTAAGTTTAATTGCCACAACAAATGTCCTCGTAAAGAGAGCGTCTCCGTTTCAGGGATCTGCTCTAGGTCCATTGAGTGGCCTTCATAAGCAGACTCTTGCCAGTCTGCATTCTGGGTACGCCTTTCGGAGATCGCTTGCTGTTTAAACTGACTTTCTTCATGCATACCGTTGCTGGTGATGTCATTAGGAAACTCATCTTCGACAAGCTCTAGCATCATGTTCGTCTCTATACAGTCTTGTATTTCTTGATGTAACTCACTGGCAGAAAGCTGGAGCAACCGTATCGCCTGCTGCAACTGCGGTGTCATAGTCAGACTTTGTCCAATTTTTAATTGCAGTGATGATTTCATAGTAAAATTAATATTTTTAGCAGGTAAGTGAAACCTCCTGTAGAAAGTCAACAAACAATAAAAGCTAATTAGCTCATTAAGTAATCGAGAAATTGTCCCCCAAGTATACTTGGCGAACCACTTCATTTTCTAAAATCTTCTCAGGTTTTCCTTCGGCTATTATCGTTCCTTCATTTACAATATATGCACGATCGCAAATTTTTAGCGTCTCTTGAACGTTGTGATCAGTAATCAACACTCCTATCCCCAAATTCTTTAAGTGCGACACTATCTGTTGTATATCTCCAACAGAAATCGGATCAACTCCCGCAAAGGGCTCATCGAGTAAAATAAAACGCGGCTCACTTGCTAACGCTCTCGCGATTTCTACCCGTCTACGCTCCCCTCCGGAAAGGGACATTCCAACACTATTACGAATGTGATCAATATGGAACTCTTTTAGCAAGGACTCGAGCTTCTTGCTTCTCTGCTCTAAAGACAGGTTTTTTCTAATCTCCAAAACCCCCATTATATTATCTTCGACCGTTAATTTTCTGAAGACAGATGCTTCTTGCGGAAGGTATCCAATACCTTTCCGAGCACGAGCGTCCATAGATAAGAAGCTTATCTCTTCTTGGTCCAGCATGATTGACCCATGATCGCTTTTTATTAATCCAACAATCATATAGAAACTGGTTGTTTTTCCAGCACCATTGGGGCCCAACAATCCAACTACTTCACCGCTTTCTAAATCTAGGGTTACATCTTTCACAACCATTCTGGATTTAAATGTCTTGGACAAATTTTTAACTGTGAGCAAACTCATCTATTACCTACTCCGGTGACAATGACTAACGCAACAAACGCGAGCCTCAAAAGAATATATCCGACACATCTCTTTATTTAGTCCTTTTCTAACAAAGAAGGCTTGACGCTCTCTTTAGGAGGGATAATTATTCTCACTCGCCCGCCCTCTCTAGGATCCAACTTTCCTCCACGACCGTTACTCTTTGAAGCTCTTACCGTGGCAAGGCTTCTCTCAGTATCATAACTAATGCGATGACCCTGCGTTAACCTTTGCCCTTGTGTGACCTTGGCTTTTCCCGTTAAATAAAAAATATTTTCAAATGCATGCATTTCTACTATCTCAGCCTCCCCTTCTATATCCAGCCCTCCCAAGTCAGGAGTCTGTTTGAACGTTGCAAGCCGTCCTTCCAATACCGCATCTTCTAGCTCTCGTTCTGATGTGAAACGTGCAGTCAAACGGTCACCTGTCATTACTATAGACCCCTGCACAACGATCACCTTACCAATGTACACAGTCACTCCTTTCTCGTCATCGAGTTCTGCAAAATCTGCCTCGATCTCAATCGGTTGCTCAAAGTCACTTGATAACCCGTAAGCATGACTGAATAGCGTGAGGCAAAATAAACTTGCCAAAGCGGGATACTTAATCCTAAAAAACCACGTAATAATCACAATTTAACCCTCAAACCTTTTTTGCTATGTTTGGTCCTTACTCGCTCAATTAACTCCAGATGGTTGAGAGAAAAATTAGCCCTGAAGCCTAAAGCATGAGTTACGGAAGAAGGACCGATGATTATCGCTGTATTATCAGTTTCAGCGTACTCTTGGTTGGGTAAAATACGAAGCTCAGTTGTAAGCGCCTGTAAGATGCGCTCCCTATTCTTCCCATTTTTCCACATTTCTACTTCGCCGTGTAGAAGAATTACCTCATTCCCTGAGCTCACCCAGCCTGTTTCAGACTTAATGTGCCATGGCTCATCAGAATCATTATAAATTTTCAAATAAGGCCGAACCAACTCCATAGAGTCATCTTTAGGAAAGTGTTCCACCAAATCGGCATCGAGTACGTTTTTTAACCCCCCAAGCTCGCTTCCGGTCCTACGATTCATTTCTTCGAAAGAATAGTCGGGCGCTCTAAAGTCTTCTTTCGTCTCATAATAAGCATCATTATCTGAATCCAACAGTAACCAGAAACTAGCGATGGCAGCAAAACTGGCAAAAAGAGGGAATCCCCAAGCTTTTATAATGTCAGGCATTTCAGAATACTTTTGCTAATAATAAATCGTGCATATTCAAGATGCCGGCCAGCTCTCCTTGGGAATCAGTTACTAAAAGAGCATTGATTTTTTTATCCTGCATTATATTGAGGGCCTCTGCAGCCAGAATATCTGCGGCAACCATTTTACAATCCTTTGTCATGAAGTTTTCAACGGGCGTAATCCGTAAATCGTGTCCAGCATCTAACATACGCCTCAAATCCCCGTCTGTAAAAACGCCAACAACATCCCCCGATGCCGATAAAACGGCGGTCACCCCCAATCCTGCTCTACTAATTTCTTTAAGTGCTTCGCTAACGGAGACCCCGCTGAGAACCGCCGGCATTTGGGGACCCGAATGCATAATATCCTCTACCTTTACAAGGAGTCGTCGTCCTAAAGCACCTCCAGGGTGGGCTTTAGCAAAATCAGATTCAGTGAAACCGCGAGCTTGTAAAAGTGTCACAGCAAGCGCATCTCCAATTGCTAAGGCTGCTGTAGTGCTCGAGGTTGGCGCGAGCCCAAGCGGACAAGCTTCCTCTAAAACTTTCACATGTAAATGAACAGTCGAGGCTTTCGCTAATGAAGATGATTCACTGCCAGTCATACTGATAAGTTTCACGCCGAGTCGCTTAATCATTGGCAGCAAGACTGTCAGTTCGGAGGTTTCCCCAGAATTAGAAATTGCCACAACTAAATCGGCAGACACGATCATACCCATATCACCATGACTGGCCTCGCCAGCATGTACAAAAAATGCCGGAGTCCCTGTACTAGCAAGGGTGGCCGCAATTTTACCGCCAATATGTCCTGATTTCCCTACGCCGAGAACAACTACACGGCCGGTACAGGCAAGTAAATGCTCTATAGCAATAGCAAATGAATCGTCTACCCCTCTTGAGATAGAAGTCAAAACACGAGCTTCTATCTCCAAAACTTTTTCACACATTTTCTTCAAGTCAGACCGACTAATTTTTTTTGGCTCACTCATTTTTTCTCGATTCATTCTCTATACCTTAGCGAAGATGCCACAGTATCACTTGGCATTAAATACTCAAATAAACTATAAACTGATATGAAATAAAACTGACCAGCATAACTGCTCCAGACGCCCGCGAAAAGTAGCCTTTTTCTCTTTTCATTAAGACAACTAACAACAACATTAACCCTACACCAAGCATATAACAAACATCCCTGAAGAAAATCTCTTTGGAAATGTCTGTAGGTGCGAGCAAAGCGGGCATCGCTAGAACAGCCAAGCTATTAAAAACATTAGAACCAATAATATTGCCTATCGCGATATCAGATTTTCTTTTAAAGACTCCAATCAACGAAGCGGCGAGTTCGGGAAGACTCGTTCCAACTGCAACTATAGTTAATCCAATTATTGTCTCGCTTACACCTAAGACTCTGGCTAAATCAACGGCTCCCCAAACAAGCATCTTCGCGCCAGCAAGTAACATTCCTAAACCAAGAAACAAAACGAAAATCGCTTTATATAAATTCACAGGACGGGAGTAATCAGGGAGCGAGGATCGGGGTTCGCCCATTTCGTGAGCTCGCGCAAAACGAACCGACAGCACTAAACTTATCGCCAAAACAGATAAAAGAAGGATCCCATCAATCACGGCTAATCTGAGGTCGTAAAGTACAAAAAAAGCCACCACCATAGAAACAACCATTAAAGCTGTGTTGCTCAATGTTTTGGGCACTTCTAAAAGCTTTGGGCTGAGCATTATTGTGAGGCCTAGCACCAATCCAATATTCGCGATATTGGAACCCAAAGCATTTGCAATGCCTAGAAGTGGTTTACTTTCCAGCGCAGCCCCAGCAGACACAAATAACTCGGGGGCAGAGGTCGCTAAACCTACAATCAGAATGCCACATAGAAGCTCTGAGATACCAAGACCCGCAGAAAGAGAGACCGCCCCATCTACAAACTTGTCAGCCCCCCAGACCAGTATGGCTAACCCAAAAAGAATAGAAGCAACAATAACTAACAAGACTGATCAAAACACATATTTATAAAATTCATACAGCCGTTTTCGGCAAGAGGATTACATTGTAGAGGAACTTTGGGTACCCTTACAGTGCCTCTGGTATTAACAAATTCTGGATGAACAACTTTGAAAGCAATGATATTAGCAGCGGGCCGTGGGGAACGACTCATGCCCTTGACAGAGAAACTTCCCAAACCTTTAATAAAAATTAACGGTGAAAGCCTATTAGAGCGACACTTGAAGCGTCTAAGACTAGCAGGCTTTTCCGAGGTGGTTATAAACACTTCTTATTTGGGCGGCATTATAGAAGAAATAATCGGTCAAGGAGAGCGGTATGGGTTGACCATTACATATTCTAGAGAGCCGACTCCTCCACTTGAAACTGCCGGCGGTGTAGTTAAAGCCCTCCCTTTGCTAGGGCAAACGCCTTTTCTACTGATAAATGCTGATATTTGGACTGACATGAGCTTTAGCCAATTGAAAACAAGCACTAACTACCCTCAGCTCATTTTGGTGCCGAACCCCGAATACAGCTCGGAGGGTGATTTCAGTATCGATGGACCGTGGGTTATGAAAGCCGATAAAAATCTTTACACCTATTCAGGGATTGGTATTTACCCTCCATCCTTTTTTTCTCACCCCACTAGTGAACGTCAACCATTAGGACCGATGCTTTTTACCGCGGCAAATAAGAAATTACTACAAGGTACGATTTATGATGGACAGTGGTTCGATATAGGAACAAAGTCGAGGCTGACAGATGCGCGTAAGAAAGTTCATCTACTGAACGCCCTCTGATAGCACGTTCTCTCAACTTCTATGGAGATTCAAACATTAATCTCTTTAGCCGTCTCTCAGAAAGCTCAGCAACCTTGGACCCTGGGAAGAACAGCTTAATTCTCTCAAGGATGGCAAGCGACTCTTCAGGCTCTCCTATCTCATAGTAACAATAGGCTAGTTTCAGCATCGCATGTGGTTTAACAGCATTTTCCGGGAAGACTTCGATCAAACGCTCATACTGCAGTATCGCTTTTTGAAAGAACCGCAACTCATAGTAGGCTTCACCCAAGCGATATGTCGCACCACCCACCCGTGTGTGTGTAGGATGATCTTTTATGAAGCTGCTGTAAGCTTCAATTGCCTCCAAATAGAACCCTGTTTTGAAAAAATCGGCACCCTTCCGATAAAGAGTATCTGGATCTAAAGCCATCGGCTCTTGTTCCAACAAAAATGGCTTCTCCGAAACCTGTGAGGATACAAGCTTCTCCTTGTCGAGAATTTGACGATCGGGCTCAATTCTCTCGGGAAAACTCTCAGCACTAGGATCGTTTATAACATTCGAGGGTGTGATTTTTTCAGTTTCTTCCGTCACGTCAGAAAAATTGGCCACGTGCAGTTGAACCTCTCTCAGAGAACGGTCTAAGGAGAAAGTCTTGTCTTCAAGCTCGGCACGCAAGACCTTGATCTCATTTTCCAGATGTCCAACTCGCTGCAATAATGTAGAAATGATCTCGCCATCGACCTCATGACTGCGGGGCGGCAGCTTAATCTCCTCAGAACTTAAAATAGTAGCGTAAATGCCACAGGCAAACAAAACACCAAAAATCATAAGCCTGCAAACACAGTTACACCCAAACAATTGCATTCTTTAGTACCTTAGCTCTACCCTGCGATTTATCCCATATGCAGCATCATTATGGCCATCATCCGCTGGTCGCTCCTCGCCGTAACTAACAACAGTTAATTGACCTGCGGATACGCCAAGCAGAACAAGCTGTTGACGGACCGACATTGCCCGCCGCTCACCCAGTGCTAAATTGTACTCTCGAGAGCCGCGCTCATCGCTGTGTCCTTCCAAAGTAACCGATATACCACGGTCACTGACTAGGCTAGATGCATGCAAACGAATCAAGTTAAGGAATTTTTCAGGAATCTTGGAGCTGTCATAATCAAAGTAAATAATCTTTTCTTCTAAACTAGACTCTACATCCGACGCGCTGGCAGTGCCATTTATCGCTGTCGCCTGATAGTCCCTAGAGCCCATACCCTTAGTGGTCACAACAGAATCAGCCACAACCACTGACGAAACTGTTGCTGTTTTGATCTTTTCATCCTTCTTCATAAAAGAAGTCCCACAAGAGCAAAGAGGTATTGATAACAAGATAACGGGCAATACTCTTAAAAATCTATATTTCATCTGTTTCTCCATAATTAATAACGCTTTAACAATCCCCTTAACGGATCAAAGGCCCCCACACAGGCTCACGTACCTCTCCTATTTGCTGCTCCAATGTTTGTTGCATATAACCGTCAACCGATGCGGCGGCTAGCTGACTACCTTTATCGGTCATAGTGGAATAGATAATCATACTTCCATTAGGAGCGAAACTTGGTGACTCATCAAGTATCCCTGTGGTGAGCATTTCATAAATATTACTTTTCAAATCAAGCACCCCAATCTGGTAACCATCTTCCCCCCCATGTACAACGGCAATTTTTCTACCATCTGGAGAATACCTTCCTCTTACATTATATGTCCCCATATTATAGGTAACTCTTTGCGGCGGTAAACCGTCAAACTTATAAGAATAAATCTGTGCTCCTGCACCCCGGTCAGACGTAAAAATTAATCTATCTCCATCCGGAGACCAGGATGGTTCTGTATCAATCGCCCCGTGCCGAGTTATTCTTTCTAACTGCCCTGTTGCTAAATAATAAAGGTAAATCTCGGGATTTCCATCCCTCGATAATGTCATCGCTATGCGAGTTCCATCAGGAGAAAATGAGGGTGCGCTGTTTATACCTTTTCCGGAAACTAATAGCTGTCTCTTTCCATCACTTAAATTTTGTAAATAGATTGCAGAATTTTTACTTTCAAAGGAAACGTATGCTAGCTGTTTTCCATTGTGGGACCATGCAGGCGACATCAGAGGTTCATATGATTCCACAATTGTTCTAGGACTATGGCCGTCTGAGTCAGCCACTATTAGTCGGTATACCTTCCTTTTTTCAGAATCTTTCACGACAGTTATATAGGCTAACAAGCTTGTAAATGCACCCTGCTTTCCTAGCAGCTTCTGATAGATGAAATCGGTAGCTTTATGCGCCACGAACCGAGAGTTACTGGGATCAAACGGAATCCGATATCCCAATAATGTTGATTTTTTATATGTATCGAGCAATCTAAACTCAACCTCGTACTGCTCAACTCCCTTTCTTTTGACTTCTCCCGTGACCAGATTTTCTACACCCAATGCTGTCCAGCTTTTGAAATTGACACTACGAAATAGGGGCGTTTGCGGCATATCTTCCAATGGAATGGAAGAGAACAACCCCGTTCTTTCTAAATTACGACTAATTATTTTTGAAAATTGAAATGGTAACGCCACATCACCGGTCTTGAAAGGAATCACGCCAATGAGCAGAGGCTTGACCACTCCTTTTTCGATTTTTATAACAAGATTGCTAGCAGAGGTTAATGCAGGACCTACAATCAAGCAGACAACCAAAGCGGCTCTGTAAAATTGAGATTTGATTCTAGAACTTTGGATCAAAAACAAAAGATATTCTTCTCATTTTCTTGAAAATCTGTGGCTCATCTGGAACAGGCAATGGCGCGGATTTTCTCACAGCATTCTCAGCATGGCGATCAAATACTTCGTTGCCACTACTTTTCTGCACGGACACAGTGGCCACATTCCCGTCCGGCAATAACCGAATGTCAAGGACACAAATCAGTCCCTCAAAGTTAGGTAGTATATTGAAAAACCTTCTGACCCGACCATGAATAGCAGTCGTATACCGTGCAATCTCAGCTGATTCCGCCTCTTTTTCGGCAAAAGACGCAGCCTGTTTACGCGCTGACTCTGTTTCCTTATATTGAGCCTGTGCTGCACGACGCATTTTTTCTGCTTCAACCGCTTTTAAATCAGCTTCTTTAGCTTTTTCCTGGGCAACTTTAGCTTTTCTGTCTGCTAGTAATTTTTTTTGAGTCGCTTTTTTTTCCTCATTTTTGAGTCGCTTATTTTCTGCTGCCAATTTGGTTAGTCGTTTTTGTGAGGAATCACGTTTTTTTAGAAGCGCTGCCGTCTCTCTTTCAAGCTGCCTTAGTCGTTGTTTTTTTTCTGCCTCTTGCCTGTTCTCAGCTTTTCTTATTTTCTTAATCTCTTGATCTAAAATTTCAGCATTGATCGCCACAGCTCGCACGATTTTTTCAGGCGGACTACCAGTCATTTTTCGTTCTGCATCAAAGCTAAAACCGGTTATCACCAGCAACAACATTAATAGATGGACCCCAGTCGAATACAATAGAGGAGAGGTAATCACGTGTGTTTTCAACCAAAGGAACACTTTCAAGGCAATCCTAATTTGGTGACTGCGTAATGAGGCCAACACTCTCAACGCCAGCGCTCTGAATTAATGCCATCACACGGACTACCCGCCCGTAATCTACAGCTTCATCACCCCTCAGTAAAAACTGTGAACCTGGACGGTATTTAATAATAGCAGCTACGCGAGTAATCAGCATTTCTTCTGAAATAGCCGTCTCGGTGCTTTCTCCTACATCAACATACAAGCTCCCTTCGGAGTCGACCGTAACAATTATCGGTTCGCTCTGCTCAGAAGGTATTATTTTTGAAGGCACCTGAGGAAGTGTGATTTTTACTCCTTGAGTTACTAGTGGGGCCGTGACCATAAAGATGACTAACAAAACTAGCATCACATCGATATAAGGTACCACGTTAATATCAGACATTAGCTTCCGGCGACTCTGCTGTCTCGTTTTCAAAGCGCTTCCTTAATCTTTAGCCTGCCGCTGCAATATTGCCAAAAATTCTTCAATGAAAAGTTCTGATCTGCCATAAATATGATCAATTCTAGTGGAAAAACTATTGAACCCGATAACAGCCGGAATAGCAGCAAAAAGACCCATCGCCGTTGCGATAAGAGCCTCTGATATCCCTGGAGCCACCATCGCAAGAGTTGCTTGGTTGACGTTACCTAGGGCTTGGAAAGAATTCATGATCCCCCAGACTGTGCCAAAAAGCCCTATATAAGGGCTTACTGATCCGATAGTGGCTAACTTTGGTAAGTCCGTCTCCAAGGCTTCAAGGCTTCGCCCTAACGCTACTTTCATGGCCCTCTCCGAACCACTAAGTATTTCGGACGGCAACAATCCTTGCTGTTCTCGAAGTCGCATAAACTCCCTAAAGCCAGCTTCGAACACAGATTGCATCACATTGCCTTTGCCGGAGGAGTCCTGGGAGACAGTATTGTACAACTCTGTAAGATCCTCGGTGCCCCAAAACTCAGCCTCGAAAATCAACATGTCTTCTCTAACCTGCTGAATCAAATGTCGTTTGGCAAAAATAATAGCCCATGAAACAAAAGAGGCTCCTAACAACAAAAGCATCACTACTTTTACTAATGAGCTAGCCCCCCAAATCAAACTAAGAATTGATAGATCAGTCTCCATTAGCAAAGATACCTAGTAACTGAGCTGGAATTCGCTTCGGCAAAAGACTCTCAGAATCGACACAAGCCACGACATTATTAGCCACGCACAGCTGAACTGGAGAATTCTCGATCCTCTGCGCAAAAGTAACACTCGCTCTTTTCAACTGTTTTACCTCCGTAAAAACCTTTATCTGATCGTCCAGTCGGGCGGGGCTTTTGTAATATATCTCAGACTTCACGACAACAAATAAGATACTGTAATCCGTTTTCAATATGTTTTGATCAAGCCCCAAAGATCTAAGCCATTCTGCCCTTCCACGCTCCATAAATCGCAAATAATTAGCGTGATAAACAATACCCCCCGCATCGGTATCCTCATAATAAACCCTAAAAATAGATTCACCCTTCATTCTTACCACACATCTACGAAAGTTGTTCGTCTCTAAAAGTATTACTGTGCTGTGAGGGTGTTATTCCGAAGTGCTGCCACGTCTGTGACGTCACAACACGGCCACGAGGAGTACGCATTAAGAACCCCTGTTGTATCAGGTAAGGCTCTATAACATCTTCTATAGTGCCTTTCTCTTCACTTATCGCGGCAGCAAGACTATCAATTCCAACTGGTCCCCCGTCAAACTTCTCCATGACTGCAAGTAACAGATTACGGTCCATAGTATCCAATCCATTAGCATCAACATTTAACATGTCCAACGCCTTATTAGCGACGTCGCCAGTTAACTTTCCATCTCCTTTCATCTCAGCGAAGTCTCTAGCCCTTCTAAGCAGCCGGTTAGCAATACGGGGCGTCCCCCGCGAACGTCTAGCCAGCTCTACTTTTGCTTCCGGATCTATGTTCACATTTAAAATCCCAGCCGATCTATGAATAATCAAGGCTAGATCCTGGGGAGAATAAAACTCCAATCGCTGTGAAATACCAAACCTATCTCTGAACGGAGACGTTAATAGTCCCGCTCTAGTAGTTGCACCAATCAGTGTGAATTTTGGTAAATCTAGCTTTATCGCCCTTGCAGAGGGACCTTCCCCAATCATGATATCCAGCTGGTAGTCTTCCATCGCGGGGTAGAGAACCTCTTCTACCAAAGGGTTGAGCCTATGAATCTCGTCAATAAACAAAACATCATGGGGTTCTAGGTTAGTCAATAGAGCGGCTAAGTCGCCTGCCTTTTCCAATACTGGCCCCGAAGTCTGACGCAGCTGAACTCCCATTTCATTAGCGATAATGTTCGCCAGAGTAGTCTTCCCCAAGCCGGGTGGCCCGGAAATCAAAACATGATCTAATGCCTCATTCCGCTTCTTCGCAGCTCCAATAAAAACTTCCATTTGCTCGTGGACGCTAGTCTGACCTATGTAGTCCACCAACAGTTGAGGACGAATAGATGGCTCCATCTCACGATCGTCCAGCATAGGTGCTCCGGTGATCAAGCGCTCAGATTCAGACATCGTTGTTACCAAATATCATTTTTTTACCAATTTTTTCAGCACTTCACGGATAATATTTTCGCTCGTCAAATCACCGGCATCAATTGCGTGAACGTATTTACTGGCTTCTTGCGCTTTATAACCTAGCGCAACTAACCCACTAATCGCGTCAGCTGCACAATCTCTGGCTAGCGTAGAACCAGCTCCATCGGTTTCCTCACCTACAAAGTCAGATACTCGGTCTCGCATTTCAACAATTAGTCTTTCTGAAGTTTTTTTCCCTAACCCAGGCAATAAACTCAAACGCGCCACATCTTCGTTATGCACACAATTCGCAAACGACAAAGCATCCATGCCAGACAAAATTACCAAGGCAACTTTAGTCCCCACCCCATTTACTTTGAGCAAACTCCGAAACAGTCCTCTCTCACTCTCATTGGAGAACCCGTAAAGAAGGTGTGCATCATCCCTAATAGTGAGGTGCGTATGCAATGAAACTTTCTGCCCCAGGTCAGGTAGCTTTAAAAACGTGGTAAGAGAAGTCTCGAGTTCATAGCCTAACCCAAGACAATCAATGACAATTTTTTGTGCAGCTTTTTCAACTAAAACCCCTGAGATACGCCCTATCACTGCTCCGCTCCAAAATCAGATAATCGACCGGTGAAACTAGAAGTATGAGCGTGACAGATCGCTACTGCAAGTGCATCAGCAGCGTCTGGAGGTGGGATCGACTGCAAGCCTAAAAGTACTTTCATCATATGCTGTACCTGCGCCTTATCGGCATGTCCTCGGCCCACTGTAGCTTTTTTTATTTCAGTGGGAGAATATTCAAAAGTCGGAAGCCCTTCTCTACCTGCAAACATTAGCGCGACTCCGCGAGCTTGACCAAGCTTCAGTGCAGAGGAGACACTTTTACCTACAAAAACTTTTTCTATGGCAACTTCAACGGGTTGGTACTTGGCGCCAAGATCTAATAGCTCTTGAAAGAGTGTCGCCAAGCGAAGCTCCACTCTCCCCGTCCCGAGCTTAATGCAACCGTAGTCAACGCAACGAACCTTCCCACTAAGCGCTTCTACGAGACCATATCCCGTAATTCGCGAACCCGGGTCAATTCCAAGAATTAATGACACAAAAGACCTAACACACTAAGAAGCTCCAAGAGCGTCTAAGACCTGATTTGATATCTCTGCATTAGAATAAACTTTTTGTACATCATCTAGCTCCTCAAGCATGTCGATAAAATGCATCATTTTTTCAGCTTGCTCTAACTCTAACTCAACAGTAGTATCGGCCCGTAGAGTTACTTCTTGTGTCTCTGGAACGTATCCAGCAGCTAAAATATCGCTCGCAACAGCGTGAAAATCGTCAGGCTTGATCAAAATTTCTTGACCTCCATCATCCCCCACTAATACATCATCGGCTCCAGCTTCTATCGCAGCGTCCATTAGAGCATCTTGATCTATCTCAGATCCAAATGAAAGATATCCAACTTTTTGAAACAAATACGAAACCGATCCGTCCGTACCTAGCTTTCCGCCACACTTCGAAAAGGCATGCCTAATCTCGGCAACGGTCCTATTGCGATTATCAGTCATACAATCCACAACTACTGCGACACCATGAGGTCCATAGCCTTCATAACGGAGTTCTTCATAGCTATCGCTAGCAAGATCTCCAGCGCCTCTAGCAGCAGCACGCTCTACGGTATCTTTCGCCATGTTCGCCGACAACGCTGTCTCAATAGCTGACCGCAATCTAGGGTTAGCCTTTACATCCGCTCCGCCTAGACGAGCGGCGACCGTAACTTCTCTGATAAGTCGAGTAAACAATTTCCCGCGCTTAGCATCGGTTTTACCTTTCTTATGCTGAATATTTGCCCACTTACTATGACCTGCCATGATTGTGTCGATCGCTCCTAGAAAATGTGTGAAATAAAATAATTTGAAAGCAAAACTGATGGCATGGCTTCTTCACGCATCATTATTCCCGATAACAACTATCTTTCTCTTCTTAGAAAATTCTAACAAGCGCTCAATCGGGATGCGAGCTTGCCGCGCTATGTCAAAAGGAACAACGATTTCATTTGAGCCATCTCGTAAAACGTCTCGGATTTTTACCAAACTGTTCATCGCCATCCAAGGACACTCTGCACAGCTGCGACACGTCGCACCTTTCCCTGCCGTAGGGGCCTCCAAAAGTATCTTAGTAGGTGCGACCGCTCGCATTTTATGAAAAATCCCTTTATCGGTCGCGATAATAAAGGTTTTGGCGCTCGACTCTCGCACCTCACGTATCAAGCCTGAGGTAGATCCGACATAATCAGCTTGAGCAATAACGCTTGCAGGAGACTCAGGGTGCACGAGAACGCGCGCATCCGGATACTCAAGTCGCATGTTAGCAAGCTCCTCCCCTTTGAACTCGTCATGCACAACACAAGAGGCATTCCAAAGAAGCATATCCGCTCCTGTCTGAGACTCGATATAATTACCTAAATGCCTATCTGGGGCCCATAAAATTTTCTCCCCTTTTTCATGGAGAAAATTCACCACATCTAGAGCGCTGCCAGAAGTTACCATCCAGTCTGATCGTGCCTTCACCCGAGCACTGGTATTTGCGTAGACCACCACGGTGCGATCAGGGTGTTGATCGCAAAAAGCAGCAAATTCATCCGGGTCACAGCCTAAATCTAACGAGCAGTTCGCATTCAAATCAGGGGTCAGAATAGTTTTCTCCGGACTCAGAATTTTTGCGGTCTCTCCCATAAACCTCACTCCCGCGACCACTAACGTCTTCGCTTCATGCTCACGACCAAACCGCGCCATATCCAGCGAGTCAGAAACATAGCCGCCGGAGCTGTCCGCCAAAGACTGAATTGTGCCATCAGTGTAATAATGAGCTACCAAAACAGCGTCTCGCTCCAACAACAGATCTCCAATCTCGCTCGTTAGCTGTTCTTGTCGATCCTTGTTAAGAACCTCGTGATGAACAGGGGGCAAATCAGATAAGTAGTCGGCGATATTAGTTTCATTAGTTCGCATTCGGTCTCTCTCGTACCCAGCTATCTCAATCTCATCAGTCTACAACGTATAGCAGCATTGATGCCAAGCTTGTGAGTAAAAAACAGTCTATTAAAAAAACGTTAGTCTAGTTTAACAGGCTTCTTGACCTTGATAGAGAGCTCTTGAAGCTGCTTTATGCTGACTTCACTAGGGGCTGACGTAAGCAAACAACCAGCAGACTGTGTTTTAGGGAAGGCAATCATCTCTCTAATTGATTGTTCTCCGGCCATTAACATAGCCAACCGATCCAATCCAAAAGCAATTCCTCCATGTGGAGGGCACCCATATTGTAAGGCGTCGGTAAGAAATCCAAATTTTTCATCGGCCTCTTCTTCGCTCATCCCTAGCAGGTCAAATACTTTATTCTGAACTTCAGATTGGTGGATTCTAATTGATCCTCCTCCAATTTCGCATCCATTCAGTATCATATCGTAGGCGCGAGAAATTGCCTTGCTAGGTTCTCGAACTACTTCATCGATGTCATCCTTGGGAGCAGTAAAGGGATGATGAAGCGCGCTCCATCTCTTCGAGGCGACATCCCAATCGAACATAGGGAAGTCCACAACCCACAGGAACCGCCAGTCGTCTTCTAACAGGGACATGTCACCAGCGACTTTATCTCTCAACGCACCTAGTGAAGCATTAACAATCGTCGCTTCATCTGCCCCAAAAAAAACCAGATCGCCACTAACGCAGCCTACTCTTTTCAGTAAATCACTTACAATTTTCGGATCCAAAAATTTTACGATGGGGGATTGCAGGCCCTCTGAACCAGAGTCGATATCATTCACTTTGATATACGCAAGACCTTTTGCTCCGTAACGGGCAACAAAAGTAGCGTATTCATCTAACTGCTTTCTAGTAAGCCCACAGCCATTAGGGATGCGCATTGCAGCCACGCGGCCACTTGTACTCTTTGCTGGGCCTGAGAATACTTTGAAATCAGTATCTACCAAAAGATCTCCGACTTCAGTCAACCTCAAAGGGTTTCTGAGATCAGGTTTATCAGAACCATAGTCACTCATCGCCTCAGCATATGTCATACGCAAAAAAGGAGCTGGTATCTGAATATTCAAAATCGAGCTGAAGATTTTACAAACCATAGCCTCCATCATCGTCATAATGGAAAGCTCATCGGTGAATGAGACCTCGATATCTACTTGTGTGAACTCCGGCTGCCTATCAGCACGCAAGTCCTCATCCCTGAAACACCTTACAATTTGATAATACCTATCCAGTCCTGACATCATTAACAACTGCTTAAAGAGCTGCGGCGACTGCGGTAAAGCAAAAAATTGACCTGGATGTGTCCGGCTTGGAACCAGATAATCACGCGCACCTTCCGGGGTCGCTTTCGTTAAAATAGGCGTCTCAACTTCTAGAAAACCCGTTTCGTCAAGGTAACTCCGAAATGCCCGACTCAACTTAGCCCGCAGCATCAAGTTTTTCTGCATCCGTTCAGTCCGTAGGTCTATATATCGATATTTTAACCTGACATCATCATGAACATTTTCATCATCAAGTTGAAAAGGAGGGGTTTTTGATTGGTTTAGAACAGTAAGGGTGGAAACTAAAACCTCCACCATCCCTGTTGGCATATCTTGATTTGTGGTCCCCGACGGTCGGTTTCGAATTTTGCCTGAGATAGACAAAACATATTCACCTCTAACCGATTCAGCCAATTTAAAACTATCAGGAGTATCAGGATCAATGACCACCTGCGCTATTCCAGTCCGATCTCTTAAGTCTATAAAGATTACTCCACCGTGGTCGCGCCTGCGATGCACCCAGCCGCACAGTACAACTTCTTCATCGATCAATGTTTCGTTTATAGTACCGCAGTAGTGAGTTCTCATGGGCTAAATAACACTAAAAATTTGAGGGCTTAAGGGTCGGTGCATCATACGTACTCCTTGGGTCTGGTGCAATGAGGCACCATAAATTCAAGTCTTATTCGGACGACTTTGTGGCACTACTGGATTTAACGCTCGCGGACTTGCCTGTAGTCTCATTTTTTGTACCGCTAGATTTCTTGTCTTCAGAGGAAGAATTTTCTTTCCCTGAGGTTTTATTCCCCTCGTCTTTGCTTTTATCGCTTCCGCTGTGTTTGAAGTCGGTCTCATACCATCCAGTCCCTTTCAATTTAAACCCTACGGCAGAGATCAATTTTTTCAAGTTCGCCGATCCGCACTCGCTACAATCTTTTGACGGCCCCTCACTCATACGGTGCATAATTTCGCACTTATTACCACATGCTTGGCATTGATATTCATAAATTGGCATTACTTATCCCTACTGTGTTTGCAATATAAAATACTGGAAGCCGTTCTAGAAAAACTTCTCTGAGAAATCCACTTGGCTTACTTCGATAAAATCCACTTGGCCTACTTAGGAAAGTGCAATAGAATGCGCACCAACGCGGATGTAAAATTGCGTCTAATGAAGGTAGCTATAGCAAGCTTAGGCTTCTTTCATAAGATGGAATACTATATCAAGTTGCTTTTATATGATCACTTTTAATTGAAGGGCCGTTAGCTCAGTTGGTAGAGCACCGGACTTTTAATCCGATGGTCGTAGGTTCAAATCCTACACGGCCCACCATTACTCTTCAATTAAATTCCTTAAGTTTCAAGTACCTCGACGAGGTGCCTCTGATCAGAATAGCTTTAGTTGATTGGGTTTTGGGTTTTGGCTTTTCGATTTGGCTGCGCGCTTGCGACTACCATGCCTAATGTACACAGCGTTCTTATTCATAAAGAAGGCTTCACTTTTGCGCACTGCCGCAAGTTTGTCTTTTGCGGCTTTTGCAGAAAGCGTCAGGTCGACGATTGGTGTGGGGTAGGTGGCATCTTTTTGATCGCTCTTAGCCCTGAAAAGCGTTTGCTCCTGCAGCCAAGGTTGGTGAATTGCCTCGCCTTTGATATGCCGCAGTTCGGGAACCCATTTACTTACAAAAATCCCCTTTGGATCTTGGTCCAAGCCTTGCTTTATAGGGTTATAGACACGGATCGCATTGATACCTGTTACGCCAGATTGCATTTGAAACTGGCTGTAGTGGATACCTGGTTCATAATCAGTAAATAAACCAGCGAGGTAGGGTGCTGTTTTACGCCAGTCGAGCCAAAGTTGGTAACTCGCAAAGCTAACCAGCATCGCACGCATGCGAAAAGTAATCCAACCAGTGCTGATCAAACTGCGCATACATGCGTCGACAAATGGAATGCCTGTTTGGCCCGCTTTCCACGCCTCAAAATAGTCCTCACGGTGTTCTTTTTCACGCAGCCCTTCAAACGCTGGGTGCATGCAATGTGTTTCGATACTTGGCTGATCTTCGAGCTTTTGAATGAAGTGACATCGCCACGCAAGTCGTGATCCAAAAGCGCTTAGGTTGCGCGCAAACTTAGTCTTATCCATTGGGCTAAGTTGTTCGCGCCGCCTATCTAATGCTTGGACAACTTCGCGCGTGGACAATGCCCCAAATGCCAAATGCGCGGAAAGACGTGAACAGGAAAACTCGGACGCGCCGGGTGCTGAAATATGCCTTAGATAGTTTGATGATCGCTCTTCTAAAAAACTCTGTAAATCTTCGATAGCTCTATGGCGCCCGCCTTTTTGTGTGGTTCCAGTCAATTGTGCACCAAACATCGGGTGGTCTTTGGCTGGTAGTGTCACACCCTCGACATTGGCTACAGGTAGCAATTTTTTCGACTTTGGAAAAACTGTGGTTGAAACTCGTTGGTTTCGAATAA
>ENA-OSJC01000163-OSJC01000163.1-marine-metagenome-genome-assembly--contig:-NODE-163-length-67156-cov-4.800072_pt1 | contig 67156 bp, 83 predicted proteins | sample MGYA00237885_ERZ534234 | MGnify/ENA primary metagenome ERZ534234 (study PRJEB26413, sample SAMN06343907) | marine metagenome | isolation source: coastal waters | place: Atlantic Ocean: West Antarctic... | reverse complement strand
ATCTGAAAGAATTCTTGGTAGAACGTCATCTGAGAAAATTATTATTGACGGTAAAACTATTCTTAAAGCAGGAGAAGTTTTTGATGAGCATAAAGCTAAATTTATTGTAGAAAATAATGTCAATAGCGTTAAAATTAAATCTATACTTACCTGTGAATCCAGAAGAGGTGTATGTGCAAAATGCTACGGTTGGGATTTAACAAGAAGAGAGCTTGTAACAATTGGTACTGCTGTCGGTATTATTGCAGCTCAAAGTATTGGAGAACCTGGTACTCAGTTAACACTAAGAACTTTCCATATCGGAGGAACGGCAACTAGAATTGTTGAAGAATCTGATATGAAATCTAAGCATAATGGTATAGCAAAATTTAACGATGACTATCAATCTGCTAAGACTATTGACGAAGATGGTGAAGAAGTGGTTAGATGTTTAACTAGAAATTCAAAGCTTCATATTATTGATTCAAAAGATAATATACTTGAAGAATACAATGTCCCTTATGGTGCTAATGTCAATATCAAAGACGGCGCTAAAGTTAAGAAGGGTTTGATTCTATTCTCATGGGATCCATATACAGATCTCATATTAGCTAGACAGTCTGGTGTTATCAAAATGAAAGATTTTATTGAAGGCGACACCTATCAAGAAGAAGCTGTAGATGGCGGTAAAAAGCAAAAAGTGGTTACCGAATCAAAAGATAGAAGATTAAGTCCTCAAATTGAAATTTATAGCAAAGATGGAGATATCTTGTCAGGTGGAACTATCTTGCCTGTAAAAGCAACATTGGTAGTAAATGATGGACAAGATGTTAGTCAGGGTCAGACCTTAGTGAAGATCCAGAAAGATGTTGGTAAAACTAGAGATATTACTGGTGGTCTACCAAGAGTAGCAGAATTATTTGAAGCAAGAAAGCCTGCAAATCCTGCTGTAGTAAGTGAAATTAACGGTACAGTAGAGTTTGGTGAAATCAAGCGAGGTGTAAGAAAAGTTTCAGTAACACCTTCTACTGGTAAGTCTGTTATTTATAAGATTCCATATGGAAAGCATGTAGTAGTTCATGAAGGTGACTTTATAACAGCTGGAACTGCATTATGTGAAGGTGCAATTTCTCCTGCTGATATTCTTACAATTCTTGGTCCAAATGCTGTTAGAGAATATTTGGTCAATGAAATTCAAGAAGTTTATAGATTGCAAGGAGTAGGAATTAATGATAAACATATCGAAGTGATTGTTAATCAAATGATGAAAAAAGTTATTATTAATAGCCCAGGAGATACTTCATATCTTCCAGGAGAGAGACTGGACAAGTCTACTCTATTTAATGAGAATGATTATATGAAAGGTATGGTTGTAATTGATGCTTCTGGAGATTCAAATTTAGAAGTCGGTATTATGATTTCTCAAAACGAAGTAAAAGAGCTTAATAAAGAGTTTAAGACTCAAGACAAGAATCTAGTAAAATTTCATAAAGCGCAATCAGCTACATTCCAACCAATCTTAATGGGAATTACTCAATCTTCTCTTAATACTACAAGTTTTATTTCTGCAGCTTCTTTCCAGGAAACAACGAGAGTATTAACAGATGCAGCGACCGCATCAAAAACGGATCATTTGCTAGGCTTGAAAGAGAATGTTGCTTTAGGACGATTAATCCCTGCTGGAACAGGATTTCCTGCCTTACAAAACATTCAATTAGAACAAGAAAGTCAAGAAGAAGATCAATAGATTTTCTTCTTGAAACCTCTTTAAGCGTGTTCTCAAAAATATATACTTTCTACGCGTTCGAGAAAACGTTTGATTCTTCCATCTTATAACAATATATTCCTCGGTACTTTTAAATTGATTAAAGGAAAAAATAATTTATGCCAACAGTGAATCAGTTGATTAGAAAGAGCAGAAAAAAGATTGTTAAAAAGTCTGCTAGTAGAGCTCTGGAGAATAGTCCTCAAAAAAGAGGGGTATGTGTTCGAGTGTATACAACTACGCCTAAAAAACCTAATTCTGCTTTAAGAAAAGTAGCCAGAGTTAGATTGACAAATGGTATTGAGGCAAATGCATATATTCCTGGAGAAGGTCATAATTTACAAGAACACTCAATTGTATTAATAGAGGGGGGAAGAGTTAAAGATCTTCCTGGTGTTCGCTATCACATTGTACGTGGTTCATTAGATACTGCAGGTGTTAATGATAGAAAAACAAGTAGATCACGTTACGGAGCAAAGAAACCTAAAAGCTAAATATGAGAAGAAGAAGACCAGAAAAGAGAACTATTAATCCAGATCCAAAATTTAATGATTTGCAAGTTTCAAAATTTATGAATTACTTACTTGTAGGTGGAAAAAAAGGTATTGCTGAAAAAATTCTTTATGATGCATTTGATATTATAGAAGAAAAAAGTAGTAAAGACCCGGTTGAGGTATTTAAAAAAGCATTAAATAATACTGCACCTCATGTTGAAGTAAAATCAAAGAGAATTGGTGGAGCTACTTATCAAGTACCTATCGAAGTTCCTAATAGAAGACAATTCTATTTAGCAGCTCATTGGATTATCGATGCTGCAAAAAATAAATCAGGTAGCCCTATGTCAAAGCGTTTAGCTGGAGAGTTACTTTCTGCTTCAAATAATGAAGGAAATGCTGTTAAGAAGAAAGAAGATGTACATCGTATGGCTGAAGCAAACAAAGCATTTGCACACTTTGGGAGAGCTAGATAGTTATGTCTGCTGATTTAAAAACTGTAAGAAATATTGGAATTATGGCTCATGTAGACGCTGGTAAAACAACTCTAACTGAGAGAATGTTATATTATGCTGGAAAAACTCATAAAATTGGTGAGGTGCATGATGGTGCTGCTACTATGGACTGGATGGCTCAAGAGCAAGAAAGAGGCATTACTATTACTTCAGCTGCAACAACTTTTTATTGGGATAAAAATCGTGTTAATCTAATTGATACTCCTGGTCACGTTGATTTTACTATGGAAGTAGAAAGATCGTTAAGAGTTCTTGATGGTGCTGTTGCAGTATTTTGTGCAGTTGCTGGAGTAGAACCTCAAAGTGAGACAGTTTGGAGACAGGCAACAAAATATAATGTACCTAGAATTGCATTTATTAATAAAATGGATAGAACTGGTGCAGATTTTTATAACGCAATAGATACTATGAAAAAACGCTTAGGCGCTAAACCGTTACCTGTTGCATTACCTATTGGTGATGGTGAAACTTTTAGAGGTATTATAGATTTAACTACTATGAAAGCTATTGAATATAATGAAAGTACCCAAGGTGCTGAATTTGAATATATTGATATACCAGACGAATTATCAGAAGATGCAAACAAATGGAGAAATTTCTTAATTGAAGAAGTTGCTAGCTTTGAAGATGCATTAATGGAAAAATATTTAAATGAAGAAGAAATTTCTTCTGAAGAAATTAAAGCAGCTCTGAAAAAAGGATGCTTAGAAAATGCCTTTGTTCCTACTTTATGTGGTTCAGCCTTTAAAAATAAGGGAGTACAGAGAGTTTTAGACGCAGTTATTGATTTTTTACCATCTCCTGTAGATGTAGAAAGTATCGAAGGCTCTTCTGTCGATGATCCAGAAACAAAAATTATGATTAAAAACTCTACAGAAGGTCCATTTACTGCGCTTGCATTTAAAATTGCTACAGATCCTTTTGTAGGTAAGCTTACATATATCAGAGTTTATTCTGGTACATTAAAAAAAGGATCTTTTTGTATCAATTCAAATACTGGAGATAAACAAAGAATCTCAAGAATTCTACAAATGCATGCAAATAAAAGAGAAGAATTAGAAGAAGTAAAAGCTGGAGAGATTGTAGCGGTAATTGGTTTAAAAAATGTCCGAACTGGGCATACATTATCAGAAAAAGGCGATGTAACGCTTGAATCTATGGAATTTCCAGAGCCAGTTGTTGCAGTTTCAATTGAACCTGTATCAAAAAGTGATCAAGATCAATTAGCAAAAGGAATGAATAAGCTAAGCGAAGAAGATCCTACTTTTAAAGTTAAAGTGGATAGTGAAACTGGTCAAACAGTCATATCAGGTATGGGAGAAGTTCATTTAGAAATAATTATCGATAGACTTAAAAGAGAATTTAATGTCAATGCTAATGTTGGAAAGCCTCAAGTTTCATTTAGGGAAGCGATTCAAAAATCTGTAGAAAAAGTTGATGAAAAATTTATCCGTCAATCTGGTGGTCGTGGTCAGTATGGTCATGTTGTTATTAATGTTAGACCAACAGAGCAAGGTACTGGATATAAATTTATAAATAAGATTGTTGGTGGAGTTATTCCGAGAGAATATATTCCTGCAGTAGATGCTGGCATTCAAGAGCAATTAAAAAATGGTATACTACATGGATATCCTATTCCTGATGTTGAAGTAGAACTTGTTTATGGATCTTACCATGATGTAGATTCTTCTGAAATTGCTTTTAAGGTAGCTGGTTCACGAGCAATTAGAACTGCTTGTAAGCAAGCAAGTCCAATATTAATGGAGCCAATTATGGCTGTAGAAGCAACTACTCCAGACGACTATCTTGGAGATGTAATTGGTGATATCAATTCTAGAAGAGGTAAAGTTGAAAGCATGGAACAGCAAGGAGCAAATCAAAGTATTAAAGCCGCTGTGCCATTAAGCGAAATGTTTGGCTATGCAACAGATTTAAGATCCCTTTCTCAAGGTAGAGCAAATTTTCATATGGACTTTCAGCAATATGCTAAAGTTCCAGTATCAGTAGAAGAAAAATTAATGAAATCGCAATCAAAAAATGGAGCATCATAATGGCTAAAGATTTAATTAGAATATCTTTAAAAGCTTATGATCATAAGCTTTTAGACAAGTCTGCTGAAAAAATTATTAGAACGGCTAAGTCCACAGGTGCAATTATTTCTGGACCAATTCCTATGCCAACTAAGAGAACTGTATATACTGTATTGAGATCACCGTTTGTTAATAAAAAATCGCGTGAACAATTTCAAACAAAAGTACATAAGAGAGTTGTAGATATTGTGAATTCTACTCCAAAAACTGTTGAATCTTTAATGAAGCTAGACTTACCGGCTGGTGTAGATATCGAGATTAGAGGATAAGTATGTACGGATTGATAGGTAAAAAAGTTAAAATGTCACAGATCTTCAATGATCAAGGTCATGTAGTTCCAGTTACTTTAGTAGAAGCTGGTCCATGTGTTGTTTCTCAGATTAAGACTATTGATTCTGATGGATACAATTCTATACAGTTAGCTTTTGGTAAGAAGTCAAAAAGAAATACAAATAAACCTACAATAGGACATCTTAAAAAAGCAGACATTGAAAGTGCTAAAGTATTAGCTGAATTTGAATCATTAGATACTTTTGAATATAAATTAGGTCAAAAATTTGATTCTTCAATTTTTCATGTTGGAGAAATTGTTGATGTAAGAGCAAAATCGAAAGGTAAGGGTTTTGCCGGAGTTATTAAGAGACATAATTTTGCTACACAGGATGCTACTCACGGTAATAAACATACTCAGAGAGCTCCAGGTTCGATTGGACAAGCATCTTGGCCTTCAAGAGTGTTTAAAGGAATGAAAATGGCGGGTAGAAAAGGTTCTGGTAATGTTACCGCACAAAACCTTGAGATTGTAGATATCGATAAAGAAAATAATTTATTATACGTTAAAGGAGCTATTCCTGGTCCAAATAATACACCAGTGTTTATCTTAAAAAAATGAAAATTAAATCAATAAATAGTAGCAAAGATTACAGCTTAAGCGATTCAGTGTTTAAGGTACCTATGAACGATCAAGTCGTTTATCAGTGTGTTATAGCAGAATTAACGAATGCTAGACAGGGAACTAGATCTACAAAAAATAGATCTGCAGTTTCTGGTGGTGGTAAAAAACCATTTAAGCAAAAAGGCACAGGTAATGCTAGACAGGGGACCATTAGATCTCCTTTGAATAGAGGTGGTGGTGTTATTTTTGGTCCTAGTCCAACATATTATTTTAAAAAAGTAAATGCTAAGACAAAAAAATTAGCATTTAAATGCGTTTTGTCAGAAAAAGTTAAAAATGACGCTTTAAAAGTGATTGATTCAATAGAGTTAAAAACGAATAAAACAAAAGATTTTGTTGGATTTTTAGAATCTAATAGTCTAGCTAATAAAAAGGTAACAATTGTAGTATCTGATGTGAATGATAATTTAAGATTAGCATCAAGAAATATTGAGCATATAAAAATTGTAAAAGCATTATCATGTTCTGTGGCAGATTTAATGAATAATGATGCTTTACTATTCGATGCAAGTGCATTGGCCTTAGTATCAGAAAGATTTGGAGATAAGAAATAATTATGAGTCATTTTTCACAAATTTTAATTCGTCCAATAGTGACAGAAAAAATGACATCTCTTCAAGAGTCTCAAAATAAGTATGCATTTGAAGTCCCTTTAGAAGTAAATAAAATTGATATTAAGAAGGCTGTAGAAGAAAAATTTAAAGTTAAAGTCCTTAAAGTTGCTGTAAGCAATCGAAAAGGTAAGGCTAAGCAGATGACTGTAAAAAGCAATGGAAGAACAATTAGAACAAATGGATATACTAAACTAAAAAAGAGAGCTCTTGTAACACTCGTAGAGGGTTATAACATAGACTTATTTGGTGTGTAAATATAAATTATGGCAATAAGACAATTAAAACCAGTTACCCCAGCTTCAAGATTCACTTCTAAGCCAGATTTTTCTGAAATTACTGTTAGTAAGCCTGAAAAATCATTGGTCAGAAAATTAAATAAGACTGGCGGTAGAAATAATAGAGGTCGTATTACTTCTCGTAGAAGAGGTGGTGGGCATAAACGTAGCTATAGATTAATAGATTTTAAAAGAAATAAATTTAATATTGATGGTAAAGTAGCAACTATTGAGTACGATCCAAATAGAAGTGCATTTATTGCATTAATTCACTACGTAGATGGAGAAAAAAGATATATCGTACAACCAGACGGTTTAAAGGTTGGAGATGTGATAGTTTCTTCAGAAAAAGCAGAATTAAAAACTGGTAATGCTATGCAATTAAAAAATATTCCATCAGGTCAATTTGTACATAATATTGAATTATTCCCTGGTAAAGGGGCACAAATGGCTAGAAGTGCAGGAACATATGTCCAAGTAATGGCTCATGACAATAACTATGTAACACTAAAAATGCCATCTGGAGAAGTTCGAATGGTTCTAGATAAATGTTTAGCTACAATTGGTGTAGTTGGTAATAAGCAGCATGAATTAGTGCGTTCAGGTAAAGCAGGTCGATCAAGATGGCTTGGAAAACGTCCTAAAGTTAGAGGTGTAGCAATGAATCCTGTTGATCACCCTCATGGTGGTGGAGAAGGTAAGAGTTCAGGTGGAAGACATCCAGTGTCTCCTTGGGGTCAACCTACTAAAGGTTTTAAGACTAGAAAGAAAAAGAAGAAGTCAAATGCTCTAATAGTAAAAAGGAGAAATGATTAATGTCTAGATCTGTTAGAAAAGGGCCTCATATTGATGTCAAATTATTAAAAAAAGTTGATAAAATGAACGGTTCAGCAAAGAAAGGTGCTATCAAAACATGGGCAAGAAATTCTGTAATTGTACCAGATTTTGTAGGACATACTTTTGCTGTACATAATGGCAATAAATTTATACCTGTTTTTATTACAGAGAATATGGTCGGTCATAAATTAGGAGAATTTTCTCCTACGAGAACATTTAGAATGCATTCAGGAGATAGGAAGAAATAATGGATATTACTTCAAGATGTAACAGTGTAAAACATTCGCCAAAAAAGCTAAGAAAAGTAGCTAATTGTGTGCGTGGATTAAATGTAAATAAGGCATTATCTTCTTTAAGACATATGGATGAAAAGGGTGCGCAAATTATTGAAAATACATTATCTTCTGCTATTGCTAATGCTGGAAATACAGAAAATTTTGATAAAGATATGAATGAAGTTATAATAAAGACTATCACTGTAGATGAAGGTCCATCACAAAAAAGATTTAGAGCGAGAGCTCAAGGTAGAGCAAATAAGATTATAAAGAGAACAAGTCACTTAAAAATAGTTATAGGATAATTAATGGGACAGAAAACACATCCAGTAGGTTTAAGATTACAGCTCACTAAGAATTGGAGCTCTAATTGGTTTCCAAAGAAAGGTGCTTATGCGACTGATCTTGCAGAAGACATTAAATTGAGAAAATATTTAAAAAAGAGATTGCAAGACGCTTCGGTTGCAGGGGTTAATATTGAAAGAACTTCACAAGCAATTACTGTTACTATTCATACAGCTAGACCTGGTATTGTTATTGGTCGAGGTGGAGAAGAGGTTTCAAGACTTAAAAAAGAAGTTTCAAAGCTGTGTAATACGGATGATATTCATTTGAATATAAGTGAAGTAAAAAGACCTGAATTAAATGCAGAATTAGTAGGTCAAAATATTGCTAATCAATTAATAAAGAAAATGGCTTACAGAAGAGTTATGAATAAAACTATGCAATCTACCATGAGAATGGGAGCAGAAGGCATTAGAGTTAATGTCGCTGGAAGATTGGGTGGAAGTGAAATTGCTAGATCTGAAAGATTTATGGATGGTAGAGTTCCATTGCATACTCTTAGAGCAGATATTGACTATGCTCTAGTAGAGGCTCATACAACATATGGTATTATAGGAATTAAAGTTTGGATTTGTAATGGATTTTCAAAGGCTAAAAAATAATGTTAGAACCTAAAAAAATTAAATATAGAAAAGTCCACAGAGGTAATCGAAAAGGTATGGCAAAAGGTGGTACTGAAGTCAGTTTTGGTAGCTATGGATTAAAAGCAATGGAATCAGGTTGGGTTACAGCAAGACAAATTGAGGCTACTAGAATTTCAATATCTAGACGAGTAAGAAAGTTAGGTAGAATGTGGATTAGGATTTTTCCAGATAAGCCAATTACAGCAAAGCCAATGGAAACAAGAATGGGTAAAGGAAAAGGATCTCCAGAATATTGGGTAGCAAATGTAAGACCTGGTAGGATTTTATTTGAAGTAGAGGGTATTCCTAAGGATGTAGCCCAAGAAGCATTTAGAATTGCTGGAAATAAATTAGCAATCAAAACAAAATTAGTTGCAAAAAGAGGATTACATGAAGATTAATGACTTAAGAAAATTGTCTGATAAAGATTTATTGTCACGTTTAACTGATAATAGAGAAAGCTTACAAAAATGTCGCTTTCAAAAATCAATTCAACAATTAGAGGATTATAAAGTATTGTCTGACCTAAGAAAAGAGAATGCTAGAATTAATACTATATTAAAAGAAAACACCTTAGATAAGGGAAATATTGATGGATAGAAATACGCAAAAATTAGTGGGCACAGTTGTTTCTGATGCTATGGATAAAACTGTAGTAGTTAGTGTAGATAGGCTTGTGAAGCATAAGCTTTATAAAAAATATATGAAAAGATCAAAGAAATATTATGCTCATGATGAAAATAATACCTTTAAAAAAGGTGATATAGTAGAGCTTTTAGCGAATAAACCTTTAAGTAAATTAAAAAGATGGCGTACATCTAAATTAGTTAAGAACGGAAATAAATAGTGGTACAAGCAGAAACAAGATTAAAAGTAGCTGATAACTCTGGAGCAAAAATAGTACAATGCTTTAAAGTTTTGGGTGGATCAAAAAAGAGATATGCTAGTATCGGTGATGTTATTGTAGTAGCTGTTAAATCTTCTACTCCTGGTGGCATGGTTAAAAAAGGAGAGGTTGCTCGAGCTGTAGTAGTTAGAGTAAAGAAAGAAGTAAGAAGAAAAGATGGGTCTTATATTAGATTCGATGATAATGCCGCAGTTATTTTAAATGCTCAAAATGAACCAAAAGGCACTAGAATATTTGGTCCAGTAGCAAGAGAATTAAGAGAAGGTGGTTATATGAAAATTATTTCAATGGCACCGGAGGTTTTATAATGAAAATTAAGAAAAATATGATGGTAAAAGTAGTAGCTGGAAACTTTAAAGGACTTTCAGGTAAAGTGCTTAAGGTTATACCTGAAAATCAAAGAGCTTATGTTGAGGGAGTTGCTTTAACAAAAAGAACTCTAAAACCTTCTCAGGAAAATCCAAAAGGCGGATTTACAGAAAGAGAAAGATCTTTGCATGTTTCAAATTTAATGGCTTTAGAGAGCGATAAAGCTTCTAGAATTGGATTTAAAGTATTGGAAGATAAATCAAAAGTAAGAGTTTCAAAAAGATCTGGTAAGGAATTAGGTTAAAATCCATGGCAACAAATTATAAGAAAAAATATTTAGATGAAGTTAGACCTCATTTGATGAAGGCTTTTAACTTAAGTACTGTTATGCAAGTACCTAAAATTGAAAAAATTACATTAAATATTGGTTTAGGTAATGCAAAAGAGAATAAGAAAGCTCTACAATCAGCTCTCGATGAACTAATGTTGATTACTGGTCAAAAACCAGTTATTACAAAAGCAAAAAAAGATGTTTCTAATTTTAAAATTAGAAAAGGCTTTCCTGTTGGATGTAAGGTCACTTTACGTAGAGAGCATATGTATGAATTTTTAGAAAGATTATGTGCAGTTGCTCTTCCGAGAACAAGAGATTTCAGAGGATTGTCTAATAAGTCATTTGATGGGCAAGGTAACTACAGTTTTGGAATTAAAGAGCAAATTGTATTCGCAGAAATTGACTATGATAAGGTTGATTCTATTACAGGAATGGATGTTATTATTACTACATCAGCTGATAATGATGAAATATCTTATGAGTTGTTACGATCTATGGGAATGCCAATTAGAGAGAAAAAAGTATTAACAGATAATAACTTAGACAAGGAAGATAATGGCTAAAAAATCTAAAGTTGTAAGAGAAAATCACTTAATGAAAAAAGTTGAAAAATATGATGCTCTAAGAACAGAGTTAAGAGGTTTAATTAAAAATATTAATACTCCAGAAGATGAAAAAATGAAAGCTATAGAGAAGCTTCAGAAGCTGCCTAGAAGTTCAAGCAGTATTCGTTTAACAAACAGATGCGCTGTGACTGGAAGACCAAAAGGGTATATGAGAAAATTTGGTTTATCAAGAATAACTTTTAGAGAATTAGCGTTAAAAGGTGAACTGCCTGGCGTAACTAAGGCCAGTTGGTAAGGAGAATATTTTATGTCAATGACAGATCCAATAGCAGATTTTTGTACAAGAATAAGAAACGGTTATTCAGCTCAAAAGAGATGGGTAGACGTACCTTCTTCACTTCTGAAAAAAAGAATAGCAGTTGTATTGAAGGAAGAAGGGTATATCGATAATGTTGTTTTTGTAAGCAAGGAAGATAAGAAAGAAGATATTAGAGTATTTTTGAGATATCACAACGAATCTCCAGCAATTACAACAATTGAAAAAATTAGTAAACCTGGAAAAAGAGTTTATGTAGCATCGGATGAAATTCCTAGAGTATTGAATGGATTAGGAATTAGTGTAATCTCATCTTCAAAAGGTGTGATTAGTAATAAAGTAGCAAGAGAATTAAAAGTTGGAGGAGAGTTGCTTTGCAACGTTTGGTAATATGTCAAGAATAGGAAATAACGTAATTAGAATACCAGAAGGTGTAAAAATAGAAAATAATACTCAGCATCTATCAGTGACAGGACCTAAGGGTCAATTATCAGTTGATATTTGCGAAGAAGTAACAATAAAAATTGAAGATAATGGCGTCTCTGTATCAAGAAATGCAGAAGACAAAGTTTCAAGATCTATGCATGGTACAACCAGACAATTGATTTCTAATGCTGTTGAAGGAGTTACTAATGGATTTTCTAAGCATTTAGAAATTATAGGAGTTGGTTATAATGCTAAATCTCAAAATAATAGAGTGATTTTACAATTAGGTTTTTCTCATGATATTATTTTTGATTTACCTGAAGGTATTGAAGCAATTTCTGAAGGTAAGAAAAATGAAAAATTGGAGATTAAGGGTATAAGTAAACAAGTTGTAGGTCAAGTAGCTGCAAAAATAAGATCTCTAAGAAAGCCTGAGCCTTACAAAGGAAAAGGAATTAGATATAAAGATGAATATGTTCGTTCAAAACAAGGTAAAACTGTTGGAGGGGGCGACTAAATGAGAAAGTTAAAATTAAAAAAAGAACAATACTTAAGAAGAAGAAAAAGATCAAAAAAACCTTTTCCAGTAAAAGGCGATTATAGGTTGTGTGTTTATAAGAGCGCTAGACATATAGAAGCACAAATTATTGATGATTTTAATCAGACTACTTTAGTAGCTGCTTCTTCAAAAGAAAAGGCTTATGCAAAAGAGAAGGTTAATAAAACTGAATTAGCATCACTTATTGGAAAGTCTTTATCTGAGAGAGCAAAAGTTAAAAAAGTTAAAAAAGTATACTTTGATAGAAACGGTTTTAGATATCACGGAAGAGTGAAATCTTTTGCCGAAGCTTCTAGAAAAGGTGGACTAGAATTTTAAAATTGGAGAATAAATGAGTATGATTAACTATTCAGAACTGGATTTAAAAGAAGAATCCGTTATAAGAATTAACAGAGTTGCAAAAGTTAATTCTCGCGGAAAAAGATTCAGCTTTTCAACTTTGGTTGTTATTGGAGACGGTAAAAATCATGTTGGCATTGGACAAGGAAAAGCTAATGAAGTGGTTGTATCAATCACTAAAGCTAAGGATGATGCAAAGCAGAATCTAGTTAAGGTCCCTGTATATAATTATACTATTCCTCATGAGATTATAGGTAAACATGGTGCAAGTAGAGTGTTGTTAAAACCAGCTCCATTCGGAACAGGTATTATAGCCGGTGCTGGAGTAAGATTGATTATGGAACAAGTTGGTATAAACAATATTTACTCAAAAGTCCTAGGATCACATAACCCTATGAATGTTGCTAAAGCTGTAATGAATGCTTTAACAAGTTTGCAGGATGTTAGAGTTGTTGCTAAGAAAAGAGGAAAAACACCACAAACATTATTCGAGATTTAAAAAATGGCTAAAAAACAAATTAAAATTACACAAATCAAAAGTAGAATTGGCTATTCAAAAAAAGCTAAAGCTACTCTTGATGCATTAGGTCTTAGAAAAATGAATAAAACAGTTGTTCTAGATTTAAACGATGCAATAAATGGAATGGTAAAAAAGATAGACTATCTAGTTAAGGTTGAGGAAGTAAAATAATGAAATTAGTAAAACCTATTAAAGCTACAAAGAACTCCAAAAGAGTTGGTAGAGGACCCGGTTCTGGTTTAGGTAAAACTGCCGGAAGAGGTCATAATGGAGCAGGATCAAGAAGTGGTCATAAGCACAGATATTGGTTTGAAGGAGGTCAAGTACCTCTCCATAGAAGAGTTCCAACTAGAGGATTTAATAATTCTAATTTTGCAAAGTCATATGAAATTGTAAACCTTTCTCAAATTGCTAAGATTAAATCAAAGAAGATTGATTCCGAGGTTTTATTAGCAAAAGGATTAATCTCTTCAAATTTTGTTGCTGTAAAAATTCTTGGTAATGGAGATATTGATAAAGCTTACAATGTTACTGCATCAGCATTTAGTGCATCTGCAGTTAAGAAAATTGAAGAAGCAGGTGGAAAGGTTACCGTTCAGTGATTGAGAAATTGAGAAATATTTTTGCTATTCCTGAACTTAGAAGTAAAATATTCTTTACTCTAGGAATCTTAATGGTTGTTAGACTCGGCGCTCAAGTACCTATTCCCGGTATTGACCCTGAAGCTCTTCGTCAAACAATGGAATCTTTAAATGATACTTTCTTTGGGTTATTCAATATGTTTACTGGAGGAGCATTTGGTCAAGCAGCTGTATTTGGATTAGGAATTATGCCATATATTTCAGTCTCAATTGTTGTGCAGATACTTCAAACTACTCTTCCGTATTTTCAACGACTAGCACAAGAAGGTGAAAGTGGAAGAGCTAAGATTAACCAAATGATTAGATATGGTACAGTAATTCTAGCTCTTGTTCAATCTATTGGTATTGCTTTTTTATTAGAAAGTTATGGTATTGTTTTAGACCCAGGATTTGCTTTTAGATTTACTGCGGTAGTTTCTATAACAACGGGTACAATGTTACTACTTTGGCTTGGTGAAAAAATTACAGAACATGGTATAGGTAATGGTATATCACTTGTTATTATGGTTGGAATTTTAGCAGCATTTCCAAATGTTGTTTTATCTGAGATCTCATACTTTCAACAAGGCGTAAGAGGGATTCTTTCAGAGCTTTCTCTTGCAATTCTATTCTTCTTCTTAGTTATGTTGATTATACTTATACAGCAAGGTTTGAGAAAAGTACCTGTACAGTATGCTAGAAGAATTGTTGGAAGAAAAGTTTATGGAGGACAATCTACTTACCTTCCTTTAAAAATTAATACAGCAGGAGTTATACCTATTATATTTGCACAATCCATATTACTGATTCCTGGTACTATTGCAACATTTATGGGTCAGGATGCGACTCAATCTAATTTTATGTCTTGGTTCGCAATGGATCACTGGTTTTCAAATGTATGTTTTGCATTATTGATTGTATTCTTTACTTATTTCTATACTGCATTACAGTTTGATCCGAATCAGGTAGCTTCTACTTTGAAGCAACAGGGAGGATTTGTTCCTGGAGTGAAGCCAGGAAAAAAGACAGCACAATTTATAGAAAATATTCTTACTAGAGTGACACTTCCAGGTGCATGCTTCCTTGGATTTATTGCTTTGATGCCATACTTTTTACAACAATTAGTTGGCTTAGATTATAGTTATGCTTCATTTTTTGGAGGAACTAGCTTATTAATCATTGTTGGTGTTGGATTAGATACTCTAAGTCAGGTAGAAACACACTTATTATCTAGGCATTACGATGGTTTCCTTTCAAAAGGTAAAGTTAGAGGAAGAAGATAGTGGTTGACTTAAATAACACTAATCAAGTTTCTCAAATGACTGAGAGTTGTCAGATTTTATCTGATACGCTCAATATGATTGAAAATCATGTTAAGCCAGGTCAATCCGTTATGGAATTAGATAAACTAGCTGAAGAATATATTTTATCTAGAGATGCTAAGCCTGCATTTAAAGGGTATAATAACTTTCCTTCAACGCTAACGGTGTCAATTGATGATGAAGTAGTTCATGGCATACCAAAAGATATTGTCTTGGAAGAAGGTCAGATTGTTGGTATAGACTGCGGAGTGTTGAAGAATAATTATTATAGCGACTCAGCAAGAACATTAGCTGTTGGAAAAATTTCAAAAGAAAAACAATTATTATTAAATATTACAAAAGAAGCACTAGAAATAGGAATCAGCAAAGCGGTAGTAGGAAATCGCATATTTGATATTAGCGATGCAATACAAAAGCATGTTGAGTCAAAAGGTTATTCAGTAGTGAGAGAGTTAGTAGGGCATGGGATTGGTACACAGTTACATCTTGAACCGCAAGTTCCTAATTTTTCTAACCCTAGAAGCGCTGATCATGATATCGAATTAAAAGAAGGCATGTGTTTAGCAATTGAACCGATGGTAAACCTAGGATCAAGATATATAAAAACTGACTCAGATGGATGGACAATTAGGACGCAAGATGGGCAACCAAGTGCACACTTTGAACATTCAATTCTTATTACTAAGTTGCAACCCAGAATTTTAACATAATGGCAAAACAAGAATCAATAGAAGTAGAGGGAGTAATTAAAGAGGCTTTACCCGGCGCTAGGTTTAGAGTGATTATTAACTTAGGCGGTAAAGACCATGAAGTACTTGCTCATGTAAGCGGAAAAATGCGTATGCATTTTATTAAAATGCTACCTGGAGATAAGGTTGATTTACAATTATCTCCCTATGATTTAAACAGAGGAAGAATTACCTTTAGGCAATAATTATGAAAGTTAGAGCATCAGTAAAGAAAAGAACACGTGATTGCGTTATTGTACGTCGAAAAGGACGTGTTTACGTTATCAATAAAAAGAACCCTAGATTTAAGCAGAGGCAAGGATAATGGCTAGAATAGCAGGTGTAGATATACCAAAAGATAAGAAAGTTTTATATTCATTGCGTTATGTCCATGGTATTGGACTTAATACTGCAATGAAAGTATGTGAATTAGCAAAAGTAGATCCAAATATAAGAGTTACGGATTTAAGCTCTAAGGATGAAGATACAATTAGAAAAGTCATTGTAGATTTAAAATTATTGATTGAAGGTGAATTAAGAAGTGAAAATTTAAGAAATGTTAAAAGGTTACAGGATATTGGTAGCTATAGAGGGGTAAGACACAGAAAATCTCTTCCAGTAAGAGGTCAAAGAACAAAGACTAACTCTAGAACAAAAAGAAGTGGAAGAAAACAAACAATGTCACTTGGTAAGAAGGCAGCATAATATATGGAAACAAGAACTAGATCAAAAAAGAATAAGAAAAAGATAAACCCAAATGGTATTGTCCACATTAAGGCGACATTCAATAATACGAATATTACCGTAACAGATGAAAATGGAAATGTTATTGCTTGGGCTACTGCAGGTAAAGCAGGATTTAAAGGTTCTAGAAAAAATACAGCATATGCAGCTACTATAGCTTCAGAAAAAGTAGCTAGTGAAGTAGTAAGTATGGGTTTAGCAAGAGTATCCGTAAGAGTTAAGGGTCCTGGAGCAGGTAGAGAATCAGCTATCAGAGCATTATCTGGCGCTGGTTTACAAGTAACGTCAATAGCAGATGTGACACCATTGCCTCATAATGGATGTCGACCTAAAAAACAAAGAAGAGTTTAAAAAGTATGGCGAAATTAAATACACCTAAAGGTAAGTTAGTTAGAAAGCTTGGAGTTAACATTTTTGGTAACCCTAAATTTGATAGATTATTATCAAAAAAAGGATACAGACCTGGTCAGCATGGAAAAATGGGTAAACGTCCTTCAACTTATTCTATACAATTACAAGAAAAACAAAAAATTAAGTTCACATATGGAATGCTAGAAAAACAATTTAGAACTTATTTTAAAAAGGCTTCACAGATGAAAGGTGAAGCTGGATTTAATTTATTGGTCTTACTTGAATCTAGGTTAGACAACGTAGTTTATAAGCTTGGATTTGGCCCTACAAGATCAGCAGCAAGACAACTTGTTAGTCATGCACATTTCATGGTTAACGGCGGTAAAGTTAATATTGCATCTTACCGTTTAAAACCTGGAGATATTGTACAAGTTAGAGCTAAAAGTAAAAAATTAGATATTATATTAAATTCTATTAAAATGGTTAAGGGAGATTTGAACGTTTCTTGGCTTTCTGTTGATAAAGCTAAAATGGAAGGAACATTTGTTAATTATCCCGAGAGAGATGAAATTGATTTAACTATGAATGAACAATTAGTTGTTGAATACTATTCAAGATAAAGGAAAAAAAATGAGCAATGATTTAAAATTTAAGATTTCACATAAAATAACTGAAGATAATTCAAGTAATTTTCTTATTAAGCCACTTGAAAGAGGGTATGGAATAACTATTGGAAACTCTTTAAGAAGAGCTTTATTAACTGCGGTACCTGGTGCAGCTATTACAAATGTTAAGATTGATGGTGCTTTGCATGAATTTTCAACGCTTGACGGAGTAAAGGAAGATATTGCAGATGTAATTATGAATTTAAAAGGAGTGAGATTTCACTTATTTGAAAGTTCAGTAGAGCCTATTTTCTTAAAAATTAAAGGTAAAAAAACATTTACAGCAGCGGATATTCAAGCTGTAAGTGACGATTTTACTATTTTGAATCCTGATCATTATATTACAGATATTTCAAAGGGAACTACTCTTGAACTAGAATTAAGATTAGGAATTGGTAAAGGATATAAGTCTAGCGAAGAAAATAAATTGAATAATTCACCTGTTGGAATGATACCGATTGACAGTATTTTTAATCCTGTTACTCAAGTAGCATTCAACGTTTCTCCATTACCTGGAGCAAAAGAAGATTTAGAGATGTTGTCTTTAGATGTTAAGACAGATGGATCTATCAGTCCTATTGATGCGGTTAGTTATTGCTCTTCTGTTCTTTCTGAGCATTATAATATTATTAACTCTATCAGCAATCCTTCTGTATTAGAAATTGATAAGCCTGTTAGTGAAGAGATTCTACAGATTCGCAAACTTCTTGGATCTTCAATTGATGAAATGGAATTGTCAGTAAGAAGTCACAATTGTTTAGAAGCTGCTGGAATTACTCTAATTGGTGAGCTAGTAGATAAAGATGAAGCTGAAATGCTTGAATACAAGAACTTTGGTCGTAAATCTCTGAATGAGTTGATTGAAAAACTTGAAACTATGGGTCTAAAATTTGGAATGGATACTAGTCCCTATGTGGAAGACGTAGTTTAAATGAGAAAAAGAATCTCAGCTAGAAAATTTGGTAAGTCCACTGCTCATAGAAAAGCAATGATGTCTAATATGGCAAGCTCTCTAATTGAGCATAAACGTATTAAGACTACACATCAAAAAGCTTTAGAACTAAGAAAGTTTATTGAGCCAATGGTGACTAAAGCTAAAGAAAAAACTGTTCATAATAGAAGACAAGTGATGAAGAAGATTCATAACTCAAGTGCTGTAAAAACCTTATTTGATGTTATTGCTCCAGTTTATTCAGATAGACCGGGTGGATATACTCGTATTATTAAGCTTGGTACAAGAACAAATGATGCAGCTAAAATCTCTTTAATTGAATTTGTAGATAAGGCTCAATTCGAAGTCGATGAAGTAGTTTCTACTGAGGCTGAAGAAGTACCAAAAGAAGATAGTTAAATTTCTACTATTATTTTTCTTAAGTATTTTTTATCTATTTGATTAAAGTCATTTAATTTTTTTGAATCAATATCAAGTATATATTCTTTTCCATTTTTAGTAAAGGGTATAGCAATTTCAGATTTACTATTTATATCACATATAATATGGTTCTTAAATTTGTTTACGTCCCCTACAATTAAAATACTTTTTTTGATGAGAGATTGCCCACAAACACCATTCATTCCAATTGGACTACAAGGTATCTTATCTGAGTGATATTCTGATATTTCTAATTGAGTTTCTTTTTTTAAATAAAGACCGCAAAAAATCCAATCTTCAAATTCATTGTATAAATATTTAAGAATATTATCGATTTTATTTTTTTTATTTAAACATTTAATAAATTGAATTGATTTTTGGTATTTTTTTTCTTTTACATTAGATTGTTCTGTATTCATGATTAAAAATAATAAATATTCTGATAATCCAATAATAGTTTCTGGTATGCCTAGAACAGCTACCACTATAGTTGGTCAGCTTATATCTGATAAAGCTCCTTATAGCGTGCTTTATGAGCCATTTAACACCTCTCAGGGTTTAAAATCAGTAGATATTAATTATCTTATTCCAGGATTTAATATTATGGAGAATGATTTCGATAAAATATTAACGAGCTTATTTGATTTAAGTGGAAGTTTTAAGCTAGGAGTAAAAAGAGATGATTCTCTATCGAAAAGACTAATAAAATATATTCTTGGCAATGAATCATCTATTTCTTTCAAAAAAGCAAAGTATCTCAATCTTAAAAAAGGTTTAATTATTAAAGATCCCTTTTTGGTTTTTGCATCTAAATATCTATCTCAAAATCATAAAGTCATAATGTGTGAGAGGCCATTGCTTCCATTGGCGGGAAGTTTTAAAAGGATGTCTTGGTCGTTCAGCGAATATAATCGATTGCTAAAAGATTTTGATCGCATGGGCTTAGATATTAAAAATTCTAATCAGTTCAATGAGAATAACAGCATTTCACCTTTTGTAGTTGGAGCAATACAATTTTTCTATCTTTATACATTATTTAAACAAAAAATATTAAATAATGATAATATTTATTTTTTCAATCAACATGATTTATCTATAAATCCTAATAATTCAATTACATCATTATTTGATTGGCTAAATATAGATTATTCAAAAAAAGATATAAATAAGATAGCTATAAGTATTTCAGGGTCATCTACAAAGAATAAATCTCCTAAGCAAGGAGTTCAACATGATAAGCTATATGACAAGGAATATGCTAATGACTATTTTCAGTCAATATTAACAAAAGATGAGATTAAGTATGTGAAAGAATGTGAAATAATAATTTGTAGCGGAGGAGAGATTTGAACTCCCGACCTTCGGATTATGATTCCGCTGCTCTAACCAACTGAGCTACTCCGCCATCGAAGGCCTAAAGTTATATTACTTCATCCTAAAAGTCTAAATTATTTTTACAAGAAAAACGTTTCCTTTTTTATCTTATTGTGTAATTTCAGGTATTGATAATATAACATAGAGGTTGACTAGCTCATGAAGTATAAGACAAAAGAAGAATTTTTAGATTCAGTAGTAGATAATTATAAAGATCAAAAAGAATTTCACCAAGCTGTTGAAGAGGTTGTCCATTCTATATGGGATACAGCAGCAGCAAATCCAGAGTATGGTAAATTTAATATTCTAGATAGAATCGTTGTTCCAGATAGAACAATTATTTTTAGAGTTCCATGGATGGATGATAATAATGAGGTTCATGTAAATTTAGGTTATAGAATTCAATTCAATTCTGCAATTGGGCCCTATAAGGGTGGATTGAGATTTCATCCAAGTGTTGATTTAGGAATTTTAAAATTTCTTGCCTTTGAACAAGTATTCAAAAATAGTCTTACAGGACTAAATCTTGGAGGAGGTAAAGGGGGATCAAACTTTGATCCAAAAGGAAAATCTGATAAAGAAATCATGAATTTTTGTTATGCTTTCATGAATGAGCTTTATAGGCATATAGGTAGACGTACTGATATACCAGCTGGCGATATTGGCGTTGGAGGTAGAGAAATTGGATATATGTTCGGTCAGTATAAAAAAATAAGAAATGCATTTACTGGCGTACTAACTGGAAAAGGAACAAATTGGGGTGGAAGCGTAATTCGTCCTGAAGCCACAGGTTATGGATTAATTTATTTTGTGGTTGAAATGCTTAAAACAAGAGATGATTCTTTAGAGGGGAAAACTGTTACTGTTTCAGGATCTGGAAATGTAGCACAATTTGCCTGTGAAAAATTAATTGAATTAGGAGCAAAGCCAGTAACTTTATCTGATTCTGGTGGATTTATTTATGATCCGGATGGTATTACTCAAGAAAAATTAAATTATGTGAAAGAGCTTAAAGGCGAAAGATCAGCTAGGATATCTGAGTATGCTAAAAAATATAATGTTGAATATTTTGAAGGAAAACGTCCATGGTTGATAAAGTGTGATATTGCACTCCCATGTGCAACTCAAAATGAATTAAATTTTAGTGACGCGAAACAGTTGCTAAATAATGGATGTTTTGTAGTTGCTGAAGGAGCAAATATGCCATCAACTACAAATGCTGTACATCATTTTGTTGATAAAAAAATCTTATACGGTCCCGGTAAGGCAGCTAACGCTGGTGGAGTAGCTATTTCTGGTATTGAAATGAGTCAAAATAGTACAAGAATTCCACTTAAGAGAGATAAAGTTGATGGGTTGCTAAAAGAGATTATGGAGCGTATCCACACTACATGTGTTAAGTATGGTGGTTCTGAAGATAACTTCATTAACTATGTAGATGGTGCCAATATCGGAGGATTTGTAAGAGTTGCAGATTCTATGATAGACCAAGGTATTGTCTAAATTTTTTAGTATTATTTAGACCGTTATGCTACGCAAGATTACATCAATAGATTTTCAGTCTAATAACAATACTAGTCAGTTTGTAATCATTAGAGTTGATTTCAATGTACCGGTTGAAAATGATCTAGTTGTAGATGATTATAGAATACTCAAATCATTACCCACAATCCAATATTGCCTTGATCAGGGAGCAAAAGTTGTTTTAATGTCTCACAGAGGAAGACCGGAAGGAAAAGTTAATCCGAATCTTTCATTGATGCCAGCAGGGGAAAGACTTGCTCAATTATTAGAAATGCCTATAAAATTTTCTCATGACTGTGTATCGGAAGATGCTATAGACGTATCAAGAAATTTAAAAAGGGGTGAAATTCACCTACTGGAAAATTTGCGATTTCATAAAGGAGAAACAGACAATGATTCATTGTTTGCTTCTAAATTAGCTAAACATGGGTCTATTTATTTAAATGATGCATTTGGTACAGCTCATCGTGAACACGCTTCTAATGTAGGTATTGCTGATTATTTTACAACAAAAGGAATGGGTTTATTGATGGAGAAAGAGATGGAATTTCTTTCTGACGGCCTCTCTAATGCAACAGATCCAGTATCTTTGATTATTGGTGGAGCAAAAATTGACACTAAGATAAATGTAATCAAGCATTTTTTTGATATTGCAGACAATATTATTATTGGGGGTGCAATGGCAAATACTTTTTTAGCTGCAAATAAATATGATATGGGAAAATCTTTAGTAGAAAAAAATGAAATAGCTACAGCTAGGAAGCTTATGCTAATGGCATCTAAACATAAAACAAATATTGTTCTTCCTGTGGACTTTAATGGAGAGCTAGGTAAGTTTGGAAGTGGCAGATTACGTTATACTAGTAGAGATGATATTAAAAAAACAATGATTTGTGAAGATATTGGAGAGTTAAGTGTTGATTTATTTGCAGATATCATCAAAAGATCAAAAACAGTTTTTTGGAATGGTACGGTTGGCGTAGCAGAAAATAAAGATTTTGCTATAGGTACTAATAAAATAATTGATGCAATTATAGATAGTAAATGTACTTCTATTGTTGGTGGAGGAGATACTATCGCAGCGATTAGAAATTATAAAAAAGGAATAATTGAAGAATTCTCACACGCTTCTACTGGTGGAGGATCTTGTTTAGAACTATTGTCTGGCAATAAGCTTTCAGCAATACAGGCACTAGAAAAATAATGAAGAAAATAACTTTAGCAGCAAATTGGAAAATGTATCTAGATGAAAGTAGTTCAATTGCTTTTATCGATAAGCTTAACGCGGATAAAGATTTATTTTCGAATAAAGATATTATACTATTTCCATCGCATGCTTGTATAAGAGCAGTAAAAGATCGTTTAAATGTAAGCTTAAGCATTGGTATGCAAGATTGTGATATGTATGCTAAGGGAGCTTACACTGGATCTACATCAATCAATTCTATTGATATAGATTCATGTATTGTCGGTCATTCGGAGAGAAGGATCGTATATAAAGAATCTGATAATGTTATTTCAGATAAGCTAAATACAGTTTTATCTAGCAATGCTAATCCCATTTTATGTATAGGTGAAACATTGAAGGAAAAAAATGAGAACTTAGCAGTGAGTACTATTGATAAACAACTATCTATCTTGCCTAAAAACCTAAAGGGTAAGCAATTAACTATTGCATATGAGCCAGTATGGGCTATCGGTTCAGGGGATGTACCTTCAAATCAATATATCGATGAAATGCTTTCTTCTATAAAAAATAGATTAAAAAGTTTATATTCAGATACAGATTTACAAAATATTAAGTTATTTTATGGTGGATCTGTTGATGCGAGTAACGTTAGCGAACTTCTTAATGTGGAGTTAATTGACGGTTTTCTTATTGGAAGCGCTAGCGCTAACTTTGAAAAGTTTAAAGATATTGTTAAACAACTAAAATTATAAGAGGTGTTATGGTTGAATTTTTAATAGTAGTACATACATTAGTGAGTTTATTGCTTATCGGGGTAATTTTAATGCAATCAGGTCAAGGCGGATTAAATTCTATGATGGGTGGTGCCGCTAATTCCATGCTAGGATCTTCTGGTGCAAATGATTTCATTACCAAGTTAACTACGTTTCTTGGAATAACATTCATTGGTTTGGCGTTATTAATTGGCTCTATGAGCGGAGAATCTCAGTCATCTACAGAATCTATTATTCAAAAAGATTCCGAGTCTAGACAAGTAGAATTAGCTGTTCCAAATGAATATACTTTACCCTCTGAAGATCTTCTACCAGAAGAAGCTACAAATTAAAATAGCCGAAGTGGTGGAATTGGTAGACACGCTAGCTTGAGGGGTTAGTGGAGGAAACTCTGTGTGGGTTCAAGTCCCGCCTTCGGCACAAAAATAACATTTAGTATTTTTTTAAAAGATTTATAGATTACGTGATAATTAAAAAAATGAATACTTTAAAGGCGGTATAATGAAAAATATTATTTTTATCTTATTATTTTCAACAGTTATCTTTGGTCAGGGGTCAGCTATATCTCTTTATGAGGAATCTCAAAAAGCTCTATCTTCTGGTAATTTAGATCTTGCTGGAGAGAAAATTAAAGAAGCTATTAATCTAGATAAAGGAAACGATACTTTTAGAAAAGAGTTTGATCGTTTAAATGGATTAAGAAATAAAATGATCAATGCTAATAGATCAGTTCAAGATGGAAGGTTCGATGATGCTATCGCTGGATTTGCGGATGTTATAGCTAGTGTATCAAATTCTATTGAAGCATACTACGGAACAGCAAAAGCTTATGAAGGAAAAAAAGATTTTACTTCAGCTGTGAAATATTACAAAAAATCTTTAGCTCTTGATCCGAGTTATAAGAAATCTAAGATTTCAATATCCAACGTTGCCAAGAAGTTATATAATAGTGCAAATAAAGACTATAAGAATGGAAATCTTGAGTCTGCATTATCAAAATATGAGCAAGTATTAGGTATTAATGGTAGGTTATATCAAGCCTATTTCCAAATGGGAGTTTTGCAAAAAAAGATGGGTAATATATCTCTAGCAATTAAAAACTATAAAAGCGCTCTAAGTATTAAAAAAACATTTGATAAGGGTTGGTATAGTCTTGGATTGGCATACAGAGATAATGGCGATATAGATAACGCAAAATCTTCTTTTGAAGAAACAATCCGATTAAATAAAAAATATTATAAAGCTCATAAAAGTCTAGGAGATATTTTTATTGAGTCAGAACAATACGAAGATGCTATTGCAAGTTTTAAATCAGCAATTGCTATTAAATCAAAATATGCTCCAGCTTATCATTCTATGGGTATTACATATGCTAAGATGGAAGATTATAGTAGATCGGCAGAGTCTTTAAATAAGGCTGTAGAGTTACAGCCTAAAGAATTTCTTTCTTGGTTTCACTTAGCTGAAGCTCATAATAAGTTAAATGATTGTGAAGCCGCTAAAGAAGCTGCACTAGAGGCTATAGATCGAAAAAAGAACTTTGGTGGTGGTTGGTTTGAGTTAGGTATCGCTGAATATTGTGGAGGCAAAGGAAACAAAAGCACGTCCATTAATCATTTTGAAAAAGCAAGAAATGATAGAGATTGGAGAAAAATGGCAGAATATGAAATTGACCGTGTTAGAAATCCTGAGAAGTATGAGGGATGATTAAGGCAGTTATTTTTGACCTAGATAATACTCTCCTCGATTTTGTCAAAATGAAAAAAGAGGCAGTAATGAGCGCTCTTTCATCTATGAAAGAAGCCGGCCTAGATCTAGATGTAGACATATCCTATAAAGAAATAATGGATATATATGAAGTTGACGGATGGGAAAACCAATTAGTCTTCGATAAATTTCTAAAAAATAAAATTGGGTACGTAGATAATAAATATCTAGCTGCTGGAATCGTTGCTTATAGAAGAGCAAAAGAAGCTAATCTAAAAGCTTATCCAAATGTTCAAAAAACATTAAATCATTTATTAAAGAATGGTATCAAATTAGCTATTGTCTCAGATGCTCCTAGTAGAGAAGCTTGGATGAGAATTTATTATTTAAATCTTCATCATTCTTTTGATACAGTAATTACTTTCGACGATTCAGGAGAGAGAAAGCCTTCTCCGGCTCCATTCAAACTTGCACTTGAAAAATTAGACCTATCTAAAGATGAAGTACTAATGGTAGGAGATTGGCCTGAAAGAGATATGGTTGGAGCTAATAGTATGGGCATAAAGACTATTTTTGCTAAATACGGAGATGCTTTCGGAGTTAAGCATTCTGGCGCTGATTGGGATATCGAAGATATATCTGAAGTTATCGGTATTATTGAAGAGATAAACAATGACTAATCTTGGTGTCGATATTGTTGCAATTGATCGTATGGAATCTATTTTAAGTTCCGATAAAAGAGTAAAATTTTTAAATAAAATATTTTCTGAAAATGAAATAGAAGAATCACAAAAAAAAGAAAATAAGGCTCAGTATTTTTCTGGAAGATTTGCAGCAAAAGAAGCAATCAAAAAAGCTTTATCTTCTTACAAAGAATCAGCTAATCAATCTTTCAAATCTATAGAAGTTTTAAATAGTAAAAGTGGTAAGCCTTATGTTGTAAGTCAGACTAATGAAGATATTAATATCTCTATATCGCACGATGGGAACTATGCAGTTGCTTTTTGCATAATAGATAAGTAGTTATGGATTATTTTGAAATAAAAGGAAAGAACAAGCTTTTTGGAGATATTACTATCAGTGGAGCAAAGAATGCAGTACTTCCTTTGATGGCAGCTGCAATCTTAAACGATAGAGCACTAACCATTACCAATGTACCCAAGTTATCTGACTCAATTACGATGGCAAATTTAATAAAGGGAATGGGTGGAGAAGTTAGTTTTGATAGTTCTAGTATTGTTATTGATCCAAAAAATTTGAACACCCCTTATGCTCCATATGAACTTGTAAAAACTATGCGAGCTTCTTTTTATGTCCTTGGACCGTTAGTTGCTAGATTTGGAGAGGCAAAAGTTTCATTACCTGGAGGTTGTGCTTGGGGCCCTAGACCAGTTGATTTTCATATTGAAGGATTGAAAAAATTAGGTATAGATATAAGTCTAGAGGCAGGATATGTAATTGCAAAATCAAAGAAAATAATCGGAAATAAGATTGTATTTCCAAAGATATCTGTTGGAGCAACCGGAAATGTATTAATGGCAGCAGTTTTAGCTGAAGGAGATACCGAAATTCATAATGCAGCAGCAGAGCCCGAGATCCAGCAATTATGTTTTCTATTAAATGAAATGGGAGCAAAGATATCAGGAATAGGAAGTAATATATTAAAAATTCAAGGAGTAAAAAACTTAGGTGGAGTAGATAATATTGAAGTTATCCCAGATAGAATTGAAGCTGGTACTTTTTTAATAGCTGTCGCTGCAACAGGCGGAAAAGTTAGATTAAAAAATGTAGAGCCAAGTCATATGGAAAGTGTAATCAATTTATTGAAACAGTCTAATATTGATATCGAGGTAGAAAAAAATTCTATTTTAGTAAGTTCAAGTGGATCTAATATCAAGGCTTGCAATATGGAGACTAATGAATATCCAGGATTTCCAACTGATTTGCAAGCACAGTGGATGCTCTTAATGAGTTTATCTCTTGGAGATTCCACAATAAAAGAAAATATTTACTTCGATCGTTTCACTCATATTTTAGAGCTAAATAGATTAGGATGTAATATACGTCTTGATGAAAACCATGCAGTTATTAGTGGAGATAGAAATTTGGTTGGAGCTAACGTCATGTCGACAGACATTAGAGCTTCTGCCGCACTGATTATTGCTGCTTTATGCGCAAAAGGTTCTACTAGTATCAGTAGAGTCTATCATATTGATAGAGGCTATGATAGAATTGAAGAAAAATTAGTGAAAGTTGGAGCAGAAATAATAAGGAAGAAATAACCGAATTTCGGTTGTTTTTCTATGAATTCTTTATAGATTACTAATTAAGTAATGAGAATTGTAATTATCGGTGCGGGTGAAGTTGGTTTCCATGTTGCTAAGTCTCTTAGTGAACTTGATTACGATATTGCCGTAGTAGACACAAATCATAAAAAATGTCAACGAGCAAATGAGCATCTAGATGTTATCGTTATTAAAGGCAACGGTTCTGATGAAAAAGTATTAGAGCAAGCCAATGTAGCTGACGCTGATTATGTTTTTGCGCTCACTAGCTCAGATGAAACTAATCTTATCGCTTCTATGCAAGCACATAATTTAGGTGCAAAAAAAATTATAGCACGCCTCAGAGATTTTGATTATAGTAAGAATGGACATGCTGTTGTTCCTGAAAAATTCGGAATAGATATGGTTATTCATCCAGAAGCTGCTGTAGCTCAAGAAATTATTCGACTAGTTAAGCATCCTTATGCAGATAAGTTCTATGAATTTGAAAATGGACAAGCAGTATTATTTTCAAAGAAAATTAATCATCGATCCAATCTTGTTGGTAAAGTAATAGAAGATTTTCATAAAGAAAATAAAGACTTCAAGTGTTTAGTTGTTGCTGTGATGAGAGACGAAAAAATGACTATTCCGACATCATCATTCAAGTTTGAGCCAGATGATTATGTATTCTTTTTTACAAAATCAAAAAATTTAGATATGCTCTTAAGTGCTTTGGGAATTTCTTCCTCTAAGACTAAGAGAGTGATGATAGCAGGTGCAAGTAAAATTGGACGTCTAATTGCGCGAGAATTAGAAAGTGAAATGTCTGTTAGATTGATTGATAATTCTAAAGATAAGGCAGTTGCCGTAGCTAATGAATTAAATGATTCTATCGTAATTCATTCTGACGCAACAGATGTTGAATTTTTAAAAGGTGAAAATATAAATGAAGTAGATTCATTTATTGCTGTCACAGAAGATCAACAACTCAATTTATTAGCAGGTATCCTTGCAAAACAATTAAAAGTGAAACAGTCTATTATACATGTTACCAATCCAGATTACGTAAAAAATATGTCAGATCTTGGAATGGGTTCGATCGTAAGTAAGAATACAGTTAGTGTTAATTCAATTGTTAAAGCAATTAGGATTGACCATAAAGATAATGTAATTCAATTATTTAGTACTTTAGATATGGAAGCTATAGAGATTGAAGCAGAAATAAATTCAAAAGCAGTACGCCTTCCAATATCTAATTTAAATTTACCTCATGGTAGTATCGTAGCTCTCGTGAATCATAGCGGGCATTTAACAATACCAGCTGGAGATCATCAGGTATTACCGAATGATACGGTATTAATATTCTGTATTCACTCAAAAGTTAGCGAAGTGAATAAGATATTTCAGTCAGAATAATGAGCTTAAGACCTACATTTAGATTTCTATCAATGCTGACAATGTTTTTGTCAATTTTTCTACTCTTTCCTGCAATAATTGATTATATAGATACTGGAAAGGTATATCTGTTAAAAATAGCAGGAATTGCTTTCAGTCTTTCTTTGCCTATTTTGTATATCTGTAGGAAAGCAAAATCGTTCTCTAATAAAGATGTATTCTTAGTAATCGTATTAAGTTGGGTTATGACATCTATTTTTGGCTCCCTTCCTTTCTATTACTCAGGATTTTTTGATAACTATACCAATGCATTATTTGAGGCAGTATCTGGAGTAACCACTACGGGAGCTACCATCTTAGATGATATTGAAATTTTACCAAAGAGTATTCTATTTTGGAGAGCATTTCTTCAATGGATTGGAGGATTAGGTATTGTTGTATTTACTATTGCATTATTGCCTTTACTAGGCGTTTCTGGAGAGAAGCTTTTTAATGTAGAGTATCCAGGGCCTTCATCAGAAAAAATTACACCTAGAATAAAAGATACAGCAAGATTATTGCTTGGATTTTATATCGGATTTACATTTTTAGAATTTACATTGCTATCTTATTCAATGTCTTTTTTTGATGCCATATGTCATGCATTGACTACAATGCCAACTGGTGGATTTTCTACATTCAATGACAGTATTAACAGTCAGTCAGATTATGTAAAGTCAGTTATTTTATTGTTTATGATTATTGGAGGAACAAACTTTGCATTACACTTTAGAGCAGCTAAGGTTGGACCGCGAGCATACATAAGAGATAGAGAGTTTTTATACTATATAGGATTAGTTTTACTAGCATCAATATCTATTTTATTTGCTAGTAGTTGGTCTGATAAAGGATCAAATACTCTAGATACTACTTTTCAGGTAGTTGCGATACTTACTTCTACGGGATATACTGCTACCGACTATAGCGCATGGCAACCTTTTATTAAGCAATTCATGTTGTTTGGATTAATGTTTGTTGGTGCAATGGGAGGATCTACTAGCGGTGGTATGAAAGTAATTAGAATTGTTGCTATCATAAAATATGCTGGAACGGAACTAAAACGATCGTTGCATTCAAAAGCAATTATACCTATCCGTATAGGTCAAAAGGTAATTCCAGATGAAGTAATCAGGAAAACTTTAGCATTCTTTTTATTTTATGTATTATTTTTCTTTATTGCTTCTTTTTGTTTTATCCTTATGGGTATTGATCTTCAGTCTGCGCTAGGTGCTGCTGCGTCAGGAATGGGTAATATCGGTCCATCTTGGGGAGTTTATGGAGCTATGGATAATTATTTATTGATGCCAATGATAGGAAAATATATTATGATGTTTTGTATGTTATTGGGAAGATTAGAAATCTTTGCTGTACTAGTTTTATTTACAAAGACATTCTGGAGATCTTAACATAGACTTACAGTCTAAAATTGCTGGTTTACCTGCATTGCCTGGTATTTATCAATTCAAAGATAAGATTGATAAGATTATCTATATTGGCAAGGCAAAGGACCTTAAAAAGAGGGTCAAATCATACTTTCAAAAAAAATCCTATCGCTCACCTAAAGATCAATCTTTAATTAATAGAATTATTGATTTAGAATGGATTGTATGTGAGGATGAGGCAGATGCATTTATCACCGAAGCAACTCTGATTAAAAAGTTTAAACCAAAGTATAATGTTCGTTTAAAAGATGATAAATCTTTTCCTTATTTAAAGATTACAAATGAACAATTTCCTCAAATTGATATTACACGAAAAATTAAGAGTGATAAATCCCGTTATTTTGGACCATATACCGATGTGAAATCAATGCGAAGATTACTCGATGTTCTATATAGAGCCTTTCCAATACGTAATTGTTATATCGAATTAGAAGATGGGACTATTATTAAGAAAGGGTTAGGGATTCAAACTATTCCAGAATCAGACTACCATAATATGATTGATGATATGATTTTATTTTTAAAGGGTGAAACTAAAGCATTAGAAAAAAAATTGATAAAACAGATGGAATATTTTTCATCAAAGCTCATGTATGAAGATTCTGCTAGAGTGAGAGATCAAATCAAAGCAATCACATCATTTAAAAAAGGCCAAAGAAAGTTAGAAGCTGATTTCACAAATAGAGATGTTATTGGCGTTGAAAGTAAAGATAATCATCATGTAGTAGTTATTTTACGTATTAGAGAAGGAAGGATATTAAGTAGAGAGAAAATATCTGTAGATACTAATGATTCTATCGCTGAAATATTTCGCTCTATTATCATCAATTTCTATATGAATGCAGCATATATTCCTAATAATATTTATTTATCAGAATTTCCTAAAGAGCTAGATGAGCTGAAAGAATGGTTATCAACAAAAAATAATCGCAAAGTAGATTTTATGGTTCCGAAGAGAGGGGTAAAGCTTAAAGAATTAAGATTAGCCAATAGAAACGCAAAGCTTCTTTTAAGTGAATGGATATTAAATTTAGCAAAACGAAAAGATTATATTCCAAAATTACTGATTGAACTTCAAGATATCTTAACTCTATCTAAACCACCTCGCTTGATTGAAGCTTTTGATATTTCTCACTTAAGTGGTACAGATACTGTTGCATCTATGGTAGTGTTCAAAGATGGTAAACCTTATAAGAGTGGATATAGAAAATACAATATTAATGTTGATAAAATTGACGATTTTGAATCCATGAGAGAGGTAGTGTTTCGTCGATACAGAAGACAACTTGATGAAGGAAATCCATTACCTGATTTAATCCTTATTGATGGAGGAAAGGGTCAGCTTTCATCTGCAAAACTATCTTTAGATAAGTTAAAGTTAGATCTTCCTATTGTAGCGCTAGCAAAGCGATTAGAAGAATTGTTTATTCCAGAAGATTCTGAATCTTTAATAATTCCAAAGAGTTCTCCAGCTTTAAATCTTTTAAAACAATTAAGAGATGAAGCACATCGATTTGCTATTACATTTCAGATAAGTAAAAGAACGAAAAGAATGTTATCTAAATAAGGTCCTTTTCTTTCATCCAATCATCTGAAAGAAACTTTCTCATATAATTTCGAATACTATCAGGTAGTATTATTAGGCAGTTTTGCCCTTTTTTGAGATCTTTTGCGGCCTCTAAGGCTGCAAATGTTGCAGAGCCACATGAACCCCCAATTAATAGACCTTCCTCACTTATAAGTGCTCTTGCGGTACTAAATGCTTCCTTGTCATTTACTTTGACAAATTTATCGACAACAGAAGGATCAAATGTCTTTGGAAGAAAGTCATAACCAATACCTTCAACATGATAAGGGGATCCTTTATATTCATCTTCGCCACCCAATATAGAACCATAAGGATCGGCACCTACAATTTGAATATCTGGAATGGATTCTTTAAGGCGCTTTCCTACACCAGTAATAGTTCCACCAGTTCCAACACCCATTACAGCCATATGTAAATTAGTACCAAAGTCATCTAATATTTCTTGAGACGTATGCTTATAATGTACATCTGGATTGCAAGGATTTTCCCACTGATCAAGAATGTGACTATTTGGAATTTCTTTATTCAATTTTTTTGCTATACCAAAATTACTGTCATCTTCATTGTGAGAAGCTTCTGTTCTGGTACGTATAATTTCTGCACCTAAGGCTTTGATTGTTAGTTCTTTCTCCATACTCATTTTTTTTGGCATGCATATAATCAGTCGATATCCTTTAACGGCAGCAGCGATTGCAAGTCCAATACCTGTATTACCTGATGTTGCTTCAATCAAAGTGTCTCCAGGTTTAATTCTTCCAGATTTTTCAGCACAATCAACCATACAGAAAGCAGTACGATCCTTGAGAGAGCCTCCCGGATTAAACATCTCAAGTTTTGCGTAGAGGTTGCACTCTAATTCTGAGCCAATAGAATTAAGTTTTACAATAGGAGTAGAGCCGATAGTTTCAAGGATATTGTTATAAATCATGGTTTAATATTAAAAAAAAAGGAGACGAAAAGCCCTCTCTTTTTTTTAAAGAAAGTTAATTATATCAATAAATCATAAAAAAAGTGATCAACAATATCATCAAATCTATCTATTCCATTGTTAAATGGTGTTCATTTTATTAAACTCATTTCGTTAAAAAGTATAAAAAAAGATAGAGAGTTTATGAATTTTAAAAATATTTTATCAAAAACGAATGTACCTGCCGATTGGATTGGTATTAGATATGTTGAAGAAGTACAAAATATTCTATCAACGAAGAAACTATCCTTAGATAACGTTCAAAGAAATGTGACTAAAGGCGTAATGATTGATGTACTTGTTGATGGACAGTTTTCATATTATGCAACTCCATTCCTTGATGAGTCTCATATATTAGAATGCATAAAAATTGCATACAATAATGCAAAGCTAGCTTCAAAGTACTCTGTATTTAAATTTGATCAATCTACAGTTCGAGAAGGTTTTACTGGAGAGTACAATACTAAACTAGAAACTCCTTTAAGCGATTTGTCTGTTACCGATATTAAAGACATCGCATTATTAGGCTCTAAAACTTTAATGAATCATGATAAAATTGTTCATGCAGCTACAACCATTGAGCTTGTAGAGAGAACCACAGATATTGTTAGTACATCAGGAGCTGATATTCATCAAAAAATGGATATTGTTTTAGTTGAATTATCTTCAACTGCACAAAACAAGTATGACTCTCAAACTAGGAGTAATCATGGTATGAGAGGACACTGTTTCCAAGCTGGTGCAGAATTCTTAAAAGAGTATAATATAGAACACGAAGCTAATCAGATTTCAATGCAAGCATTAGAGTTATTAAATGCTGAGCAATGCCCTACAGAGATGATGGATCTAGTCCTAGCTCCAGACCAAATGATGTTACAAATCCATGAGAGTGTTGGACATCCACTTGAGCTTGATAGAATCCTAGGAGACGAAAGAAACTTTGCAGGTTCAAGCTTTGTTAATCTCGATGATTTTGGTTCTTTGCAATACGGTTCAGATCTCATGAATATTGTCTTTGATCCAACCATTGATAATCAGTTAGCCACTTATAGTTTTGATGATGGAGGAATGCCTGCAAAAAAAGAACATTTAATTAAAGACGGTGTTTTAGTTAGGGGGCTTGGAGGAATTGAAAGTCAAATTCGATCAGGCATAAATGGTGTTTCAAATTTAAGAGCATCTTCATGGAATAGAATTCCGATAGATCGAATGGCTAACATTAATCTTGAAGTAGGGGATTCAACAAGAGATGAAATAATTAGTAGCGTCGAAAGAGGTGTGTATATGGAAAGCAATCGTTCATGGTCAATTGATGATTATAGAAATAAATTTCAATTTGGTTGTGAGTATGGGCGTCTTATAGAAGATGGTGTATTAACTAGGGTGGTTAAAAATCCAAATTATAGAGGTATTACTAATCCATTTTGGAGAAGTTTATCTATGGTGGGTGATTTAGACACATTTGAAGTTTTTGGTACGCCTAATTGCGGTAAAGGAGAGCCAAATCAAGTGGAAAGAGTTGGACATGCTTCTCCTTTATGTAAGTTTGATAAAACCCAAGTTTTTGGAGGAGTGTAAATGAAAAAAGAGATATATAATTCAGTATGTTCTCAGGTTTATGCTACTTTAAAAGAAGATGAAGGTTTGACAATCTATATGGAGGGTGAAAATTCTCAATATTTCAGATTTAATGACTCAAAAATTCGTCAAACTGGGATTATTGAAGACTATAAAGTAACATTGTCATTATATCTTGGAAAGAAGTCACTTCAAGCAACGACAACAGTTTCTTCTGATATAGATTATTCTGTTAAAAATCTTATATCAGAAATTGATTCATTGCGAGAGCCATTATCTTTGATACCTGATAATGATTTTACAATATTTCCTACAAAATTTGATTCCTTAGAAATGTATAGAAAGGGAGAGTTGCCTAACAGAGAACGGATATTAGATAGCTTAATGGATGTTATTCATAATGACAACTTAACTGGAGTGTGGACTTCCGGTAAGATTTTCAGAGCTTCATCTACTTCTGATGGGACAAGCCATTGGTTTGAAAAAGATTCGTTTATTTTTGATTTCTCTTTGATTGACACAAAAGAGAATATGGTAAAAATCTTATATCCTGGCTCAGAGTGGGATAAAGAGAAATTTATTTCAGCGTTTAATACTGCATCAGAGCAACTTAAGCTGATGAACAAGCCAAAAATAGAGCTAAAGCCTGGGAAGTATAGAGTTTGGTTTGAACCCCATGCTGTTGCAGATTTTGTTGATATGTTAAATTGGAACGGAGTTAGTGAATCTTCACTAAGAAACGGATCAAGCTCTTTACTGAAAATGAGAAATGACAATGTGAAGTTATCAGATAAATTTTCTCTGGATGAATCATTTGATAGAAAGTCGACAGCTCCTTTTAATTCTCGCGCTGAAGTATCAGCTAATGTTAGTATTATTAAGAATGGAGAATTGAAAAATACTTTAATAAATTCTAAAACTGCACTTGAGTATGGATTGAATTCAAATTATGCCGAAGATACAAATTCATGGGGTATGGGTGAGTATTTAAGAGCTCCATTAATGCATGGAGGTAATATCAAGCTTAACGAAAGACTTGAGAGATTAGGTACAGGTATATTCATTTCAAATATTCATTACCTTAATTGGAGCGATAATCTTGGAGGTCGAATTACTGGCTTAACTAGATATGTATGTTATTGGGTTGAAAATGGAAAAATGATAGCCCCAATCAAAACAATGCGATTTGACGATTCTTTTTATAATTTTTTTGGTAGCAATCTAGAGGGCGTAGGAGAAGATGTGTTATCTAGACCTGTAATTGAGACTTACGATGGTAGAAATCCAGGCGAAACTACCTGTCCAGGAATATTAGTTAATGATTTTGAATTAACTCTCTAAATATTTATATTGGCACGTTTAACTTTTTAAAAAAGTTTGGCGTCGTACCCAAGCGGTCTAAGGGATCGGTTTGCAAAACCGCTATTCGTCGGTTCGAATCCGACCGACGCCTCTTAAAACTTTGTTGCCCGGGTGGTGAAATTGGTAGACACAAGGGACTTAAAATCCCTCGGAGATTAAACTCCGTGCCGGTTCGAGTCCGGCCCCGGGCACCACTTAACTTTATGGAAACCTCTATATGACTCATTTTATCTTTTTTCACGGGATTGGTATCAGATCTCCATTCTGGAACAGCATCGTTCCTATGTTGGAGGAAAAATCTGTTAACTACTCCTTGATTGATTTAGATTTTTCTTCTCTTGATAGAGCATTTGAATCATCTAAGGATTCTGTTAAAGATATTATTAAAAAATATCCTGATAGAGATATCGTTATAGTTGGACATAGTTTAGGAGGTTTGTTTGCAACTTATGTAGCCCAATCTCTAGGCGATGATATACATAAATTAATCCTCATTGCTTCTGGAGTGGCCCCTAAGCGAATCTCTGCGAAGGCTATTCAGCAAAAACAAATTAACGCTCTATATAAATGGATTAAGAAGATTGGTATACAGATTATGTTTAAAGGTTATTTACCTGACTGGCTAACTCAGTCAATGTTTTTTACAAAGAACACCCCAAAAGAAGCCCAAAGAAAGCTTTGGAAAGACGCTGTAAGAGAAAAACAAAGTTTCTTGATCGAATATTTTCAATCAAAAACAATATGGAATGATTACTTCAAAAGAGTGCATTTTAGTGGACCAGATAATGTTTTAGTTATCATTTGTGATAAAGATAAATTGGTTCCAAAGCATGCATCTATGTATTTAAAAGATCATTTAAATGGCTCATATAAAGTGTATAAAGGTTGCGGACATAATGATGTGGTAACATCAGAAAAGTTTAATAAAAAATTAATAGATGACATGATTCTATTTTCTTCTATATGATAAGATACAGCTATATAGTAAACTATCACTTTAATCTCAATTAACTCTTGAATTGAGGTATTATAATCGGTAATATTAATTAAATGAGACCATTTCACTTAGCTTTTCCAGTTACTGATTTAGACGCCACACGATCCTTCTATGTAGATATTTTACAATGCAATGTTGGTAGATCTTCTGACAAATGGATTGACTTTAATATGTTCGGCCATCAGGTAGTAGCTCATCTGGTTGATAAGAATAATCATCCAGCTACAAATAGTGTTGATGGAGATGAGGTACCTGCAAGCCATTTTGGTATTATTTTGACCATGAATCAGTGGAATCAATTAAAACAGCATTTACAGCAATTTGATATTAAATTCATCATCGAACCTAAGATTCGATTTAAAGGAGAGTCGGGAGAGCAAGCAACTATGTTTTTCCTTGATCCTTCTGGTAATGCTTTAGAATTCAAAGCATTTAAAGATGACAAACAAATATTTGCGACATAAAGTTGGGATAGGATAAATATGGATAAAACAGCAATTGAACACTGGGCTCCACAAATTGGAGGACAATTTTGGTGGGGTGGCTTAATATTCACTCTTATTTTTGTACCCTTAATGTTCTTTATTGGTAAGAATCTTTCCAAAGAAAATAGAGATTACATGCTCTATGGAATGGGTGTTTACCAATTAGGAAATACTTTTATGGATCAAATGTCTCACGTCCTATCTGATAATTATATTTTAGCTACACATTTACCACTTCAGCTTTGTTCAATTTCTGGTATAATTGCAGGTGTTATAGTTTTTTATAGAAAGCAAATGCTCTTCGAATTCCTTTATTTCTTTGGTATTGTTGGATTTATTCATTCAATATTAACTCCAGAATTTACTGGAGGTAATTCATATTGGAACATTTTTGACTATTATGTTGGACATTCAATGTTATTCATTGTTCCTGTTTGGCTTATGGTGTTCTATGATTTTAAATTACGAGAGAATGCATGGTGGACATCATTCCTCTACTTAAACTTTTTAGTTGTTTTAACTATTCAAGCAAACACTATTATTGGTAATGGTGCAAATTATATGTATTTAGCAAAAGCACCTATTGCTGATAATCCTCTAGTATTGCAAGAACCTTATCATATTATGGGATTTGAATTAGCGGCTTTAGTACATTTTTATGTGCTCTATGTTATTGCAAGGCGGATATTTAATTAAATGACAGCTTTATTAGCATACTTCTTTCTAGCATTATTTCTATCATTCTTATGTTCATTACTCGAAGCTGTTTTACTATCAACACCAAGCTCCTATGCATCTATTTTAAGGAAGCAAAATACTACGCACGGTATTCGTCTTGAAAGATTTAAAGAAAATATAAATAGACCTTTGGCAGCAATTTTAACGCTCAATACGTTTGCGCATACTCTTGGTGCTGCTGGAGTTGGAGCAAAAACATTAGAGATCTACGGAGAAAGTTCTGTTGCGATTGCTTCAGGAATTTTAACCTTACTTATTTTAATTTTTTCAGAAATCATTCCGAAGACTATTGGAAGTGTTTATTGGAGAGGGTTAATTGGAAACGCAACGTTGGTTATTCAGGTTCTTATTGTATTTACTTATCCATTAGTTTTATTAGCAGAATTCATATCCAACTTTGGTGAAGATGAAGCCACGATTACAAGGGAAGAAGTAATAGCTATGGCTGAAATGGGAGAAGATGAAGGGGTTCTTGAAGAACAGGAAACTGATCTTATTGAGAATACTTTACGTCTTAAAGATGTTAAGGTAAGTGATGTTATGACTCCTCGAACGGTTGTATTTGCTCTAAATAAGGACATGACAGTCGGACAAGTGCTTGATGAGCACACTAGTCTAGATTTTACTAGAATTCCTATTTTTGATACTAATTTGGACGCTATAGTAGGTACGGTGAATCGATATGACATTGTAAATCGTAAAGCAGATGATCAGTTTAGTACTAGAATGTCTGAAATATCAAAAGAAGTTCCATCGGTAAATGAAAATGATCCAGTGGATGAAGTTCTACAACTATTTATTAAGAAGAGATATCATTTAGCTTTAGTTCTTAGTGATGATAATTTCCTTACAGGTTTGATTACTCTTGAAGATGCTATCGAAACGTTATTAGGAGAAGAGATTGTTGACGAGCATGATCCGGTAGTAGATATGAGAGATTTAGCTAAATCACAGAATAATAATTAATTATTTGAGTTTTTGATTTAGTACGTTAACTTCTTCACCAGTTATGGCTAAAAAACAAACATTTACTTCAAAGTTAGGCAAAGAGGAAAAGACCTTTAAATTTGTCAAACATATTAAGACAGTTACATCTGAAGACACTGGGCATATAAAATTTATTGCTAATATGGTTCGTCTTGATGAAAACGAAAATATTGACCAAGCTTTGAAACGTATGGAAGAAGAAGCTTCTATTACATTGGCATTCGGTGAGAGTGTTGATACTGAAGAAGTTGTAACTGAAGACGCACCAGCTGAAGAAAAACCAGCTGAAGAAACTCAAGAAAAAGCATCGACTGAAGAAGAATCTCCAGTAGAAGATGCTCCAACCGAAGAAACACCTACTGAAGAAGAAACTCCAGTAGAAGATGTTCCAACCGAAGAAACGCCTACTGAAGAAGAATCTCCAGTAGAAGAATCTTCAGAGTCGGTACCTGAAGAAGATTCAGCTGAAAAAGCTGATGAATCCTCCAAAGAATAATTAATTATTGGAGAGGTGGCCGAGTGGTTTAAGGCGCACGCTTGGAAAGCGTGTAAGGTTAATAGCTTTCGCAGGTTCGAATCCTGTCCTCTCCGCAATATTTTCTATATTAATTTTTAATAAAGAAATTCTAATGAATCATTATTAAGTTTTGCCAATGAGATATATAATTCCAATCCTTTTCTTATCATTTACTTTCGCACAAGATGGTGCTTATGATAAAATAATTGAAGATCATGATAGCGCTGTAAGCGAAATCTTTGATGAACAAATAGTAGAGCAAAACAAGCAACTAGAGCGTATTCTAGCTAAAGAAGATTATCGTACATTAACAAGTCAAGCATTGACTACCGGCGCAGGGTTTATATTGAGTTGGGCAACAGAGAGTGCTGCTCCATGGGTAATTAGTGGAATGATAATACCTGTTTTAAAGATTAGAAAAATCAATAAGAGTAATGATTCTATAGAGCTTAAAAATGAGAGAAAAAAGAGAGTCAAAAGAAACGCTCAGTTAGGATCTATCCCTGGTTATAAATGGATGATTATAATACTCCGAACACCTAAGGCAATACTTGATAATGTTTCTTCGTGAAAAATATTAAAAAAGTAATTATTGCATCAAAAAATCCAGTAAAAATTAATGCTACAAAACTAGCATTTGAGCAGATGTTTCCAGAGAAAGTTTTTCAATTTGAAGGAGTTAATGTCTGTTCTGACATAAGCGATCAGCCTATGAGTGATAATGAAACTCTAAACGGTGCTATGAATCGTTCCAATAATGCAAAAGCAGAATATATGGATGCAGATTATTGGATTGGGATTGAAGGTGGAGTTGATAAAAAAGACAATGAAATGCAGGTATTTGCTTGGATATCTATTCAATCAAACCAAATAGAGGGTAAGGCGCGTACTGCTACGTTTAATTTACCAAAAAAGATTATTGAATTAATTGATTCTGGTATGGAGTTAGGAGATGCAGATGATATCATTTTTAGTCGAAAAAATTCTAAACAAAAAAACGGAGCAGTAGGTATTTTAACTGGAGATTTAATTGATAGAGAAAAATATTATATACATGCTATTATTATGGCATTAATCCCTTTTAATAATATTGACCTTTATTAAAAATGAGTATATTGCGCTATGTTTAAAGCATTAACAGAACTGCGATCTAATACAAGAGAATTTGGCTTAATTGCTGCCATGAAGATGATGTTTAGAAAGTATGGATGGAAAGTTGGAGTCGCCTTGTTTATGTATTATCTAATTAGAGATGTTATTCTCTATATCATTATCCCATATCTTGTTTTGAGAGGATTGATTGCTGGATAAGCCTATGAAAGTACCTATAATGCTTAGAAAATGGCTCGTATTGCACTTTTATTTTGATTATGCAGTTGCTATACCCATATTCTTTGGTGCCGAGCAAATTGCTGTATTTTTTCCGGACTATCCACTAGATACTGTAGCCTTAAGGATTGTAGCTGCAGCATTATTTGGTATTGGGTTTAGTTCACTTCAAGCTTCAAGCTTAGATTATGAGAGTATGGTTAAAAAATTACGCTGGGCAGTGATTTGGTCTGGAACTGCATGGATAGGTATTTTAATATCACTTTTAAATGGGGGACACCCCCTAAATTGGCCTTTCTTTATTGTCTTTGTCTTGTTTAATGCTTTATGGTCTTACTATGCATGCAAGCTAGGATCATTTAATAATTTCTTTGGAAGTGTTAAGAAGTTACTATTCTTTAATTTTGATTAGACATTATCTTTCAAGAATACCGGACATAGATACTACATTAAACTTTACTTCAATTTCATCCTTAATAACCTTATTCATTGTAGTTTTTTTGGTAGTTTGCATATCATTCCAAAAAGATTGAGTGTCATCTAATTTCATTTCAGAGCGATATTGAACACCAAAATCTATTCGACTAAACTTCATAGTTCCAGTTGCAGACTTGATATCAGATTTTAGGTCTATAAGTGCTGTAAGTACAATAGGTTTTGTAATAGACTTAATAGTTAAGTCACCAGAAATTTCCATATTATACTTTCCGTCAGATTGTTTTTCTAAAATCTTTGAACTGTTAATCTTAAAAGAGGCCTTAGGGAAGCGTTCAACATCAAAAAAGTCTTGGCTTCTTAAGTGTCCAATTAAGTACTCTTTTTTACTATCTGGAAGATCAATATTTGTGATAGACATCATATCGATTACAATGTTGCCAGAGATCTTATTGCCTTCATTTAAATAAATATTTCCTGACTTTAATTTTAAATTTCCACTATGATTGTTATTTATAACCTTTAGTCCGCCTTTCCATTCTAAGCTACTAGTTTTTCTATTTAGTATAATAGTTGGAGCGACATTAGCTTTGCGTTCAACTTGTTTTTGCTGCCCAATACTTTTAAGAGTTTCTCTGTTATTTGTTGACTGTGCCATTAATGGAATCGTAAGGCATAGTATCAATAATATTTTTTTCATTAAAGTCCTTTGTTTGCTTTTAAAGTTTTATCTAATAAATTGGTGAGCAAAAAATTACTATATATATACAATTCATACAATTAAATTTAATATCAGGAGGCGTGGCAGAGCGGTTGAATGCACTAGTCTTGAAAACTAGCAAGGGTGAAAGCCCTTCAGAGGTTCGAATCCTCTCGCCTCCGCAATGAATAAGCTTATTGTCAGATTTGCTCCAAGCCCGACAGGGTACCTACATATTGGTGGAGCAAGAACAGCTCTTTTTAATTGGTTGTACGCCAAGAAAAATGGCGGAAAATTCCTTCTCAGGATTGAAGATACCGATTTAGAAAGATCAAAATCAGAATACATAGATCAAATTACAGATGCTTTAAGCTGGTTGGGATTTGATTGGGATGATAATGTCGTTCTGCAATCAAAGAATAAGTCACGCCATGAAGAAGTCGTAAATCAAATGATTCAAGCAGGAACTGCCTATAGGTGTTTCTTGTCAAAAGAAGAGCTTGATGCATTGCGCAAAGAATCAGAAAAAAAGAAAGAATTATTTCGAGTCCCGAAAACATATAGAGACTATTCCCTAGAACAGCAACAGGCATTGATAGATGAGGATAAGTCGTTTACAGTTCGCTTGAAGATACCGGATGGTATAACAGAATTTATAGACTTAGTATATGGAGCTATTAAAGTTAATAATAAAGAATTAGATGACTTTATTATTGCAAGATCTGACGGATCTCCAACTTATAATTTTGTTGTAGCTATAGATGATTCTGATATGAATATTTCTCATGTTATAAGAGGAGATGATCATTTAGCTAATACGCCAAAGCAAATATTGGTTTATAAAGCATTAGGATTGACATTGCCTACATTTGCTCATCTACCTATGATATTAGGATCAGATAAGAAAAGATTAAGTAAGAGACATGCAGCTACTAATGTGCAAGAGTATAAAGAGAAAGGGTTTACTGCTACAGCAATGATTAATTATCTTTCTTTGTTAGGATGGAATCCAGATTCAGATCAAGAAATATTTAATATAAATGAGTTGGTTGGTGCATTCAATTTTAGTCAAGTTCAAAAGAAGCCTGCTACTTTTGATGAGAAGAAGTTATTGTGGGTTTCTGGTCAACAAATGGCACAAATAGAAGTAAGTACCGTCATAAAGGAAATAGAAATTCTAGATAGTAGTTGGGGTGTCAATCAAGATAGTAAATATAAAAATGATGTTATTGCATTAGTAAAAGATCGATCAAAGACATTGAATGATATAATCGAGGTCTCAGATGTTTTCTTTAAGGAAGATATTTCATATAACGAAGAGATGTCTAAGAAAATATTAGATGATAGTTCTATACAGATAATAACAGATTTACATGAAGCTTTGAATATAGAAGATAATTGGAGAAAAGATACACTTGAGTCTATTTTTGACAATTTAATGACACAACATGAGGTAGGATTAGGAAAACTTATTAAGCCTGTACGATTCGCATTAACTGGCCTTGGTTATGGACCTGGCATTTTTGATATGATAATTTTACTTGGAAAAGATAGATGTTTAGATCGTTTATCTAAAGCGATTAACTTGTGATTATGTATCGTTTATTTTTTCTACTTCTACTTACAGGTCACTTATTGTCTCAGACAAGTTTTCCAAACAATAAGGTTCAATTAATTGATAACAAAACTACCAATCTTCACAGCTTAACTTCCGAAGTATCATTTGTTAGTTTTTGGGCAACATGGTGTCTACCATGTATTAAGGAAATTGATAAGTTAAATGAATTTATTGACGACTATAAGAATGTATCAGTTATTTTAATCAATGAAGACAGGCCTGGAGATAAAGCTAAAGTAAAAAGCTTTATTCGTTCAAGAAAATATCCTATTGACGATAATTACCATATCATATTTGATTTTGATAAAAAACTATCTAGACAGTTTAGCGCTGAGCCTATCCCATTGACTCTTATTCTTAAGGGAAATAAAGTCGTTTATCGTAAAAGAGGTTTTTATTTAGGCGATGAAGTCGAGTTAAAAAAACAACTAAGAATAGCATTAAATGATTAAGAAAATATTTATTATTACATTCTTATTTACATCTGCTTATAGTCAAGTGGACATTTCAAATCAATTATCTGTACGATACGGTGATAGCGACAATGATTATAATTATAATGAAATATATCTCGATACAAAATTATCCCTTAATCGAGAAAATTATCGACTAGAATCACTTCTTACTTTTGAAGTCAGTGACCCTCCTGAAATTGGATTAAATGCAAATGGTCTAGATGGATATTTATTTGGATTCTATAATGATAAATTTTCATTGGAACTTGGTGACATACATCAAACATGGGGAAGAGGATTGTTGTTGAATCAGCTAGATCTACAAAATTTAGATTTTGATACAGGTTCGAGAGGATTGGGTATGCAATTTCACAACGAATCATCAACTTTGAATATTATTATGGGTGATACTGCAAGTAGGAAGAGTACTACAGTTTTAGGCGGCTATGATCCAAGAGTACCTAATTATTTTGTTGATCAATTTATTTATGGAGCAGATCTTAGTTTAAATGTTTTAAAATCTAATATAGGAGCAGCTTTCTTGCTTGTAGATGAAAAAGAAAGGTCTTTGTCTCATACTTTAACAAATTTTCGTGTAGATAGATCACATGAATATGGTGAATTTTTTATATCTGTTATTAATAAGGTTTCTGAAAAAGATTCTGGAAACTTGGAAATTTTCTATCCTGAAAAAGATGGTGGAGGTTTTTATATCTCGAATACTAACTACTTAAAAAAGTGGGCATTAACTTCCAGTTATAGAAATTTCAAAATGGACATAAATGATCCAGTAATCCGAGATAATATAGTCGATAATTACGGTCAAGTATTGGACATCCAGCGCTCACCAAGTGGCTTTTATCAACATACGTTTAGATTGTTAAGTAGAAATTCAAAAGAAGTAAATCTTAATGATGAAATAGGTATAGAAATTCAATTATTGGGTCCTATCAATGATAATGTAAATATTGCAGTTAATTATATGAAATCAAGTAGTTCAAAACGATGGTATAATGGATTGGGAATTGATAATTCGCTATGGTATAGCGATAGCAACTCTATGCCTTCAAGTAGTCAAGAATCATATCCATTTGAAGAGCTGTTTATTGAGCTTAGTGGATATAGTTCAGGTGGTAATATTTTTTATAAAGTTGGTATAGATTTTCAAGATCAAGTCTTTAATGTTTTATCTAATTCAGCCGAAGTAAAATCATTTGAAATCACCGAATCATTTACATTACCATTTTTAGTAAACTTTAATATCAGTCCATTATGGAATGTTGAAATGCAATTAGAGCTACAAAGACTTAAAACAGGATTTGATACTACAATCCTATCTGATGTTGATGAAATAGATGATAATTATTCATTTACTTCTTTATTGGCAGAAGAATATCAAGAAAATCTATTTTTAGCATTATCAGCAAATTATAATCAAAAGTGGTCTTTCAATCTTTCTCATGAATTAACCAATAGCGATGAATCATTGCTTGATGATGGTCATAATGAATCTTTTGATAGCTCAAATGATTGGAATTCAGCATCTATAGCATACAAGTTTGATTCAGATCATACACTTGAATTATTTTATGGCTCTATGCGCGGTGGACTTGACTGTACAAACGGTGTATGTCGATATATCCAAGCATTTGACGACGGTATAAGAATTGACTACAGTCTTAATTTAGATTAACTTTGTCCAGATTCTTAAAAAAGTAGATTCTTCTAGGAGGGAAAATACATAATGAAAAATTATAAAACATTTTTAATGATAGGCGTAATAAGCTCGATGCTGATTATGTCATGTTCTAATGGAGGCAGTAGTGTTAATGCTTCTACTGATAGCACTTCAGAGACTGGTGGAAATGATGGTTCTGCAACTAACGTGAAATCAAAAATTTTGATGGAGTTATTTACGTCAACTACATGTGGACCTTGTAAACCACAAAATGATACTTTAAATAAATACTTAGATCCTGCATCCTCTACTTATGCAGGTGATTTAGCTGATGATTGGATTGTATTGAGATATCATGTATGGTGGCCATCTGCAGGTGATCCTTATTATGATTTTAATACTGCTCCAGTAATTAATCGTGAAAATTATTATGATGTAGGATATGTTCCTCATATGTATACAAATGGATCGACTGATTCTGGTGGTACAGCAACTACATGGAGAAACAATGCAAGGGCAGCGGTTGATGGTCAAACGCCTGTAAATATACAAATAACAGGAGCAAGAGATGGTTATAATCTTAGTGGAAACGTTGCATTCACTTCAGCTTCAGATCTAAATAATCTTGGACTTAAATTCTATATTGCCGTAACTCATGATAATTCACAATATCAAGCACCGAACGGTCAAACAACATTCGATCAAACATTTATTGATTTCTTAACGCTTGATACTACTTCTGATGCAGTTTCTTATGGAGAGCCATTAAATCTAGGTGTAGGCGAAACTCATACAAAAAGCTATAATTGGACATTAGATAGTAATTGGCCAAATAATTCAGGCGTATCTTGGACTAACGAAGATTTAACTCTTGTTGTTTTCGTTCAATTCGCTAATGCAGGAGCGAATGAGAAAAGAATTTTCCAGGTTGAAGCTTTTAGTTTTGATTAATAAGTTTCGTTCTTATTTACATATGCGCCCGTAGCTCAACTGGATAGAGCGTCTGGCTACGAACCAGGAGGCTGTAGGTTCAAATCCTTCCGGGCGTACACATGTCTATTGAAAATCAATTAGGAGCTGTCTCTCATGAAGATTGGATGCGTCGTGCTTTAAGCATTGCATCAAAAGGAATGAGAGAAGATGAAGTGCCAATCGGCGCTATTGTTATCTATAAAGGAAAAATTATAGGTCAAGGATATAATCAATGCGAATCATTAAATGACTCTACCGCTCATGCAGAAATGTTAGCAATTACAGCAGCATCTAATACCATAGGAGACTGGCGATTAACTGATTGCAGTCTTTATGTTACGAAAGAGCCATGTTCTATGTGTGCTGGAGCTATTATAAATAGCCGTATTGATGCTCTATATTTTGGATGTTATGATGAAGATTTTGGTGCCTGTGGTTCCAAATTAGATATTTGTGGAAATCCGACCTTTAAAACTCCTAGTGTTGTTAGGGGGAATGTTTTAGGTGGAGATTCACTTGTTTTGATTCAAGATTATTTTTTTAAAAAAAGAAAAAAGAAAAAAGATTTAGAATTTTAATTAGAACAAATACGGTAAGATTGCTTTTCTATCTTTAGGATAATCTTCAAATGTTTTATTATACCACTTATGACCAGCGATAGCTCTTGGAACAAGATTTGCTATAGTCCATATTGCAAAAGACAGACCAGCTAAAGACCATGTCATTAAGGCAAACGCAATCCATTCCATAATTTCTCCTAGATAATTTGGATATGAGACATATTTATACATAAAACCACGGGGAATATAATAACCTTCCTTTTCAGATCTTAGGCGTAATAAAATATTGTCAGATTTAATATTGATAATAGCACCTATAAGAAATAGTATAATACCTAATATAAAATTCCATTCATATATGTATTCCACTGGATAGGCTTGTATAAAGCCTAAATAATACCCATTGATAAAGCCATTGACTGTATTGAACATAAGTGCTAGAAAAATAATTAAGAGTGGCATTTTAGACGGATTTTTCTGTCTAATAGGATAGATAATACTACGGTTAAAATAATGACCTATCCATAGAGCAAGGAATATGTATGAGACCAAACTTTTTTCTATGGGTCCGGTTAAAAAAAAGTAACCAACCATAATTGGTGACATGACCTCCATAATGATCCATCCTAATTGACTGGGAATCATAATAAAGAACCAAGAGCCCCAATTTGATTTAGAAAACTTACCGTATGGTGCAGGTATTTTTAATAAAACAAGGAAGGTTATGAATCCTAATAAGAACCAATAATTTATTCCCGCTTGATAAATTTGTAACATGGACAACAATTTATGGCTAATATTGATTCGTTCAAAGAGCGTTTATGACTAATAAAACAATTATAGTAACAGGTGCAACTGATGGAATCGGTTTAGAGGCAGCTACTAAGATAGCTTCTCTTGGAAATCGCGTAGGTTTGATTGGTAGGAACCCAGAAAAGGGTGCAAAAGCAATTGAACGTATTACAAGCTTAACTGGAAATAATAAGCTTGATTTCTTTCAAGCAGATTTAAGTTCGATATCTGAAATCAATAAGCTTTCTGAAGAAATTAAAAATAAATATTCTGAACTCAATGTCTTACTGAATAATGCTGGAGGGGCAAGCAAAGATAAAATTATTACTTCAGAGGGGCTTGAAAAAACATTTGCAACTAATCAAATGAATTATTTTACACTTACCACCAATCTTATGGATATGCTATCAGCATCTGAAGGCTCTAGAGTAGTTAATGTTGCATCCAATGCTCATATTGGTGCAGATATTGATTTTGATAATATTAACGGCGAAAAAGGCTATTCTTTTTGGAAGGCATACTGTGTCTCAAAATTAATGAATATAATGTTTACATATAGATTAGCAGAAATACAGGATAAAGTTACAGTGAATGCATTACATCCAGGGTTTGTCGATACAAACATAGGAGGAAATGAAGGATCTGTTATCAAAAAAATTGTCAAGTTTGGATCAAAACTTTTTGCGAGAACAGTAGAAAATGGAGCAGATTCAAGTATTTATCTTAGTACTTCAGATGAAGTAAGTAATGTTTCTGGAAAATATTTTTTTAAATGCAGAGAAATAAAATCATCAAAAGTATCTTACAATAAAGAGCAGTGGAATCAAGTGTGGAGTTTGTGTGAATCTTATAAGGAGAAACTATCGTAATGAAGCAAAGAATTCTTATGCGTTCAGAGTATGATTTTTTTAATACTGCATCAACTAGATGGAGAGATATGGATGGATTAGGACATATTAATCACACAATATATTTAGGATTACTAGAAACAAAACATAAAGAATTTATCGATCATCTTCATGGTAGCAATGAGCATGAATTTGGTTTAGAAAGTACAGAAGCAGGATTGCTGGCTTCTATGCAAGTTATCTACATAAAACAAGTTCGCCATCCTGCAGAGCTTGATATAGGATATCGTATTACTAGAGTAGGTTCTAAAAGTTATGATGTTCATCAAGCTATTTTTCTAAAAGGAGATGATGAGCCTGCATTCCAAAGTATCCACACATTTGTAATGTTTAACTTTGTAGAGCAAAAATCTATTCCAGTAGGAGATCTTATTAAAAATAATTTAAGAGAAATAAAATGATTACACTGTTATCCCCATCAAAAAAACTCAACTTTAATGAACAAGATATTGTTCACAGTCATACAGAATGCGATTTTATTCAAAGTGCTGAATTATTAGCAAATGAAGCTAAAAATCTTACAGAAAACGACTTAAAAGATCTTATGAATATTAGCGACAAGCTCGCAAAGTTGAATAGAGATAGATTTGATAGATGGTCGTTACCTTTCAGTCCATCAAATGCAAAGCAAGCTATATTAGCTTTTGATGGAGGTGTATATTCGGGATTAAAAGCAGAAGATTTTAAAGAGAATGATTTCAATTTTGCTCAAAATCATTTAAGAATTTTATCGGGTTTATATGGAATTTTAAAACCCTTAGACCTTATCCAGCCTTACAGATTAGAAATGGGCGTATCCTTTAGGAATAAAAAAGGAAAAAATTTATATGAATTTTGGAAAGAAGATTTAACAAAAAATTTAAATAATACCTTAAAAGAGCATAGCAATCCTACAATAGTCAATTGTGCATCAGTTGAATATTTTTCAGCTATCGATCTAAGTAAGCTTGATGGAAAAATTTTATCTATTGTCTTCAAAGAGTATCGAGATGACAAATTAAAGTTCATCTCTTTTAATGCTAAAAAGGCTAGAGGATTAATGACTCAATATATTGTGAAAAATAAGATTAATAGCAATGACGATATTAAAGATTTTAACTATGAGAACTATAACTTTGATTTAAAGCTTTCTGATGAATCAACTTTTGTATTCACCAGATGAATAATAAAAAAATAAAGTAAATAAAGATGAAAAAATGCAATTTGATGCTATCGGTATTCTTTACAGCTATACTATTTATTGGTTGTGAACCTAATAAAAACGATATTGTTATTGAACCACAAACCAATGGTCAATACTTGATATTTAATCATGACGGTTTAGATAGGGAGTACATCTATTATGAGCCAATAAATTTAGAACCAGATTCCCCACTTATAGTTGTTATGCATGGATATACTAGTGATGCTTCAGCAATTGAATCGTATTCTGGATTTAATGCAATAGCTGATAGTGAAGGGTTTGCAGTATGTTATCCTAGGGGAACAAATGACTTTCTTGATAATCGATTTTTTAATGTTGAGTATGAGTTCCATATCGGTATTGAAACAGTTGATGACCTAGGCTTTATAGAGGCATTGGCATCTCATCTACAGACTACACGTGGATTAGACCCCGATCGAATATATGGAACTGGAATGTCTAATGGTGGCGACATGTGCTATAAGATTGCCTGTCAGGGTAGTGGTGTTTTTAAAGGAATTGCCTCCATTGCAGGAACGATGCTGCAAGATATACAAGATAATTGTACGAATAATATTTCTATCCCCGTCATGGAAATACATGGTACAAATGACGGTATAACTTTTTATGATGGAGCCATAAATAACACGGGAGGATGGGGACCTTATTTAGGGGTAGATACAATGATTGAATTCTTTGCAAACAGAAATGGTTATACGTCTTTTCAATCTGAAAATTTACCTAATATTAATGCAACTGATGGTAGTACTGTTACCTCACTTAAATATACTAATCCATCAAATTGCAACGATGTTTGGCTCTACAGAGTCGTTGGTGGTCGTCACGACTGGCCAGGGTCATTTGGAAATATGGATATCAATTCAAGTGCAGAAATATGGAATTTCTTTCAAACTATTTATTGCAATTGAATTCAATGAAAACGAAAAGTTCATCTCTTTTGATGAATAATAAAAAAATAAAGGAAATAAAGATGAAAAAATACAATTTGATGCTATCGGTATTTTTTACAGCTATGCTATTTATTGGTTGTAATAACTCTGATGGTGAAATGTCTAGACAAGTAGGAGACGCTTCAAAAGAAGCTGCTGCTGGACTAGATGCGGCGCATCACGTCATGTTTGATTTAGCTAGAGCTGAATTTGATAAAGGGATTGATAAAGATCCTAATTGTGTGACATGTTATTTAAATAAGGCACATGTAGAACAAGATAGAGTCTTAAAAAGAGAGTTATTAGAAACTGCTCTAGAATTATCAAAACCTGGACATCCAGAAACTATGCTTGCTCAAGCAGCAGTAAATTGGATAAACGGTGAAGGTGATCGATTTGCAGGATATTCTGATTTGTATGAAAAATATCCAAATGACAGATTCTTAGCTGCTGGTGCCTATAGAAGTCTTCAACGTGAAGATAAGGTCGAAGAAGCTAGAGAAATGTTATTAGAAGCAGCTGAAAGGCTAAACGCAGGACATTTATACAACTTATTGGCTTATTCTTATATGTGGAATATAGATCCTAAATCAGAAGAGTATGATATGGCATTACCATATATTGAGAAATATATAGAATTAGATCCAAAACAAGCAAATGCGTTGGATTCTCTTGGAGAGTTTTATTTAAATAAAGGAGATTACGATTTAGCTATAAGATACTATATGGAAGCAACAGCAATCGATCCAACTTTTTCATGGGGTCCAAGAAACACCGCTTTAGCTCAGTATGAAGCAAAATTATCTCATGATGAAGCTAAAATTATGCGTACAAGCACAGAAAATGAAGATGCAAATAATGCATTTGATATGGGAAGATGGCAGCTTTATAATTTAGAATGGGAAAATGCGTATAAATCATTTTCAAATGCAATTGAACAAGATCCCAACTTTGCACTTGCCTATGCAATGCGAGCTAGAACAAGCGGTTTCTTAGGCAATCAAGGTGATATTGAAGATGACCTAGATATTGCTGTTAGCATGTCTTTAAATGCCTCAGAAGATGAAGCTGCAATGATTAATGCAGTAGCTAATGATATGAAAAATGGAACTAATACTTTTAATGCATTAAGTGAAGCATTATCTGATAAATATTCAGACGATTCGTTCTTAGCATTTGAAACAGTTTTTGCTACAATCTCTGATAGAGGAGCAGATGTGGTTCTCGATAGAGCAAAAGCTTTATATTTAATGAATCCTAACTTTACTCCAGTATTAAATATGATGGGATATGCATATATGGAAAAAGGTGACTTGGATAATGCAGGCAAGAAGTTCCAAGAGCAAATTAGAAGAGCTTCTGGTTCAGCAAATCCTTACGATTCAATGGGAGATTATTATTTAGCAATGAAGAATGATTTTGACGCATTAAGATATTTTGAACAATCAGTAAAAATGGGTCTTAAAGCCAGCGTTGCTAAAGCTGATAGCTTGAGAAATGAACTAGAAAAAGAAGATAAATAAAGACTGATAAAGAGTGTAGGATAAGTTTCTACACTCTTTCTCTTTTTATCTAAAGATTATTTTTCCAAACCAAGAGGCTAACCATAGCTTCATCTTCATAGATCTTGACATATCATAACATGTAATCAGTCGCGTATCTGCTAAAGCAGCTTCTCTATGTATGAATGAAGATTTATACCAATCAATTTCTGTCATTTCCAGAAATTTTTTCATATTAGGATACCATACTACTCCAACTTCATCCCATTTATCTTTATCTGGACCAATCATTGTTAATCTTATTTTGGACCACCATAATACCTTTCCACCAACTTCTATAACTGCTTTAGTAGCAATATTAGCATATTTTTTATAGGCATCTCTTCCAGATATCTCATTTAATGTAATATTTTTGTATTTAGCATTTTTATTATATGAAAAGAGGTTTATCTGGACGATAGGCTTTCCATCATCGTGATTTTCTTTAGCATATTTAATCGTTTGTTCTGTTGGAATTATGAACATTATTTACAACCTTTCATTATTTATCATTATAAAATTTAAAACTTTTATTAAATTGTCGAAAGAAAAGGATTCAATTGAGTAAAAATTATCAAATTTTAGCACTAAAATGGAGACCAAAACATTTTAAAGATGTTGTTGGTCAAGACCATATCACCGAAACGCTACAAAAGGCATTCGAAAAGAATCGTATTGCTCAAGCTTTTTTATTTGCAGGTCCTAGGGGAGTTGGTAAAACAACAACAGCTCGATTATTAGCTATGTCCCTAAATGGTTCAGATACTCCTTCAATAGATTACGATACTGATTCAGATGCAGTGAAAGAGATTATAGAAGGCAGATCTATGGATGTTATTGAAATTGACGGTGCATCAAATAGAGGTATTGATGAGATTCGTGAATTGAGAGAGAATATTAAATTTATGCCTTTATCAGGCAAGTTTAAGGTAGTTATTATTGATGAAGTACATATGTTAACAGTTCAAGCATTTAATGCGCTACTTAAGACTTTAGAAGAGCCACCTACGCATGTAAAGTTTATTATGGCTACTACAGATATTCATAAAGTTCCACAAACAATTATTTCTCGATGCCAACGTTTTGATTTTTTACCTATGACAAACACTGTTATTAAAGATAGGCTAAAACATATACTTAAAGTAGAGTCGGTAAAAATTGACGACACTTCACTTGAATTGATTGCTAATAAGTCCGATGGTAGCATGAGAGATGCTTTAGGTTTTCTAGATCAAGTATTAGTATTTAGCGACAAAAAAATTACTACAGAGATGGTAATTGATTTGCTTGGCATTGTTCCTACAGAAATTTATTTTAATATTACAGATGCTCTTCACAATAAAGATGGAGATAGCCTTGTTTTATCTATACAAAAAATTAGAGATAAAGGTTATATCATCGAAGATCTTCTAAAAGGTTTGATAGGTCACTTTCGCAACCTTGCTTTACTTCATTATACCAATGGGTTAGGGTTAGCTGGTATTTCACCGGAAGTAGCTAAAATCTACAAGAATATTAACTATGAATGGACATTGAAAGACGTAGTAAGATTGTCAACAAATCTGTCAGAATTATACTCATCAATTAAGCAATTTTCAGATCAATATTTAATTTTTGAAATGACATTAATTAAATTGCTACAATTTGATAACAGTATAGATATTGAAAAGTTTTTAGAATCAGATACTGCTGAAAGTCCCGCACCTGCAAAGTTGGCTAAGAAGGTTGTTCCAAAGGTAAAGTCGGCACCTAAAGTTGAGATTGATCATAAAGAGCCTGCTAAAGAGGAAAAAAAGGTAAAAAAAAGTCCCTCTAAAATTTCTATAGATGATGTAAAAGATTCTTGGAGCCAAATTCTAAAAAAAGTCTCTAAAGAAAGAGGGTCTATTGGAGTTTTGTTAGAAGCATGTATCGTTGGCAATCTAAAAGATGATACTTTAGAGTTGATATCTTATGATAGTAATGAGTTTAGTCAGAAACTTCTTAAGGATCCTTTTATCTTATCTACAATAAATTCAGTTTTAGGGGTTTCATTGAAGGTGAATATTGTTGTCGATACCAACGTGCCAAAAATTGAAGAAGATGTAAAAGAAGAAATTAATCAAGATGATATTGTCAAATTATTTGACGGAAAGGATTTTGCATAATGTTTGGAAATATGAAAGAAATGATGAAGCAAGCGCAGAATATGAAATCTGAAATGACTAAAATTAAAAAAGAATTAGAGAAGGTTGAAGTTGAAGGATCTTCTTCTAATGGATCATGCGTTGTTACTATGACAGCTGATATGAAAACTACTAGAGTTGAAATTCAAGAGACATTACTGAGTAGTGATGCATATATTATTGAAAATGCAATCAAGGTTGCTGTTAATAATGCGTTAGAAAAAGCAAAAGACACTTCTGCAAAAAGACTTAAATCTGTAACAGGTGGCTTAATGGATAATATCCCAGGAATGTAATGAGTAAAGTAGTAGTATATATCGACCAATTAGTAGAGGCTTTAACAAAATTTCCTGGAGTAGGTAGAAAAGGAGCTGAACGTATTGCATATTTTATTGTTCGCTCTAATAAATCTGTTGCAAAGGATTTGATAATTGGATTAGATAATATAAGTGAGAAATTATCTAACTGCGATAATTGCGGAATGATCTTCTTAAAAGAAGATGAAGACTGTAGTTGTAATTCAAATCGAAATGTCTCATGCTTATGCGTTGTTGAAAATGTTGAGGATGCTGTAAAGATTGAAAATACCAATAGTTATGATGGTTTATATCATGTTCTTGGAGGCGCCATATCACCATTAGATGGTATAGGTCCGTCAGAATTATCATTTGATAAGCTTTTAAAGCGCATTGATGATAAGTTAGAAGAAGTTATTATTGCTACAAATCCAAGCACGTCAGGTAATGCAACTGCGATGTATGTAGAAAAAATATTAAAAGATAAAAAAGTAATTATTTCCAGATTGGCAGTAGGGTTACCTGTTGGCAGTAATCTAGAATATATAGATGACAAAACAGTGACTACCGCTATTCAGGGAAGGGTAAAGCTCAATTGAAAAACTTTATCAATTTTTTAACTTATTCTCGCATTATTCTTACTCCATTTATTATATATCTTATCTATATCAACAGCTATACAGTAGCTGCAATAGTTTTTGCTTACTGTAGTTTTAGCGATGTTGCAGATGGAAGATTAGCCAGAAAACATAATCTTGTATCTGAAAAAGGTAATTACCTTGATCCTTTAGCAGATAAAATTCTCATGATAGGTACACTAACGATATTAGCTTACCAAGGAATAATATTGCTTTGGGCTTATAGTATTATTATCGGTCGCGATATTTTAATTACGATTTATAGAAACTATCTTATTGGAAAGGATAAACCTCTAGTAACATCTCAATATGGAAAATTAAAAACTGTATTTCAGCATGTTATGGTTATTGTTATATTATTGAATAACCCTACACAAGATATTATCAATCTAATCGTTTCATTAAATGCAATTTATGCAGCAGCAACAGGATTTGAATATGTGTTCAAAAATGGATTTTAAAAAAATAGGAGATTATATGAATTATCAACTTGCAACTCTTTTTGGCTTAGGTAGACTTCCAGGAGGAGGAACATGGGCTTCTTTATTTGTTTTGATAGTAACTATCTTATCTAAAGATCCATCTAATACACTCCTATTCTTCATTTCTATCACATTTCTTTTTACACCTGCTATATATAAAAAATCATTACCTTTATTTAGCTCTAAAGATCCTAAGGAATTTGTATTGGATGAAGTCATTGGAATGGTTCTCGCTCTTTTTATAGTGCACACGTTTTCTAGTATTTTTGGAGGTTTTATTTTTAATCTTCCTGATTATATAAATAATCAAGAACTCTTATTTTTTACAACATTTATAGTATTTCGAATTTTTGATATAAGCAAAATAGGTCCTGTTGGTTGGATTGATGACCCAAATACTGCACCAGTATGGTGGAGTAATATTGATAGTAGTGCTAAGGATTCTGCGTATATAAATGTTATAGGGGACGATATCATGGCAGCGCTATTAACTGGTATTGTTGTTATTTCTATTTTAAGTACTTGTTTGTGGGTCATATAATGAAGATTGGAATCATAACCATTGGAAATGAATTATTAAGCGGATTTACCATTGATCGTAATTCTGCTTGGATTGGACAAAAGTTGTTAGAGTCTGGTATGAAAGTACATGTAAGACAGACTATCCAAGACGATTTAGCTGATATCTACGAGACTCTTGAATCTATGTGGAAAGATTGGGAATGTGACTGTGTAATAGTCACAGGAGGCTTAGGTCCAACTGTTGATGATATTACTATTTCTGCTTTTCTAGAGTATTTTGATGACAAGCATGAATTTGATAAAGAATATTGGAGCATACTCAAAGAACGTTTTCAAAAGCTCAACTTTAAGATGCCAAACTTAAATAAGAATCAAGCTTACAAATCAAAAAAAGGTCAAATGATAACAAATCTAGTAGGAACAGCCAGAGGGTTGCACTACATAAAAGATCATTCATCACTTTTTAAAACTGTGAAAACTGCTTTGAAGGGTGGTCCTAAAAAAAGCCATTTTTTTGCATTACCAGGGGTTCCTCAAGAAATGAAATCTATGATGAAAAATTATGTTTTACCTATTCTTGAGAAAGACTTAGAGAATAAAGTGGTTTGCAAGTCGATAAGGACTACTGGAGTGCCAGAATCTATTCTTCAAGAAAAAATATCTGATATTATAGATGCGAATAAAGATAAGTGTGATATTGCATTTTTACCGCATCGTATGCTTGGAGTTGATATTCGATTAACAACTCAAGATACAGACTTTCTTGATAGCTTGCTTAAGTCTATTGTTAAAAGAATTGATAAATATGTCTATGGGTTTGATTCTGATAAATTAGAAGAAGTTGTTGCAGATCTTTTAATCAAAAATAATGCAACAATTGCTACAGCTGAATCTTGTACTGCAGGTTTATTAAGTGTTAGGCTTACAGATGTTCCTGGTAGCTCTGAATACTTTAATGGAGGTATTGTGTGCTATAGCAATGAATTGAAACACGATTTAGTGAATGTTAAGCAAAATACCCTAGATCAATACGGAGCTGTGAGCGAAGAAACTGCCGGTGAATTAGCTGTTAATATTGCCAAGAATTTAAAGAGTGAAATAGGTGTAGGTATAACGGGAATAGCGGGTCCAGATGGCGGAACTGAAAAAAAACCAGTAGGATTAGTATTTGTTGGAATATCTTATAAAAATAATGTATATATTAGGAAGTATAATTTAACACCAAACCGTAATATCAATCGCGAATTAACAGTTATTTTATGCTTAAATGAGATAAGAAAAATTTTAAAAAATTCTAAATAAAAACAAATTTAAAAAGGGAAGAGTCATGGCAACAAAAAAAGAAACAGCAAATAAAACCAAAGTATTAGATACGGTACAACAGGATATTAATAAGGCATATGGCGAAGGCTCAATCATGCGATTAGGCGGAACGGCTACCTTGGATGTTGAGGCTATTTCTACAGGATGTTTATCATTGGATATGGCTTTAGGTGTTGGTGGAGTTCCAAAGGGACGAATTGTAGAAGTTTTTGGACCAGAGTCTTCCGGAAAAACAACTTTAGCTTTACATATTATTGCTGAGTGTCAAAAAAATGGAGGTTCAGCTGCATTTATCGATGTAGAAAATGCTCTAGACCCTATATATGCAGAAAATCTAGGTTGCAAACCAGACGACTTATTAGTTTCTCAACCAGATACTGCGGAACAAGCATTAGATATTTTACAAAAATTACTTGAGACAGGTGCACTAGATGTAATTGTTATTGATTCGGTTGCTGCACTAGTTCCTAGAAAAGAATTAGAAGGTCAAATTGGAGATCTTACTGTTGGGCTGCAAGCACGTTTAATGTCTCAAGCTTTACGTAAGCTATCTGGACCTATTAACAAGTCAAGAACATGTGTTGTTTTTATTAATCAAATTAGAGAAAAAATTGGAGTAATGTTTGGTAGTCCTGAAACTACTCCAGGTGGAAGAGCTTTAAAGTTTTATGCATCAGTTAGATTAGACATTCGTAGAATTGCCGCTATTAAAGAAGGTACAGATATGACTGGAAATAGAACAAGGGTGAAAGTTGTAAAAAATAAAGTTGCTCCACCATTCAAAATGACTGAATTTGACATTATGTATGGTAAAGGTATATCATATGAAGGTGACTTGCTTGATCTCGCACTACAAGGTGGCATAGTAGATAAAATGGGCTCCTGGTTCTCTTATAAGGGTACTAAAATAGCTCAAGGAAGAGAAAAAGTAAAAATACTTCTAGAATCAGATGATAAACTAGTCAAAAACGTACTTTCTGATGTGAAAAACTATCTAGGGCTAGCTTAAGCTCTACTTAGACACTAGTGGTTAAAAGTTTAAACATAGGGGATCGAATCGAAGTTGAGATTGGTCCTATTGCTCATGGGGGTCATTTCATATCCCGTCATAATGGTCAAGTTATCTTTGTTCGACATGGCATTACAGGTGAAAAAGCTATTGTAAAGATTACATCTGTATCATCAAAATTAGCTCACGGAGATGCCGTAGAAATTTTAGAAAAATCAGCCGAAAGAATAGAGCCTGCTTGTAAGTATGCTATTCCAGATGGATGTGGAGGTTGCGACTTTCAGCATATTGCTTTATCTGCTCAACAAAAAATGAAGTTAGATGTCGTTAAAGACCAGTTTTTACGTATTGGGAAAATAGAAGTTGATCCTGAGATGATTACAGTTGAGCCTAAAGATGGCTTACATTGGCGAACTCGTTTTGATTTTGCAGTTTCTGATAATGGTCATGTCGGTTTATATGCCTCAAAAACAAAAAAAATTATTGAAATTGATGAATGTCTAATCGGTCTTAAGGAGATTAATACTCCTGAAGTATTTAACAAAAAATGGAATGGAGATGATCGCGTTAGAGTTGCTGTATCTAGTTCAGGTCAAAAAAATATATCCAGAGGAAAATTTACTATTTCAGGTCCATCAAAACTTCGCGAAGTAATTGGCGAAAATACTTATAACATTTCTTCACATTCATTCTGGCAAAGTCATATACGTGCACCAAAAACATTAACAGACTTATCCTTAGATTTTATGAATTTAAAACCCGGAGACATTGTTTGTGATTTGTATGGCGGCGTTGGATTGTTTACTATGCCAATTACAGAAAAAATTGGGAATCATGGACATGTTCATTTGATTGAACTAAGCAATCATGCTGTTAGGGATGCATCAAAGATATTTAAAGGATATAACAATGTTTCGATTCACAAGGGCTCTGTGGATAAAAAATTACGCTATATTCAGGATATTGATGTTATTTTGCTAGATCCGCCTAGGACTGGAGCTGGTAAGATAGCTATAGACCAAATTTCCTCTAAAAAGCCTAGAACTATCGTTTATATTTCATGTGATCCAGCATCACTTGCTAGGGATAGTAGGTTTTTAGAAGATTCTGGATATTCTTTAGATAAGATTACTGCTGTTGATTTATTTCCAATGACACATCATATCGAATGTGTTGTAAAGTTTGTACTTAAAAACTAACTAGTACTTTTCAAAATAATCGCTAGATAAATCTTTTAGCTTATTACTTAATAATATGATAGCAAGTAAGTTTGGAAAAGTCATGAATGCTAGAGCTGCATCTCCAAATATCCATACCTGTTCTAAGGTTAGCATTGATCCTACAAAAACCATAAATACATAACAGTATCTATAAATAGAGATCGCACCAGTTCCAAATAAATATTCTGTAGCTCTTTCTCCATAAAAAGACCAACTAATAGCAGTTGATAAAGCAAACAATACCACAGCCATTGTTACAATTTCAGCTCCATAAGGTATTCCGAGATCAAAGGCATGGCTTGTTAAAAGAACTCCCGCTTTTAAGTCTGTTATAGATGGATCAATTCTTTGGCTATAGAATTCAGTTAAATGCCATGAATTAGTTACCATTATAACAAGCCCTGTTAATGTACAGATAATAATAGTATCAATATATGGTTCTAGAAGAGCAACAACGCCTTCTCTTACAGCATATGGCGTCTTCGCTGTTGAATGTGCGATAGCAGCAGATCCTTGTCCGGATTCACTTGAAAATAATCCTCTCTTCACACCCATCATCATTGTATTTAAGAAAGCAATGAACGCACCGGCTGCTACTCCAATGGCAGGCTCCTTAATAGAAGGAGGGTTAAATGCCATTGTAAAAATAGTATTAAAAGATTCGCTAACATGTTCATAGTTAGATATAATTATAAAGAGAGCACAGAATACATAAATTGTAGCCATAATTGGCACTAAATAGCTTGTTACATTACCAATACGTTTAATTCCACCAAGAATAACAGCTCCAACGATAGCAGCACATGATAGACCTATAATAACATGCATTAAAGAAATATTTGATTCACTACCAAGTAAGGTGATTGAACTTGTAGCCATAATAGCATTATCAGATCCAGTAATCGTTTCTATCTGAGCATATAATTGTTGTGTTAAAGTATTAGATTGAATTGCATTTCCAGTAAAGAATGAGCAGATAATAGTAAAACAAGCAAACGTAGCAGCTAACCATCTCCATTTAGGCCCTAAGCCATTTTCGATAGTATACATAGGTCCACCAGCAGTATTTCCAAGAGAGTCAGTTTCTCTATATTCTAACGCAAGAGTACATTCTGCATATTTTAGTGCTGTTCCAAAAAAAGCAGTAATCCACATCCAGAATAATGCTCCTGGACCACCATAATAAATAGCAATAGCAACTCCTGCAATATTTCCAATACCGACTGTTGCTGCCAATGCAGTTGATAGTGCTTTAAAGTGATTTAAATCACCTTCATCTTCAACGCTATCGTAATCTCCTCGCGTTACTCGAATTCCATGTAAAACTCTTCTTAGCTGAGGAAAACCTAATTTAAATGTCATATAAATACCTGTTCCAAGCAATGCAACGACCATAAATGGAATACTGCTTATAGGATAGTCTGCTTTAAAATTATCTGGTAGTAAATTTCCAGGAAAAGACCATGCTGAATCATAAAAATGAACTCCTTGAGTTACAAGTAGTATACCTATAATACTAAATATGATTGCGGAAAGTTTAATTTTTGACATGCATGAATATTAAAAATTTTTTTTAAAAGTAAACATGAATTTTATTATTAATTTACTTTTCATGTTAATTGCAGGAGTAGATGAAGTAGGTAGAGGTGCGCTGGCTGGTCCAGTGGTAGCAGCAGCAGTTATATTAGATAATGATATAGACGGCTTAAATGACTCTAAAAAATTAACAGAAAAGAAACGTAATACACTTTTTCAAATTATTAATGATACAGCATTATCTATTGCTGTAGGCATTAAATGGAATGACTATATAGATGATGTGAATATAAAAGTCGCATCAGAGCATGCAATGATTGATGCAATTAATAGCTTAAGTCTTCAACCAGATAAGGTTATGGTAGACGGATTTCCTCTAGATATACCAATCGAAAATGAAGGTATTATAAAAGGAGATCAAAAAATTAGATCAATTATGGCAGCTTCTATTGTCGCAAAAGTTACTAGAGATGAAATTATGCGTTCATTTCACTATATTTATCCTATGTATGGTTTTAATAAAAATAAAGGATATGGAACTAAGCAACATTACGATGCTCTTAAAGAATATTCTTACGTATCAATTCACAGGGAAACATTTAAGCCTATATCTGGTATGATAAGTAGATGAAGAAAATTATATCAGAAATAAAATCATTATTAGGGCTTATCCTGATTGTGCTCTTTCTTAAGGAAACAGTTGTGGAGCTCTATATAGTTCCAACTACTAGTATGGAAAGAAATATCTTAAAAGGAGATATGTTAGTAGGAAGTCGTTTCGCTTATGGTATGAAATTGCCACAAAAAATTTGGGTACCATTTACAGCTATTAGCATTCCAACTTTTTTACCTGACTATCGATTTCCAGCATTTAAAAGGGTAGAAAGAGGAGACGTAGTTGTTTTTGAATATCCAAGAGATATTGTTTATAAGTATGTAAAACGATGTATAGGTATTGCTGGCGATAGAATTAGAATAGAAGATAGAAAAGTTTATGTTAATGGGGCTATAAGTGAACTTCCTGATGGAGGTCAATTTCTATCAAGCTCCTATTCAGAGAAAGATATTATAGATCAAGATATTTTCTTAGGTGCTAAGGGTGATAATTCTGGTGTTAGTGGTAACAAGGATCAATATCCTGAAATCATTATTCCTAAAAAGGGAGATTCTTTCCTTTTAGATAAATCTATGGATTGGCAATTGGTCATACCTATTTTATTGTATGAGGGTAATAAGGTAGAATTGATTTATAAAGAAACAAAATTTGCTTTCACAAATGAGAGCCCTAGAGATATTTTTAGAAGAACGGGTGATAGGTCCATTTTTAAAGCTTATGTTCCTACGGATGGAGCAACTTTGATTAATCCATGGTCTCCTATGTTCAAGAAAGAATACATTCAACATCTTTACATAAACGGAACATCGATAACAGACATAGATTCATACGAAGTTCAACAGGACTACTTTTGGATGATGGGAGATAATCGAGACAATAGTGAGGACTCTAGATACTGGGGATTTGTACCAGAGAGTCATATATTAGGTCAACCAGTTATTACGTGGTTTTCAATTAATCTTGATAGTTATGCTCCAAGAATTTCACGTATTGGAAAAATTCCTAATTAGAAAAAAAAAGTTTTCATATTGGGCTTTCATTGATTAGTTTCGGTGGACTTAAAAAAACAACTGAGGTATTATAAATGTTAACTAGTACAGAAAAGATTCTTAGCGTTGTAGCTTTAGCCCTTACCGTTGCGGTAGGTTTTTCATTATTACAATATAATTCTGCAATGGATGAAATGACTCAATTAAGACAAGAGCAAGTTGAGCATGTAGATATGGTAAATCAAGAATTTAAGCAGAGAGTAAAAGCCGTTGAGCTTGAAAATATTGGCCAAGGAAAAGAAATTAAAAGAGGTCAAGATAGAATCACTGCTAACACAAAATTAATTTATACTAAAGCTGACTCTCTTGGCAGCTTAATTGACGATTTAGCTTATGAAATTAAAAGAGTTGATCGTGACTTGACTAAGAAAATTAAAAATGTTCAACGTGACTTAGAAGGATTAGAAGACAATTTTGATTCTGAAAAACGTAGAACAAGAAGAGCTCTTTCAGATATCAAGAAACAGCTTAAGAAATTAGATGCAGCAGTATTCCCGCCAGAAGAAGAAGTTGAAGGCGATAAGAAGAAATAACGTTTAATTTGATTGTGATTTAAAAAAAGGGCTTTTTATAAGCCCTTTTTTTTGTACCGAGAGTCGGGCTCGAACCGACACGAGGAAACCCTCACCGGATTTTGAATCCGGCGCGTCTACCAATTCCGCCATCCCGGCAAAAATGTTGACAAATTTCACGTAAATTATGTAGCTTGTCAATAGTAGAGTATTTAACCAAGGAGAAAAAAGTGTCATTTAAAACCGTACCAGGAATGTTTCAACATTTAGTAGAAGAAAGACCAAACCTTAAAACTTTTTTTACAAAAGGTGCAAATGGATGGGAAGGCATTGAGTTAATAGATTTACAAAAATTAGTTGAAGATTTTGCAAATGGATTAAAAAATTTAGGTATTAATGAGCATGAGAAGGTAGCAATTGTCGGGGCAAATTCTCGTCAATGGGCTATTTCAGACTATGCAATTGCACATATTAGAGCTGTTTCTGTTCCAGTTTATCCAACACTTATTCCAGCTCAGTCTAGATATGTGGTAGATCATTCAGAAAGTAAAGTTGCAATAGTGCAAGATGCTCTTCAACTCGATAAGGTTTATCCTTTGATAAATGATGCAAATTCAAATTTAAATACTATTATAGTTATGGATGATAATTATGATGATACCAAAGAAAATGTTGTAAAATTTTCTGAAGTCTTTAAAATGAAAGATGAAGTACATGATATCCGTGAGCTTTCAAAGACAGTAGTAGAGGATGATTTATTAACACTTATTTACACTAGTGGTACTACAGGAAATCCTAAAGGTGTTATGTTGAGTCATGCAAATATTTGTAATAATCTTCTTTCAATTGATAGTATTATTAAGGCAGCAATGGAACTTAATCCTGAATTAAAGCCAGCTGATGGTATAGAAAGATTTGTTTCATTCCTACCAATAAGTCATAGTTTTGAAAGAGTAGGTGGTCATTATTCTATTTTCAGTCAAGGTACTCAGATTTATTACGCAGAAATGAATTTTACTCCTGAAATATTATTTGAAAACATAAGAGAAGTTCAACCAACATTTTTAACAGCTGTTCCGAGAATTTTTGAAAAAATACATGGAAAAATAATGGACAGTGTATCAGGGATGACAGGTGTTAAAAAAACACTTGCTGAGTGGTCTATTGCAGTTGGAATGCAAACGGTACCATATCGTCAAGCAAGTAAAAAACTTCCATTCATATTAGGCTTAAAGTATAGCATCGCTGATAAATTAGTTTTAAATAAGTTTAGAGCTGCCTTAGGTGGTAAGGTAAGAGCTTGTTCATCTGGTGGATCAGCACTATCAAAAGAAGTTGGATCTTTTTTCTGTGGAATTGGAATCTCAATTATTGAGGGTTACGGTTTAACAGAAACAAGTCCTGTGATGACGATTGGACATCCTGATTTCTTTAAATTTGGTACAGTAGGTAAAGCTATTGCTGGTGTTGAAGTGAAAATTGCTGAGGATGGCGAAATTTTATGTAGAGGTCATTGTGTTATGCAGGGATATTACAAGAATGAAGAGGCAACCAATGAAGCTATTGTTGATGGTTGGTTCCATTCTGGAGATATCGGTAAATTTGATGAAGATGGTCTTTTACGAATTACTGACAGAAAGAAAAGCTTAATCGTTACTTCTGGAGGTAAAAATGTTGCACCTCAACCTATGGAAGTTTCATTGACATCCAGCAAGTATATTGAGCAGTGTAATGTCGTAGGAGATGACAGAAACTTTATTTCAGCTCTCATAGTCCCAAATAAAGAAAATCTAATGAGTTGGGCAGAAGATAAAGGGTTAGCATCTTTGGATTATAAAAGTCTATGTGCGCATCCTGATGCTTATGATATGATTGATATAATCGTTAAGCAAGTAATGACAAACTTTTCACGATATGAATCAATTCGCAAGTTTGTTCTTATACATGAAGAATGGACAGTTGATTCCGGTGAATTGACACCTAAAATGTCTATAAAGCGTAAAGTTGTTATAACGAAACATAAAGATGAGATTGAAGAGATGTACAATCCTAAGAATGCACCAGTGAAATCATCTGATGACAGTGGTCATTTAGGCGGATAATCGTCGGTTGTTGAATAAGTATTCTATATCTTTGATAGTAATATCGATCTTCCTTATCGGTTGGACTTTACCTAAAAATAACACCCCGTATATTATTGTATTGGGTATTGCCCAAGATGGTGGCGCTCCTCATGCTGCATGCACAAAAGATTGCTGTATTAATAAATGGGATAATCCAAAATTACATAATCAAGTATCAAGTTTAGGTATTGTTGACCCTTCAACCAATGAAGTATGGATGATTGATGCTACACCGGACTTTTCTTTACAACTGAATGCACTAACAATGGATCAAAAAAGGACCTTTAAGGGAGTTTTTCTCACACATGCTCACATAGGTCATTATACAGGATTAATTCATCTAGGACGTGAAGTTATGGGCGCAAAACAGATTCCAGTATATGCGATGCCAAAAATGAAAACATTCTTGAGTACAAACGGTCCTTGGAGTCAGCTTGTTGATTTAAATAATATTGATATTAAAAATCTTCAGAATAATACGAAGATTCAGCTAAATGATAATTTGAGCATTACACCATTCATTGTTCCTCATCGTGATGAATTTTCTGAAACAGTAGGATATAGAATTCATGGTCCGAATAAATCATTAATATTTATTCCAGATATAGATAAATGGGAAAAATGGAGTCAAAATATCAAGGATGTAGTAGAGGATAATGATTTTAGTCTCTTAGATGGAACATTTTATGATATTAATGAACTACCAGGAAGAGATATGTCAAAAATTCCTCATCCCTTTATTATCGAGTCAATTGAAGTATTGGATGATA